>Ga0302189_10004009_pt1 | contig 11118 bp, 16 predicted proteins | sample II_Bog_E2_2_FD_194551 | JGI IMG/M metagenome (GOLD analysis project Ga0302189, IMG submission 194551) | Peat permafrost microbial communities from Stordalen Mire near Abisko, Sweden - II_Bog_E2_2 | ecosystem: Environmental > Terrestrial > Soil > Wetlands > Peat | place: Sweden: Abisko...
GTTTCATGGTAGCCAAAGACGAATGGGAAACCGGCAAGAAACTGCTCAACATTTTCAGCCCCATCGACGGCAACGTGCTGGGATTCCCGCACTATCGCCTCCACCGCGACAACATCTCCGCCACCGGACCCAAGTTGCCCGACGGAACCACCGCCCAGCCCGGCATGGCCGAAGCCATCGAGATACAGCGCCAGGCTGGACACACCATCTACGCCGAAAATCTCTCCGCCATGCTCTACGGAACTGGCCCCAACCCCGCGCGTTCCTGAGATGCGCAACACGGAAAGGAAATTATGCAAATCACAGTTTGGAGCGTGGCAGCGGACGACGACAACGGCACCTATGCCAGCGTCCATGAAACCGAATGCGCCGCCTACCGGCGATTGATCCAATTGACCGTCGATGCCGACAACAAGGACGACGGGACGAAGGCCGAGGCATTTATGGAGGCCGAGGACTTTGACGGGCTGGACGAATGGATTCACGAGGAAGTGATCGAGCCGCTGAATACCTACAGCGTGGACCAGCACAAGCTGGATGTGCCGACCGCTCCTGCGTCAGCAGACGACGGCAAGCACATCACGCGCCGCGAACTCGCCAGCGTCCTCCACGGCTTGCGCCTCATGCAAGAGCAATGGGAGCCGAAGATGCACGGCTGCACTTCCATCGGCCTTCACGACCCGCTGGAATTGAGCGAACCCAACTCCTGCGACCACTTCTGCGACGAAGAGGATTCTCCGCTTAGCCCCACCGAGATCGACGACCTTTGCGAAAGGCTCAATATGGGGCTCTACAACTGACCGGCTCCCGTGACAGGGCGAGAGAGCGAAGGGTTCCCATCCATTTCCACGGACCAGCTATTCGCCCGAAGCCGGCGCGGATGATTCTTTCGCGCACCGGACCGCGTGCTGCATGATCCGTTCCGTAGCATCCTCCCCAATCAGCGCGTTGATGAACAAGCAGAATTGAGTCGCTCTCAATGTCAGCGGTTCCGCCACCCTCACGCGATCCTCTTCAGACAGAGTGCGGAAATCGGCAATCGCATTTTCCGTTTCAAGATCACAGAAAGCCCACTTCAAAGCAGAGATCACACGCCAGACATATCTCTCTTCCAGAGGCAGCGCGGCCAATGCAGTCAGGAACGGTTCGGTATCCTGCCCTCCTATTTGTGCCTTCAACAGAGCAAGATAAGGCTTCATCCTTTCGGAACGAACAAGATCCTGGGCGCCGTTTTCGGACTTGACCTCGTTAGTGGGGAGATTGGTAATCTTTCCGTCCGCCATACTTCCTCCTTATTGGAGCCGCGTCACGATAAAATGACTGGTTCTACGTTCTGGCGATACTCTCGCATCGCTCTAAGCTGGTAATGCGGATACTCACGGCACCGGGTCCGAAGTTCCCATCTTTACACTTGGCCTACAGGAGAGTACCCGGTTTATGCTCATCCAGCCACCCTTGGCGATACCGTATTTGCGCACCGCTTCAACGGCATACTCGGAACAAGTGGGTGTGTAACGGCACCGGATAAAGCGGCCTGTGACCGGATGAAGGTAGAGATGATACCCAACAACGGAGGCAGCAAACAGGCGTACACTGACCTGACTCTGGGGCGGACGCATCGCATCCGCCCCAAATAGCATGGCCAAAAGCAGAACTGCCGCCAGCCACGGCTCGGGCCTTAGGAGCCGATACCGCAGTGTGGGCATTTCACACTTGCCTCCAGGCGCTTGTTGCCACAGTTGGGACAAGACACCAAATTGCCTTGCGGCCGGGAAAATATATAGATAACGAGGCCGATGAGATTTAGGAAGAAGACCAGCGCCATCCAAAGAACCGCGCTGTCCATGCCGCGCGCCTTCGCGTCCCTGGCTACCCACACCAGCAAGGTGACGCTGATCGCCAGAAAAATGATGGGAACTAGAATAAACGTGCCGCAACAGCCGCCACAGGCCGCGGCACCGGCAGCGGGGTTCGGCTGGTTGGCCTGGGCAAAACAGGCAACCGGAGCAAACAGAACAAGGGGCGTAAACAGACTGAGAGGCTTGATCCAAGCGTGCATAGCTTACCGACTTTCCAGTGTGGGTGGTGTGATTTGAACCGGAATCTCCATTTCAAAAACAGATTCCCAGCGAATATACCTCCGTTGGCGAAAATCGCAAGACCATCGAGGTAGTTTCAAGGGAAAAGCCGGGCCATTCGCTGCGGTGCTTGCCTCACCCGCCTCATCAACAGCCCTCGATGTCAATTGCGCAGATCTCCTCCTGGCCCGCAGAAACTCAAAGGAAACGACTTGCCATCATTTGGGTCCCCCGGAGTATAAATGACACCCGAGGTCACGCTCAGCTTGCACGCGTCCACCTTATTCACGCCCAAAGTCGCCAAGAGGTCCTGTTCCGCAACGCCCCGCCAGGTGCTGAAGGGCTTCCCCTTGATCCCGAGCCAGAAATTCATGGTTGGCGGCGCAGTATCGACTACGATGAAATACTTCCTCGTTATCTTGATCACGAGATCGCCAGCTTCATTGACTGGCGGGTTCGCCTGATAAAAGTTGCGCACTGCTACATCTCCATGCGGCGTTTTGATCGTAAGCAACGGACCGGTTGGCAATTTTCCCATCACCTGCGAGGCAGTTCCGACATAATCGGGAAGGGAGGACGGCGGTAGTACAGGATTTGAGCCTGGTCCACCGCTCCGAGATTGGCTTGCGGGGGCAGCGCCACTCTGCGGTGTCGCAACCACCGTGCCTTCCGATCCTTCCAGAGCGAGTAGCGAGGCGATGACGATGACCAAGTGGACTGTCCTTCTGCGAAAAATCACGAATCTCCTCCATGAGCCTTGTTTCTGGCCTTCTAGTACACGGCTATTGAGATTTGAAGTGCATGTTACTCCCAAAATCATTGCCTGGCAAACTGGTTTCAGCTAGTTGTCTGCAATCCGTGTGCGCCATTTGGTGCTTGACACAGCCTGCTCTTCATCGAGGGCCAGCGGTCGTCATAAACCCTATTTCGGATCGTGGACGCCCAATGCGCGCTTGAACTGATGTCGCTTATTGGCCTTCATCTGGCATAAAACCGCAGACCAGATGCTCGACTCTGTCGCTAGGTTTCGTAATCGAATTAACGACTCAGGCCACTAGAGGCATTCGTCGGCTTCCCACAATTCGAGCAAAAGCTCTGAGTTTCAAGCAATGATTGACCGCATTCAGAACAAAACATCGCGTCTTCTCACCACTACCTGGCGCGATTTTATTCCACGCACGTACAAATATCTCGGGGGAGAACAACTTCTTCAATGTCCCCCCGTCGCACGCGAGCCCCAGCGTGAATCCTTTTCGGTTTAGAGCTCCGCCCACGCGCACACTACCCGCAGAGGAGCGCTGGCGCCCCTGGAGCAACTCCGACAATAACGTCATTCCATTGACATGGCCTGGGCACGCTGGTCGTCGTTCAGGAAATGCGATCCGTTGACAGCGCAATCGAAGTGCGCCTTCATGGATTGGCCCGCCGACTGAACCAAGACGCCGAGGATATACCCGATTCCGGAGCGTGTCAACGACTTTGAGACAGGCGACGTGAGAGTTTAGTGTCGAACGGCTTGGCTCTCAAGCGGAAATGGTGGATGGGTCAGTGGAAGATGCCGCTCCGTGGGAAAGTCCAAAAGCGGGACTTTCCCACCTCGCTTGGAAATCCCGCAAGAGCGCCGGGATTCCCACTTCTTCCACTGCCCCGGCGACGACGAGCATGTTTGAATGAACGACAAGAACCCCGGTGATCGGCACTGCCGACCCACTAGATTCCTATTCGGTGACAGGCTCTTCTTTCGACGACGGTTGTGCTGGCGGGTTGATCCAGACCGCGATGGGCTGGGCCGGATGTTTGGGCCGGGCGTGGGGAAAGCGTTCGGGGTTGCGAGCATAGGCCGCATCGAGAACTTGTTGTCGTTGTTCGATGACCTGCTCGGCCCTGCCGTAATGCAGCATCTCCGGGGTCAACAAGACGATACCGCTGTGATGATGATCCTCGTTGTACCACGGAAAGAATCTCTGGCAGTGTGCGCGTGCATCCTCGATCGACCCGAATCGGTCGGGGTACTCGGGCATATATTTGAAGGTCTTGAACTGGCTTTCCGAGTACGGGTTGTCGTCCGAGACGTGGGGTCGGCTGTGCGTTTTTGTCACGCCCAGGTCGGCCAGCAGCAGTGCCAGCGGTTTGGAGGTCATTGAGGTTCCGCGATCCGCATGGATTGTCAGATCCCCGGCAACGATGCCCTGTTTCGCGCATGTCTCGGCGATCAGCCGCTTCGCCAGTTCGGCTGTTTCGCGGGGAGCAACCATCCAGCCCACCACGTAGCGGCTGAAGATGTCCAGGATGACGTAGAGATGGAAGTAGGTCCACTTGGCCGGGCCGAGTAGCTTCGTTATATCCCAGCTCCAAACTTGATTGGGCCCCGTAGCCAGCAGCTCCGGCTTCTTGTACTGCGGATGCCGCAGTTGATTGCGGCGCTCCTTCAGCTCGCCGTTCTGAGCCAGTATGCGGTGCATGGTGCGGATCGAGCAGAGGTAGATGTCTTCGTCCAGCAGCGTGGCAAAGACCTCCGACGGGGCCTTGTCCGAGAAACGCTCCGAGTGCAGGTGGCCGAGCACAACCTGCCGTTCATCCGCACCCAGTGCCCGCGCTGGCGTGGAGCGGACCCGGCGCGGGACCGCGGGCAGCATGCGCCGATAGAGCGTGGCGCGCGGCACACCGAGGGCACGACAGGCCACCGCTTTGCCGACGCTATTACCTAGTTCCAAAGCGACGCTCATCAGTTCTCCTCGTCGATCTGGATGTTCGGAATCGGGTTGCCCAATAGCGCCGCCACTTTTTTTTGGACCTCGATGATCAACTCGGCATTCTTCAGCTTCTTGATCAGGCGCTCATTGGCGGCCAGCAGGTCACGGTTCTGCTTAACCAACGGGCTGACAACAACCTTGGGGCCGCGCTTCTTGGGCGTGAGGGCGTCGATCACTCCCTGCTTCCGCTGCCGCTTCCAGGTGGCCAGGTGCGAGGAGTAGAGCCCCTCGCGCCGCAGCAGAAGGCCCACGGCGCCGGCATCCTGAGCGGCCTCGGCCTGGTCGATGATGGACCGCTTATACTCAGCGGTGAAGCTGCGCCGGCGAGGGAGGGCGATCACTTCGGAATCGGGAACCAGAGGCCGGGGCCCTGGCGTCGTGGCGCCCGCTGCGTTGGCCGCTTCTCCGCTACGCTCCGAAGCTGCCAACGCAGCGGAAGAAGGACTGGTCTTGCTCATGCTTATCAAAGTGAGATTTCTTTCCCCGCCCTACAGTAATTGTTGAGGACAACTTGTCTCACTGATGTTGGCACAGAGGGTTCCGCCTACTAGAAGGCCCGCCAGCATAATCATGATTCCGGCAACCTCGCCAAATCCCCCTATACTGTTGGCGGAACTCGCGCAGGAGATGAATCCGCCGAACACCAACAGACCTCCTATGACTAGCGCAACAATCTTGACCACGCCGCCGAAACCGTCGATGGTCCGGGCATGGAGGTAGCCATCCCGGTAGCGGGCCATCGCCTGTGCAGCACGCCCTGAAGGTGGGGCTGGATGAGCTGCCCAATCAACAGCTTCGATTTGAAGGTGGCGACGTTCTGTCTCTTGTCGCAGAGCTTCCCGCGCGTTCGGAACCAGAGATTGCAGGTCACTCGTCAGGCGGATGAGATCCTCGTCGCACATTGATGAGTACCGTTCGGTGAAGTCATTGGGTGAGTTCATTGTTCAGTGTCATCCTTTCAGTTTCTTGCTCGGAGGCCCAGATTCCTGCTATTGGGACGCATGACCTAACCCACCGCATAAGCTGGCTGGGTTAGGGCATCCTGTCAGGATCATCCTGCGGGCTTAGGCCATGCCGCCTCATCTTTCCAGAGAAACGCAGACCCAGTTGCCGTCTGGTTGCTTTTGAAATCCGACATGGACTTCCTTGTCTACGTCTTGCTTGACACCAAGTGCACGTGCTACGTCGTTAATCTCGGTGTGAATCTTCGCCTTCCCGCTGGCCACGGTTTCAGTGTCCAACAAAAGGTTGTCGACGCTGGTAACACGCTGCCGCCCGATTTTGACGAGTCCACCCGGCAGTGTCAGGTCCATGAACTTTGGAGTAAACTCGTATTTATACAGTGAATTGGCCAGGACGGTTTGTTTCACGAAGCCGGCCACCAACAATGCATGGACTACACCTTCGCCGCTGCTAAGCAAATAAGTCCCTTGGGTAAGATCTGCCTTGATGTCCGGGCCGACCAATTGCGCTAATGGAGTGTAAGGAACTCCTACATCGCCTTTGGGCGTTTGCCCCTCAAGGTAAGTTTGGGCCAAGTCCCTTGCGACTCCCGTGGTAAGGATTTTGTGAGATGTGCACCCGCTACTTGCGGCGAGCAGTACTGAAACGGCGATCAGAACCACCCAAGGCTTCTTGTTGAGAAACATGTCAATATCCTCTCCTAACTAAACGACTGCCGGTGCCGAGATTGATGCCGTATACGAGCCCCAACTCTTAACCAGAGGGCAAACGGCGACCCTTTTCAGAACTTGACGTACCAATTCCTCGTGAGCAAATGGTCCGATGATTTACTAAATGTGATATTCCGCGAGAACCCAATTCCCATCTGGCTGCTTCCCAAATGTCATCTGGCCTGCGCCACTCGCCGTTGTCTGGCCGGTAAGCGCCTTTGCCGCATCATTGAATGTCACATGCCACGTGAAATTAGCTTGTGCAATCGTTTCTGTAACCAATAGCAGGTTGCTAACCTCATCGACCACGATCTTGCCCGCGACGATTTGGTTGGCATTTGGCGGGGCAACGGGTTTGAACTTGTCTGAAAAGACGTAGGTGAAGCTTGGAACGGAGATCGTTCCCCCTGCTCCGCTTCCCGTCAAAGTCATTGTTGGAATTCCGTTAAGGAATGGCTGGTTGCCGGTGAGATTGACTCCTTGACCACTAGAGGTAAATTTGTAGGCTTCATTGATTCTGCTGCCATACTGTGTGACATAGGCGAGTTGAACCGTTCCGTCTTGGCCAACGCTGCCGATTAGAGGCCCATTCGCCGACATTGTCTCCTGTCCCGAATTCACCCAAGAATCAAGGGTGTATTTACCCGATACGGTGGAATCTGTTGGCCCCATCGACAACGAGAAGGTGTAAATTGCATTTCTTAGCGCTATGCTGCTAACTTCTTTGGGCCAGGTAAGTTCAACCCTGTAGTTGCCACTGACATTGGGAACTGTGAAGTCTTTGCGCGACTGGGTGATATAGCCTGCCTTAATCAGCCGCCCCACCGCTAGTCTCGGGTCGTTTACTCTATAAGTGCCCTCTGCGTAATCTTCGCTGGTCGGGACGCGAATTGCTTCACTGACCGCGTAGAAATTCAATCGGTAGTCATCCTTGTTCTCGGCAATAAACTTGGCTGCGAGCATCCTCTTTGCCGATGACTCGGTCAGGCTCTTGGTTGAGCTTCCACCTTTGCATCCCACCACAGGCGCGAGCAAAGCTAACCCGCACAAAAGTCCCGCCAGACGGTGCTTCGTCGTCATAAGTCTTCCTTTCTCACGTCTGAGCGCAGGGTCCAATTCAGTGGCTGATTCGCACGCAGAGCATCTTCTGGGAATCGGAGATGGCCGAAGTCCTGAACGAACATGAAATGTGCAGTTGTCATAGATCCCAATTCCGTCGCTGCAGGGTCATCTTCCAACTCGTTACTACGCCACGATCATCACTTCGGATTACGGACGCACAACGCTCGGATTTGCTGTTGTCGCTTATTGCTTTTGATGAGCTTTGCCTGCCCGCGCCCAAAGTCGAAAAACTCTAAGTCTGCTGGCGGTTTCCCGGTGTTGCTCCATTCGCCACCAGATATTGAGATGTAGCCCTTAATATGAACTGGCCCAGGCTGCCCCGCTATGTGCAGCGCCACTATATCTGGCCGATTTGCTGGAACATTTGCTGAAGGATCGCTGATTCCCTTGAGTTCCTCAATCTCCGGTAAGCGCCAATTTGAATACCCGTCAAGCTTCAGATTCTTGCAATACTCCACGGCTTGGTCAAAAGTTAGGTCCGCGTCATTATCTGCGCGAGTCCACTTAAGACCTGTGGCGGGGTCTGTCCACAGAACTCGGTCGTCGGCAGGAGGGGCAGAGCCCGACTCCGCTCCCGCTCTCGCCTCTGAATCGCCCCCGGAAGCATGAGAGGACTGTGATACCCACGTTTGCCCGTTAGCATCGTTGATGTGGTCACCTTCAATCGTGACGTTAGTCGTTGTGTCGGCAGAGATTTTCAACCCAATCGTGTTGCCGTCGACTTGAAAACTTCCCTGGTACGTCTGCCCAGCCACCAAGAGCAAGAACGTGTGATCGGCTTTTAACTGGAGCGTATCTTCCTTCGATTGAGAGTTCACATAAGTCGCAGGCAGGGCTAACGGGAGCGCGGGAGCTACAGTTGGTGGTGCTCCCCCCTGCCGAACCCAAGCTAGCCCCATATCAGTAATTAATTTGTCGCCTTGGATCGTAAAAATGCTTGAGCGACCAGTAGCGCGATATGTCAAGGTGAGCGACACGCCGCGCACGACATACGTGCCGGGGCTTGCCGCCCCACTTGACGGAGTCATAACGAAGGTACCATCAGGATCGATCTGCAACTGCGATCCCGTGCGCGCGAGGAAATAAGAACCGACGACATCCGCTGGCTGAGCCGCAGCGGTCTCTACGGGGCTTCCTGGGGCTTGCGGAGCGAGCACTTGCGATACGAGTGCGAGTGCCTGATCCGGAGACAGAACGGCCCCCTTGTCGAACTGAAAGCTGAGGTCGCCGTAATAGGGAGAATCATTATCAGGGGTGCTGAAAAGATGGAAGACAATGGCAGACTTTTCCACGTCAATTCGAGTCACGAACAAGACTGTTCCGGTCACGAATCTTCGCTGCGGACACTGCGCAGTGGTGGAATTGCCCGACATCTGCATAGAGCCGCCGAGATCGCGAAGGAACCCCTTACCAAAAGGCTGTGAGATCTTACCGTTCTTACTGTTGTAACTATTTATTGGCGAAGAGGGACATGCGGTTGAGTACAGAAGCAGGTTGTCTTTCTGCAGAAGAATTGATGTCCCGGGATTCAGGACAGCACTCCTGTCTGTGGCAATTTCGCTCGATGCGAAAGTTTTATTCAGCGCTTGCTGAAGCGAAGGATCCTGTCCATAGACCTGGCTACTTGTGAGAAGGAGGGTAGCTGATAGTAGTACTCGGGTGATTGTCATGTAAGTGTCCTCTGATTGCGATCCGGTTTAGATGCCGCCTGGGGTTGCCTGGGCCAGAACCTTAGTTGCGTTGGAATCTTGCGCGGCCAATTGAGCACCCGCGTCTTCGACCGGATCAGCCGTGCCCTCGGCCACTGGGTGCCCACCTGACGGCGGCCCCTGGGGCAATCCTCTTGCCTGGTTGTTTGCGGCCATTTCTAGTCCGGAGTCGATCTGCTCCCGGAATTGGTTTTGCATCTCCTGAAGAGTGCCGATATCAACCGTCGAAACGGCGTGAGGCGCGCAGTCTCCGGACTTCGCGCTTACCACTTGAATTGCAACATTACCTTGAGAGTCGGCGTCCTTCCCGGTTCGTTCGAGAACGTCTCCCGGCGTCAGAGTGCATGACGATCCGTTTGCATTCAGATCAACATTCGAGGAGACGATAAAGTACCGTTGGCTCAACGCGGAAGGCACTTGGTTGCTCTCCGTAGCAGGTTGCTGTGCGGAAGCCGGCGCTGTCGCCGCTGCCTGCTCTGCCGCAAGCTGTTGGCGGATCTCGTCCGCAATAAAGGCCTTTACGTCTGGTGTAAGCGAAGACTCGTCAGCTGCCGCGGCTGGTGGTGCAACCGGGTTGCCGTCGGGTTGTTGTTGGCTCTCATAGTCCTGCCGAAGGTTAGCTGCAATCACATAGTCTGTCAGCCACAGGGCCGGGGAAGCATACACCGGATACGGAGTGAAATAGCCTGCATAGAATCCGAACCAAGGGGCCGGCGTTACTGGCGTATACCATGCATAACGTATAGGTGTTCCCCACGGAGTAGAAGCCCAACCGTAAAATCGAGAGTGATAGTAGAATGCCGGCACATAGCGATAGTAGGTAAAGCCGCGATATCCGTACTGATGGTAGACGCGCGCATAGGTGCGACCCCCTACAACATAAGTCCGCGAAATATATCCCGGCCGGCCGACAATGCCACGTTCAACAAATCCTCGGTGCGGCCCATAGCTGACCACACGGGCACCCGGTCGTCCTACAACTACTTCCCTCTCTCCATGAGGCCCCCGCGAGAGGACTGTCCGTCGGCCATCCAGCCCAGGGGCTGTTTCGATGTGACGTACTTCGCCTCGTGCGTCGGTCCTAACCAGGCGGCCGGATGGTTCACGGTACTCTCGAAGTCCACCAACCTCCTTGGGCTGCACGCCACGGGGAGGCGCATAAGTTGGGTGCTCGATGTGTGAGTTCGATCCCCCGGCGGGCGGCGGATTCACATGCCCGGTAACAAGGGGCCTCGTCGCGCCAATCGAAGGTTGACTTCATGTTCTGCGCTGAACAGGAGGTTGCGGCGTTGTAGGTTTGGACGTCGCGGGTTTCGGTGGTGGAGTAGATTGCGTTGTTGCAGGCTTCTTCTGCGGCTGCGTGGCGGCAGCATTCCCCGTCGCCGTAATAGCGAAAACGCATGCACAAAAGATTGCGGCACCTACGATTCTCAGTTTCACGGCTCCCTCCCAGGAACTGTCATGTTTTTGATCTACACAAACAAGAACGAAAGAGATCGATCGATTCCATACGTCTTCGTCAATTTTTTTACGGATTGGGCCGCGCTTGCGCGTCGGCGCGTCTTGAATACGTGGAAGCAGACGACACCCAGGTTTCAATCACCTTGCCTGCATCAAACTCCACTGCGGCACCGGCACTCGCTGTATGCACAGTCATGCCACCGCCAGCATTGGTTAAATCATATGAAGCTGCGCTCAACTGGAACTCCTGAATCCGGATTGTTGTCTTTGCACCAACCGTGCTGATAGTGCCGGACACTCGAGTGTCGCGGTCGAGCACGAC
>Ga0302189_10004016_pt1 | contig 11114 bp, 8 predicted proteins | sample II_Bog_E2_2_FD_194551 | JGI IMG/M metagenome (GOLD analysis project Ga0302189, IMG submission 194551) | Peat permafrost microbial communities from Stordalen Mire near Abisko, Sweden - II_Bog_E2_2 | ecosystem: Environmental > Terrestrial > Soil > Wetlands > Peat | place: Sweden: Abisko, Stordalen...
AATGCGCTCGCCGAGCCCCACGCCGTTAGCATGAGCCCGTAAATCGGACCAACGTTCTTCGATCCGAAGTAGTCAGCCGCAAAGGCGGGCATGGTGCCGAAGCCACCGCCGTAGCACATCAGGATGATGAACGAAACAGTCGTCAGAATCGCGACAGAAGCAATCCCCGGCAGCATCCAGAACAGACCCACCTGCACCAGGAACATCACAACAAACGTCCATCGCCGCGTGATTGCATCCGAAGTCCACGCCCAGAAAATACGGCCCACGGCATTGCCGATGCTGACGATCCCCACCATGCCCGCCGCCACAATCGCGCTCACCTTTGCAATTTCCTGAAACATCGGCGACTCCTGCGAGATCAGAGAAATGCCCGCCGAAGTATTCAGAAACAGAAGCAGCCACAGCGCCCACCATTGCCACGTCTTTAAAGCCTCGCCAAGGTTGTAGTCCTTTGCCGCGCGCTGTTTCGATTGCGTTGCGCTCGGTGACCAGCCTTCCGGCTTCCATCCATCGGGCGGATTCTTCATCAATGCGCCGGTCGCCATGGTCACAATCAGATAGGCGACACCCAGGTAAGCGAATGTCTGCAGCACGCCCACAGTTTGAATCAGCCGCGTCGCTACCGGCGCTGTCACCAGCGCGCCCGCGCCAAAGCCGCCCACCGCAATCCCGGTAATCAGTCCACGCTTATCCGGGAACCACTTCACCAGAACGGCGACCGGAACAATGTAGCCAAAGCCAAGGCCGATGCCGCCGATCAATCCATAGCTGAGATACAGCCACCACAGCTTGTCTGCTGAAAAGCTCGCCAGGAACACGCCTAGGCCGTACAGAAACCCGCCGGTCAGCGCCACTACCCGCGGACCCATTTTGTTCAGCCACAGTCCGCCGAAAAACGCAGAAACACCCAGCACAAAAATGCAAATGGTGAAGGTCAGCGTGACGTCAGAGATCGACCAATGAAACTGCTTCGAGAGTGGTGTGCGAAACACGCTCCACGCATATACTGCGCCCAGCGCCATCTGCATCAGAAAGCCCGCTGCTGCGAGTCCCCAGCGATTCGTCGTTCCCATGTCTCACCTCCAAGGCTGTTTCGTAAGTGATTCAGGTCTTAGTCGCAACTCCCACGCAGTTTAATCTGGTTACCAAGCGCCTCAAGAAAGCGATTGATCAGCGCCATGCTTCTGCGCAGTTCCTTGTGACGAAATTGGCCGAGCAGCGCGAAGAGCCCCGGCGGCTCAATGATCGGCTTCTGGTAGCATCCCAGCGTTTCCGTAGTCGCAACGGCAAAGCATTGCAGCACATCGGGATTGATCGACCCGAGCATCTTCCCGAGGATCAGTGCATTGCGCATCGCGCGTACCGATTCATCTGACTTGGCCGCATCCACCGCAGTCTCAATCAGCTTGTCGCTCGCGCCCACCGCGCCGCGCAGCAGTTGCAACACGCCATGATCATGCAGTTGCTGCAACAACTCCCATGAGTCCAGCAGCGCTTCCGCATGTTCAATGGGCGCTTCATCAAGCCGCTTGCGCAACTCCACGCGTGGGTCGCGCGGCGGTAACTCCAGTGAGATTGGTCGGGCCATCGTTCATTCTCCTTGCCTGCAAATGTGCTCTAGCGCGTCTTGATCTGAACCAGCCCATTGCCCGGCTGGTGATAGTCCTCGCGCTTCCACTTGCGCTCCACTTCCACGCCCGTCTGTGGCGTTGGATGACCCCAGCGCGAGTTAGTACGCGGTAGTGGGTTATCGCCGACATCGCCAAGCACCTTCAGTTGCACAGATGTTTCCTTATAAGCCGGCGTGTGTGTCTGCTTATCCGTATAACTACTGGTGAGTCGATTGATTGGCTGTTCGATTGAAGTCATGGGCAGATACAGTTCTTTGCCCTCCACTCTCGTGCTCACCAGCGCCTGCACCCGTATCTTCCCGTATCGCGAGATCACCTGTACCCAACTGCCTGTCTCAATTCCGCGTTCTTTGGCAAGCGCCGGAGAAATCTCCACAAACGTCTCCGGTGTGTTCTTGCGAATTCCTTCGGACAGATAAGTCATTGTGCCGTGATGGAAATGCTCCAGCAGCCGACCATTGTTTAAATGGAGATCGAACTCCTCATTTTGCTGTTCCGGCCACTCGTTCCATTGCAAGGGAAAGAAGTTTGCCTTGCCGTCGGGAAACTTGAATTGCTTCGAATAGAGCAGCGGTTGGTCGGTGCCATCTTCAGCCACTGGCCACTGCAGCGACTTATAACCTTCCAGACGTTCATAAGTAACTCCCGCCACAATAGGCGTAAGTGGGGCAATCTCTTTGTAAATCTCAGACGGATGTTTGTAATTCCATCCCGCACCCAGGCGGTTGGCAATATCCTGAATAATCTCCCAATCAGGACGGCTGTCTCCCACCGGCTCAAACGCCTTGTAGATCCGCTGAATGCGGCGCTCGGTGTTGGTGAAGGTACCATCTTTTTCCAGGCTTGGACTTGCAGGCAGAATGACGTCGGCAAACTTGCAGGTCTGCGTAAACAGAGTCTCCTGCATCACCAGGAAATCGAGCTTGACCAATGCATCGCTGACGTAATTCGAATTCGAGTCGACGACGCTCATATCTTCACCGAATATGTACATCGCCTTGAGCCTGCCATCCTGAATGGCATCGATCATTTGGTGGTTATCGAGTCCAGGTTTTGGTGGAAGCGCCACTTTCCATGCCTTCTCAAATTTTGCGCGGATCTCCGGATCATCGACCTTTTGATAACCGGGAAAGAAATTCGGCATGGCCCCGTGGTCGCTGGCTCCCTGCACATTGTTGTGCCCGCGCAAAGGATAAGCGCCGGTCCCAGGCCGCATGTAGTTACCGGTAGCAAGCAACAGATTCGAGATCGCCGTCGAAGTGTCCGACCCCATGGAGTGCTGCGTCACTCCCATTGCCCAGAGAATGCACACGCTACCCGCCTCCGCAATCATGTGCGCGACCGTCTTGATGGTCTCAATCGGCAGCCCGCACCTCTCGCTGGCCATCTCAAGCGTGAACGGCTCAAGGCTTTCCCTGTATTCGTCTGCCTTGTTCACCCACTTATCAATAAACGGCTGGTTCGCCAGCCCCTTCTCGAATAGGTAACGCGTCACCGCCGAGAGCCAGATCAAATCCGTTCCTGGCCTCGGATGCAAATGAATATCCGCGCGCCGCGCCATTTCGTTTTCGCGCAGGTCACTCACAATCAGCTTCTGCCCACGCAGCTTGTGACTGCGCTTCACGCGCGTAGCCAGCACGGGATGGCTCTCCGCCGTGTTGCTTCCAATAATCACCACCAGCTCGGCCTGCTCAATGTCAGAGATGGAACCGGAGTCGCCGCCATAGCCAACCGTTCTCCATAGTCCCGTCGTTGCAGGCGCCTGGCAGTAACGCGAGCAGTTATCCATGTTATTCGTCCCGATAACTGCACGAGCCAGCTTCTGCATCAGGTAACTCTCTTCATTGGTGCACTTCGACGAAGAGATAAAAGCCAGTGCATCCGGCCCGTTCGCCGCCTTGATCTCCGCGAACCGCCGCGCCACCAGGTTCAGCGCCTCGTCCCATGTGGCTTCGCGAAACTTGTCGCCCTCGCGAATCAGCGGCTTCGTCAGCCGGGCGGGGCTGTTCACATAGTCCCATCCAAACTTGCCCTTGATGCATGTCGAAACACCATTCGCTGGCCCATGCGCCGGTTCCACCTTAAGAATGTGCCGGTCCTTGGTCCAGATGTCGAAGCTGCAACCCACGCCGCAGTAAGTGCAAACAGTCTTGGTTATCTTTGTGTGCGACTTGCGCATGGTTGCTTCCGTTTCAGAGAGCTTCAGAATTGCGCCGTATCCCACCTCCGGTTCAATCGCTTTCACCACTTCGATCATGTCGTTCAATGTCTGCTTCGGCAGCGCGGTAAGGTACCCCGCCTCACCCAGCATCGACTTCTCCATCAGTGCATTGCACGGGCAGACCGTCACGCAGTGCCCGCATGAAACACAACTTGACTCGCCAATCGGCGCGCCGCCATCCCACAACACGCGCGGATGCTTGTCCTCCCATCGAATGCTCAGCGTCTCGTTCACCTGCAGGTTCTGGCAGGCCTCCACGCACCGCCCGCAAAGAATGCACTGGTCCGGATCGTAGCGGTAGAAAGGATTCGACATGTCCACTTCATACGGCTTCGCCTTGTAAGGAATCTCCTGGTGCTCAACGGCCAGCAGCTTCGTAGTGTTGTGCACGGTGCAGTTGCCGTTGTTGTTATCGCAAACCGTGCAGTAAAGCAGATGATTGCCGAGAATGCGGTCGAAAGCCTCGCGCTGTGCAGCCTGGGCGCGCGCGGACTCTGTTACCACCGTCATGCCGTCTGCGGCCTTGGTTCCGCAGGCCCTCACCAGCTTGCCGTCCACCTCAACCATGCAGGTGTCACAGGTCTGAATCGGCCCCAACTGCGGGTGATAACAAACCTGCGGAATCTCCACGCCGCTGCGGTTGATCGCGTCAATCAGGCGCTCGCCAAGCTTAATGGCCTGCGCCTTCCCATTAATTGTGAATGACATGGGGAATCGACCCTCGCTGACTCATCGGGATAATAGTCCTGAAAACGCAGACTCGTAAACTGCTTTCGTTCGATGCTGATGTGAGGCTCACTGGTTTCTTCTCTGAAACTCGAATCGCGGCATGAATGAATTCAGCCTTCAGGCGAAATCACGCCTCCGTACGATCCGCGGACGGTGGGCCCACGCAGCGAGATTCCCCCGAATAAACCACAAACCGCCGCCCTCGCAAAAAACCAACCAGCGTCAACCCAAGCTCCCGTGCCAGCTTCACCGCCAAACTCGACGGCGCGGAAACCGACGCCAGAATCGGAATCCCAGCTGCCAGCGCCTTCTGCACAATCTCGAATCCGCCCCGCCCGCTCACCAGCATCACGCATTCTGACAGCGGCAGCTTCTTCTCGAGCAGTGCCCATCCGGCAATCTTGTCCACCGCGTTGTGGCGTCCAATATCTTCACGCAACGCAATCAGTCGGCCCTCTCCGTCAAACAGCGCCGCGGCGTGCAAGCCGCCCGTCCGGCTGAACACTTCTTGCTCAGCGCGAAGCCGCTCCGGTAACTCGCACAGCATCTCAGGATCTATGCGGAGACCGCTATCAAGCTGGCGCAACCCGCGCACCCGAATCGCTTCGATTGAAGCCTTCCCGCAAATCCCGCAACTCGAAGCTGCATAGAAATTGCGCTGCAGTTCCGCAGGATCAAATTCCGAGTCCTTCAACTCCACCTCAACCACGTTGCTTCGCAAGCCATTTTCCGGAGCCTTGGCGTGAAGGCCGGCAATCTGGTCAAGGGACTCGATAATACCTTCAGTCAGCAGAAACCCCGCCGCAAGCTCCAGATCATTCCCCGGCGTCCGCATCGTAACCGTAAGCGGCACCCCGCCCACCCGAATCTCAAGTGGCTCCTCGGCTGCGAGGGAATCCTGCACTTTGCGCGCACGCCCGTCTTCCCATTCCGTAACCTGCGTCAGCTCGACACTTCGCTCTGGTGGCCGCATTCGGACTCCTGCATACCGTTCTGAACTTGAATCACACAATTGAGTCTGTCAAGCGGAGTCGGCCGTCAGGTCTTTGAAAATCCAGCACCCCCGAGAACGTCTCGATCCATCCTTGATAGCATCTGAGAAGTAGATGCGCTGACCATCAAATCGGTGCCCGGGAAAGTTGCAAAGGAAAGACAAATGAAGCTGCGAATCAAAGGGAACTCGATGCGCCTCCGTATTTCGCCATCGGAGATGAAGCGATTGCTGAGTGAAGGACGAATCGAAGAGACCATCCACTTTGGCCCTGAACCGGATGCAAGGCTCACCTATGCCCTGGAACAATCCGCGTCCAAAATTGAGATGGCCGTGCGCTATCGCCCACAGGAAGTGACCGTCATCCTCTCAACCGAGAACGCCCGCTCCTGGGCTGAAGGCGACGAAGTCGGAATCTACGGCTCTTTCAATGTCGGGCACGGCCAGTTGGAGTTGGTAATCGAGAAAGATTTCGCCTGCCTCGACAGGCGCGAAGGCAACGAAGACACCTTTCCGAATCCCAAGGGCGCCCAGGCCTGCTGACCATTTCGTATCTACCCCACCTGCCGTTCCTCGGGCCGTTTGCCTCGCACCCTGCCGGCCGTTCACTCTCCGCCAGCCGCTGCTGAATTTACACAAATTGACAGCCCCATGTCCCGTTCCTATAATCCGCCTTTGCTTGGGTTCTAGTGGTCCACTTTCTTTCCAGTCCTGAAGCGTCCTTCGTCACCGGCCAGTGTTACGACGTGAGCGGCGGCCGCGCTACATACTAGAACAACTGTTCTTGCAAGGAGGCACGATCGTGTTTCAGCCGGAAACCTACGCAATCACGCTCTGTTTCATGATTCTCAGCATGCTCTGCTGGGGTTCCTGGGCGAACACGGTCAAGCTCTGTCCCGGCTTTCGCTTTCAGCTTTTTTATTGGGACTACGTCGGCGGCCTGCTGCTCGGCTCCATCCTCTTCGGCCTCACTCTCGGCTCGCTCGGCAACACCGGCCGTCCGTTCTTCGCTGACCTCCAGCATGCCGATTCAACCCACTTCCTCCTCGCCTTCACCGGCGGAGTCATCTTCAACGTCGCCAACCTTCTGCTCGTTGCCGCTATTGAAATCGCGGGCCTCGCCGTCGCCTTCCCCGTTGGCATTGGCCTCGCCCTCGCCGTCGGTGCAGTCAGCAGCTACATCATCACTCCGCAGGGCAACCCGCTCATGCTCTTCGGCGGCGTAGCTCTCGTCCTCGCCGCCATCGTTTTCGATGCACTTGCCTATCGCCTCCGCGAAAAAGAGAAGCGCACCGCAAGCATGAGGGGAGTGGTCCTCTCGCTCGCCGCAGGCCTGCTCATGGGCACCTTCTATCCATTCGTGGCCAAGTCCATGTCTGGCGACGATGCACCCGGCCCCTACGCAATCGCCTTGATCTTCACCTTCGGCGTCATTGCCTGCTCCCTGCCGCTGAACTATCTCCTCATGCGCAAGCCGCTCGACGGTGGCGCACCTGCTCCGTTCTCCGCCTACCGCGCCGCACCCTTCCAATGGCACCTTTGGGGACTGCTCGGCGGAGCCATCTGGCTCTCCGGCGCAGTGCTCAATTTTGTAGCTTCTCGTGCGCACATGGTTGGCCCGGCCGTCTCCTATTCCATCGGGCAAGGCGCCACCATGGTCTCCGCCTGCTGGGGCGTCTTCATCTGGCGCGAGTTTGCCACCGCACCCGCCCGCTCCAAGCAATTCCTCGTCTGGATGTTCCTGTTCTTCTTGGTCGGCCTAAGCTCCATCGCCCTGGCCCCGCTTTTCTAGTACCTGTAGCGCCGGTCTCCTGACCGGCTGTAGTGCGGACGTCCACGTCCGCATCTGCTCATTCAATTTGGTAATTGATGTCCCGCGAAGGAAGGCTGAACCGCATGTCAACCAAAGGCATTGTAGTCGTAGGCAGCTTGAATCTCGACCTCGTAGTGCAGGTCGACAAAATCCCCTCTGTCGGCGAAACGGTCCTCGGGCGCGCCTTTCAAACCCATCCAGGCGGCAAGGGAGCGAATCAGGCTGCGGAAATCGGCCTCCTCATGTCTCCCGTCCACATGATCGGCCGCGTCGGTTCCGACGACTTTGGAAGGCAGCTTCGCCACAGCCTCGACAGCATGGGTGTCGACACCACCGCAGTCACCACAACCGAAGGCCCCTCAGGAATCGCAATGATCGAAGTGCAGGCCAGCGGAGACAACTGCATCGTAGTCGCGTCCGGTGCAAACGCCCTTCTCACCACTGCTGACCTTGATGCGCACATCGATCTCATCCGCAATGCCAGCCTCGTCCTCACGCAGCTTGAAACGCCGATCCCGACCCTCGAACATCTGGCAGCAATCTGCCAGCGCGAACAAGTCCCACTCATGCTCGATCCCGCCCCCGCGTGCCCGCTTTCCGCGGACCTGCTCAGCCGCCTCACCTGGATCACACCCAACGAAACCGAAGCCCAGACTCTCACCGGCAGCAAACATTCGCTCGACAACGAAGCCGATGTCCGCCAACTCGCCGAGGCCCTGCTGAAAATGGGTCCAAAGAACGTCGTAGTCAAACTGGGCGAACGCGGCGCATACCTCGCGTTAGAAGACGGAACCCGCGCCGCCGTTCCAGCATTCCAGGTTAAAGCGGTCGATACCACCGCCGCAGGAGACTGTTTCAACGGAGCCTTTGCGGTTGCGCTTGCCAAAGGCACCCCACCAATCGCAGCCGCCCGCTTCGCCGCAGCCGCCTCAGCAATCTCCGTCACCCGCCCCGGCGCACAGCCATCTATGCCAACGCTGGCCGAAGTAGAAGCATTCCTGAAAACCCACGACAGACTGTAGCGCCGGTCTCTAGACCGGCCGTCCTGGCGGCGTCCCCGCCGCCAGCCGGTATCAACTCCGACTAATCTCTCCTACCTTCAAAGCTCTAATCCACCGCCGACTTCTTCCCCCAATCAAATCGCCTTCCCAGAATCCCCTTCACAATCAAGTGATCGGTCGCCGCCGTAGGCCCAAGCCCCACTCCAATGTTGATTTCCCACTTCGGGGACACATTCAAATCCGTCACCGCAAAAATCTGCTGCTGTTGTTCATGCAGGCTGTCGAACGCCCCCAGCCGTCCATAATCCGCGTAGTATTCAAACCCGCAATTGATCTTCGGCGTAAAGTCATAGCCCACCTTCGCGCCGGGAGCAAACCCAAGCCCCTGGTTCACATCTGGCCCATGCAGCGTTCGCTCGAGCGCGGGATTGAAAGCCAAATACCATCGCCCCATCGTCTTATCCACAATCGGCCGAATCTCCCACGTCCAAGTATCCGGCGAATACACCGCGCGCTGATACCCAACCTCTGTCGATAAGCTCAGTCCCACTGGCAGGTGCCACTTATCCGGCGCGCGCACTCGCGGGCGAATATGGTCTCCCACCCACTGCACACCGTGGCCATTCTGTTCGCTTGTAAAAACATAGAAACCCACCTCCGCCCAGTCGTTGATCCCCTGCGTCAACTCCAGCGTTTCGTGTTCCTGGTGGTTAGTCGGATACACACCATCAATCGTCTTCGTCTGTCCCTTGGGCGTGTAGTTCGAATGCAGTTCCACCATCAGGCTCTTCGGCGCAACAGTGTCCGCGCCGTATACCTGGATCTCATAATTCCCCTGGGCCCCTGCAGCCCGCGCCAGCATCAGCACACACCAAATCGACAGCAGGGAAGCGCGCACCCTGAAGCGTCCATGCGCACCTCGCGCCGCTCTAAACATAGCGAAACACCATCATGAATCCCCGATCCATGTGATCCTGTTGATGACAATGAAACAGCGTTCGTCCCGGATGCTCGGCAACAAATTCAACTTCCGCCGTGCTCTTCGCAGGCACCAGCACAACGTCCTTCTGCAGCCCCTTCAACTCCGGGCTTCCGTTCACCCGCCGCACCTCGAACGTATGCCGGTGCAGATGCATCGGGTGATCATCCATGCTCTCGTTCTTCATCACCAGCCTGTAGCGCTCGCCGTTTTTCAAAAGCGGTTCCTCGGTATCTGGATAAGATTTCCCATTGATCCTCCAGCGCTCTTCGCTTCCATGCCCCTCGAACTTCGAGTCAAACGTCAACTCGATCCGGGTCGCTTCGCCTCCGGACGCCTGAACTTCTTTTGACGCAGAAAACTGGCGGTAGTTCCATATCAGGCCCTCAGGCTGCGTCCACGTCGCATTTCCGTGTGCCCCCGCATACTCAATCACAGCCCCCATCCCCGCGCTCTGAATGTGCTTTCTCACTTCCCCTAAAATCCATTTGCCCGGAGCTTTCATCTCCACCACGGCGGAGACCCTCTCCGCCGGCGCAAGCCGCAACATCTCCACCGTCTGCGGCTGCGGAACCGCGTTCCCATCCAGCGCGACCACCTGGAATCGATGCCCCGTCAGCGCAATCCAATGCACCTCGGTTGGGCTTGAATTCAACACATGCATCAGCACGCGCTCCCCCTGCTTCACGCGCACAGGCTCACCGAACCCCAGCACCTTCCCGTTAATTGTCGACACATCGTAAACCGGATTCATAAAACCGTCATCGCCGCCCTCAAAGTGCCCACCCCAGTCGTGCAGGCCGATGAAAACTTCGCGATCGAAGTTCCCCGGCGCATCCCGCGGCTCAATCAGAACAAACCCGTGCAGTCCGCCATATTGCGCCTTCGTCAAATCCTTGCCCGCAAACGTGTGCGTATGAAACCAGCGAAACCCCACCGGGTCCGGCATCATGCTATAGCGCACCGTTCCTCCCGGCGCAATCATCGGTGTGCCTTCCTCCATTGCCCCATCAATCTCAGGCGGCAGGAATAGCCCGTGCCAGTGCACCACCTCCGGCTCGCTGCTCCCATTGCGAATCTCTACCGTCTGCTCCTGTCCCTGCCTCATCCTGAAAAGCGGTCCCGGGATCTGCCCGTTGTAAGCCACCGTCTTGAAGTGATGCTTGGGCGATGCCTCCAGCGTGTAAGGCGCAATCTCCAAAGCAACATCGGCCCGGGCCGCGGCTCGCATCGCCGGGGGCAGCACCACGGCCCCTGCCGCCAGTCCTGAAAGCTGTCCAAACCGCCTGCGCGTAATCATCGGCATCCTCAGTCTCTGGAATACCACAGGCTGCCCGCCGTTCAAACAGCCGCAGAGGGATCCTCCGCATAAATCGTTGAAATCACAGCATATCCGCGCCGCCTCGCAAGCCCCTGCCAAGGCACGGGTCAGCCGTCGCTCGTCCCATCAACCGCGCGACCTCAAAAATCCCCGTAATTTGTGTGCGATAAATCACCGCTCGCGACGTCTAACCGGCGCAATATCGCTGCTGGATAGGCACCGGAAAGTGCCTGTCGTTCTAATTTGATTCCGCGCGAAGTGGGGCACAAACGGTCGAATTAGAACAGACTGCAAATTTGGCCGATTAATAGGATGACGCTAGGTTCGTTCGCAGTGAAGTTGAGAGGCCTCTTCCCCCTCCCCGGGCTCAACTCCCTGCAATGTCCCGGAAAGTTGTGAAATCCATGTCAGGATTGATGGTTCCG
>Ga0302189_10004027_pt1 | contig 11094 bp, 6 predicted proteins | sample II_Bog_E2_2_FD_194551 | JGI IMG/M metagenome (GOLD analysis project Ga0302189, IMG submission 194551) | Peat permafrost microbial communities from Stordalen Mire near Abisko, Sweden - II_Bog_E2_2 | ecosystem: Environmental > Terrestrial > Soil > Wetlands > Peat | place: Sweden: Abisko, Stordalen...
CTTGCGCGGATCGACTGTCCTCAGTTCCACGGTCCCGACTCCTTGCGTTATTGCCTTCCATATTTCTGGAAGACCCCGCCCCGACCGCAGCCCGGCGGCGGCGACACCATTGCCGGCGAGCGCCCCTGCCCTGCGTCAGCGCGCGACCCGCGCCTGCGGGTTGCGGGATACGCGGGGCCGGGGTGTTCGCAGCCGGCGATGGTGTCGGCGGCGTTGGGCTGCGAACCCGTCCGTCTTTCCGGCATTTTCATTTCGTGATCCTCCTGGCTGATCCGGCGCTGTGCCAACATCAGTCCAAGGGTTCCCTGCGAACGGGGCTGGCCTTCTGTTCACGTGTCCTTGTGGGACTCGCCACTGGCGCATCGCCGTGGGCATTGTCCTGCCCGTCGCGAACAGGGCATTCGACGGGCAGGGACGCCGTCACGCCTCGGCGTCGTCCCCGACCACGCGGCGCAGTTTCCCGAACAACTGGCTGAGACTTCCGTCGTCGGCTTCGCTGTCGTCCTCGCGGGTGTTCGCCAGGCTTGCCTCCAGCGCGGCGAGGTCGGCCTGTTTGGCGTCAAGCTCGGCCTGAAGCTCAAACGGGAGTCCGATCCTCGGCTGGTAGCCGGCCAGGCGCCGCCGGTTCTCGATCAAGCTGCGCCGCTGCTGCGCCAGGTCGGCCTCGAACCGGTCCAGCGCGTGTTCGAGACGCGAGATAAGGCCGAGCGCGGTCATCTCGGACGCGAACTGCAACGTGGCGCAGCCGCCGGTCCGCTCCAGTGCGATTTCGACCGTCTCGCCCCGCCCGGGAAACCTGTGCCGGGTCGCGACAACGTCGAACCCGCCGATCCTGGCGACCGTCCACTCACCGCTTTGGCCGCGCAGGTCGAGGTTGCGCAGCAGGGTCAGCAGCGCGCCGCCGGCCTTGGGCCGCTCGGTGTACGACGCGCCGTCAACCGTCATGGCGAACAGATCACCGCGGGTCGGCACCCGCCGAGCGATGTCCTGCCCGATCGCGCCGATCCGCCGTCCCGCCGCGGCGATTTCGCTCTCCGCGTCGCTCACTGCCCTGCGCACCGCGTGCTGATCGTCGATATGCGCGCCACGCTGCCGCTGCAGCCGGGCGATCTCGGCTTCCAGGCCTGCCTTCTGCATCAGCCTCGGGTCACCGGAGGCAATCGCCTTGGCCATCGCGAACTGGTTGACCTGCGAACCGGCGTCCTCGATCCGCCGCACCGAGCGGTCGCCGGACAGCGCCGCGTTGATGAAGCGCTGCTTGCGCTCGTTGGTCTGCCACATGGTTGCGTCGGTCGAGCCGAGTGTGGCATACGCGTAGATGCCGATTGTGTCGTGCTGGTTGCCCTGCCGCTCTATACGTCCCTCCCGCTGGCCGATCTGGCTGGGTAACCAAGGAACGTCCAAATGATGCAGCGCCTTCAACCGAAGTTGGGCATTGACGCCGGTGCCCATGGTCTCCGAGCTGCCGAGCAGCACGCGGATGCGCCCGGCGTTGATATCGCCGAACAGCCGCTGTTTCGCGGTGGACGTCTTGTGATCCTGCATGAAGGCGATCTGTTGGGGCGGCACGCCGCGGGCGACGAGCTGGTCCTTGATCCAGCGGTAGGCCGAGAAGCCGCGGCTCGCCTCGACGTTCATCGTGCCGAGATCGCTGAAGATCATCTGCGCTGCGCCGGGAATCGAATAGTACTCGCCATCCGGGCGGCGGTAGCGCTGCTGGCCCGTCTCGCGCCATATCCGATAGACATTCGCGATGAGCGCATTGAGCTTGTTCCCGGGTTCGTCGGCGTAATCCTCAAGCACGAAGCGAAGGTCGATCGAGGAATGTCTCCCGTCCGTAATGACTGAAAGAAGTATATCCATGCCTTTCTCGGGCTTCCCCTTGCGCTCCTCGATAAGCTTGATCCGCTGCGCCAGCACGCGCTGATACCAGCGGAACGCCGGGCTTGGCTCGGCGGTGATGATCTGGCGCCTGCCGGTCTCGATTGCGGGAATCGTCAGCGACGCGCGCAATTCATCCTTCAGCACCACATCGGCGAAGCTGCGGAACATCGCGATCAGTTCGGCCACATTGATGAACTCGGCGAAGCGCGTTGTCGGTTTGTAGAGCCCCGATGGCAGCAGCTCCAGCTCGGTGCGGGTGTCGCCGAAGGCCGCTGCCCAGGAGTCGAACTCATGCAGGCCCCGCTCTTCCAGCGTGTGCGGTTGCATGTAGCGCTGGAGCGTGAATAGTTCCGCTAGCGATACATGGCCCGATTCCGGCTTTGACACCGGTTTTAAGCGGTTTTCGGCATCAAAGCCAGATATTCAGCTTCGAAAGGGGTGGCGTTCCGCCGTACAGGACACGCCTTCACCCCACGGCGACGTATCCCTATGGATTTGTGGACAGCCCTTCGGGGCGGACGGCGCATGGGGACAATGCGCGCCGAAGTCGGCGCGCAGCGGCCTGCGGCCTTTGCCCCCAAGCACCCTCCTCTGCCCACAACTCCACAGGGACAAGTCACATCAGACTCGCAAGAATTTTTGTTTTGGACAGTTCCCGGCAAAGCCTGTAGTGCGTGGCGGCGAGTGGATGCATCTGGACGACGAAAGAATGGGGGCTCTGCCCCCAAACCCCCGGGATATTTGTTCCAAAATCATGTTGGTTTAGAGAAGGTGGAGTAAGTCGGACCGATTGGCGGATTGCCAGACGTGGCGCACCGATTCCGCTGACGGGGAAGCCGTTCACGAACCTTTGGCCTTTTTGCCCGTTACCCGGTTCCGGGTCGCTCCTTTTTTCTCTCCTTGCTGAACGGTCTGACCGCCCGGATTCCCTGAGCCCACGAACTCCGACTTCGCAATCTGCCTCCGCAACTCCGCGTTCTCCCCCTCCAGTTCGGCGTTTCGTTTCTGAAGTTTCTCGTACTCAATCTTGAATTCATTATAATGCCATGCGATACGTTCCACCTGCGCCGCGAGGCCGGCTATACGAGCCTGCTTCGCGTCCTCGGCATCGGGCTTTCGCGTCGGTGCTCGCTTCCTGAGGCGCTTCAGCCAAACGTCCACTTTCGATGCCGTGGCAGCGTGCGTCCGATTCTTCAGAGTGGATTCACCGAGGCCCGCACGCCGAAAAAGCTCTCTCCGGTTAAGCCGGCCACCATTCTCAGGGTAGTAGCCGTGCGTGGTCAATTCGGCCTCCACCATCGCCATCGCCGTTTCTATCTTTTCGACCGTGCGAAGCCGGTTGCCAGCTTGATAGTTCCGGAGATGCTCGTTCATGATTTCAATCCCTGCCCCTTCGCGCACTCTTCGGCCGTTCTGATTTCGACTGAACGATCGCCGTTTGCGGCGAGTCGCCCAGTGCTCGTTGCACGCGGACATCGCTAAGCATCTCGGTCCGGAGATCCTCGAACGGCGACAGATGAGACAGAAGCTGTCCTTGCCACCAAGCGCGCATCATTCCGCCCTCGGGCGGGATGCTATCCAAAATCTGTTCGATGGCTTTCCGGTGATCGACACGTGCCGCGGCGAGTTCGAGGCGGTGCATACAGTTCACGCCGCAGTTGCCGATTTCGGGGCTACCGCCTCGGCGGGTACACTGGCCAAACTGGTTGAAGGTTTTCGTGCAGAGGACGCCAGGCTTCACCAGCATCACGCGGCCGTTTTGTGCTAGGATCTCGGCCGCACTATTGAGATTGTGCGCTTCCATCTCATGCTCTGCGGACCGGGGCGCCAACCGACCCGCTAACTCTTGCACGAGAGCTGCGGCCGGACCGCCGTTCGCGTCTGCGGATCCGATGGCCCGTGCCGCAAGCGCGATCGACGCCTCGTATGCGATCTGACGCATATCATCCTGCAAGGTTGGATCGGAGAGGATGTAGGCCAGGGTCATCTCTGGGTCACGGTGTCCGAGAACGTCGAACAGAATCTGATTGGAGCCGGCCAAAGACAGCGCCGCGAGGCGCACGACCGTCATCCGGAAGCGATGAAGATGCACGGAGCCTTCACAAAGGTCACAAAGAGGACGTCCATCCGGAAGGCGGACACGCCGGCTGAACGAAACGAGGGCCGCACCCAGCGAATGCAGTGAACCCTCGGAACGGGCACTAAATGGCACAAAGAGCCGAGCTCCGCCCGGCTGAACGATCTCCGCAATACGCGCTTGCTGCTTGATCGCCTGGACGGCCACCTTCGGCAGTGGCCATTTGCGGCGTTCCCCTCGCGAGCTGTCCGAAAGCTTGTATGTCTGGCCAATCAACAGGTCTTGATCCCACGCGTCATCCAAACAATCGCGGAGAAGGTCCGCCAACTCTCCATCTCGCGCGCCGGTGGAGAGTGCCAGGATAATCATGTGCGCTGCCTGAAGCAGAGACACCATGTTGCGGACGAAGAGCGGGAGGCGTGGTGGCCAGGTATCCACCACAACCAGACTCGCATCATCGACCTCGCTCACATTACAAAGAAACTGATACTCGAGGGTCGACCCCAGTGTGAGCCGTGGGCCGCCCCAGTTCGCGAGCCAGCTTTTTCGGCGCTCATTAACATCACAGCGTCTGCGGCTTCCGCCTACGGTGGTTTGGATGCATCGCAGCTCTTCCCAGCAGGTGATCAGGTCCGGGCCGAGCGCGTCCAGCATCCACACCGCCGCGTGCCCGATCGCTGCCGTGAAGGAATCATTGAACGGCTGCCAGCTTCGGCCCGCCACAACGGGGACGGCCACGTCGGCAGCGGGCCAGTCATCGAACGCACCTGCTTCCAACAGCGCGTTAAGGCGAGCGACCACGGTTCGTGCGAAAGATGGATGAGCCGTCGCCAGTTCGGCGACTTGGTCTGGCGAGAGGTCCTGAAATATCGGAGGGCCGTCACGGCAAACGGAGGCGATTGCAGTACCCGCGTTCCGCGGCAATGTCAGGGCCTGTCTTGCGGCCCGGATCAGTGCCTGACAGTTCAAAACCCAGGTCGATGGCTTGGGCGGTCTTGTCACACGTCGCCGTAGCCGGAGCGTCAGCAGGAAGATAAGAGCCGAAATGCGCTTCATCCGCCTCAATGCCACCTCGGAGCGATCCTCCTCCCTTTGCCAGCCATCAGGCAAAGCCCTTGCGAATTTGATCGTCCGACTAGTTCTGGCCTGGAGGCTGCCGCCAGAGGCCCAAGAGGCTGGGATCACCCATTCATCCTTCTGGATGGGACTGCCTGGGACGACTTCGAGGTCTTTGATCTCGTCCCATGAGGCGGACCAAAGGCGATCGAGAACCGGAGTGTGTGCGAGCTCGGCGCGGTGCTCATGCGGAACCGGAATTACCGCAGCAATTTTGGCAATGGCCATCACTCGGGCCTTTCCAAGAGAGACGGGGAGGACTGATCGAAGAGGTAGGCCCTCCCGTCCTGAAGCTCGGATAGATGGTGCTCCGCCGCCGCGATAAACTCGACCGAGCGCGCCGGATAGAGACGCGAGACCACGAAATCCGTCGCCACCCACTCCGCTTGAAAGGAGGATCCCGCGAAGCGGTCCGCGGGCACGCGGCTCTTGATAAATTGGAGCTCTGCCATACGCACAGCCAGGTGTGGAAGGGAGTCCTCGAAGTAGACACCGTGTCGACAAAGGGTGCAGCGCTGTACGAGGCACAGATCGCCCCTATGGTCGGGAGCTAGGTTACTCGGAGGGTGGGCCGGGTCGAGACATCCCATTCCCATGCGGGTTCGCATTCGATGATCGGCCAGCCGCTCCCGCTGCTCATCGTTGACCTCGCCGAACCGTGCGCGGAGATAGAGGATTGTCGGATCGACCTGTCGGAATCGTATGATCTCGGTAAAGAATTGCTCCTGGAATTGGGTGAACTCCTTGTAGCGCTGGGCGATCTGACGCCGTTGCCGCAGGTAGTGCCGCGTCGTCCGAAGAGAGTTATGCCCCAGCGCCCGCTTGACCAGCAAGTCGTTGTAAAGGCTGTTGTCGTAAAGGAAGGCAGCGAAGCCATCGCGAAGGTCCCCGGGCGTGAACGACAGAAGGTCCACGTAGCGGCGCCGACTTTCTCTGGTATCGTCTCGATGCATTCGAAGCGCTGCCTTGAGCGCCTTCCAGCAAAATGAGCGCATCATGTCGTTCAGGGCGGGTGACGCCGTGACACAGCCGACGCGTCCTCCCGGGCCCTTGCCATTCCCTGCAAAGAACAGCCAGGGCGAGAGGATCATCCCGCCGATGGCTTCAGCCTCGCGGCGCTGCTCCACAGTCCGGTCTTTGATGCCGTCCAAACAGGCCAACCGGCAGCGCAGCGTGGACCGCAAAAGATTCGTACGCTCTATCATGCTCCTGATAACCTGGAATGGATGCCCTGCTGGCTTGCTCAGAGAGAACGCCACCTGCTCCTTACCAACCTTGCCCTTGTGACCGTAGATCGCGACCGTGCCATGCTGGTCAGAACCCTGCACACCGAGCCGCCAGTCAGACCAACTGGCGTCAGACGATACGTCGATATTCAAGGCTGTGTCCGGATTCCAGCCAAGATGCAGCAAGACCAATAGGAAAGAGGCTGCCGTGTCCTCGAACGTTGGTACGAACCAGCGAGCTGTCCCCGGAAGCGTTCTCATGTGCGGGGGCACGCCGGACGGGCCGTGCGCAGGAAGACCATAGGCGTGCGGAAGACGGAGGCGCATAGGAAGACCGGAAGGGCCGGAGTGATGACCCGCAAGTGTCCTGATAAGGTACTCTTTCGCAACTACTGCGACGTTAGCCTGGTCAGACCATGCCTCGAAGTCTGCGCCTCCGCCAATCTTCCGGGGATCGACACCGCGGGTGAGCAACTCTGATCCTTCGGCGATGGCGCGGCCCATTCTTGCGTGGTGCGCTTTGAGCGTGGCGTAAAGTGGCCGAAGGATCTCCGGGTCGACGTCCTTATGCAGGATTTCCCGACCCTCCTCAATGGTCGGCCAGAGTAGCTTCCAGTCCTTCATCTTTTGGCGGCGTCTTGCGTCGGAGATCAAGTGGCGTGCTGCCCCCAGCGGGCCGCCGGCGGACGACGGACTCAAAGCTGAATCCTGAAGTAGCCACGTCTTGTAAAGTTGTCCGTGCGCGTTGGTTACCTGGTTGCAGCTGGCAATATCAGGAGCCCCCCTCGCCACGATGTGGTCAAGGAAGCGCCAGAACTGACGAACGTAGACCAGCATCAGCGCGATGCTGCCCGTGGCCTTGCCCACCGAATCGGCCCGTATCGAAGGCGCGAGCTCATGAATGAGCCTTGGCCTCGGCGCGATGCCCTTCGCTTTTGCGCCAACTGCGAACTCAGTGAGGTCACAGTCAAACGACGGCCTCCGGCCGTCATGCGGCCTCACCTCCCACCTGAGCGCACTTTCGTCTTGAAACAAAGGCGCCGCTTCTTTCTCGCGACGACCCGCATCGCTCGCGGGATTGCTTTCTTTCAGCGTTAGCCGTTTGGTCAACCTAGCCATCTGCGACATCCAAATAGGCCGCCCATGCAGCGCGGTTCTCGCTAACCCAAACATGGTCGGCGACCCAACCCAGGTAACGCTCTGTAGTTTCCTCGGAGACATGACCGAGAACAGGGCGGATGTAGTTTCCAACGAGATTTCTCGCGTGGTCGAGGAGCATCGATCTAGGCACCTCGTTGAGGGCGTGCTGCATCGTTGCCATTTCGTCCCGGAGCAGCCGCAGCAGCATAAGGCATGCGAAGGTGTGCCGCCCGATGTGTGGGCTGAAGCCGGGGTATGGAAGGCTGCCGCACGCGTGCCAGGCCTTGTAGAGCGCTGCAGCGGTAATTGCCTCGCCAGTGTTCTCAGAGAGGAACAATTGCGGTGGAACAGGCTCGCCTGGATGACCTGCCCTAAACAGAGCCGCTGCTTTCGCGCGCCGCAGGGACGCGTAACTGGCAATCTCCTGGAGATACGTGACCGCGAACCGCAGCGTGCGCCGCTTCCCGACTTTCGCTGGATCGCCGGGCTCGCGGGAGCCCTTTGTTCCGAAGCAGATCTCCATGCGAGCGGGCTTGCCGGGCTCCACCTTGTCTGGATCGGGAATCTGGTCCACGCGCACCAGAACTGTCTCCTCAAGCCGCATGCCAGTCTCGAGAATCATCCGGCACGCAAGCGCTTTGGTCGGGCCTCGTCGCGCCTTCACTTCTGCCAGCCAGCGACCGATCTCACCAGCAGTTGGAAGGCGCAAATGTCCCGGGTCCGTGCGCCTGCGCCCTACGCGCACTTCACCAGTTTGATGCGAATGAGCGCCCTTCCTCGACACCGCTCTGGTCGCGACGCCGAAAGCATCTCTCAGGTTTCTTTGGGCAGCCCATTGCAGGAACTGGACTGCGAGGTCGACTCGGCGATTAACCGTGCTCGCGCTCAGCGGCTTTCCGTCCTCGCTCCAGCGGCCTCTCGCCATGTCAGCGTCGTAAGAGTCGAGGACATGCTGATAGCTCAACGTCTGCCAACGGACCTTTCGGGTTTCCAGATACGTCCAGAAGTTTTCGAGGTCCCTTGAATACGCATCGAGAGTGTTATCGGATAGTCTCGTTCTTGCTGAGTAGGCGGAACTCTCGCGTTGCTCTGGGCGCCAAATCCCGGCGGCCCGCTCGCGAAGGAAACGGCTCGGCTCGTCAAGATATCGCATATCATCGGAGAGCAGAAACGGAACCCGAGTGCTCCGCTCCAACCCGCCCTCCGGTTCGTTTGAGATGAAACGATACGCCATTGCCGCCCTCCCGTGAGACGAATCGACCTTCGGCCAAAGCGCGAGCCTTTGTCAATCAAAACCTTTTTTTGGCGGGGTCGTGTAACTAGCGTATTGGTTATCGGCGTGCCTGACGCCATGACCAGGGCGCGGCCGGGATTCACAGTGTCGATGAAACGCGACTTCACGTAAAGGTCCCAGGCACGCTGCGAGCCGTCCGGCTGCACGCCCTTCAGCGTGGTCATGTTGGTCGTGAAATTGAGCTTGCGAAATTCCTGGGCTTCGTCGATCACCAGCTGGTCGACGCCAATCTCGGCGATCGTCAGCATGTCATCCTTCCGGGCTTTCAGTGCCTCCAGCTTTTCCTGCAGCTTCTCCTTCAGGTTCTCGATCCGCTTGCGCGTGATCCGGTCATCACCGCCGATGTGCTCAAGGAGCCCGGCGTAGGCGCCGATCTGCCGGCACACCATATCCTCCTCGAATGCGGCAGGCGTGGCGATGAACTTAAACGCGGCATGGGTCAGAATAATACAGTCCCATTTTGCTGTCGCCGCGCGCGCGACGAAGCGCTGCCGCTTGCTGGCGACGAAGTTGGTCTCGTCGGCTACCAGGATACGCGCGTTCGGATACAGCAGCAGGAACTCGCGGCTGGCTTGTGCGAGGCAGTGGCCGGGGACCACCATCATGGCCTTGCTGATCAAGCCGAGACGCTTCTGCTCCATGATGGCGGCGGCCATCAGGAACGTCTTGCCCGCACCGACGGCATGCGCGAGATAGGTGCTGCCGGCGCTGATGATCCGCCAAACGCCGCGCAGCTGAAACGGGCGGAAGACAATCGCACTGGACGCGCCCGGGAGCGTCAGGTGCGAGCCGTCAAAGTGGCGCGGCACCAGGTCATTGAACCGGTCGTTGTAGATCCGGGCCAGCCGGTCAGTGCGCTCGGCGTCGCGCCAGATCCAGTCTTCGAACGCGGCCTTGATCTTGGCGAGCTTCTCCTTGGCGGCTTCGGTCTCCTGCGCGTTGATCTCGCGGTGCTCGGTGCCGTCCGGGTCGCGCCAGGAGTCCCAGATCGTCGGCGCGGCCGAATTGAGCGCATCGTGCAGCAGCAGCCCAGCGTGGCGGCGTTCGGTGCCCCATAGCGAGGTCGCGACGGCAAGCCCCATGAAGCCGGTGACATCGACCGACCATGCCGCGATCTCGACGGTGTGCCGGATCGTGGTCGCGCACTCCATCACCTGCCCGGCGAACGCCTCGATCACGTCGGTGGGGAGCCACGGCGCCCCCAAACGAGCGGTGATATCTGACGGCCGCAGGTCCTCCGGCTGCACGCGCCGCAGCGCCTCGACGTTGCGGAGGTAGCGCGGGTCTTCCGCCGCGGCGGCTTCCGCAGTCGCAAGCTTGTGCCGCACCTTGCCCGACAGGTAGGCGTCAGCGGTCTGCCAGGTGCCCTCCAGCCAGGCCTTGCCGCCCGCGGGGTCGAGGAACACAGCCTCGCCCAACTCGGCCTCCACGACCTCCTGCGGCCGTCCCAGCAGTTCCGCCACGTGCGCCATATCCACGCGGCCGGTCTCCGCCAGCGTCACCGCGAGCGCGTCGGCCGCGCAGAGGATCACCGGCTCCGCCGGCGGATGGATCACCCGCTCGGTGAACACCGGCCCGCGCTTCGCGACGCCGCTCTCCAGGTCGTAGTCCTCGATCGAGCTGAGAAGCCAAGCATCAGGATCATCGAAAAACGGCTGCAGGTTCGGGCGGCGCTGGGTTTCGGTCACCTCACCCGTCTCAGGGTCGGTGCTGCGGCTGACCGTCGTCAGGTTGATCGGCCCGAACGCGCGCACGAATGCTCCGTGTGCCACCCGCAACTTCATCTGGGCGGCGCCCCAGGGGCGGTTCTCGACCTGGGTCCGCAGCACCTCGCGCAACGCTTCGCGGACCGGGATCAGCCCGCGGATGATCCGTGCGTGCTTGGCGAAGATGCCCTCGGTCCCCTTGCCGGACTTCACCGCGACCGGAACGGCGACGCCGTCGATCACCTGCATCAGCGCGTCGTCGATGAGGACATAGCTTCCCTCCTTGACGGTGGCGCCCTCGGCGGCGGTGCCGACATCGATGCGCCGCGCGTCGGGAACATGACTGTCAGGAGCGGAGTCCGTTGGCTCGCAGATCCCGGACGGCAACGCGGCGATCGCCCGGTCCAGCAGCCCATCCAGCACGGCCTGCGTCATGCCGGCGACTGGCTCGCAGGTGTAGGCCGGCCCATAGGGGCTGCTGGTCCAGGCATGATGCCCCAGCACCATCGCCCCGTTCTCGGCGAAGTAGCGGTTGACCCGCATGACGCTTTCGGTGCCATCCCCGCAGTCCCCGTCCGGAACGACTTCCTGCAGGCTGTTCCAGACGGTGCGACGGCTGGCCGCGCCAGGCTGACGCTTCTGAAAGAACAG
>Ga0302189_10004035_pt1 | contig 11084 bp, 8 predicted proteins | sample II_Bog_E2_2_FD_194551 | JGI IMG/M metagenome (GOLD analysis project Ga0302189, IMG submission 194551) | Peat permafrost microbial communities from Stordalen Mire near Abisko, Sweden - II_Bog_E2_2 | ecosystem: Environmental > Terrestrial > Soil > Wetlands > Peat | place: Sweden: Abisko, Stordalen...
TCTTGATCCCTGTGACACCCATCGTAAGATGTGCCCCCCAATTGCTCGGGTGGTGAAATGGCAGACACGTGCGTTTAAGGGGCGCATGCCGAAAGGCATGAGGGTTCGAGTCCCTCCCCGAGCACCATCCAAAGCAACCCCAAAACAGCCCCAAAGGCTGTGTTTATCAGGGGTTGCTGGGTTAGCCTCACAGGAAGGCTTTTCAAAGGAACCCCATATTTTCCTGTCCCTTTTTGTATATTCTTGTATATTGCTGAGTATGGCAAAATCAGCCGATGGCAAGAAGATGAGGTTTCCTATGAAAGTGGAAACCTCTGGAAGGGTTGGTAAAATCTACAAATTGGGAATCCCCCCCGCGATTTAAGAGACCTGCGGGGATACCCATTTTAGAATTCGCCAAATTTTGTTTTTTCCCATTGAGCTCTTCCTCTTTATGGCTGGCTAACCCTCATGGGGTTCAACTTGATTATCTTCTTTAAAATCTGCCAGCGTAGGCAATGCCTGAGGTCTACATCATGAGGTCTACATCATGAGGTTGAAGTCTGCCGAATGAAGCAGAATAAACCGCGGATTGTCATACTGAAAGTCAGATAGTGAGAAATTCGTTCCACAATCGAAAATGCGGACGCTTTCTCTGTTCCAAAATAAATTGCAACTCTGCTTCCAGAAAGTTGCGTTACCCGTTTATTGATGTTTACTATTGGAGTTAATCTGAGGGCTGGTGGCTGCCGAATGGAATCCACATCTGCCAATTTCTACGCACGTTTTATATTCTATGAAATCCCGCACCCCTGTCATTGCCCTCATTCTGGGCAGTCTTGCTTTTTTATCGTCGCTTCATGCCGTACCCCTAAAACCGAAGACTTTCGTTGTCACCACGCTGATGAAATCAGGTTCAGTCGGATTGTTCTCTTCTCCCATTGGGATCACAGCTGATAGCAAAGGGAATCTCTATGTGGCTGACCAAGGAAATTTTAACATCCGCAAGATCGATACGAATCTCAATGTTACAACGATTGCAAGCGAAGGGACGAACGCCCAATTGATTGGAAGACCCTATGGGATTACGACTGATAGTCAGGGAAATCTTTTTGAGGCCGATAACGGCAACAACACCATTTGTAAGATAGACAGCAACAACAATGTCACAAGAATTGCAGGAAAGGCATTTGTTCAGGGAAGCAGCGATGGTCAGGGAACCAATGCCACTTTCAATAATCCTACCTGGATTACTACTGATAATCAGGGAAATCTCTATGTGACTGATGCAGGTAATAACACCATCCGCAAGATAGACAGTAGTAACAATGTCACCACCATCGCGGGACAGGCGGGTATTCAGGGAAGCAGCGATGGACAAGGAACCAATGCTACTTTCAATTCTCCCTCAGGGATCACTGTTGATAACCTAGGAAATCTCTATGTGACGGATGGTGCTGTCATCCGCAAGATTGATACGAATCTGAATGTGACGACTATCGCGGGTGGCGGAGCAGGGTTTGGAGTTATCGATGGTCAGGGAACCAATGCCACCTTCGATGGGCCCCAGGACATCACGCTTGACAGCCAAGGGAATCTCTTTGTGACGGATGGAAACTCCGTTCGCAAGATTGATACGAATCTGAATGTGACCACAATAGCTGGCCAAGCGAATGTTCAGGGAGGCAGTGATGGACAAGGAACCAATGCCACATTTAATTATCCTGAAGGGATTACGCTTGATGGCCAGGGGAATCTCTTTGTGGCTGACCGATACAATTCCACCATCCGAAAGATTGATACGAACCTAAATGTAACGACGATTTCAGGAAAGGTTGGCGTCTCGGGAAGCAGCGATGGGCCTGCTACCAACGCCGACTATTTCGATCCCACATCTATCACTCTTGATGGCCAGGGGAATCTCTTTGTGGCTGATAACGGCAACAAGACAATTTGGGAAATCGGCACGAATGATTCCGTGATTCCGATTGCTGGCCAGCCGGGAATAATTGGAAGTACCGACGGCCAAGGCACCAATGCTTCTTTCACCTCCCTCTCTTGTATTGCCGCTGACAGTCAGGGAAATCTCTTTGTTGCGGATAACCAAACGGTTCGGAAGATAAACAGCAATAACAATGTCACGACGCTTGCAGGCCAGCCGGGAACTGGTGGAAGCACTAGCACTGATGGCCAAGGCACCAATGCCACTTTCTCGGGTCTCACAGCGATCACGGTTGATAGTCAAGGGAATCTCTATGTGTATGACGATTCCACTATCCGCAAGATAGACAGCAACAACAATGTCACGACGCTTGCAGGTCAGGCTGGTGCTCCGGGAGGCAGTGATGGACAAGGAACCAATGCCACTTTCAATTCTCCCTCAGGGATTTCCTCAGGGATCACTGTTGATAACAAAGGGAATCTCTATGTGGCTGATACAGGCGACAGCACCATCCGTAAGATAGATACTAATCTGAATGTTACGACGATTGCGGGACGGGCGAACAAGTTTGGATTTACTGATGGTAAGGGAACGAATGCTAGATTTGGTTATCCCTCAGGAATCACGATTGATAGTCAGGGAAATCTCTATGTGACGGATGTGTTCAATATTCGCAAGATTGATACAAATCTGAATGTCACAACGATCGCCGGACGATTGGGGGTGAAGGAAAGCTCTGATGGACAAGGAACCAATGCCACTTTTAATTCTCCAAGAGGGATTGTGGTAGATGGCAGGGGAGATTTCTATATTTCTGACACATCAACGATCCGGGAGGCAGTGTTCCTCTCCCTTACTAACCAGACCATCAGTTTTAAATCTCTTCCCGCGAAAGCCTACGGAGATGCCTCATTCAGTCTGAATGCCACAGCCAGCTCAGGACTACCAGTCAGCTACACCAGCTCCAATACCAATGTGGTGGTTATTTCCAGCAATACAGTGACCATTGTAGGCGTAGGGAGTGCTACCATCACGGCGAATCAGCTGGGGGATACCAATTACGCCACCGCAGTTCAGGTGAATCAGATCCTCAAAGTAGCCAAGGGAACGCAAAGCATTAATTTTGGGAAAATCCCCGCCAAAACCTATGCATCTGGTACCACCTTCTCGTTGGGTGCAACGAACTCGTCGGGACTACCAGTTACCTACACCAGCTCCAACACCAATGTGGCAACTGTTTCTGGAAGCCTGGTAACGATTACGGGTGCCGGCAACTCCACCATCACCGCAAGTCAAACAAGTGGTAATGCCAACTTTAAAGCGGCTGTACCCGTCAAGCAGGTGCTTACGGTGGCAAAAGCTACCCAGTTTCTGATGTTCATGACTCCACCTACCGAATCCTTCGTGCAAGGGAATACTTTCTCGCTCTCTGCAATGGCAATGTCTGGCTCCAATCTCCCCGTGACATTCAAGAGCAGCAGTCCCGGGATTATTTCCATCCACGGAACTACAGCTACTATCCATGCTGTCGGGAAAGTCACCCTTACGGCAAATCAGGCGGGAAATGCAAATTACCTGCCTGCGGTTTCAACCGCAGTCGTGACGGTTCAATTGACACCTTAATTTTACGAACCTCCCACCGAGGCTGATGCTGGTGATAACGATGCTTTTCCCGTTGTGCTTGTCCGCTTCTAGCAGACCAACTCTCATGTCGTTCAATTTGCCTACCCATTCCCGCTGTTCTTTGGATAATTTTCCTTCGATGGGGAATTTATCATTCAGGGGGGTGAAAATGCCACGCCCCTTGTTCACCAAGGCAATCAATTTCTGTTCTGCGTCCACGGCTTTCTGGGTGGTGAGTTGGTCGCCTTTGCTGATTAACTTCCCTTTGGTTGCGCGTTACAATTCGGATATGACCATCGTTGAGGGCAACGCACCATTCTACAAAAAAAACCTCAGCAAGCAGAGTGTGGCCGACCTAACCGACTTGGATAGTTCATTGGTGCTTCCTCACTTTACCCAATTTTTTGCAAACGACATGATCTCCGCTTTTGCAAAACATGGAGAGGCTCGGAACATGAATGTTAAAACCTATGAAGTGTGGGATATGGCCGATTGACCTACCCTTTCCCAGGGAGCAAAACTGAAATGTATTACAGTAAGAGCCAACTCCGGAATTCAATGCAAAAAAAATCCGGCATACAGTGCAAATCTAACTCCGGTAATCACTGCAAGCCGACAGGCAGTGTTTATAAGGGGGTGCTTGTTTCGCCTCACAAGAGGGCTTTTCAAAGGAACCCCATATTGGCGGCTTTTTTGTATATTCTTGTATATTGCGGGGTATGGCAAAATCAGCCAAAAGCAAGAAGATGAAGTTTCTCCTGAAGGTGGAAATCTCTGGACGGGTTGCCAAAATTTACAAGCTTGGAAACTGAACCTACAAAACCCATTTTTCTTTTGCCCAGAAAGCGTATCAAAACACGCACGCCACCCCTGAATCAGCTCTCCCTTCTCATGGGCGAGCGTAAGCCCGTTCTTGTCGCTGTTGTCGCCCCCAGGTAAAGGCAGAACTCTCAAACGCTGTTTGAGAAGCCTGTTGCTGATGGGATTTGTATTGAGTAAATTGTAGGATTCTCCAAAAGCCTTCCATCGGAACTTTACGTTTGATGTGGCGCACTTTTAGGGTTAGGTCACCCTTGACGTCTTAACGCTGAGTGATATTTACTGCTGTTGATTGACAAGTAAGGGATATGAAGGTATCCCTTGTGTCGAATATATAGACATAAAAGATATGGGTATATCTCTAAAGACTGATCAGGAAATATTGAAAGGACTCGCTGCGCGCGTTCGACGGATCAGGTTGCAGCAGAACCTGACCCAAGCTCAGGTTTCCGCGCGTTCCTTGGTTCCACTCCCCACTTACAAGGTCTTTGAAAAGGAAGGACGCCTTTCTCTCGTGCAGTTCGTGTCAGTGGCTAATGTGCTTGGCTTCAAGGATCAATTGGACGAGATAATCCAACCTCCTCCCGCAGAAAATCTTGATGACTTTATTCGAGTCAAAAAAACAAGGCAAAGGGCCAGGCCATGAGGGTTCATGTAAAATATGGGGATCGTCTTATCGGGGCACTCGATGATGGGTCTAGCGATGGGCGGATCTATTTTCAGTACGACAGGTTGTTTGTGCCATCTGGTATCGAACTCTCTCCTATCCATTTGCCTCTTCACGATCGTTTGCAGTTTCACAATAATGAGGCGTTTGAACGGTTGCCTGGACTCTTTTATGACTCGCTACCCGATAAATGGGGTCGGGGAGTTCTGAAGGCGCGCTTGGAGAAACAAGGGATCAATGCTGACAACCTTAGTCCTTTGGAAAAATTGTGCTGGGTTGGTTCCCACGGAATGGGAGCGTTGACCTACGAGCCCGACCGCTCCGAAAGTGAACTCGGAACAATCAAGACGCTGGATTTGCTTAGGATTGCCCGCGATGCGCGTGAGATACTCGTCGGTCACTATCAGAATATTCTACCTGAACTTCTGGAGTCTGGCACCTCTGCTGGAGGTGCCAGGCCGAAAATGCTCATTGGCATCAATCGGGAAAAGCCGGATCTCGTCATTGCTCGCGCTCAGGATCTCCCCGTTGACTACGATGCATGGTTACTGAAAATTGAGACCGACACATTGAAGGAGTATTGCAAACTTGAATACGCCTACTTTCGGATGGCTGCGGCTGCCGGGATTGATGTTCCGGAAGTACGCCTGATTTCCCAAGGGGGAACTTCCCATTTTGCCATTAAGCGTTTCGATCGGGAGGGCGGCAGAAAAATCCATGTTCATTCGATGGCAGGGTTGTTACACCATGATTTCAATGTCTATGGTTCTGATTACCGCGACCTCTTTCGCTTGGGAAGTGCTCTTACTAGGGATAAAAATACTGAGTTGGAGCTCTTCCGTCGCATGGCCTTTAATTTCTACGCTGGTGTGCGGGACGATCATGCCAAAAATCACGCCTTCCTCTTTGATGAGAAAGGATGGCGCCTTTCTCCCGCTTACGACCTGATCTACGCGAGGGGAAGAGGAGGAGCTGGGCAGTTTCTGCACGAGCTGGCGCTGGGAGGAAAACAAAACGGAATTGGTCGCCAGGATTTGGTATCTTTTGCTGCCGAGGTAGGGTTGCCATCGGGAAAGGTGGTGGCCATCCTTGCCGAGGTTGTGGCCGCATGTGAGCGCTGGAAGATTTTTGCGCAGGAGGCGAAATTAACGGAGGCTCATGCCGACGAAGTGGAATCTCTTTTTGAACCATTTGCTCTATGAGCCAAATTCTTCCATTACCCAAAAGGATTTATAATGCCCGCACTTTAAGCGGAGTTTCCAGCATGGACAAAACCGATCTACAACGCCCTGAAATGAGTGATTTTTTGTATATGAATTGTATCTTGGGGCACTTTTAGGGGTTTCTACACTGTTAAAAGCGGAGGCTCGAGTCACGCCCCGAGCACCACTTCCTTGATCAGGAAATCCGAAGTGAAAATTACCAATCAGATTGTCGGCAAGATTTCTGCTGGGTGGTCGTTTATCCCGGAGAGATCAATCAGTTTTCTCAGCAGCAGTAGCGAAGCGAGGGAATCCGAGAGCGCTTCATGCCATCGGAAATCCGGCAAGAGTCCCCGGGCCTCATCGATCATTCCCAAATCGGTGACGAGATCAGAGAGGGCGTACGAAGAGCGACCAGGCAGAATTTTCCTACTGAGCGTCAGCGTATCTACCCAGGGGCCGAACCCATGCAACGGGAAGGCTCGCAGGAAGCGTTTTTCCGTGCCGCTGCCATGAGCCACAATCCATCGGTTGCCGAGTCTTGTTTTCAATCCCGGCCAAAGAGAGTGCAATTCCGGCGCATTCTTAAGATCGTCGCTGCTGATGCCATGAACCTGTTGTGCCGCCCAGGTGACCGGACGCTCTGCCCGAAGGTAGCTTCGGAAAAAGGAGGTCGGATCCGGTGTTAGGTCCTGCATCCAGGCTATGCCGATCTGGATCGGGACACCGGCTTCATTGGGGCGTTCTCCGGCCGATTCGAAATCGAGCGCGGCAAAGGGAAGATCCCGGATGAGAATGCTCACGGGATGACAGCGGTAAAAACCTACAACTGGCGGAGCAAGTCGGCGGTCGTCTCCCAATCGAGGCAGCCGTCGGTGATCGAGACGCCGTAACGGAGCTTGGAGGGGTCCCCCTCGAGTGCCTGGCTGCCACGTTCGATATGGCTCTCCAGCATGGCTCCAACGATGTCGGTGCGGCCTGCGGCACGCTGCTCCAGAATGCTTTTCCAGACCTCGGGTTGACGGGCCGGATCCTTGCCACTGTTGGCATGGCTGCAATCAACCATGATGGCAGGGGAGACCTTGGCCGCCTTGAGCTTGGCGGCAGCATCGGCTGTCTGATGCGGATGATAGTTCACGCCGTCACGACCGCCACGCAGAACGAGGTGGCCGTCGGGATTGCCCGCCGTCTTGATGATGCTGGTGATGCCATCCTGATCGATGCCGAGAAAACTGTGCCCATTGCAGGAGGAGCGCATGGCATCCACGGCCGTCTGGACGCTGCCATCCGTACCGTTTTTGAATCCGACAGGCATGGAGAGACCGCTGGCCATTTCGCGGTGGGTCTGGGATTCGGTAGTGCGTGCACCGATGGCCGACCAGCTGATCAGATCAGCGATATATTGGGGAATGATCGGATCGAGCGTTTCGGTCGCCGCTGGAAGTCCCATGGCGGCCACATCCAGCAGAAGCTGGCGAGCCACTTCGATACCGTGGGCAAGATCACCGGAATCATTGAGATACGGGTCGTTGATGAGGCCTTTCCAACCGACAGTCGTGCGGGGCTTCTCAAAATAGACTCGCATCACGATGAAGAGGCGGTCTTCCACCTCCTTGGCGAGAGCGCTCAGGCGCCCGGCATAATCAAGGGCGGAAACGGTGTCGTGAATGGAACAGGGGCCGACGATGACGAGAAGGCGGGGGTCCTCACCGCGCAGAATCCGGCGGCAGGTTTCGCGATACTCGGCCACTTTGGCCAGAATCTCCAGGCTGGCGGCGAGGCGCTGCTTGATCTCGCGCGGAGAAACCAGACGCGTCACGCCGCACACATGAGTGTCCTCTGTGCGGGGTGCTTTCTGAACTGGAAGTAATGCTTCTGTGGTTGCGCTCATGCTGCTCTTGGTAGGTGACTTTTGCCTTTGGAGAAGGCTGGGGGAGCTGTTTACCATCGACGCAGAAGGCTCATTTTGCAATCCGCAAGTCACAGGGCAGCGGATGAAAGCTTAAGGCTGGGATTTGAAATCTGAAAAGGGAGGAAGTCTTTACCTTCTACTTTTCACTCTTAGTCTACTTGGCTGTTATCTTTTCGGCCCTTGGTGGTGAATCCTGAATTTTTACCACAGAGGAGGGGCAAAGTGGGATCAATGGAAGAGGTCAGCAGTCGGAGGGCTCACTTTTCAGCTTTCAGCTTTCAGACTTTCAGGTTTTTCTCACCTTATGCCCACTTTTGATGTTGTTTCTGAAATCGAACGGATGGAGATCGAAAACGCGGTCAATCAGGCGGTCAAGGAACTGGCCACCCGTTTTGATTTCAAGGGGAGTAATGCCAAGATCGAGCTGACCAAGCCGGAACTCATCACCCTGACCGCCAACGATGGCATCAAGCTCAAGGCGCTCCGAGAGATGATGGTCGGCAAGCTCGCCAAGCGAGGCGTCGATCTCCGCAATGTCGATCAGAAGGAGCCCGCCATTTCACCACTGGGCCATGCACGGCAGGAATTTGTCATCACCCAGGGGCTTGATGGCGATCGGGCGAAGGAGATCATCACCGCGATCAAGGGGGAGAAATTCAAAGTGCAGGCCTCGCTTCAAGATCGGCAGGTGCGCGTCAATGGCACCAAGCGCGACGAGCTCCAGTCGGTGATTGCATTCCTGCGGAGCCGGGACTTTGGCGTTTTCCTGAACTTTAAGAATTTTCGGGATTAACCAGGGCGGGCGTTTCGGGCTGCTGGGTTTCCGTCCAGCCAAAGAATTTCCGGGACTTAATGATCTCAGCGACTTTTTCCGGCACCATCTTTTCCCAGTCGGGGTTGCCTGCCTGGATGTCGTTCAGGACATTGGTGGCGACGATGCCGAGATAGTCGAGTTTGCATCCAGCCATCGGCACGAGGAAACGGTTCTCCAAGAGATACGAGTAGAGGGCACGAAGGCTCGATTCCACACGGTAGGATGCGGCCTCCACGATATGCCCCTTTTCGTCCTTGGTGGGATAGACATAAAGCCGCACCCCTTTTTTGAAGAGCCGTCCCAGACCTTCCAGAATGCCGCCGTCCAGATTGGCATAGTATTTTTCGTCAAAAATTTCCTGAAGCGTCGGCACGCCGAGCGGCAGACCGATGGCGCGATCCGTATAGCGGCGCAGATACTGGATCAGCCGGTAATACTCGCCGTAGTTCGAGATGAGGACCGTGCGTCCCAGGGCTCCGAGCATATCGACCCGGTCGAGGAAGTCCTGCAGGTCGAGCTGTCCGCTGCGCATCAGATGTTTCATCGTGATTTCCAACAGGATTTCAGGCTGTTCCCCGCCGAGATCCTCCTCCATCAGAAACATCGTTTTGCCGCATTCGAGCATGTCGTTGGCGACATTGGTGAGCGGTCGGAAACTGCCGCGCTCCACCAGCAGCGGCTTGTGGTAGAAGGCATCGGCAGCCTGGATTACCTCACCGTCGCCACGGAAGAGAACCGCCTGGGCCAGTCCCTGGGTGACCAATTCCAGACACATGATCCGGTTGTCGAGACAGGCAAAATCGGGGCCCGAGAAGCGGATCACATCGATCTCGATGCGGCTGGAGTCCAGATCATCAAGCAGGGAGGCGACGAAGGCCTTTGGCTCCTTGCGGAGGAAATAGGCGCCGTAGATCAGATTCACCCCGACGACGCCAAGGGCTTCCTGCTGCGCGAGATTTTCGACGTCGAGCATTCGCACATGCAGGATGATCTCGTTGGGCTGCGAGCGCGGCGTGGTCTGAAAACGAATGCCCATCCAGCCATGGGACTCGTTCTTCGTCTTGTAGGAACGGGCGGCCACCGTGTCGGCAAAGGCGAAGAAGGTTTTCTCACTACCCGCCTTTTCGTCGAGACGTTCGATCAGCAGTCCAAATTCCTTGTCCAGCATCTCGCCAAGCCGCTGACGGCTGACAAAACGCGAACTCTTGCCATAGATCGCATCGGAGAAGGTCATGTCGTAGGCCGAAATCGTCTTGGCGATCGTCCCGGCGGCTCCCCCCACATGGAAGAAGCGGCGCGCCACTTCCTGACCCGCCCCGATTTCAGCGAAGGTTCCATAGATCCCCTTCGTCATGTTGATCTCAAAGGCCTTCTTGTTGGCCTTCATCTCAAATTGATTGATCATCTTGCGATGCTTGTAATGAAAGAAACGCCCTCTGACTAGAGGGAAACAGTGTGGAACGACTTGTGCGTCCTTTTTCCGAAGAAATCTGGAATCTTTGCCCGTGTTATGCGACGACTTTTGAGTGAAGCGCCACTTTCTCCCCATTGCCCTTCTTCCGATACTCTGGTTGGGAGGCTGCGCCCATCCGTTGCCCCGTTACGAGCCTCCGATGCGCCGTGCCGCCGTGCAGAAAGTCCGCACCACCGCCTACACGCAGAGTGAGAGCGACCACCGTCGCTACAAGGCGCTGACCGCTCTTGGCACTCCCTTGAAATACGGAGCCATCAACAGTGCCGCCGCCGACTGGGCACGCTGGCCATGCGGGACCATTTTTCGCATCCGGGCGACGGGAGAACTCTTCGAAATCGATGACTACGGCTTTGCCCTTTCGGGAGTGAATACCATCGATCTCTACAAGCCCTCCCGCCGACTCATGAATGAGTGGGGAGTGCGTCGCGTGACGATCGAAATCTATAAATGGGGTGATCCTTGGGTCAGTTACCGCAAGATGATCTGCGTCCGTTCCTACCGCCATATCCGGCGCATGATGAAAGAAATCCAGTCCTGGTTTGGTCACGGACGCCCGCCAGAACCGGTCTATCCCGTTGGCGGAGTCTGTCCCGTTTCCATGGTGAGGTAGGCTGACATTTTTGATTCATGTCCCTGCATCGATTTTATCTTC
>Ga0302189_10004073_pt1 | contig 11000 bp, 6 predicted proteins | sample II_Bog_E2_2_FD_194551 | JGI IMG/M metagenome (GOLD analysis project Ga0302189, IMG submission 194551) | Peat permafrost microbial communities from Stordalen Mire near Abisko, Sweden - II_Bog_E2_2 | ecosystem: Environmental > Terrestrial > Soil > Wetlands > Peat | place: Sweden: Abisko, Stordalen...
CGCCTTTCTGTTTGGGTTTGCCCTCATCGTCATCGCCGGTTATTTCGGCATCAAACGGTGGGTCATCGATTCCAGTTCGAGAAGCGAGATTCGTTCCATCGCGATCTTGCCGCTCAAAAACCTTTCCGGAGATCCGGCGCAGGAGTACTTCGCCGACGGGATGACGGAAGAACTGATCAACGACATGGGCCAGGTTTCCACGCTGCGTGTCATCTCCCTGACGTCGGCAATGAGTTACAAGGGCACAAAGAAACAACTGCCCCAAATTGCCCATGAGCTCTCCGTCGACGGTGTCGTCGAGGGCGGCGTATTGCGCGAAGGCAACCAGGTACGCATCAGCGCGCAGTTGATCGATGCCAGGACCGATCGGCCCATCTGGGCACATACCTATGTCCGCGACATGACGAGTGTGCTTGCTTTGCAGGGAGAAGTGGCGCAGGCCATCGCCGATGAGATCAGCATCAAAGTGACGCCGCAGGAGCAGGCCCGCCTGGCGCGCAGGCGCCCAATCGACCCCGAGGCCCAGGAACTCTACCTGCACGGAATGCTTCAACTCGACGCGGACGATTGCAAAAGCGCGATTGAGTATTTTGATCGGGCTGTCGGCAAAAACCCAAACTATGCGCAGGCGCACGCCGCCCTGGCCGCTTGCTACGGCCGAATGGGCGAGTCTGGCCGGATGCCCTATAACGATGCGTTTTCAAAACAGAAGACTGAAGCAACGCGCGCCATTGAGTTGGATGATTCGCTTCCTGAAGGCCACACCGAACTTGCCAATACCGCAATGACACTGGATTGGGACTGGCCGACTGCGGCGACAGAGTTTCATCGCGCCCTCGCGCTCAATCCAAATTCAGCTCCCATCCATCAGAAGTATGCGTTCTACCTGGTGCGAACCGGCCAATTGCGTGAAGCCCTTGCTGAAGTGGAGCGCGGCGTCGATCTCGATCCCGTCTCCGGCCGCTCCTTCCACTTTGAGGGATTCATCTACTACTTCTCGCGCCAGTACGATCAGGCGCTCTCATTGATCCGAAGAGTGAGGGCGCTCGACATCAATCCGCCGGACTGGAGTTTCCTGCTCGGGGATGTCTATGCCGAGAAGGGAATGTATACGGAGTCAATCAATGAGTTTCTGAAATCTGGCCACGGCGCCGATTCTCTTGGTCACCTCGGAAATGCCTACGCGCGCGCCGGCCAGGTGGCCGCAGCTCGCAAGACGATTGCACGCCTTGAAGCGTATGTACTCAAGGATGGAGTGGGAAGATACGAGATCGCGCTGATTTACACCGGCTTGGGCGACAAGCAAGAAGCCTTCAAGTGGCTGGAGGACGCGTACAAGGCTCATGATGTGGGCCTCATCTATCTCAAGATCGACCCATGCCTCGACCCGTTGCGCTCGGACCCGCGCTTCGACGACCTTGTCCGGCGCGTCGGGCTCGCCAAATAATGGATATGTCGGTCCGTAATGCGCCGACTACGGCGGATTGCAATTGGCACACGCTTCCAGCCGGCGCGCTATCGATGCTGCACTGAGTTGCAGGCGAAATCTTTGAATTTGCGAAACTCGGATCGGACGGATCCTGGTAAGCGCCCTTTCTCCCCGCCGCTCCTCGACAAAATCCCAACCTGTCGTTCAATCAAATGGATGGGCAGAGCATCCATTTTGACTATCAAGGTGTAAATCTGGATCGACTCTTCCGGCTGTAGACGTTTTTGTAAATGGTCTTGCAACCAGAATTCGGCGAGAAGCCAAATAATCACTGGCCTTCCAGCACGTGGACACCCTGAGCCACCACCAGCGGGTCGGGTTCACGAGTTTTTAAGTTATTGATTTTATTGGTCGGGGAGAGAGGATTTGAACCTCCAACCCCCTGGTCCCGAACCAGGTCACAGCAATTGTCGGAATCTGTTGAAATTCAACATTTCTAAGTGCTTTTGATGGAACGGCTTGCAACCAGCGTCTCGGGGCTTGTTGATCTTTACGGTTCTTGGGTGCTTTGGCTGCTACAAATCTGACTACATCCGCCGAATTCCAAAAAAACCGGAAATCGCGGCAAAGCCCGCCATGGCAGTTAGAGCATTTTCTGTTTTACTGTAGACCGTTTGGTGCAAGTCTGAACCAAGCCTGTGCATTGGCTTGAGTGATTTGCGGCAGAGGCCGGTGATGGCCTGATCGAGTGTTTCCTTGGTTCGTGCCTTGGCTTCGCGAAGCAGTTGTTTCAGTTTTGCCAAGGCCTTCTCAATGGGGTTCAGATCGGGAGAATAGGGCGGCAGATAGAGCAGCTCGGCACCAGCCTTTTCTATCCATTGGCACACTGCCGGTGCCTTATGCGCGCTCAGGTTGTCCATCACCACCACAGCGCCGGCCTTCAGCACCGGATATGGCCTCCTTCGTCACTGTGGCTGCGGAAGGGGTCGGAACCATGTTGATCGGCTCGGAGAAAACTGACCGCCGCGTGTTACTCCTCTGAATAAACTGATATTGGTCCAACAGATTACCTGGGTCAGGCGGATCCAACCGCCGCCTTCTGCATTTGGACTCTGGTCGTGATTCTCTCCGGCAGGACGATGGCTTGGAGAATTCGGGTGAAAATAATGCAGGCGACCTAATCAATCCAGGACCTGTCGCGCTGCGCTGACAGTTTCGAGGGCGAAAGGCATTGGACAAGCCGACTCAAAGGGCTGGTCTCTCGACATATCGCCATGCATAAAGGCGCAAATCTCACGGCCAAGCAACTCGAGATTCGTCCCTTTGAACACCGAGCCGTGGCCGCCTTCCATCTTCACAATGCGGAAGCCCGAGCCGATCAGATCGCTCCACTGGTTCGCGACCCCAAGGTAGGTAGAGTATGACTGTGCTGGCTGGAAAAGGACCGCCCGGCCGGCATATGGCTTTGGCTGGTAGTCATGAAGCGCTCTCACAAGCGCGTCCTTCATGTCAGGGGAGCCAGAGGAGTTTCCACGTTCAGTCTTCTTTCTGTGAACGAAGATATTAAACCTCCGGAATATGCCCTCAAGCTTTTTCTCCAGGACTGTCTGCCAGCCGGTTCGTTTTAATTGTATTAAGTTCACGAAAAACACGCGTATCGCGCTCTTTGCAGCTCGACGGTATTGGTGGCTGTGAATTAGCAAGCCCACGGGCTCCTCAATCACGGAATCGAGCAGGATGATGCCTCCAACCTGCTCTCCCATCTGAACCAGTTGCTGAGCCATTTCATACGCAATGACGCCCCCGGCCGAAAAGCCGCCAATGTAGTACGGTCCGTGCGGTCGCTCACTTCGCAAGGACTCTACATAAGACATTGCCATCTCTTCTATGGTCGCTGCGGCAGCGCGATTATCCTTGAGGCCGGCCGATTGAAAGCCATAAACTGGCTGGTCTGCCGGCAAGAGAGCACTTACCAAATTGCAGTACCAAACATTTCCGTCAAGCGCATGGACCAGAAACAAAGGTGGTTTTTGCCCGATGGCCCGAATTGTCACCAGCGGAGACCATGTGCCGGAGTCATCGCGGAACTTTTCCTGATGCAACACGACCATCGTTGCTAGTTGGCGAAGCGTGGGCGTTTTGAACAGGGACGCCAGGGGAAGCTTGGCTCCCAGCCGTTGTTGGATTCTTGCAAATAGCCCTGCCGCAGCGAGTGAACTCCCACCGATTTCGAAAAAATCGTCGTCGAGTGAAACAGTATCCCGATTGAGGATCTCCCGCCAGATCTCGGCAAGGACACACTCCACCTGTGTCTCAGGCGCCTCATAGCCACGCCCTTGATTGGCATCGTCAAGAAGCGGAAGTTCGCCGACATCCACCTTGCCAGCTGGGGTGAGCGGAAGGCGATCAAGGACGATAAAGTTTCGGGGTAGCATGTAGTGCGGAAGCTTTGAAGCGGCATGCGCTCGAATCGAGTCCAGTGGGACAGTAACTTCCGGACTTGCCGGTACCAAATAGGCAACGAGCCGTTTGTCCCCCATGCGGTCAGGTACGGCCGCAACCGTGGCGGCAGCCACATCGGGGCTCTCCATCAGCACGGTCTCGATCTCTCCCAATTCAATACGGAAGCCACGAATCTTGACCTGTTTGTCCATCCTGCCGAGATAGTCGATTTCGCCGTTGGGCAGGAGTCGCACCAGATCGCCGGTTCGGTACACGCGCGCGGAACCGTCCTGGCTGAATGGATCTGGAATGAACTTCTCCGCAGTCAATCCGGGAAGACCAACATAGCCTCTGGCGAGCCCAATACCGCCAATCAACAGCTCACCCGTGCTGCCGATGACGCAAAGCTGCATATTCTCATCAACAACGTAGTATCTGGTATTCGCCAGCGGCGGCCCGATGGTAGGCCGCATGCCGGGAAAGCATTGCGCAACCGAGGATGCCACCGTCGTTTCCGTAGGGCCGTATGCGTTGAAGAAGCTGCGCGACGGAGCCCAGCGATCGACGACAGCCATCGAAAGGGCCTCCCCCCCTGCGATGGCCGTTTTCAGATCAGGCAGATCGGCATCGGGCAGATGCGCCCAGACAGAGGGCGCCAGCGTTACTGTCGTGATCCGGCGCTCTTTCATGAGCCGAAGGAGCGGTTCGCCCGGAGCCATATCGCTACGCCGTGCGAGGTGCAGGGTGGCGCCCGTAAGAAGCGACTCAAATACCTCTCGAACCGATACATCGAAGCTGAACGAGGCGAACTGTAGAACCTGTGAGCCAAAGCCAATTGAGAACCGATGCCGCAGGCACTCGATCAAGCTCACGACCGACCTATGTTCAATCAGAACCCCCTTTGGCCTGCCAGTTGATCCAGAAGTGTAAATCACATAAGCAGCGCTGCCTGCCTCGGCCGCGGGCTCAAGGTTCCAGCCATCCGAATCGGCAGTCTCTCTCTCGTCGTCAAGCACAATAACAACAGAGGTGAGCCCGTCCACAACATCGCGCAAGGCGCTTTGTGTCAGGACGATTCGGACTCCGGCGTCCGCGATCATGTACGCGATGCGGTCGTGAGGATAGCCTGGATCGATGGGCAAATAGGCGCCGCCCGCCTTCAAAACTCCCAGGATTCCGACCACCATTTCGAAGGATCCTTCGGTGCAGATCGCCACAATAGTCTCTGGACCGACACCCAACCGGCGCAACCGGCGCGCGAGGGAATTTGCCTGGCTGTTGAGTTCATGATAAGTAAGGACCTGGTTCTCGAAGACAGCAGCTGGAACATCCGGGCTCTTCTTGACCTGTGCTTCAAAGAGCTCGCTGATTGTGGCGTCCTGCCGGAATTCCATCGCCGTCTGATTAAATCCGTTCAGCACCAGGTCCCGTTCAGGCTCTGGCATGATATCAAGTTCAGAGATCGGGCGCTCTGGAAACCGCAGCATTGCCTGCAAGAGCGTCTTGAAATGCCCGATGATCCGGCTTATTGCTCCTTCGTCGAACAGATCTGCACTGTATTTCATGTCGCCGATGAATTGCGATCCGTCGCACCTCATCGACAGACTCAGGTCGTATTGCGACATTCCAGTCTTCAATGAAATCTGCCGAGCATCTTCGCAAGGTTGGTCCTTGCAGTCGAACATCACCTGAAAGATCGGATTGAAGTTCAGATTTCGCGAAGGGTGAAGTTCTTCAACCAGCTTTTCAAACGGGAGATCCTGATGCGCCAAGGCGGCAAGCGTGCCCTCGTGCACAGAAGCCAGCAAGTCGCGGAAAGAAGTGCGGGTAGAAAAGCGTGTTTGGACTGGGAGTGAATTGGAAAACAGGCCAATCAGAGCGCCCAATTCAGTGCGATTGCGGTTAGCTGCAGGAAAACCGACGACCAATGAAGCTTTGCGCGTATAGCGAAACAGGAGCGCTTTGAAGCCGGCAAGCAAAATCACAAAAGGCGTCAGACGCAGCGATTGAGCCATGAAATCTACTTGGCCGGAAACGGATTCACCGAGTGAAAACGAATTTGTTCTGGCTTGATAGCTCGGCAATGGTGGCCGGGGCCGGGCTCCGGGCAATTCAAGAGGTGCGAAGTCCAAACCAGCAAGCGCCTGTCGCCAGTACATGAGCTGCGATGTCAGCGTTTCACCCTGAAAACGGTTTCGTTGCCAAACTGCAAAATCGGGGTACTGGATATTCAGGTTCGGCAACAATGACAGATTTCCTTGCGGCAATTCCTCAATCAATGTCCTGAGTTCGCATTGGAAGACAGCCATCGATTGCGCGTCGGAAACGATATGGTGGATGATCACGAACAGAAGATGAAAATCATCACGAAGACGAACCAGCAACACTCGAATCAAAGGCCCATTTGCAAGGTCGAAAGTGCGCTTGCTCTCGTCCGCAAATAATTGCGATGCACGCTGCTGTCTGGAGTCGTCGGATCCTTCGCTGAAATCAACGAAGGAAAGTGGAATCTGCCGCGATTGGGCGATCACCTGGACGGGACGCCCATTGTCCAACGCAAAAGTGGTGCGCAGTGATTCGTGCCGTCTTACGATTTCATTCAGAGCTCGCTCGATGACGCCTCTGTCAATCTGGCCATGAAGTGGTATAGAAGCGGGCAGGTTGAATAAAGTGCCCCCAGGCTCGTACTGTTCAAGGAACCAAATCCGCTCCTGTGAAAATGAGAGCGGAATAGGGCCGTCGCCTTTTCGACGAGGAATCTCGGCGCCGATCCCGAAGACGCAACTCTCTTCCATCCGAGCATCCGCAAGCTGACAATACGTATCTAAGATATGCGAATCCGGCTGAACTTCATTCATGTGCTGGCACCCCTGATCCCGTCTTTTCACCTATGGTTATGTCAGAAGTCGTTCCGCTTGGTCATCGCCAACTGTTGCGATGGGATTTCTCACTTCCTCTCGATCCCCTTTCCCCACTTTGGCCGCTGTGTCAGCGTTGGCGAGGCGTTCCGAAAGTTCCATATCCGCAAGGCCGACCTCATCGGTGAACATATCATTGATAATCTGTGCGGAACGGATTGGGAGCAGCGACAACAGTATCTCGCTGAACCCATGCGTGGCTTCGCAGTAGCCCTCGAGATAGATTTTGGGCCGGAATCCCGGAAGGCGCTTGATGTTGTAGTTGCGCTCCACTTGAAACTGGCCGTTGCGATCCGAAGCCAGGAATGGACGCAATTCGTCCAGGATATCCAACGGAGCGTTGCGATCGTATCCGGTCGCCATGATGAGAGCATCACAGCGGATTTCAACGGAACACTCGCGAGCATGATTTCGAAATATAGCCGACACCGAGTCCTCACTCTCCTCGGCACTCTCCAATTCAAAAAACCGCTGGATCGTAAGGCGGTGTCTACCGCTCACGTTGTCCTGATAAATTGCGTCGTAGATGAGTGGGAGAAGATCCACATCGACGGCAGAATGAGTTACATCCTTATGCTTCGCAAGCAAAGCCCGCCGGTTGGGCTCCCGCATGTCAAAGAACATATCTGTTGTTTCCGGAAAAAAGAGCTCGTTGACAAAATGGGTATCATCTTGCGGCTTAAATGCGAACTCTCTCATGCACAAACTGATCTTCGCATTCGGATAAGTGCGGATGAGGTGGTGCAGGATATCCGCCGCTGTCTGTCCTGATCCAACGACAACAAATTCATGCGCTGCTCGAATGTCTTCGAACGTATCCTTCAGACGGTACAAGCATTCAGACGAGTGAAATGCCCTGGCACCCCTGCGCCTGTGGACGGCCTCAGGAATGATTGGGGTCCCGCCAAGTGCCACCGCCAGATTGCGAGATCTGTAGGTCTCAATCTCCCCGGTGCCGAGATTCTCGGCAGACACATCGATAGAGTTGACGGATCCATCGTCTTCCACGACGGGCGTAACCCCTCTTATCTGCCTTCCATAACGTGTAAGTGGGTCGAAGTGTGCGGCAACCCATTTGTAGTAGTCGTTGTATTCAGCACGCGTGGGATAGAAGGTCCGCAAGTTCATGAACTCATGCAGTCGCCCCTTCTGGTGAAGATAGTTGATGAACGTGTAGCGACTCCGGGGATTCACCATCGTGATCAGATCTTTTAGAAAGACAACTTGCAGACGAGAGTCGTCCAGCAGCATTCCGTGGTGCCAGTTAAATTCTCTCTGTATATCCAGGTAAACCGACGCAGGATTTTGAGAGGTTAGGCTTGCCCTCTCCTCGGCGGCAATTGCTAACGCCAGATTGGCCGGGCCAAATCCCAAGCCAATGAAATCGAAACAGGCGTCACGCTTAGCTTGCGTTGGGCCAATACTGTCTTCCATTACAGGCCTCCGGGAGAACGTCGGCACATTCAAGACAAATAGCCGTCCAACTAGAGCTTTGCTCACAGATTTCCGGTGTGTGGAACCCACTCCTCGCCAACCTCCGGAGGCCACCCCTGAAACGCTGTTCTACTGAGGGATGCGTTTCCGAACCAGTCCTGCAGGGGAGTGGCGCAATTTTAAATCCGCGGATATTCCGATGTCGTCAGATAGATTGGTGAATTCCACGATGTTAAAGCCGAAACGGCACTTTTGCAAGGGAATTGTTATGGCAGCGTTGCACGGCTCTTTCTCAGCATTTCAATATCGATTGCGGGGCGAAAGTTTCGCCTCAGCCTCCGGGGTTATTTTATCGGTCCGATGCGATGAACGCCCGCCATTCAATCATTGTTGCCACCGGCAGCAACGCCGCGCCGTCGGTTGCCGGAGCTTTCACAAACATGGCTCGTAAGATCGTTCAGCAGCATCTCGTACGCAGTGGCATTTTGTTCGATCTGCAGTTCCCCAAGGCAAAAGTAAAGGTCGCACACCAAGCGAGTAAGATCAATATCAAGTCAGGCGAAGCGGTCGATAAGTGGAAGCTACGGGTTGGAAATGCGATAGCTGCGCTGAAAGGAAAGAAGTTCACCGGATCTCTTGTCGAAGATCATGCCGGATTTGCCTGCTAAACCGAACTTGCGGCGCACTGACCACCATCTACTGGCGCTATACGCGCGTCTTCACTGCGAGGATGCAGCATGGTCTTTGGCATTAGAGCTTTCAGCCCGGTTGTTTCCGCAGACGCTCCAAGAGACGATTCGACGCTATCGGAGACCGGAAGATCGATGTGCTCGGATTCTCGGCAAGTGGCTGTTGCTCAAAGCGCTTGCCGCTTTGGGCTGTCCAGATGTCTCGCTGGAGGGACTGCGGAAAGACTCGAATGGGCGCCCTTCGATGGAAAACTGCATTTTTGATTTCAACGTGTCTCATTCGGGGGAATGCGTCGCATGCGTGGTTCCAACGCAGGAACGCGTAGGCATTGACCTGGAGAAGGTGCGTGCAGTTCGAATCGAGGATTTTCGGGACGTGTTTGCTTCCGACCTCTGGTCGCGCCTGCAATCGGACGAGGCCGAGCCAGAGGTCTTTTTTCGCGAGTGGACCCGTCTGGAAGCAGTGATCAAGGCAGACGGCCGCGGCATGCAAGTTCCAACGCATTCTATGCAAAGCAACGGAGATACGATCGTCTTTGAGGACCGCATTTGGTATCTACGTGAAATTGCGCTCGACGCAGGCCATGTCTGCCATGTGGCTACCGCGATGAAAGATGCTGAAATTGTCGTCGAGCCGTGTTGGTGGGACGGTACCCGAATAATGAACGCGACGACGAGATGAGACAAGAACTCATTCCTCAGGAGTCCCGGCAGGGTATTCCGGATGTTCCCAGTGTAAAGCAGAGTTTATCTCAGACCCCCGAAGCCCTGACGAGTTGACGATCAGCTTCGCCGTCCATGCAGCACATGTGCGCGGGAGTCGTCAAAGGCCGATCGAGGATGCGAGCCAAACCTCCACACGCGTGGTCGAGGAGGCTCTTCGGAAGCGTCCGAGGTGGAAATCAAAGCCAGCAGTGCACTAAATGGAACAACGCAGAAAGGCCCAACCCAAAGAGCGCAAAGTAATGACAGACGCGAGAATACTCAATTCCAAATTCTTCCGACCGCAGATATTCTTGTAGATGGTCTTGCAACCAGGACTCTGCGAGAAACCCAATCTCGATGCACCTTCCGGCACTAGAGCACCTGGGTCAATCCCGGGGGGTCAAGTTTAACTATCTATAAGTTGTTGATAATATTGGTCGGGGAGAGAGGATTTGAACCTCCGACCCCCTGGTCCCGAAATACACTCGGGTCAAATCCAAATGCTTCAAATGGTGTCGCTTAGGGACAAGAAGCACCATTCTTTCTCGCGCCTTAACTGTACTTCAGCTATACCGAGAAATCTCCACCTCGAAGCGGTCACTCAACCAATGCAGTTCACTGATCCCAAATTGTTTGAATCGAGCTTCGCTTTTCCCTCCGAAACCACATGGTCTAGTCCCCTTTCGGGACTCAACCGCAACCGCTAACGATCTGGTAAGGCAGCTTGATCGCATTGATGAACTTCTGCACCGTTTCCAGATTGCTCGTGTAGATCAGCTTCAAGTGCAGTCCCATCAGGTCCGCCGCATCGATATATGTCGCTTTCAGGTCCGCGGGCTCAATCAGAATGCGATGCAAAAACGCATTGAGCGTTGGTTGCGAGATAGCTCCGCCCGCGATCAGGTGATCGTCCTGGCGTCCGCCTCGATCCGCTTGATCCTCAAGGGCACATACTACATTCGCCGAAACCAGCTTGACTTGGATCAGCAGATCGCCCAATCGCGTGCGTGCTTTGGTAACGCTCTCCAGATCGAACAACCCGGCGCTCACAACGTGCGGCGTGTGAATCCTTCACTACCCAACACGAACTCAAGAGCCACGCAACAGATTCCAGGAAAGTATCCGGCAAGTTCTTGATAGATATAGAGCCAAACGCGAAGCCAATCAATTGGGTGCCCGACATTCTATACTCCCACCCGCTCCGGGCAGCTCTACAGGATTACTTCACTCAACCGGGATACCAGACAATTCGCGGATCGTCCTCACTTCGCCGGTACTCCCACGCGGCATCCGTCATTTTCTTCAGATCGTATATTGGCCGCCAGCCCAGCAGAAACTTGGCCTTCGCATTGTCCAGCCAGTTCGAATGATACCGGGTGGACA
>Ga0302189_10004081_pt1 | contig 10988 bp, 11 predicted proteins | sample II_Bog_E2_2_FD_194551 | JGI IMG/M metagenome (GOLD analysis project Ga0302189, IMG submission 194551) | Peat permafrost microbial communities from Stordalen Mire near Abisko, Sweden - II_Bog_E2_2 | ecosystem: Environmental > Terrestrial > Soil > Wetlands > Peat | place: Sweden: Abisko...
ACCCCTTCGCGGACCAAATCCACCGCGATCCTGAGCGCGGCGCGTGGCGTGCGTTTGGCCGAGCGGGTTTGCAAAAAATACAGCTTGCCGTCTTCAACCGTGAATTCGATGTCCTGCACATCCTTCAATTCTTGCTCCAGTCGCCGCGACGCGACGGCGAGATCTCGGGCGATATCCGGTAGCCACTTCGCCAACAAGGTGGCGTCGCCTGGCGTGCGGCGACCGGATACGACGTCCTCCCCCTGAGCATCGAACAGGAAGTCGACATAGGGCTCGTTGGCGCCGGTGGCGGGATTGCGAGAAAAGGCCACCCCAGCCCCGGATCTATTGCCGGAATTACCGAACACCATCGCCTGGACCGTGACGGCCGTGCCCGCTAAATCATGTAGTCCATTGATTTGCCGATACTCCCGCGCGCGGACGCTCTCCCACGAAGCGTAGACGGCTAGCGCCGCTGCATCCAACTGATCCAGCGGGTCTTCGGGAGGACGGCGGCCCGAAGCGCGCGAGGCGATCTCGATGAACTCATGTGTCAGACGTTCCAGCGCCTCGCAATCGAGTTCGTCTTCCGACGCCGCGTCTTCCGCTCTCAACATGGCGGCGAGCGGGCGTTCGAATTCGGCGTTTGGAACACAGCCGACCACCTCGGAATAGCTTTGCACGAAGCGCCGATAAGTGTCCCAGGCGAGACGCGGGTTTCCATTCAGCCGGATGAGACCCTGAACAGTTTCATTGTTCATGCCAACGTCGAGAATCGTGTCGAGCATTCCGGGCATGGACCTGGCCGCGCCGGAGCGAACCGAAACAAACAGCGGCGACCGGCTATCTCCGAAGCGGCGGCCCGTCGCCGACTCAAGCCGGGCGACGCCGAGACGCAGGCCGTTTTTTAGCGCCTGGACCGCTGCTCCATCCTTTTGGTTCACGCCTTTGCATAGGCTGGTGGGCATTACGAAAGCGGGTGGGACGGGAAGACCTAGCCGGCTCATTCGCGCGAGCTGGGCCGCCTTGGAGCCTACGAGTTCCGCGGTGGCGTCGGAAGAGGCGTTGGCTGGAACTACGAGGAACGGCTGGCTCGTGTCGTCCGTCATGCCGACAGTTCCTCTAACACTCGATCACGCAGCGCGTGAGCGGCATGGGCGAGGCAATCGGTCGCGTGCTCTATCGTCCGCGCCATCTCTATGCCGAGCATGAGGGCTTTTGCGTCGCCGCCCACGTTCGTGAAGAAGGCGGCGAGCGCGGCCCGCTCGGCGAGGTCAGCGTTGCGCTCCAATTCAGCGACCGCATCAATCGATTGCAACGCGAAGGCCGCGTCGATGCGCTTGCCTTCAGGTAGCCTAGCCGTCGCAGCGACAGCCTTGACCATCTCGCTCGTCCCGCGCGTCGCGAGATCGGCGAGTTCGGCAAGCTGTTCGCATAATGCCCGCGCTTGTTCGCCTTCCGGCAAAAGGCTGATCAAAAATACCGCTTCGTCAAAAGCGTCGGCCGCGTTTTCAACTTCGTCGATCACAAAACGTAGTTCCCTTGCGTCATGCAGCTTGGCGCAAGCAGCCCGAGCCGCCAGGGTGAGCCCATCGGCTTTCGCCTCGATGCGCATGGCTCGCCGCACGACGGACTGACGCTCGGCGCTGTTCCCCGGATGCGCCAAAGCGGTCCAAATGATTGACGCCAACGTATGCGACAAGCCGAGATGACGTTCGATGATCGTCAGAACCGCATTCTCCGCCGATTCGAAACGCTGCGCGAGATCGGCTTGAATCTGATCTCGGATCAGCCTCGCGGAGCGGCCAGACCGCAGCCCTACGCTTGCTTCCTTCAATACGTGCCGCAGGAAATCGATGATCTCCTCGGCGCCGAGCACGGCGTCCAGTCGAGCGCCATAGGGAATGCGGTCGGCCGCGACGTGGCGGATCGCGTCGAATACCAGATCCGCCCCGCCAAGCTCCAGAAGGGCGCGATGTCCCACGTCGTTGTTCGCCGCCCAAGTCAGAAGATTGATCGAAGTGTTCTTGCCGACGAAGGTCTGCAACGCTTTGCGGCCCTTGTTCCAGTCGATGAGAAAGACGATGCGCGAGCCCAGAAACGTCAAGAAAGCGTCGATCCCATCGCGCGTGTCCGCGACGAAACGACCCGTCATCAGATAAAAAACATCTTCCTTGCCAATGCTTCCAGCCTCGTGTTCGGCAAGAACGCTCCACTCGACGTTCCAAGTCTCGAATAATGACGAAAAGAACTTTGCGCGAACACGGTGAATATCGGTATAGGTCACACTAACCAAGCCGTGTTCGACATGAATGACAAGCACATGCGCATCGGTGGCGCCGATGTCATTTTGTATCGTCAAGCGAGCGCCGACACGCGCCGCTGTGGTGGCGAGGCCAGGATGGCCGAAAGCCAACGGAGCTGTTCGGTTGAGCCCCCGCATGAAGGCCGCAACCCGGTCGCGATCGTCAGGATCGAGGTGGTGAACATGCGCGCCGTCGATCACTTCGACGGCCGTCTGCGCCGCAATGCGGTTTAGCGCCTTGTGCGCATCCATCACAAGAAGATGCAAACTGTCTTCCCGACCGCGCCGCACCGAAGTCATCCGTGATATTTCATCGCGGCCGATCACGCTGTCTGGAGCAGAGGGAGCCCTCTTTTGCAAGTCGATCAACCGCGCCCGCAAGGATTTTCCGCTTTCCGGATCGACCGCTTCGACTGGCGCGAGCATGGTCGCCATATCGACCGGAATGCCTGCCAGAAGCGCCGTAACGCCGGGAATTGCGATGCGGTCTCCGTCGAGCGGACGAGCCCCGGCAATAATGCGATCGAACTGGGGGTCCGACAAGCCGGCGGCATGCCGCTCCGCCTGCAGAGATGGCGCGGCGCCCCCCACTGACGATGCATGCGCCGCCGCCTCCTGCAGCATGGTCAGGCGCAATTTGATGCGATCGTTTGCATTCAGCGCTTCGGCGATTAGCGATGGAAGCAGGATGGCCTGCTCTCCCAACAGCTTAACGATCTCCACCTTCGCGGTCATGTCGCCCCCGGTTAGGGTCTTTGGCCCAATCGGCGAAGAGGCTCGCTTTGCGCTGGGCCAGCGCTAGAATTATAGCGCGAGGCCACCCACGGAAAGCAATCATTGTTTTCGGCTGGTGTTGGAGATGGGCCGTGTCGACGCCCATTTTGTCCTTTGTTCGTGATCCACGCTTTCGCCCCACGTCGGCGTCCGCCAGATTCCGATAAGCTCGACATTCGCCACATTCGCTCTACCTAACTCGGATGACGCGCAAGTGAAGGGGTGAGGCATTGCTCGCCGAGCAAAAGGAGCGGGACCCGGCCAAGGTCGTTTCGTTGGAGGTTCGTGTGCGGGGTCGCGTGCAGGGCGTGGGGTTCCGCCCGACGGTCTGGCGACTTTCGCGCGCGCTGGGCCTTTGCGGCGAAGTTTTTAACGACTCCGAGGGAGTTTTTATTCGGCTGTGGGGCGCCGAGCAACAAATTACCATTTTCCTTGGCCGCCTGCGGCAGGAGCCGCCGGTATTGGCGCGGATCGACAGCGTCGAATGCACGGAAGGTCGCGGGGATATGCCCGCGGACTTCCGGATCGCGCCGAGCGTCGAGGGGCGCGCGCATACGCAAATCGCCCCGGACGCCGCCATCTGTCGCGCTTGCGCCGCGGAAATCTTGAATTCGCGCGAACGGCGCGCAAACTATTTCTTCACCAATTGCACGCATTGCGGGCCGCGCCTCACGATAGTCACGGAAATCCCGTATGACCGCGCGAACACGACGATGGCGCCATTCCCGATGTGCGCGGCGTGCGAAGCGGAATACACAGACCCTGGCGATCGTCGTTTCCATGCTGAAGCGATCGCCTGCGGCGCCTGCGGTCCAAAGATCACATTGCGTCGCCTGGACGGGTATGCGGAGGAACTGGAAAAGCTGTCGAGCGAGGAATGCCTCGCCGCGGCGCTTCGGCTCATTATGTCGGGCGCAATCCTCGCACTCAAAGGTCTTGGAGGCTATCATCTCGCCTGCGACGCCACGAATTTCGATGCGGTTTCACGCCTTCGGCGATTGAAGCGCCGCGACGCGAAGCCTTTCGCTCTGATGGCGCGAGACCTCGGCGTAATAAGAGACTATTGCGCCGTCGGAGAAGAGGAGGAGCGCCTGCTTATCAGCTCCGCGGCGCCGATCGTCCTGCTGAACACGCGCGGCGGGAAACGATTGCCGCCAGTGGTCGCGCCGAGCCTTAACGCGCTTGGCTTCATGTTGCCGACGACCCCGCTGCATCACCTCGTCATGCAGGGCTTTGCAGGGCCGCTGGTGATGACGAGCGGTAATCTCTCCGACGAACCGCAGGCCATTGACGACAATGACGCTCGGGAGCGTCTCGCCGCGATCGCGAGCTACGCGCTTGTCCATGACCGGCGGATTGCAAATCGCGTCGATGATTCAGTCGTCCGCGTCATGGCCGGTCGCGCGCGAGTCTTGCGCCGCGCGCGAGGCTATGCCCCCGCGCCGCTCCGTTTGCCGTCAGGGTTTGAATCCGCCCCCCAGCTTTTGGCTTTTGGCGGTGAATTGAAAGCTGCATTCTGTCTGCTCAAAGACGGAGAAGCCACGCTGTCACAGCATCAAGGCGATCTTGAAGACGAAAGAACCCTCGACGACTACCGCAAAAACCTGGCGCTTTACGCGAGGCTTTTCGACCATCGCCCGGCGGCTTTCGTCGTTGACAGCCATCCGGACTATGTCTCCTCGAAGTTCGCGCGAGAGCAAGGGCTCACGACGTCGACGCCGGTGATGGAGGCCCAGCACCACCACGCTCACATCGCGGCGTGCCTGGCGGAAAATGGACGCCCGCTCGACGCGCCGCCGGTGTTGGGCGTCGTCTTGGATGGTTTGGGTTTTGGCGACGACGGAACAATCTGGGGCGGGGAATTTTTGCTCGCCGACTACCGCCGCTATGAACGGCTGGGCGCGCTGCGGCCGGTCGCGATGCCAGGCGGGGCTCGGGCTGTTCGCGAACCTTGGCGCAATCTTTACGCTCACCTCACGGCCCTTATGGATTGGCCGGAGTTTGCGCGACATTTCTCGCAACTCGACCTTTGCGCCGAGCTAAGCAAGAGGCCGCTTTCGACTCTCGAAGCCATGATGCGAAGCGGCGTCAATTCGCCGATGGCCTCGTCATGCGGTCGATTGTTCGACGCGGTCGCGGCAGCCCTCGACATCTGCCCGGACCGCCAAGCCTATGAGGGCGAAACCGGAGCGCGTCTCGAAGCGATTGTGGATGAAAGTGAATTGCGGAACGGAGATGAGGCGCATTGCTATTCCTTCTCGCTTTCTCCGCGAAGCCCGGCCGGCCTGCAATATCTCGAACCGGCGACGATGTGGCGCGCGCTTCTTGACGATCTCATGACGAGAACGCCGCCTCCCATAATCGCAGCGCGCTTTCACAAGGGTCTTGCCGCCGCGATCGTTGCGATGACGAAGCAGCTTGCGCGAAAAAACGGCGGTCGCGCGCGCCTATTTGACACTATCACCCTGTCGGGCGGCTGCTTTCAGAACCATATTCTCTTCGCGGAGGTGGTCCGTCGCCTGGAACAGGCGGACTTCAAGGTGCTGACCCACGCGGAGGTTCCGACCAATGACGGCGGTCTTGCGCTCGGACAAGCCGCGATAGGGGGCGCGCGTCTGATCGACGAGGCGAAACGGCATAGCCTTAAGGGAGGGGTTCGTGTCGCTGGAGCGTGACCTGAAGTCGCTTTATCCCTTCTTGCACGGGAAAAGTCAGGATCCCGTCAAGCTCGGCGAGGCGTTGCTGCGTTCCGTCGATGAGAAGGCGAGAGAGTCGCGCGAAACCAACGCGCGCTTTTTTGAAAAACAAGGCGCCGCGCTCGTCGAAGCGTCAACGGCCATCGCCGCGGTTTACCGGCGAGGCGGACGCATGTTCTCCATGGGAAACGGCGGCTCGAGTTGCGACGCGTCGCATTTCGCGGTCGAATTCGTGCATCCCATCACAACCGGACGGCCGGCTCTCGCGGCGGTCAATCTCGTCGCCGACCTCGCCACGATAACTGCAATCGGCAATGACGTCGGTTTCGAACATATCTTCACGCGGCAGGTGATCGCGCAGGCCAAGACCGGCGACGGTCTGATCGGCTTTTCGACGAGCGGAAACTCCTCCAATTTGCTGCATGCCTTCGCCAAGGCGAAGGAGATTGGCGTGACGACGATCGGATTTGCGGGCGGCGACGGCGGCGCCATGGCGTCGAGCGGACTCCTGGAGCATTGCCTCGTCGTGCCCACGACCTCGATCCATCGCATCCAGGAGTGCCACGTCGCCGCTTATCATATCGCTTGGGATCTCGTGCACACGCTGCTCGCCGACGATCGCGGCTTCGCGTCGAGGAAAGGCAATGCGGCATGAAATATGTCGATGAGTTCCGCGACGGCGAAAAGGCGAGGATACTCGTCAAGGGAATCCACGAACTGATGTCGACCATGGATACTCCCAAGGATCGGCCGCTTCATATAATGGAGGTGTGCGGCGGTCACACGCATTCGATATTCCGCTACGGCGTCGAGGGCATGCTGCCCAAGACGATCGAACTTGTGCACGGGCCGGGTTGCCCCGTGTGCGTGCTACCGATGGGCCGCGTCGATGATTGCGTGAGCATCGCCGAGCGTCCCGAGGTCATTTTCACGACCTTCGGCGACGCTATGCGCGTGCCCGGCTCCAAAGTCAGCCTGCTTCAAGCCAAGGCCGACGGCGCCGACGTGCGCATGGTCTATTCCCCCATGGACGCGCTCGCGCTGGCACGAAAGCATCGCGACCGCGAGATCGTGTTTTTTGGACTAGGCTTCGAAACCACGATGCCCTCGACAGCGCTGACGATTTTGCAGGCCGACCGGGAAGGCGTCACGAATTTTTCGGTCTTCTGCAATCACATCACCATCGTGCCGACAATAAAGGCGATCTTGGACAGTCCAGATATAAGGATCGACGGATTTTTGGGGCCCGGGCACGTGTCGATGGTCGTCGGCACGAGACCGTATGAGTTCATCGCGCAATATTACCACAAGCCGATGGTCGTCGCGGGCTTTGAACCGCTGGACATTCTCCAGTCGATATGGATGGTGGTCAAGCAGATCAAGGATGGTCGCTGCGAGATCGAGAATCAATATGCGCGCGTAGTGCCCGACGAAGGCAACGCTGCGGCGCTTAAAGCAGTTTCCGAGGTTTACGAGCTACGTGAGTTTTTCGAATGGCGTGGATTGGGATCGATCGATCATTCGGGCGTCAGGCTGCGCGACGATTACGCGCGCTTCGACGCCGAGCGCAAATTCGCCGTTCCTAATCTGAAGATCACGGACCCAAAGTCCTGCCAGTGCGGAGAGGTGCTCAAGGGCGTCATCAAACCGTGGCAATGCAAAGTGTTCGGATCCGCCTGCACTCCACACTCGCCACTTGGAGCATTGATGGTGTCGTCGGAAGGCGCCTGCGCCGCCTATTATCAATATGGCGGATTGAAAAAACACGAGGCGGCGACATGACTCTTGCCGCGCCCCCCAAGCGATCCCGTTCTCTCGGCAGGGTGTTCGTGCCGAAGGTGACGCTCGCGCATGGCGGCGGCGGCAAGGCAATGAAGGATCTGATCGACGACGTGTTCGTCGCGGCTTTCGACGGGGCCGCGCCGGCCGTGCTCGAGGATCAGGCCCGGTTCGATCTCGCCTCGTTCTCCATGCATGGCGATCAACTGGCTTTCATGACCGATGCGTTCGTCGTCGATCCTCTGTTCTTTCCGGGCGGCGACATTGGCAAACTTGCCGTGTGCGGAACGATCAACGATCTCGCGGTCGGCGGCGCGAAGCCGCTGTATCTTTCCTGCGCAGTGATCATCGAGGAAGGCGTCGCCATCGACACTCTTCGAAAGATCGCCAGATCCATGGCGCGAACAGCCTCCGATGCGGGCGTGAAGATCGTCACCGGAGACACGAAGGTCGTGCAGAAGGGCGCATGCGACAAGCTTTTCGTGACGACCACGGGGATCGGCGTGATCCCCAGCGGAGTAAATCTCGGAGCGCAACTGGCGCGGCCTGGCGACGTTGTGCTGGTGAACGGGCGTCTCGGCGATCACGGCGCCGCCATTCTCGGCGCGCGGGGCGACATGGCGCTCGATACGCCAATCGAGAGCGATTGCGCGGCGCTGCACGAGCTTGTCGACGCACTGCTCGCCGCGGCGCCGGGCATTCGAGCCATGCGCGACGCGACACGGGGAGGCGTGGCCACGGTGCTCAACGAAATCGCGGAAGCGTCAGCGGTCTCCATCGAGATCGACGAATCGCATACACCGATCGGAGACGAAGTGCGCGGGTTTTGCGAGATTCTCGGACTTGATCCGCTTTATCTCGCCAATGAGGGCAAGATTGTCATCGTTTCGCCGCCTGGGCAGGCGGAGGCCGCGCTGGCGGCGATGCGCGCTCACCCGTTAGGCGTGCGCGGTTGCGTGATCGGACGCATTGCGCAAGGCGAACCGGGACGCGTGGCGATGCGGACCGTGTTCGGGGGACGACGCATCGTCGATATGCTTGTGGGCGAGCAATTGCCACGAATTTGCTAACGGAGAGTCGACTATGTGCGGACACTGCGGATGCGGAAGCGAAGCGAAAGCGACGGCCCTGGATCTTCAGACCGGGGCGGAGATTACGATGGAGCCGGTGGCCCACGATCATGAGCATGAGCATGAGCATGAGCATGAGCATGAGCATGAGCATGAGCATGTACACGCCGACGGAACCCGACATTCTCACCCGCGTCGCTCCGACGATGCGCCTGGCGCGGACCTGCTAACCCTCCAGACTCGCATTCTCGCCAAGAACGATGCGTTCGCCAACAAAAACCGCGCCTGGTTCCATGGACGCGAAATTCTTGCGCTCAACCTTGTCAGTTCTCCCGGTTCGGGTAAGACCACCCTACTTGAGCGCACCATCAAAGATCTAAAAGAGGAATTTAAGCTGTTCGTCGTCGAGGGCGACCAGGCGACAGCGCGCGACGGTGAGCGCATACGCGCGGCGGGCGCCGCCGCCGTCCAAATCAACACCGGCTCCGGCTGTCACCTCGAAGCCGACATGGTGGGCCGGGCGCTCCAGCACTTGAAACCCGGAGCCGGCTCCATCGTTATGATCGAGAACGTCGGCAATCTTGTTTGTCCGGCCTTATTCGATCTCGGCGAGCGCGGTAAGGTTGTGATTTTCTCCGTGACCGAAGGCGAGGACAAGCCGCTGAAATATCCGACCATGTTCGGCGCCGCGGCGATTATGATCTTGAACAAGATCGACCTGCTTCCTTATGTCGAATTCGACGTGGCGCGAGCCATCGCCAACGCCAAGCAGATCAATCCCGACATCGTCGTGCTACGCCTTTCCGGACGTACAGGCGAAGGATTCGAGGGCTGGTATGAATGGCTGCGGAAAGAGATCGATGCGATGCGGGACGCGGCTTTCGCCTAGCGCTCTTGCGGTTCCAACTCGATGCTGCGGACATTAAGCTCGCCACCGCGCAGCAGCGTTTTGCGAAAGGAGCCGCACGAGCATGCGGTAAAGAGATCCGTGATCGGGAACTCCAGTCCGCAGTCCTCGCATCGCGCCGTCGCGGGAATCTCAATGATATTGAGCCGCGCGCCTTCCGCGCAAGTTCCCTCGGCGACGAGATCGAAGCTGAAAGCTATTGCGTCCGGCGCGACGCCCGACACGGCGCCAATTTCGACATTGACGCAGGCTATTCGCCGCCCACGCGCGGCTTCGTCGACGACTGTCACGATCCCCTGAGCGATCGATAGTTCATGCATCGAGGCGCCGCCTATTGAAGGAGAGAGCCCCGCATCGCCTCGACCTCGGCCTGCGCTTCTCCGAGTTCGGTCAGGAGTTTGAGGGTTTTTACGGCTTCGTCGTCGTCGATGCGGCTCATGGCGAAACCGACATGAATCAGCACCCATTCACCGACGCATGAGTCGACCGGATGATCGTCGTCGATGATGCAAGATACGTTGATCTGGCGCTTGACGCCGCAAACGTCGACCGTCGCAAGACAGTCTTCGCTGTTATCAACGGTGACGATGCGTCCGGGGATGCCGAGGCACATTGGCTCGCTCCTTATTGATTCCCTGCGGCAAAATTTGTCGCCGCGGTCGTTCGCTACATCATGGTGATCTTAATGTAACGATAAAGGTCGCGAAAGTTCATCACGATCAGCCCGATGACGATGAGGCCAATGATGGTCCAAAAGATCTCCCAACCGCTCATTGCAGGCTCCTTTCGGTCTTGGATCCGCGCATACTCTGAACAGAACGGCCAGCGGTGCCGCGCTCCTGAAGAAACGCTTCCGCCAGGCGTTCGACAACATCCGCGGCAGGTCCGATCGCCGCCGCCACCGTCTCGCTCAATCCCATCGCGCCTTCGTCTCCGCCAAAACTTTGCGGCTCACAAAGAACAAGGACAATCTTTTCGCAAAGGTCTTCATGACCCACGAGTGATTTCAAGACCGTCGCCGGATCGAGGCTGTGCGCCATCGCCGCCATATTTTGGGGAGAGAATTCCTCCCTCGGCTCCACGATTGAAATCGTCCCAGGGGCTTCACCGCGTCGCGCGCAGTCCAGCAATATGACGATCTCGTAGCCGCCGGTCAGCGCGTAGGCCAGGTCGACTCCACAAATGCCGAAGTCCACGAGCTCGACTTCCGCGGGCAGCTTTCGAGCGGACAGCGTTCGAACGGCTTCGACGCCAAACGCGTCGTCTCCCTCGAAGATATTGCCCACGCCCCCCACAAGAATGCGCTTCATACGCGGTCTCCAGCGTTGACGGGTTCGATCTCCTCGCGCGAGAAATAAAAGCGGTGCCCAGGAAATCCAGCGGCGCCTAGATCACCGCCGGGATCATCCATGAGCGTCACCGCGACATGCACGCGATCGTCGAAGTCCCTTTCGATCGCCAAAATCGTCGCCATTTTG
>Ga0302189_10004091_pt1 | contig 10977 bp, 9 predicted proteins | sample II_Bog_E2_2_FD_194551 | JGI IMG/M metagenome (GOLD analysis project Ga0302189, IMG submission 194551) | Peat permafrost microbial communities from Stordalen Mire near Abisko, Sweden - II_Bog_E2_2 | ecosystem: Environmental > Terrestrial > Soil > Wetlands > Peat | place: Sweden: Abisko, Stordalen...
GGCGTTTGCCGGAGACCGGATCAGTAGCGCATCCGTGACGGCGCTGGACAAGGTGATTCTGGCGCTGCCGAAGCACCGCCGCGCTGAGGTTGAGCGGTCACAGATCTATGCGCCGGCAGTGCATGCCAACCCTGAGACTGACCCACTTCGCGAGACGTTGAACTCGGCAATTCACGATCATGCCGTGTTGCGGTTGAGTTATGAGGACGACAGCGGACGGAACAGCGAGCGGGAGGTGCAGCCCCTGGCGTTGCTGTTTTGGGGGTCGGTTTGGACGCTGGCTACCTGGTGCCGTCTGCGTAAAGGCTTTCGCAGCTTTCGGGTGGACCGGATCAGAGGATGCCTGGCAAGCGGAGAGATCTTCCAGGAGGAGCCGGGGAGGACGCTGAGCGACTTCCAGAGGGCAGTGGAGGCGAGATAGGGTGTTGCGAAGAATTCGCATTATTTGTTGCAACGAATACTTATCAGGCAGCGTCCTATAGATATGCGAGAACTTGCCCTCGGGGCAACTTGGTCGATTGCCTGTTCGCGCACCCCAGACTGGAGTCGATCCGACTCCTGACAAGCAGCTCAGCGGCCGATGGGCCCGCAAACGAAAGGAAAACAAAAAACATGAAGCGTATGGCACTGGTTACCGTCATTCTCGCCCTGGCCGCTCCGCTGGCTTTGGCACAGACATCCACCTGGAAGATCGACCCGGCTCACAGCGAAGTGGACTTCGATGTACTCCATATGAGCATTTCGCACGTTCATGGCCGTTTTGCGGTCAAGGAGGGAGCGATAGTCCTGAACGAAGCGGACATCACGAAGTCCAGCGTGCAAGTGACGATTGACTCGACGACAGTGGACACGGGGGTTTCGATGCGCGACAACGATCTGAAAAGCTCGGGATTCTTTGATGTGGCGAGCTTTCCGACGGCCACTTTTGTGAGCACCAGCGTGGCCAAGACGGCGACTGGATTGTCTGTGACTGGGAACCTGACGTTGCATGGGGTTACCAAGCCAGTGACCCTGACGGTTGAAGGGCCAACCGGGCCGACGCCTGGGATGATGGACCACAAGCCGCACGCAGGCTATTCGGCAACGACGACGGTGAACCGGGTCGATTTCGGAATCGGAACCAAGTATCCCGATGCGGCGGTTGGCGATGCCATCAAGCTTTCAATCGACCTGGAAGTTGTGAAGCAGTAGCTGAGCGTGGGAATTTGTTGCGAGTTTACAGGGACGCGGAGTTGCAAGGGTGTCCCTGCTTTCAAACCGGCGGAAGAGAGCGCGCATGGCAAGCCTGAAAGTGGAGATTGTGCAGGAGCCCCCGTTTTCAAGCGCGGAGGAGGAGGCATTGCTGAACGTGGTGCGCACCGCCGACTGCCTGCACCGCGCGTTCCACAGAAGGACTCGTGACTGGGGCGTTACGTCGACGCAATACAACGTGCTGCGAATACTTCGCGGTGCTCAGCCAGACGGGCTGACTTGTTCTGCAATCGGGGCGCGGATGATTACCGCGGAGCCCGACATTACGCGGCTGCTTTTCAGGCTGAAGACGTTGAAGTACGTTCGCCAACAGCGCGACCGGCGTGATCGGCGGGTGGTGTGGACACAGATTTCAGAGACCGGGCTGGAGTTGCTGCGGGAGATGGAACCGGTGATTCTGAAGGCGCCGGGTGAGTTGCTGGGGCACCTGGGCAAGGGCGAACTGGCAGAGTTTATCCGGCTGCTGGAGCTGGCGCGGAGCCGCTGCGGAGACACGCTGGGGCCGGTGAGTTGCACTGGGGAGCGGAGCAGTAAGGCTGAGACTGAAGGGGTTGAAGCGGGAGCATGAAAGCGCTTCCAGCGTGGTGTGCCTAAACTGCTGGTGAAAATTGCGAGGGGACAGAAGCAGATCCTTCGGCTCACCCCCCCGAAACGAAGAACGTTCGGGGTTCCTGTTGCTCCCTATGAACAAAGGATGTGAGGCGCAGGTCTGGAGACCCGCACGACAGCCGGTCTGGAGACCGGCGCTACTCTCTGAGGTTTTGTTCAGTCTAGATGTAACTTGCGAGGCGAGTCGGGCTGCTCGGGATGACAGGCGTTTTTATGTTATGGACTTTAGGGACAGGGTACTAGTGTCCTGGGGCCAAAGTCCCGATCAGGTAAGAACATCGCTCAGGGGCTGAAGCCAGGGGATTTCATTGGCTTGATTGGCACGACTCAAGTCGTGCCCTTTCAAAAACACGACTTTTACCACTGGCTGTTATGTGCCGAGGACCTTTTGGGCGACGGATTGCTCGTCGGCGTCGGTCTGGATGATCTTGTTGTGGAGGCAGTAAAGCGCGAGTTCAAGGCGGTCAGAGACGCCGAGCTTGTCATAGATCTTGCGCAGGTAGTTTTTGATTACCTGTTCGGTGGTTCCAAGCTGGAATGCGATCTCTTTGTTACGCTTGCCCTGGGTGATGCAGGTGATGATGGCCATTTCCTTGGGGGAAAGGCGAGGCTGGGTGCGCGGACTTACCAGGGCGGCCGCTTGCGAGCGATAAGCCTCAATCACCCAATTGACGGACTGGTTGTCGATCCAGGTTTCGCCGGCGGCGATGCGGCGAACGCAGCGCACCAACAGATCAGGTGAGATGGACCGGGAGATGATGCCACGGACGCCGCGGCGATAGAGCTCGACGGTATGGTTCTCGTCCGCCTGAACCGCCTGGACGATGAGCTTGACATCGGGAGCAACTCTGAGAATCTCGGGGATCACGTTGGTGGTGCCGGCCAACATGCTTCCCTCAAGCAGGACGACATCTGTTGGATAGCGATCGACTGCGAGGCGCAGGTTTTCGATTGAATCTGCCTGTGCAACCACGCGCAGGTCATCTTCCAAGGCGAAGACCTTGCGAATGCCGACACGGTAAATGGCCTGTGAATCCGCAACGATAATGCGAACCGTCCCGGGCTTTACCGGTGCGTCAAGTGCCTCGCCGTCAGAAGAATCGTCCAAAAAATCCATAGTGATGTTTGCCGGGGCAACTGAAATCACTGTTCGGCGAATTGGTAATCGTCGATTGTGGCAGCAGCCTGGTAATGAGATTGACTCAATGAGCAGCGTACCACACGGCCCGAGCACTGAACCAGCACATCATGAGAGGTGCCAAGCACTTCCCCCGGCATTCGGAGGGAAAAGCGGATGTCCTGGCCTGCCGGGAGGGCCTGGTCAAGGGAGAAGAGGACGCCACTGGCGGAAATATTGCGGGAGAGAGCCGGGACGTTGCCGTTGCTGGTGGCCAACAGAACCGGCAGCGCCAGTGGAAACCGAACGGCGCATCGAACTTCCTGGTGCGCTTGACCACCATCGAGGGAATCGGACGGGGGCGAGTTTCCCGTCTTTAAAGCGTTCATTGGCAGCATCCAGAGCCCAGATGGGCCGCGATTGAAACTGTATACCCGCAAGGCTTGTTCGACCTACGGCACGAAAGTTTCGGGCGAAGGTAACCGCACAGAACGAAGACGATTCCTTTGCGCAGGTACGGTAGTCACACGCGCCTGGGATGAGGCTGGATTGTGCCCTTGCAGCTGAAGAAACATCGGTGCGCAAAGCGGTTGCGCTATCGGTTGCGCAAGCGCTATTCACTGATTAGATTCCCCTTTATTAATTTTCAGGAAAGAACGCCGCGGATGCCCCAACCCACTCCTGATTCCGGTTGTGGTCGACGCCCATCATCTTTCCGCGGCCCAGGCGGACGAGCGAGAGCGCGGGGGTAAGCACGCCGTTATCGGGCCAGAGATAGAGGATGCGAATCTCGGCCTGGGTCATTCCGGCGGGTGTGTCGATTGTGTGCTCGAAGTGCATGCGCTGCTGCAGCAGGTAGTCGCCGCGGCGCTCGACGGGGATGCTCTCAAGGAGCGCCTGGGTCGGCTCGAATTGGATTCCCTTTCCAGCGAATGAGAACAGGGGCTTGAGCAGCAATTCGTTGTAGACGGTCTCAGGGCCATCGTTGGCGGGAAGCGGAACTCTTGCGTCCTGAAGGGTTTGGCGACCGCTGCCGTTGAGGAAGCTGTCGAGAAAAACGGCCGGGGGGACGACCGGATGGCTGGCTGGCGGCTGGCAGAGCGAGGGGATGGAGAACTTGGAGATGAGGAAGTACCAGTTGGGATGACCGGCCCATTCGACATCCCAGGGGTGGGAGAGGTCAAAGGGAAGGCGCAGGTGTCGGGCGATGAGTTCATCGACGATGGCGCGGTTGTAGATGCGATGAATGGGAATCTGGCGGCCGGAAGCGTCTCGGTAGTGGAGCTTGTTGCCGATTGGCTCGAGGCTGCGGATGTCGACGACCGGGATGCCGAGTCGGTGAGAGGTTACCTGGAAGTCAGGGAAGGTCTTCTGGTGCAGTGGGTCGATTTCGGTAAGGACGACATTTTCCGGGTTGTGGCCGCCAAGAACGGTTTGCGCGAGTAAAGCCCAGTAACCTGCCTCATTGAGGCCGCCGAGAAAGCAGCCCAACCCCTCGGAGAGGCCGTATGCCTGACGGTAGGACGCGCTGAGGGCGTGCTGATAGCCATAGACCGAGGGGAAGGCCTGGATCTCAACCAGGCGGGGCGCCAACTGCGCGTCAGCACCACGGACGAGGGCAAAGTCGGCGGTGAGGAAGTTGGGGTGGGGCGTCTGGCCGGCAACGTCATAGCCGGCGGGGATGGCCTTGCGGGCGGCGGCCAGGCATTCGGAGTTCTGCATCAGGGTTTGAGTGAGGTCGATGCCGGCTGTTGCCATCTCATTGAGGAGCGTCAAGGGCAGAAAGACCGGGGTCTCCGCGATGCGGTAGTCGACTCGAACGCGGCAGCGCTGCTCGACGAGTTGGAGCAGGGTGGCGTAACGCTGGTTTGAGAAAGCCTGATTGAATTGCCGGCGCAGCTCTGGAATCAAGGTTTTGACCTCTTTTCAAGGGTATGACGCTAGTGCTTAACATACTGCCCCGCAAAGGGGTTGGCCAGCATGCTGGGTTGCTGGTGGACAAGCGTTTACTGAAACGATGGTCACGTGCCTATCAATCTCGGTGGAAAAGTGCGAAAAAAAGCCTTCAATTTGGCAGAAAGGTTACTTTTGTTGTATAAAATGTGCAACTTTTAGGGTACCATTTCGGTACAAAGTTTCTTTTCAGGAGCAATACCTCTATGAGCTCGATCACGTTGAAAGTCAAGTCCGCAGTCCTCGCTTCGGTTCTCGTTTTCAGTGCAGCAGTTGCTGCGGCAAGTTCACCGATTATCGTTGCTCCGATGCCGAACACTGGAAAGCTGATGGCTGCGTCGTCGCCGATTATCGTTGCTCCGATGCCGAATACGGGAAAACTGATGGCTGCTTCGTCGCCGATTATCGTTGCGCCGATGCCGAATACTGGAAAGCTGATGGCTGCGTCGTCGCCGATTATTGTGGCGCCGATGCCGAACACGGGGAAACTGATGGCTGTGTCTTCGCCGATTATTGTTGCGCCGATGCCGAATACGGGCAGTTTCGCCACCTCGCCGATTATTGTGGCTCCGATGCCAAATACGGGGAAACTGATGGCTGTGTCTTCGCCGATTATTGTTGCTCCGATGCCAAACACGGGCAGTTTCGCCACCTCGCCGATTATTGTGGCGCCGATGCCGAATACTGGAAAACTGATGGCCGCTTCGTCGCCGATTATCGTGGCTCCGATGCCGAACACTGGAAAGCTGATGGCTGCGTCGTCGCCGATTATTGTTGCTCCGATGCCAAATACGGGGAAACTGATGGCTGTGTCTTCGCCGATTATTGTTGCTCCGATGCCTAACACTGGAAAACTGATGGCCGCTTCGTCGCCGATTATCGTGGCTCCGATGCCAAATACGGGGAAACTGATGGCTGTGTCTTCGCCGATTATTGTTGCGCCTATGCCAAACACGGGCAAGCTGATGGCCAGCTAGCATCTGGCCGTAACCGAATCACCTGACCACACGATTCCATGCATCGGGCCCCCAATGTGTCCAAGGAACACATACCTCGCGCTGTTACACTCGTCGCATGCTTCTGTTGTGAGAGCTTGGCGGGAGGCTGATCATGGGCTATGCTGACTCCTCGTTGTGGATTGGCGGTTTCATCGCGGAAGCCCTGGTAGTAGGGCTCCTGATTTGGAGACGGACGTATCGAACGCTGCCAGTCTTTTCAGCCTATTTGGCTTTTAGCCTGATCAGTGATCTTGGTCAGCAACTGATCGCGAAGCATACATCGCAGAGTGCAAATTTCCGTATCTATCTGATTGGCTTGGCGATAGACTCGCTCTTTCAGTTTGGCGTCCTGATTGAATTGTCACAGTCCATTTTGCGGCCACTGGCAAAACTGCTGCCACGCTGGACTCCGCTTGCTTTTGCAATTTTGATCGCGTTGATTTGCGCTGCAATCTGGCCGCTTGCAAAGACCCCTTCTTTCAATGACTATTCCTCACAAGGCCGCATGCTGATTCACTTGCAGCAGACGTTTTCAATCCTGCGCATCCTATTTTTCCTCGGACTTGCTGGTAGCAGTCAACTGCTATCTATAGGATGGCGTGACCGCGAACTGCAGGTTGCCACGGGGCTTGGATTTTTCTCGATGATCAGCCTGTCGGTGTCTCTTGCGCATGCCCACCAGCCCTTAGGGGATTCGTATCATCTTCTGGATCAGGTAGTTGCGGGCAGCTATGTCTGCTCGCTGCTCTATTGGGCGTACTGTTTTGTGCAGCAGGATGCGAAGCGGCGAGAGTTCACGCCGCAGATGCAGAATTTTCTTTTGGCGGTTGCTGGAACGGCGCGGTCGACCCGCATTTCTCTGGCGGATTCTAATTCTCGCGATGATCGAGAGGAACGGTAGTAACAATATGCCTGTCGCCGCCGCAGCGGAATTCGACCCCATGTTTCACTGGATTTTTCTCCTGAATCGCAGCTTCCCTACAACTAACGTGTTAGAGCGTTAATTTTTTCTTTCACTTCAGGGGGGATATCTGTTACTAGTAGGAGGTACCACAAACACCGTCCAGCCTGATTTGAGTGAATTTATGGTTACCAACGGCTGGCCAGAGGATCACCAATGATTTTGATTTCGCTGCAAATTGTCGTAATTGCTTGCCTCGGCGTATATTTCTTCCGCTGGCGCAGCAATGCTCGCCGTCGCAACGCACAATCATGGGATTCGCTTCTGGCTAGGCTTCGGCCGGACTGGAGCGCGCGCGAGTTGAGTGACCAGTTCCTCTGGAAAGAGGGGTTGAATGCCACTCCTCAGGATGCGTGGCAGCGTATGGAGGGCCCCAAGGGTCTTTGGGTGATGTACCAGAATGCCCAGACCATGATGGAGATGGCGGATTATGCTGCCAAGAACAGCGACACTGTGGATCGTCTGCTGTTGGAGACGCTGCGCAGCGATGCAATGCAGATTCGGGTTTGTGTCCTGATGGCACTGGCGCAGTATGGATTCTCGAAGGCCAGCGAGGGAGTACGCATCAATGCTTTCCGCGCCGCAACCATGTACACCGGCATGGCGGCACGGATGACCCAGTTGCTGCAGGAAAACAACCCCATGATGGTGCCCGACTTCGTAGCTGCCATGTAGTTCGGCGGTTCCTCTTCAGGGAAAAACCCCGGCCACGGCCGGGGTTTTTCATTGCTGCGACCACCGGCGTGAACACTGGGCTACGGTGCTAGTTTCCTGAGTCTAAAGTTCCATACGGAAACTGCGAGGGACAAAAGCAGATCCTTCGACTCACCACCCCCCACCTCCACCCCAGCGACGAAGACCTGTCGCCGGGGACCCCGGAAATGAAGTGCGTTTGGGGCCCCTTTCGCTCAGGATGACAGTCTCCATTTTGAAATGAGTTTCAGACTCAGGACACTAGACCGGGTTTGCCTCCAGGAATTCGTTGATGCGCGCAAACTCGCCTTCGCCGAGGCGAAATTCGAGGGCAGGCGCGAGGCCTTCCACTTGCTTGGCGCTGCGTCCGCCGACGATGGCCGCCGTGATTGCCGGGTGGTGCAGGGTGTAGGCAACTGCAACCACTCCAGGCGCCACGCCGTGCGCGCCACCTATTTCGCGAAGCAGTTCGACCAGGCGCAGGTTTTTGCCGAGGCGAGGTTCGTTGAACTCGACCGACTTGCGGCGCCAATCGTCGGATGGGAGGGCAGCGATGCGTTCGGCGGTCATGGCGCCGGTCAAGAGACCGGAGACCATGGGCGAGTAATTGATGACGCCGATTCCATTGGCCTGGGTGAAGGGGAGAATCTCCTGCTCGATGGCCCGGCGCAGCATGGAATATGGCGGCTGAAGACTGGTGATGGGCGCAATTTGCTGGGCACGCTTGATCTGCGCAATGTTGAAGTTGGAGACGCCGATGCAGCGGATCTTGCCCTGTTGCTGGAAGCGGGCGAGTGCCTCCCAACCTTCTTCAATCTCTTCATCGGGATTGGGCCAGTGAATCTGGTAGAGATCGATGGTGTCGACGCCGAGCCTGCTGAGCGAGCCTTCCAGCTCCTCGGCCAATGATGCGGCCTTGAGCGAGCGGTAGATGGAACGGTCCGGGTGCCAGCGCATGGAGCATTTGGTGAAGATGAGTGGCCTGGGGCCAGCGTGGGTTTTGATGGCGCGGCCAACCACTTCTTCAGAGTGGCCGAGACCGTAGATGGCCGCTGTGTCGATCCAGTTGACGCCAAGATCGAGGGCGCGGTGAATGGCGCTGATAGATTCGGAGTCATCTTGAGAGCCCCAGGCGAACTCCCAGTTCCCTCCCCCGATGGCCCAGGCACCGAAACCGATGGGGGTTAATTGGAGGTCAGAGTTGCCGAGGGTGCGAAGAACTGTTTTGCTCATACAGTGTTTTGATGCGGAGGGCGGGAATTGGCCGCAGAAAATGGCGGCTAACGGACATTCGTGTTCGAGGTGATGCATTCTTATCGCGGAACGCGCGAACCTGGTGGGGGACATGTGTCGCGCATCCCTTGCTCAAGAGATGGGGAATCCAGGGCGCAGTCCAGAAGGCGGTACAGCCTGCGGCCGGCAAAAGGATGGGATTGGCCGCTAATTGTGATTGACAAACCCAGCGGGGGTGGGTAGCGTGAGCAAAAGAAATTGTCGCCACCTCTGATTCGAAACCATGGCTCATCTTCCCCAGGGGAGCCATCCCCGGCCCCCGCACAAGTTGCAGCCGCTCAACAGCATCTTTAACTTCTGGCCAGTGAGGCAGATTCTCTTCCCAGCTGTAGAAACCAGTCCCGTTGGATCCAACGGATGCCAGATCGGGCGAATAGATGAGGATTCAGATGAAACCGATGGATAATCGTGCTTCTCAGTGTATTGACGAACGCCGCTCTATGGAACCGAGGCCAAGCCGCAAGCTGTCAGTGGGCTTTAAGATTGCAGTGGCCTTTCTGCTTGTGGGCAGCGCCGCGGCAAGCATGGCGCAGGACGAAGAGCTTTCCGCCATTCAGGTGACACCGACGTTGCGGAGGCACGTCATGCTGCCTTCCAGCAGCGTTCCGGACCCCAGCCTGCAGCGGGTAAAACCGCAACTGAAGGCAGTGCCGCAGGGTCTGCCGAAGGCGAACCTCACCGGCAGCGGACTGGTGTATACGTGCGCGTCCAACGTGCCCACCTCGACATGCACCTATCTGAATACAACGGTGGCGGGCTATTACAACAGCATTTTCACGAACGCCAACGCGAGTATCTACGTTCAATTTGGGACTACGGGCCTTGGTTCGAGCGTGGGATATATCAATCTTGTGCCGTATAGCAAGTACATAACGGCGGTGACCAAGACTTCGCCGCAGAGCACGATCCAGGCCTCTGCGCTTTCATCGATCAACACCTATGCGGCGACGCCCTATGGCAGCGGCAACATGGAGGTGACGGTGGCGCTTGGCCAGGCGCTTGGCTTCAGCGGACTGTCGGGCATTACTCCCTCCGAGGCTTCGTGCACCCCGGGCAGCGCAGGTTGCTACAACGAGATTGTTACCGTGGCCGACGCGGCGACGCAAGCGAGTGAAGGATTCACGCTGTATTACGACGACCAGGGTGGAACCGAGGGTCCGGACCAGTACGACTTTTATGCCGTGGTTGCGCACGAGACGGACGAAGTGCTGGGGACCTCGTCTTGTATTGGAACGGGGAGCAACGAACTAATCGACGGATGCGATTTCAGCGGCGGCACCGGTGTTCCTTCCGCGGTGGACCTGATGCGCTATTCGAGCCCTGGAAATCTAGCCAAGGACACAGCGCCGAGCCAGACCGCCGGCCAATATTTCTCGTATGACGGCGGGGCGGACTACGGGGCGTATGGGCGTGCAGGGGCGCCCAAGGTCTACAACACGCTGGCTAATGGGGATGACTTTTCCGATTACACGTCCAGTTCGCCTTGTTCAACCAATGAAGCGGTCCAGGATGCGGAAGGGTGCCCAGGCGAGGATTCGGCGATGAACGTGCTGAACGACGGTCAATCGGAGCTGGTGATTCTGAATGCAGTTGGATTCAGCATACCCGAGGCAGTGATCACGTCGCCGACGCCTGGCGGCTCGCTGGGCGGCACGAGTGCGACTTTCAGTTGGGGCGCCGTGACCGGGGCGTCGGCTTACTGGGTGTATGTGGGCTCCACGGGAGTGGGCTCCGCGGACATCTTCTCCAACAGCACATCGATTACGGCACCATCGCAGGCGGTGACCGGATTACCCAGCAGCGGCACGGTTTATGTCCGGGTGTGTTCGCTTCTTGGCGGCGGACTTTTCTGGACGTGTACGGACTTCACCTTCAAGGGCGGCGCCAGTTCCCTGCCGACCGTTTCGCTTTCGGCAACCAGCCTGGCATTTGGAAGCGTGGCGGTGGGGCAGACCAGCGGATCGCAGTCGGTGACATTGACCAACACCGGAAGTGCGGCATTGTCGGTGACCAGCATTTCGCTCACTGGAACGGGTGCCTCTTCGTTCGTATTTGCCAACAGTTGCGGTACGAGCCTGGCGGCAGGTGCTAACTGCACGATT
>Ga0302189_10004094_pt1 | contig 10970 bp, 7 predicted proteins | sample II_Bog_E2_2_FD_194551 | JGI IMG/M metagenome (GOLD analysis project Ga0302189, IMG submission 194551) | Peat permafrost microbial communities from Stordalen Mire near Abisko, Sweden - II_Bog_E2_2 | ecosystem: Environmental > Terrestrial > Soil > Wetlands > Peat | place: Sweden: Abisko, Stordalen...
ACTTACGCAATCTCTTTTCATTTCTCAGATATTCTCCCTTCCTCAAATCTCACCGGGCGTCGTTTCCTCCCTGTCTCCGGCCCTTCGGTCCTCCGCCAACCTCTACCAGCTGATTTTCCCGGTGTCATAACTTCACTGGTCTGAGCCGAGCAAGTAGGAGCGACGGTTTGAAACGCGACCGCAATCAACTTGGAATCGGTTTGCGCTGTAGCGAAAGATATTGATGTACGAAAGCAATGGCCATGCTGCCTTCTCCTACGCTGCTGGAAACGCGCTTGATCGAGTTGTAGCGAACGTCGCCTACACAGAAAAAGCCCGGAAGATTTGTCTCCAGCAGAAATGGGGCACGATCAGCTGCCCAACCTGGCTGGTCGCTCACCTCGCGTCCCGTGCGGACATAGCCGTTTTCGCGTTGGAGTTGAGGCGGCAACCAATGGGTCACAGCATCGGCGCCGATCATGACAAACAGCGCATCGGCAGCCCGCCGGATGACAGGCTCCCCGTCTTTTCGAGTGTCTATTGTTTTCAAGCAATCCGTGCCGTCCGCAGAGACCACCTGTGTTGCCGTCTCCACCCGAATGCGCGGGACGAGAGCGATCTGATCGATGAGGTATTGCGACATGCTGCGCTTCAGATCGTCGCCGCGGACCAGCATGGTCACGGAACTCGCGTAATTTGCAAAGAATAGGGCTGCCTGGCCAGCAGAGTTGCCAGCGCCGATGATAAACACGCGCTTTCCTGTCACAGTTGGTGCCTCCGTACGTGCAGCTCCATACAAGACTCCCCGTCCGATGAAGCGATCTACGCCGTCCGCTTCGAGTCTGCGCCAATCAACTCCGGTCCCCAGGATCACGGTCTCGGTGTGAACCCTATCGCCACCATCGAGCCCAATCGTATATGCGCCATCGGGTTGCGGAACGATCTCTTGAACCTCCCGGGTAAGAACCACTTCGGCTCCAAACTTAACCGCCTGCCGGAACGCGCGTTGACTGAGGTCGTCTCCGGAGATGCCATTTGGGAAGCCGAGGTAATTTTCGATGCGAGAAGATGCGCCAGCCTGACCGCCAGGTGCATTGCGCTCCACCAATAAGACACGGAGTCCTTCCGAGGCTCCATAGACGGCAGCCGCCAGTCCCGCTGGGCCGCCGCCAATAATCACCACGTCATAGCTTTGACGATGGGGATTAGTTTGGAATCCAAGTGCTTCAGCTACCTTGCGAACAGTGGGTGGATAACTGACGCAAAAGGACTCATCCACTACGACAGATAGCCCCGCAACGTCGCAAGTTGATTTAGCAGAGGCCAGGTGTGGGTTACGATCGCGGTCGACCCACTCATACGGAATTCGATTCATACTCAAGAAGGTGCGAATCTCCCGGCAGTCGCCATCAAATTTCGACCCGACTACCTGTACGCGGGTGGAGGGAAGATTCAACATGTACTTCTGGACGACTTGTACGCGCTCGTTGAGGGTCTGCAAGATCAGCGCGCTGCACTTAGGCGACCGTCGAATCAATTCCTGGAGGTGCTGAGGATCGAGCCTTGCCAGATGGCAAGCTGTTTTCGCGCGGACGGAGGCTGGAGCCGCCGTTGCCATGAGAATGGGCAGTTCGCCAAAGAAATCGCCCTGCTTGTGCTCAGAGACTTCAGTTTGGCGCCCCATTACGTCTTTGAGCACTTCCGTGGTTCCTTCCATCAGAACAAAAAAGGAGGTAGGCTCTCCTTCGTGAATGAGGTACTCACCCGGTTTCAGATGAACATCGGCAGCCTGCTGCGAGAGCCACAGGAGGTTCTCATCGTCCAAGCACCCAAAGACCGGGATCATCTTCAACTCCGCAGATGTCAGCATGGCGACTGGTGTACTTCTTTCTGTGCGGTTAGCACGGATTCGGCAGCAACGTTTTTCATTTGGGTCGGCATTCGATGCACCGATGTCACGAGAGTGACGAACTCCGGAAATGATTCGAATTCATTTCTCAAGAACTCCCATTCACGCATAAACAAGAGGCTGCGGAACCTCCGCTCAGCGGAGCGCAGCATCAACTCCCACATTCGTTTTGTTATGCGGCGTTCAAGAAAAAGAAGATAAGTCAATGAAACCAGAGTGCAGAATCGTAACATCGAGGTCATTAATTCGTCGGTTCGCTCAGGAAGCTCCGCTCCAGGTGGCACATTCAGCCAAAGTTGCGCCGACGTATTCTTCAACAGTTCGTCATATCGAGCAGACATTGCCAGGAAGATCTGCGTCTTCACCGCTTCGCGGTGATTCAAGACCGCGATCACCAGGCCGAGGCATCCCATCAGAAGTGACAAGATTGTTGCGTATTGAAGGATGTGTCCAATGTACATAGTGGTCACGCACCTATCGCGGATGTCAGAGGTATCTCTGCGGCTTTTTCTGGGCTAGCGGTGTCTGTGCTCTCCTTGTGTTCCCACCGGATCAACTTCAGATCCAACACGACGAAGGAGTAGAGGACCGGAACCAGGCCCAACGTCACGAAAGTCGCAATCGTCAGGCCGCCAATCTGCGCATAACAAAGCGGCTCCCAAAGCGGCCCGCCGTGCGCAGCCAACGGAAACAACGCAATCACCGTAGCCGCAACGGTAATCATGACCGGTCGAAGACGGAGGATGCCGGCATCGATGAGTGCCAGCTCCAGGTCCTCTCCCTCTTCTCGCCGCTCCTCGATGAATTCGAAGAGCACGATGATATGGCTCACGATTACACCGATGAGACTGATGATTCCAAGGAACGCCATGAATCCGAAGGGCTGGCCCATGATGGCGAGTGAAACGATAGCCCCGACAACGCCATACGGAATGGCGGCAAAGACGATCAATGGCTTGAATGCATGCTTGAACTGCGCGAGCAGAGCGAGATAAATGGAACACACGCAAATGGCGAGCACCGTCGTAAGGTCGGCGAAGCCACTGACCTGCTCCTTCTGCTCACCTGCAAACCGGAACATAAAGCCGTCGGGAAGCTGCTTCTGGAACTCTGTCAGCTTTGGCATAGCCGCCGCGATGACTTCTGAAGGCAGATGTCCCTCGGTAGGCCAGCACTGCACCGTAATGGTGCGGTACTGATCGAAGCGGCGGATTTTCGGTGTTACCGGATCCAGGGAAATCGTAGCAACCTCATCGAGCGGCACGGGGGGCGCGTCCTGCCGCGAGAAGACGTATAAACTGCTCAGGTCGGAGAGTTGGGCTCGCTCCTCCATACGCATGCGTCCGACAATCGGCACCTGCTTGTTGCCGTCTCTCAGGACTCCGGCCGTGATGCCGTGAAGAGCGGCATCGACTGAATCGGAGACATCTAGGTTTGTGACGTGCGCCAGATTTGCCCGGTCCGCATCGACGTGCACCACTTCCCGCGCACTCGGCTCTCCCCAATCGTCTCGAACTCTGGCGGCGATGGGTATGTCGCGAAAGATTTGCTTGACCTTCTCAGCTTCCGCTCGGAGGCGCGGCAGATCTTCGCCCGAAATTCTGACCTGAACCGGTATTCCAATCGGCTTGCCCGTTTCGAGAGTCCGCGTATCAATGATGGCTCCAGGAATCTGCCTGTCCAACTCTGGCTGAAGGAGCGCAAGCAGAGGGGTCGTATCGTGATTGTCTTTCGTTCGGAGAATCACCTGCGCGTAGTTGGTTTGCCTGTCCTCAGGTGTGGCGCTGCTCCAGAAGCGCGGACCCCCGCCGCCCACAAACGTGGTCATCGAATGCAACACATCCTTCGGATGGCCATGCTCCGGATGGTTCTTGCCATACTCTTCCGCTACTTGGCGGGTGATCGATTCCACCTGCTGGGCAACGGCACTGGTGGAGCTCGCCGGCGTGTCTTCAGGCAGCCACACGTCGATATAGGAGAAGTATTGAAGGTCCTTGGGAAAGAATTGCGGCTTCAGCGTGGAGAATACGATGCCGCCTCCAACCAGGAGAAGGAGCGAGGCCGCCAGGCAGACTTTCCTGTGTTCAATGGCCTTCTTTGCCGTCCGGAAATACCAGCCCGTAAACCCGCGCTGACGCCTCTCCTCGATAGGAGTTTCGCTTCTGCTTTGCAAAAGGAATGAACTGATAAGCGGCACAAAGGTCATGGAGACGAGCAGGGCCGCCAGCAGCGAACAACTTATTACGATCGGCAAGCTGTACAGGAATTTCCCTGTATCTCCGGGCAACATTAGAAATGGAAGATAGGAGACGATATTCGTGATCGTTGCAAACGCCATCGTCTTGAACAGCTTCGTTGGTCCCAGCCACGCGGCGATGGACGGGGGCTGACCCGCGCCCAATTCGCGCACAATCGCGTCGCCGGACACCACGGGTACATCGACCAATAGCCCAAGCGCGATGATGAGCGAGGCGATTGAGACCTGTTGTAGATCGATTCCGAGGGTGCTGATGACCCCGAACGTGATCCCCAGTGTAATCGGCATCGACACCGCGATGAGAATGGCCGTCCGCCAGCTCCAGAACCCAATCAACGCCACAACAACGACCAGCACCAGCGCCTCGATCAGGCTGTGGCTGAAGAGTTCAATGCTGTCGTGTACCTGCAGTGGCTGGTCTGAAGTCCTGGCCATAACCAGATCGGCCGGCACTGTTTTTCTGATGGCCACGAGATTTGCGTCTACCTGCTTTCCGAAAGAACCGATCTGTTCTCCCTTCTTCATCTGAACCGAGAGGGTAATCGCACGGGTCGTGATCCATCTCCCGTTTTCGTCCCGGCGGGTATACCGGTTCAGGAACGAGGGCGGATTCTCATATCCCCGGTCGATGTCCACGAGGTCGCGCAAGTAAAGCGGCGCTCCGGTCGGCGACGCGCCTATGACTACATTGCGCAGATCGTCGATGCTCTTGAATTCGCCTGTGGTGTCCACACTGACCACGCGTCCGCTTGCGTTGAGTGTTTGGCCGCTCTCCGGCAGGTTTCGCGCCGCAAGGAGTTTCGGAAGGTCTGCCGGCTTGAGTTTGTATTGCGCCAATCGCTCTTGCGAGAAGTTCAGAAAAACGTTCTCGTTCAGTACCCCGGAGCGCTCCGCCTTGGCCACGATCGGCAGCGTCTTGAGGCTTCGCTGAATCGTGTCGGTGAAGTCGTCCAGGTCGCGATAGGTATACTTGTCTCCGGCCACGGCCTGAAGGGTGGCAACGGTGGTTGAAGGGTCACCTATGATTGCAGGCTGCCACGCGTCGGGGTGGAACTCATCTATTTGCAGATTCTGAGCAGCGATCTTCTTCAATGCCGATTGCAAATCGGAGTTGCTGAGGTTTGTTGCTACGTCCACACCAGTGAAACCCGCCCCAGCAAAGACGTGCGGGGCGGCGGCAAGCTGCTGAACTATCAACTGCCCGGTCACCGAGGCAAGCTTGTGCTCCACCTGGCCGCTGTCGATCGATTTCGGAAAAACCACAACGATCGAACGCCGTGGCTGAGTTCGCGCATCAAGACCACTCCGAACCTGCCGGATCTGCGCCTCAACCAGTTTGCTCATCCAGTTGACTTGAACTGGATCGGCAGGCGGGCTCGCTACGGTCAGCATTAACGCTGACGTATCTCCAAAGTCTTTGATGTACAAGATTGGGCCGGCGCCCTGGGGAAGATCGTGGATAGCGTCCAGCCTGATCTTGACGTCGTCCAGTTCCTTATCCCTGTCGTACGTTCCCTTTTCGGCGAGCTCGAATTGGACCATCGACGAACCGGTTCTGGACGCGCTCTTGATCTCCGTCGCCCACTGATTCGCAGCTATGGCCTGCTCAATCTTCTTGGTCACAAGTTGGTCGACCTGGTCGGCCGAGGTTCCCTGCCAGGGCACGATAATCATCGCCTGGCGCACGGGAATATCCGGGTCCTTGCGTTGCGGCATCTTGAATAATCCGTAGATGCCCCACAGCAGGGCGACTGCGAGGGAGACCCAGGCAATGTGCTTCTGCTCGAGAAAGAAGCGGGCTAGATTCTGTTTCTTTTCCATGGACTCGTTGCGCTCGTGTGTCATTGCTTCGTCTCCTAGTTGATTACCTGTATCGGGCTTCCATCGCTTAGCTGGTTCGTCCGGTTGACGACGATGCGTTCGCCCGGCGTAAGGCCTTCGTCGATGACTACGGACTTGCCGAAAGTCTCGCCAATCCTCACACTCTTCAATTGGACAAACTGTTTTCCGTCGCGCTCCTTTACCGTGAAAACCGAATAGTTATTCGACCCAGATTCTGCGGTCATCAAGGCGGTTAGGGGCACAAGAGGCACACTTTGCGGATTTGCTTGGTCGATGCGGATGCTGGCAATCATGCCCACCCTGAGCGAACGATCGGGGTTCGGCAGGGTGACCTCGATGTTGAAGACCCTTGAATCGCGATTGGCAGAAGCGGCGATTTCCGTAATGCGGCCGGTGAGGGTCCGTCCCTGTAAGGCTTGAAGTTGTACAGGCACCGCAGCACCTAATTTCAGGTGCGTCAACATGCTGTCTGGAACTCCGAAGTTCACCTTCACCACGCGAGTGTCGTCGAGGGTGAAGGCACTGGTGCCGGCGGCAACCAGGCTGCCAGGCTCCACATTCTTTTCGACAATGACTCCGGGCATAGGAGCAGTCAGGTTTGTATCGCCAAGGCCGATCCGGGCCGAAGCGGTCTGCGCCAGCGCAGCGGCCACTTGCCCGCGGCGCGCCTCAATCTGCCGCACGGCGGCTAGCACATTTGCCAGCGCCGAAGTGTCATGCTCCACCGCGGCGTCGTAGTCCGGGCGAGTCATCGCCTTGTCAGCATACAGAGCTTTGGCCCGCTCGAAGTCTTGATCTGCCTTGGTCTGGTCGGCTTTTGCCCGGTCGAGCTCCGCTTGCGAAGCATCTAGCGCACCCTGCATCGAGTGCTCCTGGCCCGCCGCCGAATTGAAAGCGGCTTCATAATCAGAGCGGCGCAGATGGGCCAATGCGGTGCCGGCAGGTATCTCGTCCCCCACTTGCACATCACGCATACGCCCATCGGCGCCCTTTACGGGATACAAAGCGGCGATGTAACCGGGTTCCTTGAAGGCCAATTGAACCTCGGTGTCCGGACGAATCTCGCCAGAGTAGCTCCAGCTGGGCTGGACTTGTTGGATAGCCACGGTCTCCGCCTGGACGGGAACCGGCTCTGGTGCTGCCTTCTGCGTCCTCATTCCGCAACCGGCCAGAACGGTAAGCGCAGCAAAACTCAAGATTCCTACTGAGATACGCATTATTCTTCTCCTATCGCTTTTTTCAAGTCATCTCTGGCCTGCCAGAACGCAGTGAGAGCCTGTTGCTGCTGGCTGTCAGCGGAAGCCAGATCCGACTGTGCTTGAAACAAATCTCTGCTCAATGCTGCTTCGTGCCTCACCTGCTCCTGCACCTCTTTGAGCTTTTGCCGGGCCGCACGTTCGCTTGCTTCGCTCAGGGTTAGTTGCCGGCGGTTATTCTCCAACTGCCGGTTTGCGTTTCTCACCTCCAGAAGAACGGCTCGTTCCGTAGCGCCGACTCCAACCTTGGCCTGATCTTCCTTCGCTCGCTTTTCCTCGTATTCCTGGTGCTTACGGCCCCAGTCCCACGGTTCCCACCGGAGCGACATACCCACTGTCCCGACGTTGCTCGGAAAAACATTCTCGAAATTAGCTGTTGTGTAGTAACTGAATGCCAGACTCACGTCGGGGATATATTCCGCTTTCTTCGCCCGCGCATCGTAATTGGATTGCTGCAACTGAAGCTTGGCTTTCTTCACATCCGGCCGGTTCTGAAGAGCCAGGGTTTCCATGGCTTCAGGTGTGGCGAGATCGGTATCTGCATCGCCGATCGCCGCGACACGAAACTGCGCGTGGATGTCCCGGCCCATCAGATCGTTCAATCGTTCGCTCGCTGACGCGACCTGGTCGCTCGCATCGCTGATGGCGTTCTGTATCTTCAAGAGCTGCGTATCGGCGTTTAGCAAGTCCGATTCGAGAATCGTCTCTTTACCGCGATTCACTAACGCCAGACGATGCGATTCCTGATAGTAAGGGAGTGACGCCTGGAGGCTATCCAAAACGCTCTGTGCCTCGAAAACTGTGTAGTAAGCACGTCGAACCTGATCGACCACCTCCAGACGGGTTTTCACCTGATCCTGGCGCGTACCTTCGAGGCCCAGTGCAAGAGCCTTCAATTGCAAATGCAGCTGGTACTGAGTCGAAAGCGGCTGGGCTACCAGGACGTTCACTGTGCCTACAGGTTTTCGCGGGATCTCGACGGTCTGATTCGTCGCCGGAATCGGCCCCGTCGCGCTGTATACCCCAAGCGCGCCCGCCGGGTAAGTGACCGACGGCTTCGTGACCAGCTCGGCGCCGAGGGCAGTGGCCTGCGTATTCGCAAAACGTCTTGTCTTACTCGCAGCCAGATCGTCGGCGGCCCGGAGTGTATCGAGGCTGGCAGTCTTGAGACTGCTGTTGTTCGCAACAGCTTGTTCAACTGCCTGATCGAGAGTCAATTCAGGGAGGGTTGACTGTTGTCCCGCCGCCTGTTCAATGGTGGACGCGGGGGATAAAGGTACAAGAGTTTGACCTCGCGCCAGCACCGCCAGCGTCCCCAGGATGAAGGCTAAACAGGTTGTTCGAGTGGGTCGTTTCATGAGGCAATGGTGCCTCGAACGCGGAACCGGGAGGAGTAATGCCTCGTAAGGCCGACGTAAGCCCTTTGTAAGCTAACGGCACTGTCAGTGCGACAAATTCAGCTTTTTCAGGAGTTTGGCAAACCTACGGTCAGCGTGAAGAGGATGAAAAAACGGCTCGATCGCCAGGAGATTCACGAAGTTTGTCTTGTGGTCGATCGCTTCATCCAGGCACCGGAGCGCCAGATCGAAGTCTCCCATCCCGACTGCGCCGAAACCTTCCGCCAAGGGAGTGACGTATTGCCGCTCCGCGAGTTGATGAAGTCTCTCGATACATTCGCCGGCTCGCGATAAACTGCCTTCCCGGGCATGGGCTGCGGCAAGCAAGCCGATATCCAGCGGAAAAACAGACGGCGAGAGACACTGAATTACCGCGTCGTAACGCTGCTGCTGGAAATTTAGGAGGCCCTCATACAAACGCGCTTCAGGATAGTCTCGATCCAGCTCGAAAGACTGTCGAAGATGCTCTGCGGCTGATGGATAGTCTCCTTTTACGTAATGAAGATAGGCAATCCGCGCGCTGTCGCTGGCCGAGAGCGGGTCCAGTTCCGTCGAGCGGCGAAGTCCTGTCTCTGCCGCGTTGATGTCCCCTTGGCACAACAAAGTCATGGCACGAAACATATGAGCCGGCGCATGACTCGGTTGGAGTTTTAGCGCGCGGTCAAACATGCTCTTCGCTTCATCCCAACCATGCTCAAACCAGGCACGAAGTGCACCCAGCACCGTGCATGTGTCTCCAGAGTCAGGATCGAGTGCATAACTACGCTCCGCGTTCGCCTTCACTTCTGGATACACATCACGGCCCGAAACCACCCCGAACAAGGGCAAGAGGCCGCTCGCTTCAGCCATGCCGCTGTAAGCAAGAGCGTAGTCAGGATAGGTCTCAGTGAGCCTTCGTAGCTGCTCCAGAGCAGCGTGCAGTGCTTCAGGAGACTGTTGGTGAATCAGAAATCGAGCTCGCAGGTACCTAGTGTATGCGTCAAGATTAGGAGCGTAGGGCCGCACTGCCCCTTCAACTTCCGGCATATGAAGCCGGAGTAAGTCCGCAACAGATTGCGCGATCTCTTCCTGTATCGCAAACACGTCCTTAAGTTCACGGCGGAACGTCTCCGACCAGGAGTGATGACCTGATTCGGTCTGAATCGCCTGGGCAGTGATCCTCAGGTGTTCGCCGGCCTTCCTGACGCTTCCTTCGATGACAAGATTCGCGCCGAGACGCTTCCCCACTTCCCGGATATCGATATTGGCGCCCTTGAAGTGAAAGGCCGAAGTCCGCGCGATCACCTTCAACCCCGAAACCCGCGTAAGCGAGTTCGTGATCTCTTCAGTGATCCCGTCGCAAAAATAGTCCTGCTCCGGCTCCGGACTCATATTTACGAACGGCAACACGGCAACGCATATATGGCCGGGTGAGGGTGTGGCTCCAAGCTCTTCGCGATGCTTGGCAAGCTGAGCGTCAATCCATCGGAAGACCGGGACATAACTGCCCGGCCGCAATCCAATCAGAACCGGATCAACCGTACCCTTCCCTTCCTCGTAATAGGCCTTCAACTTCGCTCTGAGACGGCGGGCCTCGACCCGGACAATTGCGTCGATGTTCGGATCGTACTGCGAGGTGCGGTCGAACACCTCCATTGCAATGGAGAATTCCTTGAGACTATCGATATCTCCATCGATTGTCCGATTCACGATGTGCGTCAGAAAACGGCATAACCGGATTGACGAAACAAAACCAGGGCTATTCACCACGCGCACCAATTGGTCGCGGACCGCCGTCGCCGGAACGGGGTCGGCTGCAAGGTTGGCAAGAGATTTTCCGGTTGACAAGGGCGGCGTTGGCACTTGCTTCTCCCCCAAATTCATATTCTTCCCGAAACTTCGCAATATTACGGCGAACTTACGGCGGCTTACGGCTAATCGAACGCCAAACAGCCTAGCGTGAAGTCAGGCGGCGTTAGGGAAATCGATGCAGAGCTACAGACAAGCCGGAACAGTAATTGTTGTGTCCAACAGAAGCCCGGAATCCGCCGTCGCGCAGGCCATCGAAGCGCACGGATTGGTTATGCAATGGGCACGCAACATCGAGGTAGCAGTTGATTTGCTCACCTCATCGCGCGATAGGGATATTTACTTGACGCCACCAGACCCAATTGGTTGTGGTTTAACCAATTGGGCGAACGGAACCGGGGCTGTTTGCATGGCCTGTTGAGCCAATCGATAGAACAGTTTGCCGCGAGATTTCGACGTCCGGCGGTTGAATCGAAAGGTGAATTCATTGAGGTAGTCATCCAAGTGGGCATGCGCAATCGCGCCCTGATGGGTGCCGAGCA
>Ga0302189_10004098_pt1 | contig 10959 bp, 9 predicted proteins | sample II_Bog_E2_2_FD_194551 | JGI IMG/M metagenome (GOLD analysis project Ga0302189, IMG submission 194551) | Peat permafrost microbial communities from Stordalen Mire near Abisko, Sweden - II_Bog_E2_2 | ecosystem: Environmental > Terrestrial > Soil > Wetlands > Peat | place: Sweden: Abisko, Stordalen...
GGGCTAGGCGTTTTCTTGAAAAACAGGGATTCAATCTCAAGCTGACTTATGAGGAGTCATCCCGGGATGATCTTTGGCAGAAAGCTTTGGAACTCGGAGAGTCAGCCTCCTCGTTCCCGCCGGATTTTGTCCGCAGTGAATGGGATAATGTGATTCAGGCACATGGAATAGAGAGCTGCGAAGCTTATCTCACAGTTTCTCGCGTTGGCAGAACCCATCGGCTGAACCGACAGGAGCGCAAACAACTCTGGCCCTTATTCAAAGAGTATCGTGCTTTGCTGAATGAACGAGGTCTCAGCGAACCTGCCGATGTATTCCGCACGGCTTGCCGCCTGATTTCGACCCGCGCGATCTCCTTCCCATATCGCGCCATCATCGTAGACGAATCACAGGACTTTGGAAACGAGGCATTCCGCCTCATTCGAATGCTTGTGCCTCACTGCGAAAATGACCTTTTCATTGCGGGTGATGCTCATCAGCGTATCTACGGTCATCAGGTAGTCCTCTCACGATGCGGTATTGACATCCGAGGGCGCGGAAAGAAATTGCGAATCAACTACAGGACGACGGAAGAGTTGAAAAATTGGGGTATGGGCCTGCTCAGGGGATTGGCCTTCGACGATCTCGATGCGGGAGTTGACGACAACCAAGGTGTTCGCTCGCTAACGCATGGCGAACCGCCAACGGTTAGAAATTGTTCAAGTGAAACGTCCGCTGCGCTCGAATGTTCTACACACATCAAAAGCCTCCTCGATACAGGTGTAAAACCCGGGACCATTTGCATCGTGGCGGGCACTCACCGGGAACTTGATGAGTATCAGAAGTATGTAAAACAGGTCTGCCAGGAGATACACCGCATTGAGCCTGGCAAAGCAGATGATTCCGCAACCCCGGGCTTGCGTCTCGCCACCATTTACCGTGTCAAAGGACTGGAGTTCGACCATGTCGTTCTCATCGGCCACCTGGATGAGATTGAGGGTATTCAGCATCAATCCGAACAGGTGATTCAAAGACGGGCCCTCCTTTATGTGGCCGCGACCAGGGCGCGCAAATCGCTATTTATATGTCGCATTGTTAAAAATATTAGACCTTGAACTACATATGTACGTACCGACGCGGCGGTAATGAAACGCACCCTTTCTCCAAAACGGTGCGTGCCCAAGGGAAGTCGATCCATTACACAAGGCTATCGCATTGCAGCTAGTAACTTCGCGGTTTCCCTCTTGGGGTGTCGGCCATTCAAATGTAGTAACGGAAAGAAAGTGGGGGTACTGCCCCCCGAGGGCCGCTGATGAGAATTTCCCCAACCGCCTCTGCAAACCTCAGTGTCACCGGCATTCCATCAGCGAACTGACAGCCGTTGTAATTCAGCTTGGTGAGGGCGAGGATGTCCTCCATCACCACGCGCAAATCGGCCTCACCTCGAACCACCTCAATTCGTAATGGCACGGGAACCTCTCCCCCAGGATAGGTCTGCAACCTCGGCACCCAGCCCTTTGTCCAAAGAATTCCTTTTCGGTCATCCAAACGAAAAGAAGTGCCGCGCAGGACAGGGTTCTTTGAATTGTGGTAAAGTCGTAAATCTTTATCCAAGGCAATTCTGATTCCAGAAACCTTGGTATTTTCACCACCGGCTTCTCTAAATCCCTCCCATTCCTCATCCGAAAAATAAGTCCTTCCATGAATGAAGAGTTCCGCTGGTGGGCCGCCATTTGTCAGCGAATAGGATTTGATAGCGATACTTACCAACTGCTGAGCTGCCACTTTATCCAAATGGAATTCTCCTCTCTTCGGATTGAACCACGGCCCGACGTCGCCTTTGAAAACAACCCCATCGCCAGAGTTTAGAAACATTTGGGCCGCGCAGCACGCAGTCTTCTCGTCCTTCTCCCGTTCGAGCTGTTTGAACACGATGCCCAGGTAGCAAACCCCTTTTCGGGCGGCCGCTAGGTTCCAAGGTTTTCCTCCTGATTTGTAAAAAACTGCAGAACTCATATTCCAGGCAATCTGCGACTCAAGCACAGAGAGGTCGTGCAGATACTTCCCGTTGGATTTCTTCACATCCCGCCAAGCAATTGTTGATTCCCGGACAATCTGCGTGGCGATTTCTTTCTCCAGTAATCGGCCCTTGAGCTGATGATGAAAGTCAGGATCGTATTGATAGGCGACGTCATCGCCACGCCACTCCGCGAAATCAAAAACCGGCTCGTCTTGGCGTCGCTTCGCCTCCGAGAGTCCAATTGCCTTTTTCGTGTCCGTGCGAAGCAACTTTGCAATCATCGAGCGGGGCCTGCAATTCACCCATACAAAATCGGGCACAACCACCAACCATATGTCCACCTGGGCCTCACCCTCTCGTCGCTGTTCAATAATGGCATCAGCGTAAAGTGTCGTCGTATCATAAACGCGCTGATGTTTATCCTCCTGATGGGCGACAGTGTGCAACTTGAGATGGTCTATCTTTGCAACCAGATAGGGCTTTGAGTCCCAAGGAATACCGAATGCCGCCTCGAATCCTGGATAAACTGGTCGATTGCGTTTCGCCTTGAGAGAAAAAACTGGGGTTTGAAGCCGATGAACATAATCAGTCACGCGCTTGATGCCTTGCTCAGTGCCAGCGATGCCCATCCGAACTCCGTGCGGCTTGCCCTCGTCCAAGGGCCCGAACAATGCCAAACCCTCCCGCGGATCTGCCATCAATTGAGAATGAGCGAAGCGTAGCAACGGCTCGGAAAGAGCATCCAAGACAAATTCAGTCGCTTTGTTCGTCATCTTCATCCTCGGGTTCCTCTTCGTCTTGGGTGGGGTCAATCGGCTGGGCCTCGACGACCCGATACGAGGACGTCGTGCTAAATGCGATGGGCGAAACTCCGAAATTTAGAAAACAATCGCTCGCGACCGGTAATTGGAAAAATTCGGCTCCGTTGGCCAGATAGGCGACAAAGGCTAGATTACGGTCTCTCCAAGCGTCATTCCACCATGACTTGCCTTGGTTACGCCTTGCTCGGTGTTGTTGAGAATCCGAATCGTAAAGGGTCTTCCCGTCCGATGTAAATACGACGTGTGACTTGAGAAAGATACCCGCCGTCAACTCGAAGGTTGGCACTCCCTGCACGGCGAAGTGCCAGTAGCGCTTCGGCTTCAACCCCTCCTTAGTTGCATTTAACGATTTGAATCCAACAAGGGCGCGGTCATGTCTTTTTCCATCCACGCCAAGGAACGTCTGCTCATCATTGACAAGTTTATCTTTCTCAAGCCAAAAACATTTTTTCTTGGCCGAAAGAGCGTAAACGCTGCAGTTCCGGGAGGTAGCAAGTCGCTCAAATGCCCTCCTCAGCAGCGATTGAAACAGATTGCGGAACTGACGAGGGGGCATGTTGAGATGCTCCACCCCGTTCCTCAAAGCATCCTTCCAGGTTATTGGTGATGAATTTTGCGTTGTAATCCGAAAACGAGAAAGTGCTTTGGAGGTTACCTCCGGAATTTCGAAGCTCAAAAAGCCGTTGCCATAGTTCTCGACAAGAATAGGCAGCTTTTCGAGATCCAGCCCCCGTTTCACAACTGCACCCGCCGGATGATACCAGAGCGTCTCTCCACCGCCGATATATGGGAAAAGATTCGATATACAAAGTTCAGACTCCGGGAAGACACCCTCATCGACAGGATACGCGGATTTCCACCATTGGCTCACAATTGAAGCACCATCGGGATTTTCTGGCTGAATATTCTCCCGCTTTAGAACGTCGAGTAAGGTCGCCAAGCCCGATGCCCATCCAAGGTCAAACCGGACGGCATTCACATGCTTTCCCAACTCGAGCGGAAAATCTTGAAAGGCCGTATCGTCAAATTTCAGCGGCACGACCAAATCAACGCCTTTCACCTTTTCCGCGTCCAAGGCCATCCGAATTTCCCGCATGACACCCGGCTTATTGCAATCCTTCGTGACGCAGAGGAGAAATTTGGTGGAGTGTTTCGAGATGGCGTCCTCGATTTCAGTCCAGAACTTCTCCCCCCCTATCAGCTTCGTCACGTCGCTCCAAACCTGAAAGCCGGCGCCGGCAAGTTTCATAGAAAGCCATCTGGCGAATTCGTTATCCTCAGGGGTGGCGTGGCTGACGAAAATCATCGGCGCTTAATATACCGGAGTGATTGTCATTCGCCCAGAGTGGAACCACGGCGAGTTCGTTGAATCTCTCGGGCGACTTGTGTGCCTTAGCCACTACGTTCCGACGCAACCTTTCCCTTAAAAGGGTGCGTGATGCTGTTAATCAGAGAACCCTCGACACTTTAGTCTATTTTGGGAGCCGACCAGGCGGGAGGTGCTTTCGATTCACCACGCGGATTTCCATGTTTTGCGCCTCTTTGAGATCATCCAACCACACCTGAAATTCTTCGCGAACCCGGTCTGCAATTCTATCGAGTAACAATTCCGCTCCCGGCGTAAGTGGAGGATTGTCGGGAAAGAAAGTACCATTAGGAGTATATAACTGAAGGGGGACGTTCTGGATCCCAATGCTTGGGACATACTCGATACCGTCTTCACAGAGCGCCACGCCGTCGCATGCGACAACGACATCCGGGCCGCCGACACCGACTGTGGCCACCCGGCCGCTGAAACCATCAAATTCCACTTGGGAGAAGCGGACAAAGTAGTGAAGCGTGGATAGCCAACCAGCCGAACCGATCGTTTTTCGGAGTTCGCACTTCTCGATCTTAAGCACCGGGCTCGATAGAGTTTTAGGGGTTTTGGCGGTAGCTGTGGAGAATCCCGCCCCAGTGAATTGTGTTTGTGGTTTCATTGCATGTCCTTCTTGGATTGAGAGCTCTGAGAATTTCCACTTTTTTTTGAAAAACTTTTAAAGTAGTCCCTCTGTACCCTGGAAAGCATCCGGCATTTCACGAAGCCGAAGATCATCTGGCCATTCACTCCAATCCCCGCCGTGACAGTCGCGTAGCTCGAAAACCTTGCCATTTTCAATTGGCCGACGACCAAGTTGCTTCAGAAAAAATGCAACACCTTGAGCACGGCAGTGGTCGCGTATCTGTCTGGCCCATGCGACATCGAAAGACCGGACAAATTCCTTCCTTCCGCTCTCTCCACCCAGAATTAGCCAAGAAATTCCCTTCAGGTTTAGCTTTTTGGGAGGGATGCGCTCCCACAGCGGTTCAAGCGAGAGACCGCGAACCGATGCAGGCACTTTCCGTAACTGATCGATTCGATCCAGATAATCAGTCCCAGTCACCGTTGTCATTGCGCAGACATTTGAGGGGAAGCTACCGATTCGTTCTCCGAAACGTACCATCCGTTTGGGTCTTTTAGTAAGCCATAGCCAGAAATGACGTCTGCCTTCCTCTGATCGAATCGGCGCGATTACCTCTTTTTCCAGAAACGGAAAATCACTTTCGCTGGAAAGCGCGTCTCCCATGTCGCTGACGAAAACCAAACGGCGTAGGCCATCCAACCACGGTTTTTCAGGATCGTTCACTCCTCGAAGGTCTCGCTTGCCTGCCATCTTCCAAACGCGATCTTCAAATCGAGTAACTTTTTCAAAAACTGGGGCATAGCCTGTGTTCATTTGCCGGTATGGATTAACAATGCTGCGCCCTTTGTTCAGGTGCAGAAATGCTGCATAACAGGTGATCGCCCTAGCGATGGCTTCCTCGGCTACCAAAGACGCAGACTTGCCATGATCCTCATTAATCTTATGAAGGAACTCTTTCCTCAGATGCCAGATGTTCGTGGTAGAGATTGCGGAAGAATGGCCATGCAGAGGGATTTCAATGGATGAATAAGCCCTGGCAATAAGCTCCTTGTAGATCGACTTACTCCTCCCAAGCGGCCAACTGGTTTCCACTGCAACAGCGGTATCGATCGATCTGAGAATCTCTCCCGGAGGAGGAAAGAGCTCACAGCCCCCACATCCCATGATCGGGTTTACGGTCGAGTGGCACCATTGGATTTGAGTTTTGTCTGACATATTGGCGCATATGGGGCCATTTTTCTCGAGTGTCAATAGGGGCTGCGCATTTTTTCTGCACACTACAGAATGAGCCCGCTGGCTGAGCCCCGCTTTCGCTGGGGCTCGCCGATGCGGTTGATTTTTTCCTGATTGTCATCAAGGCAATCAAGGTTCTGAAGAGTTTCTGAGTTATTGGCTGTTTTGATGGCGCTAACCCGGGGGTAGCAGTTGCTGCTCCCAAAACACAAAAAAGCACATGAAACCCATTGAATTCGCATCACCCAGTGATGCCACCACTACCAACGACACCTCCCCATGGACTCAACCCAAGCGGAGCGTTTATCAAGACCTGATCCTAAAAGAAGAGTACGAGGAGAGACGCCTCAAGCTCCCAATCGGACAGACTTGGTTGCGCCTTGTGCCAGCATTCCAGTCCAGTCCATTTGATTGGATGCTCGCTGTGCATGCAGTGAACTTTGACGGTGGAAAATTTGCACACCCCAAGACACTAAGAAGAAACGCCCGGAGCATCTTCGATCACGCTTATTCGTGGTGCTTGGCCAATGCCCCCGAGTCGTTGTTTTCCAAAACCAACAAAAATGGGGTGAGGCTCTTGACCGACCCGCTCTCCATCTTCTGGTGCTTTCTCGAAGAGGAGGGACGGACTGTCGCCCGGCTTTTCCTTGCCAGTGGGTATGACGGTTCTCGCGGGGGAGTTGCAGGCCTTGGCTACCAACTCTGGAAGATGGCTCACGAAAAAGACGAAACAGGCACTCTGATCTGTGATGCTGTTAATCACGAATCTGGCGTACTTGTCTGTATTGAGAAGACGCAACCCCGTGGAGCGAAATATCCGAGCTATTCACTACGTCGTGGACGCCAACCAGCTCCAATTGCCGACTTCTTGTCAAAAATGGATGACACAGAAATCAAGGCGCTCTGCCCACTCGAAGATGTTGTCCGTGAACTCAGCGAAGAAGAGCAATGGAAGTGCCTTGAAAAAGTCATTGCTCCCAAAACAGTGGCGATTATCCGGGAGAACCTGAAGCGGTAATTCACTGAACTGCCCCTGGGGAGATTTCATTTCTCCTCAGGGGTTTCTCTCTTGAATATGGAAGACAAAAAAAAGATTCAAATATTTGCGCATCAAGAAGAGGCGTTCAACAAACTCTGTGACGTCGCGAGAGCCTGTTTTGCGATCCAACGCAAGTCACTGCCGTTTATGCCGCGTACAAATACCCTCATCATCGGGCCCAGCGGAAGTGGCAAAACATATCTTGCTAGTGCTGTGGCTTCAGAAACCGGAGCCCCCTTTCTTTCACTTTCCATTTCTGAATGGGTTCTCATCGCTTGTTCAACCCGTGGAGGTGTTTCCACATGGCCGGCCATTGTGCAGTTTCTGCTCACCAATCAAAAAGCCGAGGGAATCGTGATTTTTTTGGACGAACTGGATAAGTTGTCCGGAGCCAGCACTTGGGAGGCTTTTGAGCGCACGGAAATTTTCAAACTTCTTGATTTAGCCGTTCCCTCAGGACTCGCTGATTTAGATAATGACCCCGTTTCAGATGAGGATCATCAGACCGCCAAGTCGGTACTCGCTAATCGCACCATGATCATCGGAGCAGGAGCATTTCAGGATCTCTGGGACTCTCCTCAAAAAAGCTGTGCAGGTTTTGGAAACACTTCTAATCCGGCAACTTCAATAACACTCAATCAGCTCAGCAAGACACTACCGAGAGAGTTGATCAACAGGTTCAGATCAGAAGTTCTGATTCTGCCTCAACTGGTATTCAGGGATTACGAGGAGATGCTCCTTCGCGCCGCTGAATCCATCCCATCTTATCTGCAGAAGACTTTTTTGGATCTGGGCCCGGGACGCATTCAAAAAGCATTGGAGGCACGGCAAGGGTGCCGATTTATCGAGGAATTGCTGCTAGACACTATTCTACTGGAGCGAGAAGCCATGAGAATCTTACATCCTCCAGATCAGGCTCTCGCTTCCAATAAATCTGCCATTCTAAAGGCTTTTAGAGCATTCGCACTATAGGTGCACAGTTCTGCTGGATTTATTTAACCTGCTTGACCGCATAGGTGCCTGGCCCAAGTCGCCCCATGAAGATCAGGGGGTTGGAACGGGGAATATGAATCACCGACTGGTTAGCCAGCTCCAAATAGGTGCCGCGAGGATATCCAGATGTGGCATTGACGATCACAAAGCTTCTTGCAAACGGATTCAGATTGTCTTCAGAAGGCACCAATATTGTTCCACCAGTTAAATACTCGCCCATGATGACAAAATCACCGGCCACGCCCTGTCCGACGATCTCCTTAGGGAGTTTGTCACGAGGACCCCAGATTGGAATTTTTCTACTGCTACCTTCTTCTGAGGAACTGTGGGGAACTTTCTTTTTAACAACTGGAGAAATGGATTTCACGGTGCTGACATCCGGCGGCGTTGCGCGGGGAACTTCTTGGGATTCTGCCGAGGCATTGGCATCAATCTGTTTCAACACGGCAGCATCATCGGCATGAAGCGCAAGAGAGGATAGTGCAAGTGTCCCCAGCAGTAGGGTAAAGGTTTTTTTAATCATGAGAAATGCTTCCTAGGTAGAGTGCCTCGTCCTACTTGGCTGGAGTGTTATAGGCGTGGGTGAGATTCTGGTGATCGCGAGTGTATCTCGTTCTGATATTCTGGACATCCGGATATAGAGTCATCAGTGTCTGATACAGTGTATTGGCCTTAGGAATGTCCTTGTCCACGAAGGCAAGGTTCATTTGCCAGTAGAGCGTGCTCGGAGCGTCAGGATATTCTTTACTCAATTCGGTAATGTCATTTCGCATGGTTGTCAGATCACCATGATGCAGATCAGCGGCGATCGTGTCGGAGAGAATTTTGGTGGCCTCTTGCTGTCGCAAGGTTTCCTCTGCCGACATCTTGTAATGGGCCTGATCAACGGGGGCGGGGATTATTCCTGAATCTACAAGCTGAGTCGCCACATCGGCTGTCTGGGCAACTTCAACACTCCCCAATACTTTGGGCGTATAGCCTTTGTTGAATTGGAGCTGGGTATCGTTACCAGTCAGGAAGGGACGGAAATCAGACTGGGTTACCTGTCCCGAGAAGGATCCCTCATCTGTTGAGTAGGTGAGCTTGAAATGGTAACTGCATTTGTCCAACAGGAAGCTGACAGTTTTGTTCAGAAAATCTCCATAAGCCGGATCGTCTGAGGGGAAGTATCTCATCGCCTCCTTGGTGTAGACTCCTCCGCTAGTTCCGGTGACAGCCAGCTCCAGAACAAAAGGTGTTGTGTTTCCATCGCCATGGATCACCCCGGAGAAGGGTTTATTCAGGGAAGGGTTGGCGGGGTCAAACAACACTCCCTGCACGGAATATCCGTCGGCTGTTTTCAAGTGATCTCCAAAGCGAATTCCCAGATCTCCTCTTGAATCCGAAGATTGCCAAATGCCGTAAATCACCTTTCCCGGCCCGCATAGGGAGAAAAAGGCTTCTTCCTTATCTCTTGCATCCTTGGCGATCCTGGCCTGCGCTGCGGCGGATTGTTCATCGGAGATTTTGAGTGCTTTGTCTATGGATGAGACAACGGCATCAACAGCAGAGTTCACTTTGGCAGTGTAGTCCTTGGCCTCGTCGCTACCCTCAAGAGCCCATTTCCCCTCAGGGGCCTTAGAGCCCTCATAGGTGCCTCCAGTCTGGCTGAGAATTTCAAAAGTCCAGGTTCCATCATCATTGAGCTTTGCGCGCGCCTTACCGTCTATTGTCAATTTTTTCCCATGAGGGGTGACAATCTTAAGAATGGAGATCGTCTTCAAGGCAGTGAGTTGGATGTTAGCCTGGTTAACGGCATCCAGCCCCGCCATGGCTCCTGTAGTGAGGGGGATATTTGCCTGAATAAGTTTGTTATCGGCCTCCATCGCGCGAGTGCGATCCGGTCCTGGCGTGATGGCATAGAGATCCTCGGTGAGCGAAACGAGCGCATGGAATTTCAGAACTGCCGCACTGGAGCCACTGGAGAGTTCATCGATGGTGAGTTTTTCGAGTTTCAACGGCTGAGTGGTGCTGAGTTGAAGACCGTACCATTCCCTAAATCCCTTTGCATATTTAGGCGCACAGCCAACAAGCAGAATCGGCAGGAGGATTAGAACAAATAACTTAGATGAATGTCGAAAAAGCATGGGATATATTGATCTTAATTAGAGGGCAACGGATTGGCGATGAATTGAGGTATGGCCGGCAGGATGGGGTTGAGGCTTGTCTCTTCTGTGGTGAGTTGGGCTTGCAGCGTGGCGCTTTTGTCTTGGGCTGCGGCGAGTTGTGTTTGTTTCAGCGCCAGTGTGGCCTGCGCCTTGCGCATAATAACTGCTTGGGCGTTGTAGTTGTTCAATATCCAAGAGCTAAGGCTCTTAGGAGCGACGATGTGTGTCACTCCGTTAAGGACGATTGTGACTGGGGATGGGGGGACATAGTTGCTGTATGTACCTAGGTACCCTGTGAGCATATCCACATTGCTTAGCGCATTGGATGCCAAGGCTGTGTAGGTCGTCACGGCATTGGATAAGGTCACGACACTTGCGGCTGCCTTGGTATTTGCGATTGTTAGCGCCTTGATGGAATTTGAGAGCCATGCAGGGTACTTCGTTGTGAGTATCGGCGTGTGCGTGTAGGGGTTGTAGGTATAATTGGTTGCCTCCACGTAGAAGGTGGCCTCTGCAACTCCGTAGTAGAAGTTGGAGATAACGACTGCCTGCACCTGGTATTTACCGGGCTTTGTAGGCGGGTTTGTTGCGCCGCTATAGGAAATGAGTACGGGAAGGTTTGCAGGGGTTGTCTGCACTACGGCTCCAGTCCCTGTCCCTTCTATTGCCATCAAGTTGACGAAGGAAATTTTGGCACGTGGATCCACCGGCGTTGGTTCAGGTGTCGGCACCGGCGTAGGGGTAGGAACCGGAGTGGGCGTAGGGTCTGGATTTGGAGTAGGAT
>Ga0302189_10004106_pt1 | contig 10941 bp, 10 predicted proteins | sample II_Bog_E2_2_FD_194551 | JGI IMG/M metagenome (GOLD analysis project Ga0302189, IMG submission 194551) | Peat permafrost microbial communities from Stordalen Mire near Abisko, Sweden - II_Bog_E2_2 | ecosystem: Environmental > Terrestrial > Soil > Wetlands > Peat | place: Sweden: Abisko...
TTGGCCAGTTTGCGGGCCAGCTCACGATGCGCGGCGCTGTCCAGTTCCTTCTCATCGATCTTTGAGTACGGCACCATCTCCGGCGGATCGAACATGCCCAGCTTCATCCGCGCGGTGAAGAGCCGCGTCAGGGCAACGTCGATCTCGCTCTCCTTCAGGAAGCCCTGCTTCACGGCATCGAGGTAGGCCCTGTAATCGTGATCGTCAGTCACCTTGGAGAAGTAGTCTCCGCACTCGTTGTCCATGCCACGCTGGAGGCTGATAGCGGAGGCTTCCGGCTGCGTAGGCTTGAAGTGGTGGCCGTTGTAGATGTCCACCACCGCGCCGCAGTCCGATACCACGTAGCCTTTGAATCCCCATTTGCCGCGAAGCTGGTCCTGCAGCAGAAACTCGTTGGCGCAGGCTGGTTGGCCGTTGATGCTGTTGTAAGCGCACATCACGGAGTCGGCCTTGGCCTCGGTCACTGCGGCGCGAAAGGCGGGCAGATAGGTATCCACTTCGTCGTGCTTGCTCACAGTCACGTCGGCCATGTGCCGTGTGGATTCCGGCCCGCTGTGTACGGCAAAGTGCTTGGGGGTCGAGATGACGCGGTAGTAGTGCGGATCGTCGCCTTGCATGCCGGTGACGAAGGCAACGCCCATCCGCGCGGTCAGGAACGGGTCTTCGCCATAAGTCTCCTGGCCGCGGCCCCAACGCGGATCGCGGAAGATGTTGATGTTGGGCGACCAGAAGTCCAGCCCTTCAAAGATGTTGCTGTGCCCGGCACGCACATCCTGCACATGCTTGATGCGGCCCTCGGTGCCGATGACCACCGCCATTTGGTGGATGGCCGGTGTGTCAAAGGTGGCGGCCAAACCGATGGGCTCAGGAAACTCCGTGGTTCCATTGTTCAGCACACCGTGCAGAGCCTCGCTCCACCAATCGTATAAAGGCACGTTGAGGCGGGGGACGGCGCGCGCCTGATTCACCAACTGCGTGGCTTTTTCTTCCAGAGTCATTTGATGGACCAGGTCGGCAGCGCGCTGCTCAGGCGGCAGACTGGTGTCGAGATACGCGGGCTTGGCGGCATTCTGCGCCCCGGCCAACAACGTCATTCCGCAAAATGCCAATCCTGCTGTTGCTCTCTGCAATCCAAGACTCTTCATTGTCTCCCTCGCCTATTGGCTGAATCGTTCAAGTTTTTTCAGAGGTCAAGAAAAGGTTGACCTACCCTCAGCTTGCCAACCCTAAAGGTCTCGGGAAGGGGCTGTCAAGCTGCACCAGGAATCTGGATGCCGCCTTGGAAAATCGCTTTATTTCTGAGGGACGGGCGTGGAGAGCTTTTTGTTGCAAGGGCCCAGACATGTCGAGCGGCGTTGTGGGTAGAGAGTGAAGATGTAACCTTTGTTCTGGCTGAGGCGTAAGGATAGATAGAAGCCGAAAACGACTTGGAATCCGGGAGAACGAATGAGCACCGTCGACACTCGAGCACGAGTTATGGCTTTGCTGGGGAGCGGGATCTTTCTCTTCGTTGCTCCCGGCACGGTGGCGGGACTGGTTCCATGGTGGATGAGCCGGTGGGGAAGGAACGAATCGTATTCCGGCTTCATGGCTTTTCGCGTAATGGGAGCGATGTTGATGGCCGTTGGCTTCGCCATCCTGATGGAGACATTTGTGCGTTTCGCGATTCAGGGTATCGGAACTCCAGCGCCGGTTTATCCGACGAAACACCTGGTAGTCAAGGGATCGTATCGTCACGTCCGCAACCCGATGTATGTGGCGGTGGTGTCGTTGATTCTGGGCCAGGCTTTGGTGTTCGGCAATGTGCAGGTGCTTATTTACGGACTATGTGCCTGGCTGGCTATGCATCTGTTTGTATTGCTTTATGAGGAGCCGACCCTGCGGAGAACTTTCGGCCAGGAGTATACGCAATTTTGCGCGCATGTTCCACGGTGGATTCCGCGATGGACGCCGTGGCAGTAGCAAGGGAGAAAGCGATGCAGAACGAAGCGAGCGACGTCCTGAAGGAATTCCGGCAAGGGGATGTGGACGCGTTCGAGACGCTCTTCCGGCTGCACCAGCGCGCGGTATATGGGTGGGTGCTTCGCATTGTGCGCAATGCGCCGGCGGCCGAGGACCTGACGGTGGAGACGTTCTGGCGGATTTATCGCGCTCACGCGCGGTTTGAGCCGGCGCATGGATTTGAAGGCTGGGCGCGGCGCATTGCAACGCACGCTGCGCTGGATTGGCTGCGAACAGCGCGGAGCGAGGACGAATTGCCGCTGGATATTGCGGCTGTGGCAACGGCAGATCCGGCAGTGGCCGCGGAGATTCGCCTGAAGACCGCGCAGGCCTTTGAGCGTCTGCCGCCCAAGCTGAGGATTGCGGCCGTGTTGGCGGTTGTTGAGCAGGAGCCGCACAAGAATGTGGCCGAGGCGCTGGGCATCTCGGTTGCTGCCGTGAAACTGCGCGTGTTTCGCGCGCTTCGATTGCTGAGAAAGGACCTTGAGAAACAGGGGATCAGACCATGAATACACACGACGAAGACCGCATGAAGAAGCTGTTGCAGCAGGCTCTGACCCCGGTTGAAGGCGAGCCGGAACCGAGCCACGATCTGTGGCCCACGATGCTGCGGCAGCTTGACTCCGGGCCGGTGAAGGCGCCCTGGTACGACTGGGCGCTGGGGGCTGGAGTGGTCGTGTTTGTCGCCTTCTTCCCGGGGCTGGTCCCGGTGCTTCTTTACTACCTGTAGAAACCGCGGGCAACGCTGCCCGCAGAAAGGCTGAATTTCAATGAACACGCATCCTTATCTTCGCTCGTTTCTTGCGGGAGCCTTTTTCCCAACGCTCGGCCTGCCAGTTATGCTGACCGGATATATCGTTGTCCGGTTTGTCCTTCACATTCAATTTCCCATGGAGCGCGGCTTGGTGTTTCCCATGGCGCTGGTGCCCACAACGTGGGCGCTTTGGAACATGCTATGGCTGTGGTCTCATGCGCGCACCAATCTGTCCCTTGCGGTTCATGGAATGCTGTTGCCTTTCCTGCTGTTGCCGGCGGGAGCCGTGATCGCAAGCTGCCTGGGCATACTTCAGCTAGGTTCCAGCGGCGTCACATGGTTTGACACATGCCAGGTAACGTATGTGCTGATTGCGCCCTGCTTCCTGGCGGCTGTGGCCGGCTATTACCTGGTGTGGAAGTATGTTGTGGGGTTCCTGAATCGGGTGCTGGGGATTGCTTGAGTTTTAGCTTCTAGCTTCTAGCTGCTAGCTGCTAGCTTTTTGCTTCCAGCTTTCGAAGACCTGGAGGGCGGAGATGAACTTCCAGCACTTGGAGTGGCTTTTCCCGGTTGTCTTGACTCTGCACAACGCGGAGGAGGCCATTTGGCTTCCGGAATGGGCGAAGCGGGTGGGCTTCTGGAAGACCCCCGTCTCGCCGGGCGTCTTCCGTTTTGCCGCGGCGGTCGTGTCGCTGCTTGCTTGCGCAGTGACTTGGCTGAGCGAGAGATCGGGGAGGCAGAGCGTCTGGACCTGCCTGGCCTTTGGATGCATGGTGGTCATGTTAGCCAACGTCCTGGTTCCGCACGTCGCATTAACCGTGGCGCGGCGCAGCTACATGCCCGGGGTGGCAACTGCCGTGGCCTTGAATCTGCCGGTTCTCACTCTGCTGGTGGCCATGGCGCTCAAGGAGGGATTCGTCACCGGTGGGAAGGCCGCGGCCTATTCGGTAGGCGTAGCCGGCTTGGTTGTGGCGGCTATCCCTGCGCTTTTCAAAATGGGAAGGTCGCTGAATCTTTAGGCGCCGGGCTTGAAGAAGTTTTCAAGTTCCGCGCGTTACGCGTGGGCGGCGATGGCGGCCCGTATCTCCAGAACAATCGCCATCGCATTGTGGCCCAGCCGGGCTGTGACGCTTGCGAAAGTGTCACAGCCACTCGCAATTCCCCGCAATTGTGCGACGAAGATACTTGTATGAAGACAACAAAGTTGAAATGCTTTCTATCTACCAAGAAGTGCCTGCTTATCGTTGCGATATGTCTTTCATGTTTTGCGATCAGCGGATGTGTTGACTCAGTCAACTATTTAGCGAGTGATTCGAGACTGCCAAAATGGTTCACGCTTCCGCCCGGACTTACACGCGCAGACGTTACAGTCATACGTGCATCCATGGACCCAACGCAGCGAGGTGTCGATATAAAAGTTGCGCTATATAAAGGAAAATACAAGAAACTGGCAGAGGTAAGTGGCAAGTCGATTCTGTTGGGATATTTTCGTATTTGTGTTGTAAACGGCTTACCAGAAATTACGGGGTATAAAGCCCAAATTGACGAACATGGTAATCGTATGCCGTATTTCTATGTCGTTGATGACCCTGCGTTAAAAAGAAAGCTTCTGGACGAGTACGAAAAAAAGCTTCTGGAGGATAAGGGAATTGATTACCCTGCTCTAAGGAAAAAGCTCTTGGATGAGAACGAAGGTTCCATTTCTGACCATTAAGTCTGGGTGGCTCATGTCTCGTTTTCAAGACCAGCGGGACGATGAACTTTAACGCGGCGGGTGGTCTGTACGGCCGGCGAAAGGCAGAACCCCTCTTAGCCGCCGGGCGCGAAGAAGTCTTCAAGGCCGGCGCGTCGGGCGTGGGCGGCCATTGCGGCCTGAATCTCCAACGCTAGCGCCAGCGCGTTGCGGCCCTGGCGGGCGGTGACGCGGGGCTCGCGGCGGGTGCGGACGGATTCGAGAAACGAGAGAATCTCAAGCCGCAACGGTTCCCCTGGCGTAACGGCTGGATTGGAGAAGCTCAGGCCCGCCTGCGGCTCGGCGGGATCGATTAACTTTGCGATCAGCGCCGGATCAATTCCTGCCATGGCGGCGAATTGGGCGATCAGGGCTGGATCGGTCTTTTTTAGGTCGATTTTGCCTGACGCGATTGCAGCAGCGATTCCGGGGGGCAGCAATGCGGCAACCTTGGGCGGAAGCGACGCAATGAGGTCGGCCTGCGAAGCATTTTTTGCGCCCGGATCGACGCGAATGACCAAGACGTCGCGGCGCGCGTAATCGATTGAGACGTACTGGCGCGGCTCGAAGAAGCGGAGCTTGCGCACCTTTTCGGTAGAGACGCGGGAGGCTGTGAAGTTGGCCACGCAGCCGGATTCGAACTCGATGCGGACGTTGGCGATATCGACCTTGGGCGAGAGGATGGGCAGGCCGACGGCGCGAACTTCGCGGACCGGCGAAGCGGCGAAGGTGAGCACGATGTCCAGGTCATGGATCATCAGGTCGAGCACCACGTCCACATCGAGCGAGCGCGGCGTGAAGACGGAGAGCCGGTGAGCCTCAAAGAACATGGGGCGGCGCAGATTAGGCTCGACGGCCAGTACGGCGGGGTTGAAACGCTCCAGGTGGCCAGGCTGAAGGATGCGGCTTCCGTTGGCGGCGATTCGAATCAGATCGTCGGCTTCGGTGAGGTTGGCGGCCAGCGGCTTCTCGACCAGGAGGTCGAGGCCTGCCCGAAGCAGCGGCCAGGCGACGGCGTGATGGAGGACAGTGGGTACGGCAACGGTTGCGGCGTGCAGTTTGAGATCGGCCGCCAGCAACTCGTTAACCGTTGAAAAGACAGGGATGGCATACTTCGAGGCGGCATCGGCCGCGCGGGTGGAGTCCGGCTCGACGGCGGCCACAAGAGCGACGCCGAGGCCTTCGGATTCGAGCTCGCGATAGACACGGAGGTGGTTGCGCCCAAAGGCGCCGGCTCCGGCAACTGCGACACGGAGGATGGGATCGTTGGCTATTGTGCCGCTCCTGCCGCAAACCCTTTTCCGGCTGCATCCGGCTCCGGTCCCTGGCCTTCAACGGCCTTGAGGCAGCGGCTGTAGAGCTCGAGCAACTGGGTCACGTGCTCCTCGGGCTTGGGCGTGGCGGAGCCGCTGAATCCGGTTGAGGGCGCGGCTGGGCGGCCCACTCCGGCCGTGGCGGCTACGAATTTGAGCAAGTCGAGCGCGATATCTTCATTGCGGCGGGCGCCGAGGCCCGCACTGGTAAGAGCGTCCATAAAGGAAATGTCTCCAAGAGGGATGCTAGCAGAGAGGGCGGGGCTTAGTTGCTAGCTTCTAGCTTCTAGCTTTTAGCTTCTAGCTTCTAGCTCTCAGCGGTGCGGGCGAGGACGCCCGCACTATAGCCGGCCGGGAGGCCGACGGTACTGTCCGCCGTGCCTGTAGTTAAATGCGCATGCAGGGATGGTGACAAGGGGCTCGCGGAGTGTACGCATATCGCGTAAGGCAAACGGGTGACAAATCGTGCAAAATGACGTGAGTGAAGGCCGTCTTAGTGTTTTCGTGCGAAAATGAGCGCAAATAACAGCGTCATTTATGCGTTTTCGGCTTGCTTTTACGCCCAAAATGATAGCACTGCTAGCAATTGGCGCGATACAATAGCGTCATGGCGACGATTATGATTCGAGATCTCGACGACAAGGTCAAGCGCAGCCTTCAGATCCGCGCCGCGACGAATGGGCGATCGATGGAAGCGGAAGCCCGGGCGATTTTGACCACGATTGTGAATTACGTTCCGACTGCCGAAATGCCTGGAGCGAAGCCGGCGGCTGAAAAGAAAAAGAAGAAGAAGTCAGGCGGCGCAAAGGATAAGGCCAAGCGTTGATTCTACGGCACTTGCGGCACCATTCGAGTGCGCTCGGGGCAGGCTATTGTGCCGGCTGCGGAGGAGCGCCGCCGGGAGACCGCATGGACAGGCTATGGGAAGAGGCATTGAGAGTGGCGAAAAAGTATTCCGCAGGGGCTAAAGCCCGATTCATTTTCTTGGCTTTATCGGCACGACTGAACAGCTTGGTGAAAAAGTCCCGATTTCGGATGAAAATGAAAGGAACAGACCTTCCGGGGCTGAAGCCCGCTTTGATTCCATTGGCTTTATGCGGGGGTTAAAACCCCCGCCTCCCTCCGAAGAGGGTTTTTCACCAAGCTGTGAAGTCGTGCCTTTTCAAAAATTCGATTTTGCGGCATTTGCGGCACGACTGAAGTCGTGCCCTCTCAAGGCGGCGACCTGATTTCAAGGTGTCGACTCAATCTGAGGCTTCCATGAGACGATGTGCGTGGAGGGTGCGATGCGGACGCTTTTCTACGATTTGCGGTATGCCCTGCGTCAGATGGGCAAAACGCCCGGGCTGGCTGTGCTCGCCATTCTTACCCTGGCCCTGGGAGTTGGCGCCAATGCGGCCATTTTCACAGTGATCGAGAACGTTCTGTTGCGGCCGCTTCCCTACCCGCACTCAGATCGGCTGGTCTACATTGCCCCCAAGCAGGACAAGCCGGGCTTCGGAAGCACCTCATGGTTGAACTACCGCGATATCCGCGCCCAATCGAAGCTGCTGCGGGATGCCGCCGGCTACGCTTACGATGGCAGCGTGATCGAGAGCCAGGATGGATCGCTCAGCGTGGTTGCTCCGCGCGTGACTACCAATCTGTTTTCGATGCTGGGGGCGCAGGCCTTGCTGGGACGCACATTCAGCGATGCGGAGGGCCAGGCCGGCGGGCCGCAGGTGGTGCTGCTGTCAGAAGGCTTGTGGCGGAACAGCTTCAATGCCGATGCGAAGATTGTTGGCAAGACGGTGAAAATTGGAGGCCTGGCGCGGACCGTGGTTGGCGTGATGCCGGATTCTTTCCGATTCCCCGATGAGATGGGAGCGGATATTCGCAAGGGCATCTGGCTGCCGCTGCAACCTTCGCCGGAGATGCTCAAGGATCGCGGGTATGCATTCTTCCTCGTGATCGGCGAACTCCGGGCCGGGGTGACAACCACGCAGTTGCAGCGCGAAGTTGAGGCCAATGCCGCACATATTCCCCGTGATAAGGGCCAAAGCAAGCTTGCGTTCCAGACCGGACTTTACCAGGAGGGGTTGACTGGCCCGGTGCGCCCGGTTCTTTATGGGCTGCTTGGGGCGCTGGCGCTGGTGCTGCTGATTGCCTGCGCCAACGTGTCAAATCTGCTGATAGCGCGATGCCTGGGCCGGCAACAGGAGTTCGCTGTGCGGTCGGCGCTGGGGGCGAGCAGGCTGCGGCTGTTGGGGCAGATGCTGTCAGAAGGGTTGGCGCTGAGCCTGCTGGGTTGTGGCGCGGGAGCGGGGCTTGCGCAACTGGCTATGGTGGCGGTGCACAAGCTGCCCGATGGAACCATTCCACGGGGCGATTCGATCGGCATTCACTGGACGATCGTGCTGGTTCTGGCGGCGATAGCCGTTGTCACCACGGTGCTTTCGTCGCTGCTTCCGGCGCTGCTGGTAGCGCGCGCCAATCCGCAGGCGGCGCTGCAGGCGGCATCGCGGGGCATTGGTTCGCGCACTGTTAGCGGAAGGCTTAGCGGAGGGCTGGTGGCGGGCGAGGTTGCGCTATCCACACTGCTTCTTATCGGAACCGGTCTGCTGTTCCACACGCTTTGGAATCTTGAACAGGCACGGCTGGGCTTTGAGACGGCGCACCTGACCACTTTCTCGGCCATGCCCGCGGACGCGGCCGGCTTTTCTGCCATGGCCGTCTCGGAAGACACGGCGAATGCTCCGGTTTCCGTTGCAACGCTGACCTACGCGCCGGTGTTGGAGCGTATCCGCCAGTTGCCCGGCGTTGCCAGCGCCACGATGGCCACGTCTCCGCCTTTGTCGGGAATGGGAATTGGTTCAAGCTTTGAGATTGTCGGCCAGGCGAAGGACCCGGCCAAACCGCAGCAAGCGAACGTGACCGCTGTGGGGGGAGACTATGCGCGCACCTTCGGCACGCCGGTTGTGCGGGGGCGAATGGTGGGCGACGAAGATGTGCTGTCAACTCCCTTCGCGGTCACTATCAATGAAACGCTTGCGAAGAAGTATTTTGCAGGCTCGGACGCACTTGGAAAGCAGATTAACCTGGGCGGGAAAGACACAGGCATGATCAAGCCCTACACCATTGTGGGAATTCTGGGCGACCAGGTGGACAAGAGTGTGGGCAGCGCGCCTCAAGCGCTGATCCTGATCCCGCAGCAGCAGGTTCCTACCACTTCGCTGTTCTACCAGGCGCTGTTGAAGACCGTCGTCAACTTCGTGGTGAAGACGCGGGGCAACATTCCGGTCGCGCAGGAGATGCATTCTGTCTTCAATCAATACGCTCCCGGCTTTGCGCTGGATAGCTTCAAGACCATGCAGGAGACCGTGGAGGCAAACACCTTCAGCCAGCGGCTGGGGCTGTACCTTGTGGGCTCGTTTGCAAGCCTCGCGGTGGCCATGGTGTTTGCGGGGCTTTACGGCGTGCTGTCGCAACTGGTGAGTTACCGGCGGCGCGAAATCGGGGTGCGAATGGCGCTGGGCGCAACGCGACTGAGCGTGGCTCGACTGGTTCTGCGGCAGGGGTCGGTAGTTGTGGGTACGGGGCTGGGCGTCGGGCTGGTGCTGGCCTTTGCCACGGGGCGGCTGATCAAGAGCTTCCTTTACGAGGTGCAGCCGCTGGATGTGTGGACGTATGTTGTGGTGGCTTTGGCGCTGGTAGTCATCGGACTGACGGCATCGCTGCTTCCGGCGCGGAGAGCCGCTTCGATTGAGCCTATGCAGGCGCTGCGGGACGAATAGCGAAGCGCTCGGTGGTTTTCTTTCTGCGGGCCTGCTAACCTTGTCTCACGCAGGTCACGATTGAAATTCCGGATGAAGTAGCGGCCAAGGCAGAGGCTCGCGGAATGACGTCGGAGAGCTACGTGCGAAGCCTGATCGACGATGCGGTGCGCAGTACTCCTGAGCCGCTCCGCCTAAGGGAACCGAGGATGTCCATGGAGGAATTCGTTGAAGCCATGGCTGCCAACTCCGACAAAATTCCCGTACTTCCCGACGAGGCTTTTACTCGCGAGAGCTTCTATCAGGACCATGACTAGCTATAGAGAATCTCAAGTCGGGAGCATAATTCTTGACTAGCGCTGGCACGCGGGCTTCGTGAAACGCAGGTCCTTCGACTCCCTTCGCTGCGCTCCGGTCGCTCAGGATGACAGCGTTAATAAGATGAGCATCGGACTCGAGACACAGTACCCTTAACTCATGCATACGGCGTACATCGGGATGGGGGCAAACCTGCCGAGTTGGACTGGAGCGCCGGAGGCTACCCTGGCTGCGGCGACCTTGCGGATGGAATCGCTGGGGCGGGTTGTTTGCCGGTCGTCGCTTTACTCCACCGAGCCGGTGGGATTTGCCGACCAGCCACGGTTTGTGAACGCAGTGATCGAATTGGAGACCGGCCTGGAACCGCGCGAGTTGCTGGACGGGCTGCTGGCGCTGGAACTCACGTTTGGCCGGGACCGCGCGGCGGGATTTGCGAACGGGCCGCGAACACTGGACCTGGACATTTTGCTCTTCGACGATTTGAAACTCAGCGAGCCGGGACTGGAGATTCCGCATCCGCGACTGGCGGAGCGTGCATTCGTTCTGTCGCCGCTGAGCGAGTTGGCCGCGCGGGTTCTGGATGGTAAATGCGGAGCCATCGTGTCACAATTGCTCAACCACCGTTTCCCTATTAGTGACAGCGGAGTTCCTGTTGTGGAGCAAATCCAACGCGATGCTTGGCGCGCTGGCGCTGACCGGGGTTTTGAGCGCCCCAGTACGGCTTCTCGCACAGACCCCGGTGACCATCACGGTGGAGGATAGCCGGGGCGCGCCGCTGGCAGGTGCAAGTGGGATGGATGCGGCGGGAAAGCGGCTGGGACGATCCGACGCCGGTGGCCGCCTGACCTTCCGATGTTCGTCTCCATGCCAGGTAAGCATTTCCGCGGTGGGATTTGCCGGAAAATCTCTGCAAGCAACCACTGGGGCGACCGTTCAACTGGAGCCTGCGGCACGCACCGAACAGGTGACGGTGACTGCGTATCGCGCTCCGCTGGGGTCGCTGGAAAGCCCCGCGACCACTCGGCTGCTTTCGAAAAAAGACCTCGACACTACGGCTGCAGTAACTCTGGA
>Ga0302189_10004111_pt1 | contig 10935 bp, 5 predicted proteins | sample II_Bog_E2_2_FD_194551 | JGI IMG/M metagenome (GOLD analysis project Ga0302189, IMG submission 194551) | Peat permafrost microbial communities from Stordalen Mire near Abisko, Sweden - II_Bog_E2_2 | ecosystem: Environmental > Terrestrial > Soil > Wetlands > Peat | place: Sweden: Abisko, Stordalen...
CCTGATCTCCACGCCGTATTGCCAATCGGTTGGCAACTCTGCAAAGAAGCTATCCAGGGCGGCAATGAAATCACGTCCTTGTTCAAAATCCCGTTTGTACAGGTGGCCAAACTCGAACATCAATACGCCCACCTTTTCACGATGAGGAGTGAGGGGTGCCAGGAACGCCTTAGTGAACAAATCAGCATTCAGGAAATTGGTGTTGGGCTTGCCTGCTCGTTCGCCATGACGTGCATGCTTGGGGACCTGGCAACGGATCTGCCATTGACTATCGCTGATGGCTACCACAGGGTCTGTGCCAGTTACTACCTCGATGAGAATGCCGAGGTGACGTGTCATATTGTGGATCTCAAATGAGAAGGCTGATGTACCACAATTTTCGTGAAGCGAGATCTGGGACCCGTTCGGCCATTTGGTCACGGTCAAAGGTCACAAGGAGGAAATTATCACGCTTGCTGCCTCCGTCAGGCCCCGATTTTCTTGGTAGTGTCTGGTACCCACCCCCCTCTGGCGGTGAAATGTGAGTCTTAAGCGGGATAGACACTTGGCCATGGAATGATTGGCATCCTGTTCAGGATGCCGTTCAACGACGATTAAAAGACCTGTCCCGTTCAGGTTGGGGCTTTTTTTAGGTATTGGGGAATAGCTGTCGTTGACAACTACTTGTTGAAATGGTTCAGATCGGGGTAACGGGTGGGCGAGGGGCTTGGACAGTTCAGACTACCTAGAGTCAATGCATGGGAAGCTAACCGCACCAATTTCGAGCATCCATTTCGTGGCTGGAAAACCTATTGGCTGCCCCCCACGCTTTGCGTAACTCTCGCATAAATTCAACATTCGGAAGGGGATTCGGAGATGCAAGGTTAACCGGGCCAACGAACGATTGGCTATGCAATCACGTAAGAGTGAGCCGGGCAGGATCGAGCAACGTCAAAAATTTGCATTTCGATCACAGCACCCAGGGGTTGGGTTAAATCTTCGATTCCCCTAAATCATCTTCACAAGGAAATCTTGTAGACGAGGGCGATTTCGTTCGGTGATTTGGCGGGTGCCTTGATGGTCAGCTTATCGGCATCTTGTGACCACTGCACCTTCTCATCGCTGCCAAGAAGCGTGATGTCGCCGATAGGCTTGTCGAGCAACTTGGCCGCACCGCTAAGCGACTTGATCTGCAAATCATTTTTTGGCACTCCCAATTCAATCATGTAAAGCACTCCATTCTTGGTGGTGAAGCGCACATCGTTGGCCGTGAATGGCTTGCCCTTGCCTTCGTTGAAGTTCCCCACCTTGAGCGGCGGACCTTCCGAGTTCGGTCCTTCGCCAAACATTTTCCAGGGACGCGTGCCGAAGATGCATTCCTTGTTCATATCCATCCAATCAGCAATGCCTTTCAACACCACCTCTTCCTTTTCGTCAATCGTGCCGTCAGCACGCACCGGGATGTTGAGAAGCAGGTTTCCGTTCTTGCTCACGATGTCACAGAGCATCTTGATGACACTGCTCGCGTTCTTGTAATGGTTGTGCTCATAGACAGACCGGTCGTAATGCCAGTTACCGATGCACGTGTCTGTCTGCCAGGGCAGCGGCTCGATCCGGTCTGACGTACCGCGTTCGATGTCCCAGACGATGCCCTGGCGCTCCACGTCGTTGAGTTGTTTACCGAGGATCACCGCCTCAAGCTTACCGTTATTATACGTCGTGTTGCTGTTGTAAAAATCCGCAGCGATTTTCAAACCCGCGTCACTGACCGGCCATAGTGGCAAAGCGTCGTCATCAAAGTAGAGCAGGTCAGGCTGATATTTTTTGATGAGGTCGGCGGTGCGGTTATAGAATTTGTCGCAGTAGGCTTGATCGGGAAGGCTCACGCCGTTGGTCCAATCCCAGCGAGTATGGATTGATCCCGGTTTGTCAAAATTCGGGCTGGGCGTGTGGCGCTGTTCGTAGAGATCCTGCGGGTCGAGTCCTTCCCACCACTTGCCTTTGCCATCGGCCTTCGTCAATTTGCCATCGTAAGGCACGCCTGCAAGCGGTCCTGTCTTGTCAGTGCTCTGTGTAATTTCATACCAACTCCACGCGTGAGCGGCATGAACGCTGACACCGAAAGGCAGCCCCTGTTCGTGCGCAACCTTGGCGAAATCACCAACAATGTCCTTGTGCGGCCCGACATTCACGCTGTTCCACGGCTGATACTTTGAATCATACATGTCAAAGTTGTCGTGATGATTGGCCATGACGACAAAATATTGTGCGCCAATTTTTTTATAGAGAGTGATGAGTTTCTCCGCATTGAAGTTTTCCGCCTTCCAGATATGGATGACATCCTTAAAACCAAACTCCGACGGCGGTCCGTAATGGGCCACGTGATACACATTTTGCGGGTGACCTTGCGAATACATATTGCGCGCATACCAGTCACTATCTTCCGGTTCGCATTGCGGTCCGAAGCAGGCCCAGATGCCGAACTTCGCGTTACGATACCAATCAGGCACCTGATACTGCTTGAGCGAATCCCATGTCGGCTGGAACTTACCAGCCGCAATCGGTTCAGCCGTTGTGTCGACGATGACCTTGGGAACAATAGTCTCTGGGATCGGGTCGCCCGCGTGAGCCAATGGCACGATACTAAACAGAAGAATTAGAGCTAAATTCAGGTAGGGGGACTTCATAGGAAGTCCTTAGAGACTATCTGAAAAGTACGCACATGGCGAGCAGAGAGGAGTTGGGGATATGATCACAAGGCGAGCGATGAGCAGATTCGTTCGCTACCATAGGCCAAGGACTACGAGATCCACTTAGAAACAGCGGCAAGGTTCCCTGCCTTGCAAAACTCAATCAGGGGAAAAAGCTCTTCAATGCTTTTGGCTTCCGTCGCCATGGTGAAGGTTTGTATAAAGATATAGACACTTTGCCTTGATCTTGCAGGGATAAAATGACCCAAACTTTTTCGTTTGGAGGCTTGCCAAGGTGTCAGCAAAACTGTCAGCAAAAAGTAGTAAAAGGGTATGTGGCGGTAGTGGGGGATTAGGCTTGAGTAACTCTGCAAAAAGTCTTATGGTTGAGCTAAATACGAGGCAAAACAGGCCGAATCCTACCGCTGGAGCCAATCTATGATTGGCGATGCACGTAAGAGCAATATGCTAAAAGATTCGATCCCTTGGGTTTGATCCGAGCGCAGCGAGTCAGACTGTCCATAGGACAGCCCCGAAGGGGTGAGGCCAGAGGCCACATCAATCCTACCGCTAGAGCCATTCCGTGAGTCCTTTAAAGTGAAGGACTTCGATGCAGAAAAAAGTTTCTCAGTAGCTTTTCCGGGGAATGAGACTAAAGCGTTTTTTTATGCGATTGAAACAAGCAGTTCCACCATCGTTCGCGATTTGCCGACGGGTAGGTGCTAGTAGTCGCACTGCCGTGGAAAAGTCGGACTTTTGATGTCCGGTGCGCTATTAAAACCTCTGCACTATCTGTCTATCAACAGTAGGAAATGGAGGCGGGGGACGGAATCGAACCGTCGCATGGGGCTTTTGCAGAGCCCGGCCTTACCACTTGGCTACCCCGCCGATACCGTTGCCGGACGGGTATGATAAACACAATCGTTCCATTTGCACAATGGAGAGTTCGCTCCTATTGAAACTTATACCACCTATCTCTGAGAGATGGTATGAGTCCTCGTGTCATTATCCTGACGTTGAGGGGAGTAGTAACTCGTAAGCGATTCGTAGTTTTAGTAGCTGGAGATGGCGCTCTTGCTTCAGCTCAGGATCCTCCTCAAGGATGCGTTGTGCTTCAACAGAAGCTTTGGTGATCAGGTCCGCGTCCCGGTAGAGATCGGCGATCCTAAGCGGAGGCAGTCCACTTTGGGCTGTTCCGAGAATGTCTCCTGATCCGCGCAGGCGAAGATCCTCCTCGGCGATCACAAACCCATCGCTGCTTTTCTCCAGAATTTTAAGCCGTTGAAATGCTTCTTCCGAGCCACTTCCCTCAAGGAGCACACAGGTCGATGTGTGGATTCCTCGACCAATGCGCCCACGAAGTTGATGAAGTTGGGCGAGTCCGAAGCGTTCGGCATTTTCAACAAGCAGAAATGAGGCGTTCTGGATATCGACACCGACTTCGATCACGGAAGTGGTCACCAGTACTTGTATTGACCCCTTGAGGAACGACCTCATCACGGCCCCTTTTTCCTCGGCACTCAGACGTCCGTGCAGGAGTGCGCAGGAATGGGGGATCAGGCGATCCTTCCAGAGTGAGATTTCTTTTTCCGCTGCTTTTGCGGTGAGTTTCTCGGACTTCTCAATCAGGGGATAAACGATAAAAGCCTGTCGTCCTTTTTCCAATTCCCCACGGAGGAAGGCGGTGATTTCGGGGAGCTTTGCAATTGTTCGTGCCGCGGTTCGCAGTTTGCCGCGCCCTGGAGGCTGTTCGTCCAGGATGGTAAGATCCAGATCGCCGTAGAGGGTCTGGGCCAGAGTCCTGGGAATCGGTGTCGCGGTCATCACCAGAACGTCGGGTACAGACTTGCCAAGGGATAGTTTACTCCGCTGGAGAACTCCGAATTTATGCTGTTCGTCGATGATAACAACGCCCGTTCCCTCCAAAGCCTCCTCCTGATGAAGGAGGGCATGTGTGCCGATCACGGCTTGAGCAGTGGTCTTTCCGCGTTTTTTTGAGGTGAGGAGATCAACGGAGATGCCCAAGGGTTCAAACCAGGTTTGAAAATTTCGGAAATGCTGTTCGGCCAGAATTTGCGTCGGGGCCATCAGAAGCGCCCTCTGTCCTGTCTCGATGGCGGTCAGCATGGCGGCAGCGGCAACGACTGTTTTTCCCGAGCCGACATCACCCTGCAGGAGTCGATGCATGCGATGCAACCGGGCCATGTCGGATCGTATCATCGTGATTGCTCTCTGTTGAGCATCTGTGAGGGTAAATGGCAGGGCGCTGAGGAAACGATGAAGCAGGGTGCCTTTGGATTTTTTTGGTGTGCCACGGGGACGCCGAGACTCATTTCGTCGAATGGTGACAAGAAGTTGCACGCCCAGCAGCTCACGGAGCGCAAGTTCCCGGCGTACCGGTTCCTTATCCTCTGGCTCCGTCGGGAAATGAACTACCCTCATCGCCTGCTCCCAGGAGATGTTTTGCGCCTGAAGGGGGTCGATCCATTGACCCCAGTCTGTTTCTAAAAGAGCCCGGTGGATCAGCTTTCGAATTACACGGACGCTGATTCCTTCGCCTGCTGGATGGACAGGCACAACGCGATCCAGGTGGATGCTTTGTTTGTCCTCGTCGGTGACAATTTCAAATTCCGGATGTTCGAGAACGAGGCGTTTCCCACGCAGTCTCGGGCGTCCATGGACGATCACTCTTACTCCGGTGAGAACACTCTTTTGAACATGGAACAGATTGAACCATCGGAGGAAAATCCTCCCCCCAAGAGCCGAGTCCTGATTTTCCAAGAGTTCCGCTTCGAAGCTACGCATTCGCCCAAAGCGTCTGAATACCGTTTTGCCCACAATGCCGCAGAGACAGAATGAGCGGTCGCTCTCACTTTCACCCTCTGGAAAATGGTCAAAGCGTCTTCGATCTTCATGGCGTCTGGGATAATGCTCTAGGAGATCACGAAGGGTATTCAGGCCCAGATGACGGAGTGAGGTGATCTGGGGACGGGTGATCCAGGCAAGTTGATCGAGTGGCGTATCCGGATCGTGAGGGGGCACAGAAACAGTCCGCTTTAAAGGTCGGACAGCCCGTTTTTTAGGAGCAGGCGATCCCGTCGTCTTTGATTCCGGAGACGGCACCATCACGCTGTAGGTTTGGAACCTGATGATGATCTGATGGCCACAATCTGAATCTGCGCTTCATCACGTCCCTGCCAGGAGTTTCTGTTCACTGTGTAGGCAACATCCCAGGGAGGGCGGGGGAGTTGATCGGTGCCTGCATTGAACCAGATGGCATTCCGGCGATGGCGACCACTCAGGAGCTCGAGTCGCAGATGCTTCTCCTTCAGGACACGGGGAGGGGAGGTGAGTGTTACTCCCCGGGAAAAAAGGAGGGGTTGGGAATTTGAAGTTCCAAACGGAGCCAGCTGATCCTGAGCGTCGAGCCAGCGCTCGTCAGCCAACCCAAGGTCAAGTTCTGCATCCAGATGAAGTCGTGGTATAAGATCCTCCTCCTGTAGAAGTTCACGGGTGGCTTTTTCAAAACTCGCCCGCAGCTCTGGAAGGCATGATTCCTGAAGGCTCAGACCAGCCGCCATATCATGTCCTCCGAATGCCAGGAGGAAGTGCGAGCATTTTCCAAGAGCCTCCACAAGTGGAAGCCCTTCAATGCTGCGGCCACTTCCTTTGCCATTTCCCGCATCGTCAAATCCGATGACGAGTGTCGGTCGATGCCATCGTCGGGCAATACGGGAAGCGACGATTCCGACGACTCCCTGATGCCAGTCACGCTGTCCTAACACAATGCTGGCGTGTTGCTGTGGAATAAAATTTGCGGTGACCCACTCTTCGGCCTGGAGAGTGACATCTCGTTCAACGGCCTGCCGCTCCCGGTTCTGCTGATCCAGCAGTGCGGCGATTTTTGAAGCCTCGTTCACATCATCAGTGAGTAGGAGAGCAAGGGCTTCCCGAGCATTACCGAGGCGTCCTGCGGCATTAATCCTCGGCCCAAGCTTGAAACCGACATCCGAGGGAGAATAGGGGGCAACTGCTCCTGCAACATGGAGTAGGGCGTGCAGTCCGCACCAGCGTGAGCGACCGAGTTGAAGGAGACCGGTGCGCACGAAAATCCTGTTTTCGGCAAGCAGCGGGACAATGTCAGCGACAGTGCCGATGGCAACAAGATCAAGATAGTCCTTCAGATCGCAGTCAGGAACAGGATGCCGCTTCTGCATTGCGTGGCAGAGTTTGAAGACAATACCGGCACTGCAAAGATACTGAAAATCTTCACCGAGTTTTGGATTCACAAGGGCAGCGCAGACCGAAGAGGCGGTCTCTTCACCTAGCTCATGATGATCCAGAACGACAAGATCACACCCTGCTTCCCGAAGGATTAGGGCTTCCGTCCGGGAGTTGGTACCGCAATCCACCGCAATGAGCAAATCCGGCTGATGCTCCGCAAGGCACCGGGTGATGCCTACGGTACTGAGTCCGTAGCCCTCCTTTGAGCGATCGGGAATGAAACAGGAGACCTTGGCGCCGGCTGTTCTCAGAAACCGGCAGAGAATCGCCAGCGAGGTGATGCCGTCCACATCATAATCCCCGTAGAGGGTGATGCGTTCTCCTGAAACCAGAGCCTCCTGAATTCTCACGGCTGCTTCGGGGATTCCGGGAATCTGCTCCGGGGGTTGCAGGGATGAGAGACGGGGATTTAGGAAAAGGGTTGCTTCCTCGGGTGATGAGAATCCCCGTGCCGTTAGCAGAGTTGCAACGGCAGGAGCGATGCCAAGCTCGCCGGTAAGTTGCCGGATCACTTCCTTGTCCTGAGTGGCGGGTAGGATCCAGCGGCGTTGCATGCAGGGAAAATAGCCCTGCCTCCGATTGCTGGCAATACGCACCGTGGGCACGGTGCGGATAGATTTTTCGTCAGGAAAACCCGTCAGGGTGAGCCGAGCGAACGCCGAGTGCCGGGAGGCACGGAGTAGCCTGCGAATGCAGCTCCGCAGGAGCGAGGCCATCGGGAGATGGCGAGGCAAAGCGAGCGAATCAATATCCGGTTTTCTGTGAGGAAGGTCCTAAGGAAACGCTGATTTAATCGCATTGAGGCCATTGCGGAAAGAATGGGCCGCAGGCAAGACGGCTTCGCGCACGCATCCCCATGCGGGCTGTAAGCGCGAAGCCAACGCAGCTTCCGGCTCCGTTATCTTCGCAACCCTTTTGGGCTGTGAGTATTTGACTGTTTTCCGGCGTTGCTCGCTTGGGCAAGACCGCAGGGGTATTGCCTCTGCGCTTCGCGCCTTGGAAAATATCCAAATACTCTTCAGCGGCCATCATGGGATTAAATCAGCGCTTCCCTAAAGAAGCGGCCCTGATGCGAAATGATCTGCTGGTTGGGATTGCATGACATCGACCCAGATCGGAAGGGCTAGCTCAGCTCCGTATCCCCCGCGCATGATCGTCTTGGGGTGGTCGAATCCAACCCAGACACCGCAAGTGAGACCCTGAGTGTAGCCAAGAAACCAGGCATCCTGAAAATGATCAGTGGTGCCGGTTTTTCCTGCTGCCGGTTTTTTCAGACCGAGTGCCACGGAGTTGCTGGCCGTACCTCTGGTGAGCACCTCGGTGAGAACGCCCGTTGTGGTTCTCGTTGCCGTTGGGTCGAGCGTCGGAATACGCCCGTGTGTTGCCCGATAGAGGACAGTCCCATCCGCATCGGTCACCTGCTCGATCAGGTGAGGGTGAAGACGGGAGCCTCCTGTCGCCAGTGCGGTGTAGGCGACGGTGACATTCCTCAAGGTGGATTCAAAGGAACCAAGACAGATGGAGGGATAACGGGGGACATGATCGGCTAGTCCCAGTCGTTCCATCGTGGAGGCGATGTCACCAAGTCCGGTTTTGAGCCCCACGCGGACACTCATGGTATTGCGCGAATGAATGAGGCCCTCTCTTGCTGGCAACTCTCCGCCGAAGGTGCCGTCACTGTTTTGCGGATCATAGGCAGGGGAGCGTGGAGGAAGTTCACCCTGGGTGAGGCGGGCATCACTGACTGGTGTGTCCGGCGTTATAACTCCACGGCGAAAGGCCTCCTCATAGACAAACGGTTTGGCCGAGGATCCGATCTGGCGCATGGCGACCAGGGCTCGGTTGTATTTGCTTTCGGAGAAATTGCGTCCGCCAACGATGGCTGTGATGCCGCCTGTGGCATTATCGATGGCAACAAGGGCTCCCTGAAGTTGCTCCTGGGCCTCTCCGTTATTCATGTGATGTTGTTGACGGAAATCGGGCCGAGCCTCCACTTCGGCAAGTCGTCGCGAAACCGACTCTTCGGCTGCACTTTGCAGACCTGCATCAATCGAGGTGTCGATGCGCAGGCCACCGGTGTCGATTTTGTCAAGAGCCACCACCTGTTCCAGTTCATGCAGGATGGCATCAATGGCCCAACTGTTGAGAGGGTTGATGAGTTTCTGAGGCTGAGGCGAGATTTTCTCGTTCAGTGCCTGTTCATACTGTGCCTCGGTCATGAAAGGAGTGTGATCCGCGCGATCCGAGAGTTCCTTCATCTGGGATAACACGACATCGCGCTGCTTGAGTGAGGCAACCAGATCGTTGAAGGGGGAGAGCCGGTTCGGACTCCTGATCAGTCCCGCAAGTAGGGCTGCCTGCGAGAGCGTCATCCCGGAAGCCGGACATCCAAAGTAGGCCTGACTTGCAGCCTCGACACCATAGAGACCTGATCCGAAATAGATCCTGTTCATGTAGTTTTCAAGGATCTGTTCCTTGGAAAGCTCCATTTCAATCCTGAAAGCCATGGCTGCCTCCAGAAACTTGCGATTGAAGGTGCGCCCACCAAGCGGAAAGGCATTTCGCGCCAGTTGCTGTGTAATGGTGCTGCCTCCTTGCTTCATGCCACCGAGCAGGAGATTTCTGGCGATGGCGCGCATGATACCGATGGGATCGACCCCGTGGTGTTCATAGAAACGGGAGTCTTCGCGGCTGATGAGAGCATTGACAAAATTCTGCGAAACCTTGTCGTAGGGAACGACAAGGCGGTTTTCGCCGACCGTCCTGCTGTAAAAGGTGCCCGAGCGATCATAGATCGAGGAGCGCTGGGGCATCTGGCCGATGGTGGAGAGATCGAATGTCAGTGCCCAAAGATAGTAAAACAGGGCCACCAGCACCCAAAGTAGCAGGGCTGCAAAGCCGAGCTTAATCAGCACGACAAGGAGGGAGCCTCGGTGGCGTTTCGGTTTTTTAGGGGATGGGGGAGCCGAACGATCTCGGCGACGGTTTGCGGAACGGGACACAAAGGGAAGTGATTATTAAATCGCATTGAGGCCGTTGCGGCAAGAAGGGTCCGAAGGCAAGGCGGCTTGGCAAGAGCATCCCCTTGCGGGCTGTAATTGCCAAGTCAACAAAGCCATCGGATTGTTATTGCCGCAACCCTTCGGACTGTGATCAGTTGCCCATTTTCCTGCGTTGCTTGCTTGGGCAAGACCGCTGCGGGTATGGCCGCTTCGCTTCACGCCTTAGTAAATGGGCAATTGAATCTCAAGCGGCCATCATGGAATTTAATAAATACTCCCTATGCTTGCACACTAACCAATCCTATCGCTTGATGACTAAAGTATGATTGAAATTCAAATTCTGACCCCGATTCCTTCGATTGCCGAAGCCGTTCTTAGCGAGAGCATTCTGGGGCGTGCCCAGGCTGCGGGACTCGTGAAACTGGAAGCTGTGGATCTGCGGCGCTGGACAAGTGACCGCCATCGCACCGTTGATGACTCTCCCTACGGAGGAGGGCCGGGCATGGTGATGAAAATCGAGCCAATTGCCGCAGCCCTGACTGAACTCCGGAGGCCGGAGACCAAAGTGATCTTTCTCACACCTCAGGGAAGGTCTCTGAAACAGCCGATTGTCCGAGAATATGCAAAAGCGGAACATCTGATCCTGCTGTGCGGACATTATGAGGGGATTGATCAACGGGTTGTCGATAATCTCGTTGACGACGAAATCTCCATCGGAGATTACATCCTGACCAATGGAGTGCTCGGGGCGCTTGTCCTGACCGATGCCATCGTCCGGCTTGTTCCAGGTGTGTTGGGGGATGACGAGTCCGCGGTGACGGAATCATTTGAAACGGGACTACTCGATCATCCGCATTACACGCGACCCGTCGAATTCAACGGATGGGAAGTCCCTCCCATGCTTCTTTCCGGAAACCACGGGGCGATTGCCCGGTGGCGCGCTGAAGAGGCCTTGGCAGCGACAAAAAAAAGACGCCCTG
>Ga0302189_10004146_pt1 | contig 10883 bp, 4 predicted proteins | sample II_Bog_E2_2_FD_194551 | JGI IMG/M metagenome (GOLD analysis project Ga0302189, IMG submission 194551) | Peat permafrost microbial communities from Stordalen Mire near Abisko, Sweden - II_Bog_E2_2 | ecosystem: Environmental > Terrestrial > Soil > Wetlands > Peat | place: Sweden: Abisko, Stordalen...
CGGCTTCTGGAACTCGTGAGCGCAATCAACCGCACTAACTCGAGAACCGCATTCGACACGAAGCTTACGATTTCGGATGCGATCGCCGAACGGGATGTGGCCGGCAAGCGTCGTGACTTCCTGGCCGGAATCGCAGAAGCCGGAAGCACGCGTCAGGACCGTTACTCCAAATCGGAGGTGCGATTTGTTGCGACGGTTTCGGTTGGCAAACTGCAAGCCGAAGTTGACCAGCTCGCAAAGCGGTATCGGGAAGTCGATACGCGTCTGCAGGAATTGAACTGGAAAACCGAACTGATCTGAGGAGTTGGTAACCCTTATTTGCAGCGAGCACAAGCCGAGCCGGCGGCAAAACCGGCATCTGGGTGATTCCGAAGAGCCGGGATCTGGGGTTCGACTCCCCGTGTTACGGCGCATGCTCCGTACAGTCACAAATGCACGGCGTATCGATTATCGTCACTACCGCGTGCTGGGCAATTAAGGGTGAGGGTGGGACAGGGGACATTCAGATCAAATGAAAGCGGGTCCGATCGAGATCTGGCGCTGGCATAAGGGCCGCGGCGGAACCCGATTGTGCCTGAAGATGTCGGTTGTGGCGATTCGAGCGATTTGGTCGATTTTAGAATTAGTAACTTATGTGTTTCGTATATCCGGCTAAGGTTCGACCCCCCTCCCGGCACCATGCTTAAACTTATTTAGAATCAGATGTTTGCAGAAATGCAGGATCGTTTGTGCCCAAATTGTGCCCAACTTTCCCCTTACCGGTATCGCTTAGTGACGATTTGAATTGGGCGTTTTGTCGAGAGACGGCAGATCTGGCGCGGCGGCGTTCCCGACTGATTCTGTCTGCGTAGCTCGCCTATCTTCAAGGCGCACTTCTCGCACATTGGGCGCCGCGCGACATCACGAAGCTCGCGATGAGACTGCCTTGGCTGCAACATTCGGGATCACTAACCCAGTGTCGGCACTGCGCAATCTTCCCGTAATTGAGGTTGGATGGTACATCGCCGGATCCTGTGGCGTTTATGCGGATGATCCAGGAGCGGGTTTCTTCAGGCCCGACCGTTTGATTGCCCCGGGCGAAGTATGAGGCTGTCAATTGCTTTTCCGAGGTTTATAGTGGAGAAGCTCAGCTTTGTCGATGTTTTGCTTCGGCTGGCCAGTTTTCCCCCGAGGAAATGGCAGCTTGAGGCAGGGGTGAAAGTTCGATAATGCATCGGCGCTGTTGAAAGTGGATGCAATGATGAATTAGAGGCTTTTGAATGGGGTCACTCGCAATTCCCGACCGAACACGGATTTGGCAAGTTGGCATTTCCGTTGTGTTGATCGTGCTGCTATTGGCGGTCACGATGGGAATGGTGTGGCACCATCACGATCATTGTTCGGCGGGGAACTGTACGCTCTGCCACATGGTCGTCGCGTCCCCGTCGGCAATCGTCGATACGATCGGATTGGTCGTTGTTACCACGGAATATGCAGCCCTGCAAAATGATTTTGTCTCGGTTTGCAGGGCCAATGAAAAGCCGCCCCGCGCTCCTCCTGTATAGCCCCTCCCCGCACCTGGTGCCTTTACGGCACACTCATCGGCTATTTCTCTTGTTCAGGAGTTGCAGCGCATATGCGTCTGTCATTGTTACGTATTTCCACACTCGTGCTCTCATTTTTGCTGGCGGAGTCTGCGATTGCGCAAACGCCGCCCGCTCAATCTCAGCCGCAGGATAAGCAGGGGCCGGCGCCGGCTGCGGGCCAACTGGCGCAAACGCCTGGCGCGCAGTTAATCACGCTCGACCAGGCGATCCAGATGGCGCTCGAGCACAATCACAGTCTGCTGGCTGCGCGGACCACGATCGAGCAGAACCAGGCGGAAGAGATTACCGCCAATCTGCGGCCGGATCCCGTGCTGATGGGCGACACGCAGTTTCTGCCAATCTTCCAGCCGAGCAATTTCAACTCAGACTACCTGGACAACACGGCGCAATTCGACGTGGGCTTGAGTTACCTTTTCGAGCGCGGTATGAAACGGCAGCACCGCCTGCAGGCGGCGAAAGACCAGACTGCCGTGACGCGTTGGCAGGTGGCCGACAATGAGCGCACGCTAACGTTCAACGTGTCCACGGATTTCGTCAATGTGGAACTGGCCGAATCGACACTGGAGCTTGCCGATCAGGATCTGAAGAGCTTTCAACAGGCGGTGGACATTACTGAGTTGCGCTACAAGGCGGGCGCTATTGGGAAGGACGATCTGCTGAAGATGAAGCTGCAATTGCTTCAGTTCCAGACCGACGTTGCGCAGGCCAGGCTGGCGCGTGTGCAGGGGTTGTCGGATCTGCGGCAGTTGCTGGGATACGAGCAGGTGAGCGCGGAATACGATGTGTCTGGATCGTTCGATTACCAGCCGATGAAGGACGGGCTTGAAGATTTGCAGGCGGCGGCACTGAAGCGCCGGCCGGACCTCGAGGCGGCGCAGCAGGGGGTGGCGGCGGCCAACAGCGCGTTCAATCTGCAGAAGGCGATCGGAAAGCGGGATGTGACCGGGCAAATTAATTACACGCACATTGGTTATCTGAATGACGTATCGCTTTTCGGGTCGATGCAACTGCCGATCTTCGATCGCAACCAGGGCGAGATCAAGCGCGCCGGGATCGCGATTACGCAGGCGCAGGAACAACAAATGTTCGCGAACGGGCAGGTGCTGACGGATGTGAGAGACGCATACGAAGGCTGGAAGGCGAATGACGAGATTGTGGGGCTGTACCGTTCAGGCTATCTCGATGACGCGCAACAGTCGCTGGACATTACGGAATATGCATACAAACACGGCGCAGCCAGCCTGCTGGATTTTCTGGATGCAGAGCGGACATTCCGTGCAACGCAACTTGGCTACAGGCAGGCTCTGGCAACGTACCTGCAATCACTGGAGCAGCTTCGCGAGGCAGTAGGAACCAGGAGCTTACCATGAGACACCCAAAAATGATTGAGAGGGCCAGCCGGATGCAGAGTGTATGGCCACTACTTGCGCTTCTGGCAGTGGCCGGGTGCCACTCGAAAGACAATGCGAGCGACATGACATCGTTTTCGTCGAAGGCATCCCCCTCGGCGACGCCGCAACTGTTCACCATTCCCGCTGACCAGATGAGCCATGTGCAGTTGGTGACGATGACTCCTGGCACGATCACGAACACTCTTCGGCTGACGGGCACGGTGGCCTACAACGCATTCAATACCACACCGGTGATTACGCAGGTAGGCGGCCCGGTGAGCCGGATCATGGTGGTGCCCGGCGATCATGTGCAGAAGAATCAGCCGATGCTGGAGGTGAGCAGTCCGGATTACGCGCAGTTGCTGGATGGCTATCTGAAGGCCGCTGACTCTTACCGGCTGGCGGACATATTCTACAAGCGCGCGAAGGATCTGTATGCGCACAACGCCATTGCGCAACAGGATCTGGAGCAGGCGGAGAGCAATCTGACCCAGGCGAAGGCCGATCTAAGCGCGGCTGAGCAGGGGATGCGGATTTTGGGCATCAAGAACCCTGAGGACCTGGCAAAAGCTCCTTCGTCGGCGCAGATCCCGGTGCTGGCCCCGATTGCCGGCGAGGTGGTTGAGCGGCTGGTTTCGCCGGGGCAGGTGGTGCAGGCAGGGCAGACGCAGGCATTCACCATCACGGACCTGAGCACAGTGTGGGTGCTTGCGAACGTATACCAAGCGGATCTGAAATACGTGAAGAACGGCGAAGACGTGGTGGTGCAAACGGATGCGTTTCCTGACAGTTTCCACGGCAAAATTTCATATGTGTCGCCTGCGGTAGATCCGAATACGAGGACCCTGCAAGCGCGCATAGCAGTTCAGAATTCCGGCGAGAAGTTGAAGCGGGATATGTACTGTACGGTGACGGTGACGGCAGGCGTCCTGAAGGATGCGCTGGCAGTGCCCAATGCGGCGGTGTTACGTGACGACAACAACCAGCCCTTTGTGTATGCGCTGACAGGCGACAACCAGTTTGGGCGGCGTGAAGTGGTGCTGGGCGAAATGCAGGGCAATGAGTCGCAGATCGTGAAGGGCATCTCCGCTGGAGACAAAGTGGTTGGCAACGGCAGCCTCTTCCTCCAATTCGCGAATTCGCTGCAGCACTGAGAGGACAGGCCGAGATGATAAATAGCATTGTTCAATTCTCGCTACGGCAGAAGCCAATCGTCCTCTTTCTTGTGGCGTTCATGGCCGTTGTCGGGGCAATAGCGTTCCACAACATGCCGGTAGACGCTTACCCAGATCTTTCGCCGCCCATGGTTGAAGTGATTACGCAGTGGCCGGGCCACGCGGCGGAAGAGGTGGAGCGGCTGGTGACCGTCCCCACAGAAGTGGAGATGAACGGCGTTCCGAAGCTAGCGGTGATGCGTTCGATCTCACTCTACGGGCTTTCGGACGTGATCATGACCTTCGACGAGAGCACCGACGATTACTTTGCGCGCGAGGTAGTGTTTCAAAGGCTGAGCGAAGTGACGTATCCGCAAGGTGTAACGCCAACGCTGGCCCCGCTGGCGAGCCCTTCCGGGCTTGTCTATCGGTACGTGATCGAAAGCCCCGACCGTTCACCGCAGGAACTCAAGACGTTTGAAGACTGGGTGATGGAGCGCCAATTCAAGCAGGTGCCCGGAGTGGCAGACGACTCCGGCTTTGGCGGCACGGTGATGCAGTACCAGGTGCTGCTCGATCCGGCCAAGCTCTACGCGTATCACGTGACCGTGCCGACGGTCATGCAGCAACTCTCGGTGAACAACTCGAATGCCGGCGGCGGATTTTACGAGCAAGGGCAGCAGTTCTATTACGTGACGGGCACAGGTCTGGTGCGCGACACGTCGGACATCGCCAATATCGTAGTCGGCTCGCAGAACGGCGTGCCCACGCGAATAGGGGACATCGGCCAGGTGGAGATCGGGAATGCGCCGCGCCTGGGCGAGTTCGGATTCAACAAGACCGACGACGCGGTGGAAGGCGTCATCATGATGCGGCGTGGCGAGCAGGCACAAAATGTGCTGAAGGGCGTGGAAGCAAAAACAAAGGAACTGAATCAGCACCTGCTGCCGCCAGACGTGAAGGTGCATCCATACTACGACCGCAGCGACCTGGTGCAACTGACGATCGACACGGTGGAACACAACCTGATGATCGGAATGTTGCTGGTGCTGGTCGTGCTGATGGCGTTCCTGGTAAGCATGCGTGCGGCGGTGATTGTGGCGTTTACCATCCCGCTATCGCTCATGTTCTCGTTCATCTTTCTGCACGCGGAGGGAATTCCTGCGAATCTGCTCTCGATCGGGGCAATTGACTTCGGCATTCTGATCGACGGCACACTGGTGATGGTGGAAAACATCTTCCGCGAACTGGGCGCGCGCGAGGGGCAGAAGTACGACCTGGAAGAAGTGATCAAGAACGCCGCGAAGGATGTGGACCGGCCAATCTTTTATTCGGTCGCCGTGATCATCGCCGGTTATCTGCCCATTTACGCGCTCACTGGCCCGTCGGGCAAGCTGTTCAAGCCGATGGCGGACACGGTGGCGATTGCGCTGGTTGGGGCGTTGATTCTAACGCTGACACTCGTGCCCGTTCTTTGCACACTGTGGTTCAAGAAGGGCGTGCACGAGAGAGAGAACAAGCCTTTCGAGTGGATCCTCCGGAATTACGCGGTGTGGCTGGACTGGTGCCTGGAACGGCCGCGAACGACACTGGTTCTGTCGGGGGGCATTTTAGCGGCCTCCCTGCTGCTGATTCCGTTTATCGGTGGTGAGTTTATGCCCCACCTCGACGAAGGCGCTATGTGGATTCGTGCCACGATGCCGTACACGGTTTCGTTCGAGACAGCGAGCAAGTTTTCTCCGCAGGTGCGCGACATTCTGATGCGGTATCCGATGGTGACGGACGTGGGCTCGGAACTGGGGCGCCCCGATGACGGCACCGATCCGACAGGGTTCTTTAATGACGAGTTCTATGTAGGTCTGACGCCGTACGGCGACAAGACCTGGAAGACGGGATCGATTCACAACAAAGCGGAGCTACAGGCGGATATCGAGCGGAAACTGGATGCGTTTCCGGGTGTGATCTTCAACTTTACGCAGCCGGCGGAAGATGCGGTGGACGAGGCGCTGACGGGGTTGAAGAGCGCGTTGGCGGTAAAGGTGTACGGACCCGATCTGAATGTTCTCGAGAACACGGCACTGCAAATTAAGCGGCAACTGAGCCAGGTGCCTGGCTTCACTGAACTGACCGTCGTGCGCGAGTTGGGGCAGCCGAGCCTGATCATCAACGTGGATCGCGACAAGATTGCGCGTTACGGCATTAACGTGGCCGATGTGGAAGCGATTGTGCAGGCTGCTGTAGGCGGTCAAGCGGCCACCCAAGTGGTGCAGGGCGAAAAGCTCTTCGACCTGGTGGTGCGCATGAAACCGGAGTACCGCGAAAGCGCTCAGCAAATCGGCAACCTGCTGGTGGGAACGCCGACGGGGCAGCAGATTCCGCTGAATGCGCTGGCCGATATCCGCGAGTCAGGCGGAGCTTCATTCATTTACCGCGAAAACAATTCGCGGTATATCGGCGTGCAGTACAGCGTAGAGGGCCGCGACCTGCAGAGCGCAGTGAACGCAGGCAAGCGGGCTATTGCCGACGTTCAAAAGACGCTCCCTCCGGGTTACCGATTGACGTGGGGCGGCGAGTACGATGAGTTCGTAGCCGCCGAACACCAGTTGGCCATCATCGGTCCATTGGCGCTGCTGATTATCTTCATGATCCTGTTCGCGCTCTACGACAATTTCAAATACCCAATGGTCATTTTGGTGGGTGTGGTCCTGACGGTTCCGGTGGGCGCGTTGCTGGCGCTTAAGCTGACAAATACCGCATTCAGCGCTTCGTCGGCGCTGGGCCTGCTGGCGCTGATTGGCGTGTCGGTGGAAACCGCCGTGATTCTTGTCTCCTACATCAACAAGCTGCGCATCGAGCAGAAAATGGACATCAGGACCGCGACACGGGAGGCCTCTCTGCTGAGGCTGCGGCCCATCATGATGACGGCAATGGTAGCTTGCCTTGGACTGCTGCCGGCGGCGCTCTCGACGGGCATCGGCTCCGATACGCAAAAGCCGTTTGCCATCGTGATCGTGGCAGGGCTGGTGTCGCGGCTGTTCCTGGGCTTCTTTGTGAACCCAGTGCTCTACCAGATGGTGGCGCGCGAGGGCGATGTGCTGAAAGTGTAAGCGGCCCGGGTTTCCGGGCCTTGGGCCGCAACAGATCGCCACGCTTGGAAGCGCGTCATCAGTCCTTGGCGATGGTCCGATTTCCACCTTATCTCTCGGCGCGCTTCTTCCGTTTGATTACTCACAGCGGGAATGATTCTTAGCACGCTGTAATGCGGCAAGACTAAACACCCGGCTTGCTTTGGTCGAAGAAACAGACATAGGCACAAGCACCTGTTGTGTCTGTGGAGTTTCACGATGAAAGCTCAGGGCCGCTGTTGCGCGCTTATCGCAGCCATTCTGATTTTCTATTACTTACCGGCCGATTCGCAGCAAACGCGCCAGACATTGGCCAGGCACGTCCCACAAGCTGTTTCCACGGGCGCGGCGAAACCTCTGGGCCTGCTGCCCTCGACGCAACGCCTGAACATTTCAATGGTGCTCCCCCTTCGTAATCAAAAACAGCTCATAAAACTGTTGAGCAGGATCTACGATCCATCCAGTCCCGATTATCACCACTACCTTACTGTGGCTGAATTCACTGATCAGTTCGCGCCTTCCGAACTAGACTTCCAATCTGTTGTGGACTATGCCGAAGCGAACGGCATGACGGTTACAAGCAGACCTGCGAATCGAGTGGTTATCTCGATCAGCGGGACAGTAGAGCAAATCCAAAATGCTTTTCATGTAGCGATGAAGGTTTATCAGCACCCTACGGAAGATCGGACGTTCTTTTCCTCGGATCGCGAACCTTCGCTCGCATTGAACGTGCCGATTGCGCACATAGCCGGCCTGAACAACTTTTCCATTCCGCATTCAATGGCAACCAGGAGAATCCAGGAAAGTGGCCTCGCCGGCGACTCAGTTCAGGGCTCCGGTCCGGGGGGAACGTACCTGCCTTCAGATATGCGGGCCGCTTATTACGCAGGAACAGGGCTGACAGGTGCAGGGCAGACGGTTGCTCTGCTTCAATTCGATGGGTATGACATTGCCGATGTGGTGGGTAATCTAAATGGAGCGGCGACCGCGATAACCAATGGCGGTAATTATGTTCTAACTTACACTCCCGCCGAAATTGGAGTTACTTACACAATTCCTGTGAATAATGTGCTTTGCGATGGCGCTACCGGGCAGCCGGTTTCCGGTGACGATAGTGAAGAAGCGCTGGACATCGCACAGTTAGTGGGGATGGCGCCTGGGCTTAACCAGATTCGCGTTTACATCGGTAACCTGGATGCTGACCTTCTGAGCGCTATCGCATCAGACAATTCCGCCAGGCAGGTGAGCATCTCATGGTCATGGACGCCGGACGATCCGGCAGTTGATGACCCCTTCTTTGAGGAATTTGCCGCGCAGGGCCAGAGTGTTTTTGTGGCTTCGGGAGATTACGGCGCTTATAGCCCATCCTTCACCGCTTACTATCCAGCGGAGGACGATTGGGTAACAAGTGTGGGCGGGACACATCTATCGACGAACGGGGCCGGCGGGAGCTGGAACTCTGAAACTGCGTGGACGCGCAGCGGTGGGGGCATTAGTCCTGATGAAATGCCGATGCCCGGCTGGCAATCAGGCATCGCGACTTCGTCAAACCAGGCATCGAGCAGTTTCCGCAACGTTCCGGATGTGGCTATGGAAGCAGACTTCGATAATTATTCTTGCACCATGGGCAAATGTTCGGGCGGCTGGGGCGGCACCAGTTTCGCGGCGCCGCGATGGGCCGGTTTCATGGCACTGTTACATCAGCAGGCAGTGGCAAACAACGCTGCTACCATGGGTTTCTTTAACATTGCGCTCTACGGGGTTGCGGAAGGATCGGATTATGACAGCAGCTTTCACGATGTAAGCAGCGGTGACAACGGGTACTCCAGCGGGTTCAGCTTCAACGCGGAACCCGGTTACGATCTCGTGACGGGTTGGGGAAGTCCGAATGGACAGAATCTAATCGATGCATTCGCGCCTTCGGCGAGTGCGGGACTCCAGATTGAAGCGTCTCCGAGTGTTCTAGCTCTCTCTCCCGGAACGACGGCATCGATTGCGATCAACGTTATCCGCGCGGGGAATGCTACGAGCCCGGTGAGTCTTTCGATATCAGGATTGCCTAAGGGTGTGTCGGGTAAGTTCGCTCCACTATCTACGACAGGTAGCAGCACATTGACTCTTGCAGCAGGCGACCAGATCCTGGGCGGCACAGCTTTCCCGCAGATATCCGGCAGTTCGGGAACATTTACTGCCACGACTAACCTGTCAATTACGTTGAGCGCACCACTCACGGTTATATCGATCGATAGTCCCGCTGTCCCATTGGCTCCGGTCATCGCGCAAACCATCAAGCCGGGCACCGTTATCTCTGTGGTCGGATCGATTGTCGGTCCCTATCAGAACCTCAGCATCCAATGGGCACAGGGCGCTAACCCATCTGGTGGTTGGAGCACGACCGGGATGACATTGAATGCTTCAAGCAATGTGCCTCTAACCAACCAACCACTCGGAAGCTGGGATACTTCTTCTATTAACATCGCAGGTTATTTCACGATCCGTGTTTCAGCGAATGTTTCGGGCGCTAACTACGCAGCCAGTACGATCGTCTATCTTGAGCCAGACTTACTCTCTGCAGCATGGCCGAAATCATTCAACGCTGATTCTATGGACCTTCAAGGGCCGGTTCCGGGAGTAGACGCGGCCGGTAGCACACGGGTTGCATTTGCCACAGCTAGTCTGGGGTATCATGATGGGCCGTCGCAAGATGCGTCCCAGATTCGCAATTTTTCGGCAGACGGCGCCTCAATGCTTTCGCTGCCATTCACACAAGATGGCTCGTGGGCACAACCGGCGGCAGGGAATCTCGACATGGGCGCTGGCAGCGACATTATTGGGGCTGATAGTGAAGACATAGAAGTGTTTCGCCCCGATGGTACATCGTACGTATTGTCTCCCGACCCATCATTGGGATACCTATTCTTTTTTGGACGAGCGCCTATCGTTGAAGACGTCGATGGCGACTCTCTGCTTGAAGTTGTGGCGATGGGAACTGAACCGACATCGGGAGGAAATGGAGGCACACCCACTGGACTGGCCTATGTGTTCGCATGGAGGAACGACGGTACGTTATTGAATAGCAATTTCCCGTTTACAGTTCCTGATCGCAATCCAACGCTCGCCAGCTTCGAAGTTCCACGAGTTGTGGTGGGAGACATCGATGGGGATGGCGCGAAGGAATTCGTGGCCATCGAGGGCACTTCAGATGGTGTTATCACTCCGCGTCTATTTGGCGCAAATGGATTACGACGAGATTGGCGGGCACAGCCCATCAACGGCATACCGTGCCAACTCTCACTGGCTGACCTCGACCACAATGGAGAACTTGAAATCATCCTGATGACGTGCGACGGCAAATTGCATATCCTCGAGCCCGACGGCAGCGAGCGTCCAGGCTGGCCTCAGAGCCTGCCGTACAGTTTTGGACAAGTTAGCGTCGGAGATCTGAACCGGGATGGCCACGAAGAGATCGTTGCCTCTTCCGGGAATATCTATATCTTCAACGCCGACGGCACTTCGTTTTCGGGTGCATGGCCCATGATGGGGAATTACGATCTCGCGTCTGAGTTCTTCTACGGGCAAGCTATTCTGGCCGATGTTAATGGCGACGGATTTCCGGAGATAGTTACA
>Ga0302189_10004147_pt1 | contig 10878 bp, 12 predicted proteins | sample II_Bog_E2_2_FD_194551 | JGI IMG/M metagenome (GOLD analysis project Ga0302189, IMG submission 194551) | Peat permafrost microbial communities from Stordalen Mire near Abisko, Sweden - II_Bog_E2_2 | ecosystem: Environmental > Terrestrial > Soil > Wetlands > Peat | place: Sweden: Abisko...
GAATCGCTGGTTGAGGCTTCAAAAAATGCTTGAACATCTGTAATTGTCCCCGTCATGCGGTACGGCGGCAGGCTGGCGAGGAAGGTTTGGCCGTATCGTTTTTGTGTGATGCGGTTATCGAGCAGCACCAGCACGCCGCGATCTTCAAGCGAACGGATCAGGCGGCAGAAGCCTTGCATTCATGTTACGGCGATGTGCTCGAAGCGCGGCGCGATTGGGTGTGTCGAGTCCTGGAAAAGGTCTTTTTAGCCGCGCGGCGGTGATACAATGTAGATATAGGGGTGAACATGCAGGCACAAGTGCTGAAATGGGGAAATAGCCTGGCTGTGAGGATTCCGAAGCACGTGGCGGAGGACGCTCACTTTGAGGCCGGAGACTCGCTGGAGATTGCTGTGGGCGTCGATGGGATTGTGCAGTTGCACCGGGTTGGCGCAATACCGACCCTGGCTCAAATGGTGGCTCAGATTACTCCTGAAAATCGATATGCGGAAGTGCCGCTCGGGGCGGAGATCGGAAGGGAAATCGTCGAATGGTGACACCGTACGTTCCGGACACCAGAGATATCGTTTTCATAGATTTCGATCCCCAGGTTGGCCGGGTACAGGCAAAGCGCAGGCCAGCCTTGATCTTGACAGATCTGCGTTACAACCGAGCAAGCGGACTGGCGGTCGTTTGTCCATTGACCAGCAAGGTGAAGCCGTACCCGTTTACTTTGCCGATCACCGTTGGGGGTGTTGAAGGGGCCGTGCTTGTGGATCAATTGAAGAGCATGGATTGGTCTGGCCGCGGGGCTGAGTTCCATTCGAAGGCGCCTCCATCCATGATGTCGAAGGTGCGCCAATACATTGCGGTACTGCTGCAAATCCCAACCAGGCAGTGAAATCATCTTAACGAATCTTTGTTGCCGGGCGGACATTCCCTCCGAGGATCATTAGCCGGTTCCGCCTCGCTCGAAGAACTCCTGCACGTCCGTAATCGTCGCGGTCATCCGGTAGGGCGGCAGGCTGGCGAGGAAGGCTTGGCCGTATCGTTTTTGGGTGATGCGGTTGTCGAGCAGCACCAGCACGCCGCGATCTTCAAGCGAACGGATCAGGCGGCCGAAGCCTTGCTTGAGGGTGAGCACCGCTGCTGGAACCTGATAGTCGAAGAAGGGCTTGCCGCCGGCCTCTTCAATGGCCTTCATGCGCGCTGCAACCACCGGGTCGCTGGGAACGGCAAAGGGCAGCCGGTCAATGATGACGCAACTCAGCGCCTCGCCCTGCACGTCAACGCCCTGCCAGAAACTGGAAGTCCCGAAGAGGACCGCATTGGGCGTTTCTCGGAACTGCTCCAAAAGCGCTTTGCGCGGAGCCGTGCCGTGCAGCAGGATGGGAAAGTCGAGCACCGGCATGAGGCGCTCGTAGAGGTCGCGCATCTGGCTGTAACTGGTGAAGAGGCAAAAGGCGCGTCCCTTCGTAATTTCAAGCACACGGCGGATGCAGCGAGCAGCGGCCTCGGGAAACTCGGGATCGCGGGGGTCGGGCATCTCTGGGGGCAGATAGAGCAGCGCCTGCTCGCCATACTTGAAATGGGACGGAACCACCAGCTCGCGCGCCTCGCTCAGACCCAGACGCTTGCGCATGTGTTCAAAACCGCCCTGGACGGTGAGCGTTGCCGAGGTGAGCACGACGGTGGGAATCGTTTCGAATACCAGCTCGGAGAGCAGTGCGGAAACGTCGATGGGCGTAGCCTGCAAAAACGTCGTCCTCGATTGCGGCCTGAATCCGCTCCGCGTCCCCGTGGACGAATTATCTATCCCGCCGCCGGAGACGCGGCGCTCCATCCAATAGACCATGTTGTTGGCGTTGGATTCGAGCAGAAACTCAAGCTCGGAGCGTAGGCGCGTGACGCGCTTCTTCAGCCCCGGCGCCTCGTCGATGCCTTTCAGCGCCTCCATCTCCGTTTCAAGCCGCCGCAGCGTGGTGCGCACAGCCATGTAGAGGTCGCCCGAGGTTTCAAGGAACTCCTCGCGCGCCGTGAAGGGCTGACGGCCGTCGCCGGCCATGGGCAATCCGGCAAAGAACAGCCGGGCGCGTTCGCGGAGCTGCTGCGTGGCTGCCGGCAGGTTCTGTGCGCCTTCTTTACCGCGCAGCAACGCGTCGGTATCGCGCGCCAACTCCTCAAATCGTATGTTGCTCACCGAAAGCCCAAAATAATTTGAGGCGACTTCTTCCAACTCGTGCGCCTCGTCGAAGACCACCGCGGCGGCCTCGGGCAGAATACCTGCATCGGGCGCGCCTGCGGCCTCCTGCCGCACGCTGAGGTCGGCAAAGAACAGGTGGTGGTTGACGATGATGATGTCCGATTCGAGTGCCTTGCGCCGCATTTCGGTAATGAAGCAGCGGCGATAGTCCGGGCAGGTTGACCCCAGGCAGGCTTCAGTGCGCGCATCCAGCTTGCTCCACAGCGCGCTGGACTCGGGCATCCCGGATAGCTCGGCGCGGTCGCCGGTTTCCGTGGTCTGCTCCCACTCGCTGATCTGCCGGTACTGGTCGATCTCTTCGAGTCCCGACAAAATCGGCTGGGTGCGCAGAGCGGCCAGCTTGTGGCGGCACAGGTAGTTAGCACGGCCCTTCATATAGCAGACGCGCAGCGGGCCCAGTAGCGTTTCGAGGAAGGGAATGTCGCGGAAGTAGAGCTGGTCCTGGAGGGCCTTGGTGCCCGTGGACACGATGACGCGCTGGCCGGTGCGTAATGCGGGCAGCAGGTAGGCCAGCGTCTTGCCAGTGCCTGTGCCAGCCTCGACGATCAGGTGGCGGCGCTCGGCGAGAGCCCGCTCCACGGCCTTGGCCATCTCCAGTTGTCCCGGCCGGTACTCGAAGGGCAGTGAGGATTGCGCCAGAATGCCGCCCGGCACAAAGAACTCATGGAGGGTGGGTAGTGCGCGGGTTGTCGTGTCGCTGGCAGCCATCGGGACTCACTCCATCATAGAGAGTGAGCCTCTTCTGTTGACTGCATTGCCGCTGATGCGGAATCAAGGGCAAGACGGATCCCTGTAAAAATCCAATATCTTGCCCGAGTAATTTGAGTGCTACGGCTTCTCACTGCGGCCCTGGCTATAGCGCGAGTCCATCCATCGGCCGATCATAAAAGCCTCTTCGAGACTGGTTGCGCCTTCAGGCGCCCTTGCGCTTTTGATCAGCTTCTTGCGGACAGTTGCGGCGCGCTGGGCGGCCACCGCCTTCTCCGCTGCGGCGGCGTACGGATTGACCACATTGGAGTTCATTTGGCTTCGCTGGATGTGCATCGTCACCTCACCACCGGTGACGATGCAATTAGGTGGCCTGCATTGCGCGGGGTAGATGAGAAAATATTCACCTTAGAAAGGCGTTGCACCGCGTTCGACCCAGATGGTTGAATTAACGATATTTAGCCATGGCCTATACTATCTACAGGCACGGACTCAGCTCTCGCGGCCGTTGAGAGAGGCAGAGCCGGGGCAAGAAGCCATTGTTCTGCGAGGGAAGCAGCCGGTGGCGAAGATTGTGCCGATACAGCCGCAAGTGCCGCTGAATCCTCCAGTCTCTGAACATCCGGAGAGATGACCCGCTTAAGCTAAAGAGTCTGCATCGTTGGATTTGGCCTCGCAACGCCGTGGCCGAATCTTCGATTTGTATGGTGTAAACCGAGTCTTGATTTGACGTAGAGTGTCGGCCCGACAGGGCCAAATGGCGACTGGAGATTATTTTGGGGAAGTATCGCAGATCGGTTGTACCCACGCAGCCCGGCGCTGCCGCGCTGCCGCTGGTGGCCATTGTAGGCCGTCCCAACGTGGGCAAATCCACGCTCTTCAACCGCCTCACCAAGAGCCGCCGGTCGATTGTGGGCGACGAGCCGGGCATCACCCGCGACCGCATTTATGGCGAATACGATTGGGCCGGACGCCAGTTTCGCCTGGTGGACACGGGCGGCATTGTGCCCGACGACCCCGAACTGATTCCCAGCGAGATTTACGCGCAGGCGAAGGTGGCTCTGGAAGAAGCCGACGCGCTGGTGCTGGTGGTGGATGCGCGCACGGAGCTGGCCAGTCCCGACTACGACCTGGTGAAGCTGCTCATTCGAGGCGGCAAGCCCGTCTTCCTGGCTGTGAACAAAGTCGAGGGCGAGGCCATGGCCTTTGCCGCGGAGAACTTCCGCCAGCTCGGCCTGCGCAACGTTTTTCCCATTAGTTCCGAGCATGGGCTGGGTATTGGCGACCTGGTGGAGGCCATTGCCGAAGCGATTCCAGCGCCGCCGGAGGCTGTGCTAACCGAAGAGGAGACTCTTGCCATTCGTGAGGCCGAGGACGCGCTAGCCGAAGAGGCCGAAATCTCCGAGGGAGGGCCAGTCGAGGCGGAAGAGGAGTCTGAAGAGCTTAGTCCGCTTCATCGTACGCATGGTGAGTATGAGCAGCACGAGACTTCGGTGGCCATCATCGGGCGGCCCAACGTGGGCAAGTCCACGCTGCTTAATGCGCTGACCGGCACCGAGCGGGCTATTGTTTCTCCCATCGCCGGCACCACCCGCGACGCGGTGGACGAGCTGGTCGAGTTCGAGGGCGGCCACTTCCGCTTTGTGGATACGGCCGGCATCCGGCGCAAGGGCAAGACCACTCTGATGGCGGAAAAGATGAGCGTGGTGATGGCGCGGCGGCACCTTGAGGCTGCGGATGTGGCCCTGCTGGTGCTCGACGCCACCGACGGAGTGACGGCCGCGGACGCCACCATCGGCGGCTATGCACACGAGAGCGGCCGCAGCGTGATCATCCTCGTCAACAAATGGGACGCGGTAACCACGGGCCGCACCGACGGCAAACCGCCCGCCGATCGCGAGATCTTCGAGAAGCAACTGCGCACGGTGCTCAAATATCTGCATTACGCGCCGGTTATCTTTCTCTCCGCGCTTGAAGGCACCGGCCTGGGCCGCGTTCTAAACGAAGTGAAGGCCATTGCCGCCGAGCGCCGCAAGCGCGTCTCCACCGGCCAGATGAACCGCTTCCTCGAAAAGATCGACTTCCAGCGCGCGCCGGTGCCCATGGCCAAGCGCATCCGCATCTTCTACATGACCCAGGCCGCCGTTGCGCCGCCGACGTTTATTCTTTTCACCGACCGCGACATCAAGCTGCATTTCAGCTTCGAGCGATTCCTGGAAAACCAGATCCGCGAGGCCTTCGGTTTCAAAGGAACGCCGATATGGTTCAAGATCCGGGCGCGGAATGCGGAGAAGAAGGACTAGCAGGGAGAATCAGGACTTTGGCGCTACGATGGGCGATTGTGCATCTCGGCGCTGGATTCTTGGCGAGGATAACTGAAATTCAACCGAGACTGGCTTGCCGTTCCCACCGGCTACCAGGACAATCAAACTCTCGCTTTCGCGGGCTAACTTTTCACCCTTCGCGCCGGTGTAGGCTTCCAGAAACATCCAGGCGGCTGGGCCTTGCGGCAATTGATTGGACTGGGGCGGTCCAAATTTCTTTGCGAGCCGGTCGGAAAGGTCCGATGCGAAGGCGGCATCGGGAGTAAAGTCGGGAAGCTCCTGGCGAGAGTCAATGCGATAGAGATGTCCCAACGCCGAGAAACTGAAATCGTAATCAATCCCCTGTTTCGACCCCTGGTACTGACCGCCTCCGACTGGGATGAGCGGGACATTGGCAAGGGCCGTCACTTGCTCGACTGTCATGTCGAGCGCGAAGCCGTTTATGTCGTGGGCCAACAAGCCATTTTCCTGAGCGGAACCGGTGCTGGCAAACGCGCCGAGGAGGCCGATCGCCAAGCACGAGCCAAGCGCCGTCCGCATGCACCTCTTCCGACGGAAATAGCCCGTGATTGCGGCAGCGCAGAGGGCAGTCAGAACTGAAAGCGCGGCTGAAATGAGGACTGGGATCAGTGCTCCGTTCACAAAAAATCGCTCCTTCTTGCAACCCGACAGTCAGTCATATTACGGCTGCGGTTGGCTCGATGAGGAAGAATCGGCCGCCGCATCGTTCAGTTTGGTCACATGCACGCTGGCCTGTGTTTCGGGGACGGTGCCGTCGTTGACCTGGACCTCGGTTGGCTTGCCTTGGATGAGAATGCGCTGGACGGCCTTGCCGCGGGCGGGAACCAGCAGGCGCTCGGTGACTGAAGTGGAATCGGTGCGCACGGTTACGGGAACTTCGGCGGAGGCGTAGCCGCTGTTGGCCACGTTGACGGCGACCAGCCAGTTGCCCGCCGATGTGGTGGTGGGGAAGACGCCCTCGATGCTCAGGTCGGGCAGGCCCTTGTCCGCATCGACCCAATCGGCGGAGAACCAGGAGAGGTCGCGGTGGTCTCCGGCGTCTTCAAGCAGCTTTTCAAAAGAGCTGCGCCCTGCGGATTTGCCGGCGGCAGGATCGTAGGCGCGGAGGGCTGCGGAAAGCGCCGGGTCGCCGGCCAGGTCGCGCAGCATCCAGAGGACATAGGCGGCCTTGGCGCGGTAGTAGACGGGCGAGATGGCGGCTGCCAGTGGCTGGCCGGAACTCAGGCCGGGGCTTTCGGGCTCGGCAAGCGCCAGGGCGGAACGTGATGCCTCAAGCACGCCCAGTGCCTGGTCGCGGCCGTGCTGTTTTTCAACCCACAGCGTGCCCATGAAGTTGGCAACGCCCTCGTCAAGCCAGGCGGGCGGAGGCGGCGTATTGGGCGAATTCGGTCGGAGCCAGGCGTGAGTAAGCGCGTGGGCCAGAATGCCGTCGAGCTGATCGGGAGCGGATTGCGGGATGGCAGTGGCCAGCAGCGCGCCGGTCTCGAAGGGCGCGTCTTGCGGGTCGGGCAGGTCAAGCAGGGTGAGCTGGGAGCGGGGCCGCTGGCCAAGCCAGCCCTGCAAGAAAGGCGTGACCTCGGCTTCCGCGGAGGTCCAGGCCTGCACGGATGGTTCTTCATCCGGCAAGGCCCAGGCTGTGAGATTTGCGCCTGTGTGGGGCGTGCGGATGGCGACAAAGAGGCTGGGCGCCTCGAATCCGAGTGTGGCGCCGTCGAGGCTGGCCGTGGCTACGCCGGCTACCTCCTTTGCCTGGTCGAGATCGTTGGGTTCAGTGACGTTGAGCGCGGCCGGATGGCCGTTGATCAGAGCCACCGTGGGCGCCTGGCCGTGGGGAAACTCGACCGTGAGGCGCAGGCGGAAATGCGCGCCGGTCAGCCTGAGTTTGTGCAGGCCGATCTCGTCGAAAAGGCGCGCCCCATCGCCCAGGATCACGGGCACGCTCGAAACCGGATACCAGACCACATTGCCAAAGCCACGCAGGCCGGTGAAGGGAACGCCGATCTGGTCCCAGTCCGAGTGAAGCGCCACATCGCCGGGGGTTCCGATGACCTGGAGGCGCTGGGCAGAGGGGGAGATGATGCCTGAGTACGTCACGTCAAGCTGAAGGCTCTGGCCCGGCGGCAGGGGCTGGCTGAGGGACACCGCGGCCTCGTGCAACTGGCCGGTATGGTCGGCGTCGGAGTTGAGCGTGGCCACGGCGAAGGAGACATCCTTGCCGCCGATGCGAGGAGGAGAGCTGCAAGGGGATACGGGTCAGTGGCATTTTGCCGTCGTTGCGCACGGTGAGCAGCGCGCGAACGGCAAGATGCTGCTCGGCGGTGCGCAGCCGCACATCCAGATCGAGATCGGTGAAGGTAACGGCGCGCCGGTCGGCGTCTTCGGCTGTAGGCTCCGTGGCCATCTTGGGCGCGGGCTGGGCGGCAGGCGGGTTAGCGGAGGTGGTGGTCTGGCCGTTCTCGTCGATGGAGCGGGAAAAGATGACCTGGCCTTTGGGTTGCTGGTCAGGCGGAGACGAAGCAGTCTGCGCAAGGCATGAGTAAGACACCAAGCCGAAAACAACGATGGCGGCAAGCGCGGCTCGGCTTTCCATTGAGTCTGGAGTTCGGACAAACAAGAGCTTCAAGATCCCAAGCCTTTCTGCTTCTTTGGTTTGGACGCGGCGGCGGGGATGGGGCGAGCGCTGGCGCTGGCACTCGCCGCGTTGCGGCGCTGGCGGAAGGCCTCGTAGAGCACTACAGCCCCGGCTGCGGAGACATTGAGCGAGCTGACGCCGCCGGCCATGGGAATGCGCAGCAGATGGTCGCAGGTGCGCCGGACCAGATCGTGCAGGCCCGCGCCTTCGCGGCCCAGAACGAGGACGCAGTCACCGGTCAGGTCGAACTGGTCGTAGTCGGCGGTTCCGCGCTCGTCGAGACCAATGATCCATAGGTTCTGGCGCTTGAGCTCTTCAAGCGCCCGCACCAAATTGACTACGCGGGCTATGCGCAGGTGCTCGGCGGCTCCGGCGCTGGCCTTCATCGCCACTGGGCTCAGGGGCGCCGCTCGCCGTTCGGTGAGCACTACGCCGTCCACTCCGGCTCCATCGGCCACGCGCAACAGAGCGCCCAGGTTTTGCGGGTCTTCCACGCCATCCAGAGCCAGCAGCAGGCGGGCTGCGCCGGGCTGGTCTGGCGTGAACAAATCCTCGATGGTGAGAAACTCCTGCGGGCGCACCATGGCCACCACGCCCTGGTGCGCGGCGGTCTTGGCCAGCAGCGTCAACTGCTCACGCGGTTCCTGACGAACGCGCACGCCCGCCAGGCGGCAGGCAGCCACCAGCCGCTCCAGCCGCAGATCTTCGCGCTCGCGCGCCACCAATACATGATCGAATCGCCGCTTACCGGCCTTGAGCGCTTCCTCGACCGGATGCACGCCGTAGAGAACTTCCATAGTTGATAGTGTAGTTGCCGCAAGGCCTAGGAAGACAGCTTGGCGCTGGCCAGGCGGTTCAGGCTTACGCCTTGTTCGGCGGCCTGCAAGGCCAGTGAGCGATGCACCTGGGGCGGGATGCGCACACGGAACGCGCCACTGTAGTGCTTCTCGGCCAATGGAGCGGGAATCGGCTCCGCTGACGCCTTCATATCCTGCACGACTTCGCGGACCATTTTGCGAATTCCGGCGAGCGCGGCTTCGGGGGTCGCGGCAAGCCAGGACAGAGACGGGAACTCAACGCAGAGGCCAGCGTGTTCCCCGTCCTCCGCCGACCAGGTTACGCGATAGGTGTAATGGTCATTTTTCATCGTCTGGCTCCGTTTGTTTTTCAGCTTCCATGGCCCTTAGTTTGTCGATGGCCAGCAGTACCTGACGAACCTGATAAGCCTTGGCCTTTCCCTTGTCCTCTTGAATGTTGACGCGCGGATCGCCGGGCCAGGGGGTCTTGAAGACGGCATGACTGGTACCGCGCTCGCGATATTGCGCCGTCTAACTGTTAGTCTCGTGTGACCTTCGCTTCCAATACTGGGTTTTCAATCTACTTTCAGCCGCAGCGTTGTAAAGAATCTCGCAATCACAGAATGCTCCCTTTCCCATGAGTACGTGGAACACATCCGACCAATCCGACTCTTCAAAGCCGCAAAGTTGTAGTGCCTGCTTCGCATGGCGGAAGTCACCGGAACATGTTTGTGGCCGTGCATTACTACTTTCAGGCAAAAACACCTCGTCAAGCGCAGCAAAAAAATTCTTCTTTTGCAGCACGCCCATAACATCTGACGTTATTGACGCGATAAATTCCTCGTCCGGGTCGTCTCCGACCTCTTCTGGACGTTCGTCCGGCGTGAGTTCAAACCACTGCGTATCCGCGAGGGTGGAGTCGTAGTAGTCCTTGGGAATCAGGTGCACAATGTAGTGGTACCTCTGGCGGGGGTACAGGCCTCTGAACCGCTCATCAATGAAAAACAACGCGATTCGGGACGGGTCTTGCTCCCAATATTCTGCACGTACAACCATCTCGGGATACGAAGCCCGAACAAATCCTCGAATGTCAGACTCGATTTTGGCGAGACGGATATCCTGCATGACTATTACATCCTAACCAGTTCTGGAGGCAGTTTCATCGATAGTTTTCTTGATCGGCCCAAGCTCCTTGTCGTGTACACGACCGATTCTTTGTAATCCCACCCAGATTTTCTGAAGTGGCCGCTTCAGGGCAGGATCGTGTTGTCGATGAGGCGGGTTGGTCCCACGTATGCGGCGACGGCGAAGAGGGTTCCGGGGACAGCGATTTCCACGGGTTCCAGTGTGGCCCAGTCAACCGTGGCGATGTAGTCGATGCGGACTTCGGGTTCAGCAGCGAAGGTTTGGTGCGCCGCTTCGATGATCTTGCTGGCTTGACGCTCGCCTGAAGCTGCTAGAGCTTCGGCTTGGCGGATAGCGCGGCTGAGGACTAGCGCCTGGATGCGCTCGGCGGGGCTGAGGTAGCGGTTGCGCGAGCTGAGAGCCAGGCCGTCGGGCTCGCGCACGATGGGGCAGACGATGATTTCCGCGGGTAGGCGGAGGTCGGCCACCATGCGGCGCAGGACGGCTACCTGCGCGGCATCTTTCTGGCCGAAGAAGGCGCGGTCGGCCTCGGCGGCGATGAGCAGCTTGGCGACGACAGTGGCTACGCCGCGAAAGTGGCCGGGGCGCGATGCGCCGTCGAGTCGGTTGCTCAGGCCTTCGACTTCGACAAACGTGGCTGCACCGGCTGGATAAAGCTCTTCGACGGGTGGAGCGAAAATTACGTCGGCCCCTTCGGCTTGGGCGAGAGCGCAGTCGGCCTCAAAGGTGCGGGGATAGCGGGCGTAGTCTTCGTTGGGTCCGAACTGGGTGGGATTGACGAAGATGCTGACGGCAACGTGGCCGGTGGAGTATTTGGCGGCGCGGATCAGCGAGGCGTGGCCGGCGTGGAGCGCGCCCATGGTGGGCACCAGGCCGATTGTATTGCCGCCGCCGGCGCGGGCCGCGTTTCTAAATGAGCGGGACCATTGGCGAAGTTCGGCTACGGTGTGCAGGACTTCCATCAGACTTGTCTCAGCGTTCCTGTCTTCTGGGTTGCTGCCTGATTGG
>Ga0302189_10004149_pt1 | contig 10875 bp, 10 predicted proteins | sample II_Bog_E2_2_FD_194551 | JGI IMG/M metagenome (GOLD analysis project Ga0302189, IMG submission 194551) | Peat permafrost microbial communities from Stordalen Mire near Abisko, Sweden - II_Bog_E2_2 | ecosystem: Environmental > Terrestrial > Soil > Wetlands > Peat | place: Sweden: Abisko...
GAGGTGCGATGCGCCGAACCGCCGGTCGGTTGGCGCAACTCTCCCCGTCTGGACTGCAACCAGTTCGGCGGCTACTTTCTCGCCATCCTGGAAGTGCCCGGTTTCGATATATGCCTTGCAGAGAAAGTACAGCGGCTCGGCCAGATCGGGGCTGGAGCCGCGCAGCTTCCTCCATGTGGGCATCGACGCTTCAATCATTGGCAACGCTTCTTTGGCCCTTCCGAGCTTCATGAGGGCGCCGGCCATATACTCCCGCTCCGTGAGTGCGCCGCTGCTATCCGCCCCCGAGCATTTCGCGTATCCGTCATAGGCGCGTTGATAGATGGGGAGACTCGCCGGGACATTTCCCCGCATTTCAGTCATATAGGCAAGATCTCCGTAGACCTCCGATTGATCGCACAAGGCGAGAGGATCCTGGCCGTAGACCTGGAGAGCCTCTTTAAAAGCTCGCTCAGCCTCATCCAGTTGGCCACGCAACTCAAGATCCTGGCCCAGCATATAGAAAGCATCGGCACACTCGCGCGAGGGGAGATCGTTGCTCTGGCACTCCTTGACCGCGAACTGCAGCAGGCGCAAATTCTCATCGCTGTGATAGCCATTGTTATCGCGGTTCCAGGCATAAAAGATCGCGCTCCAAACGCGAACCGCTGGAGGCACACCGGGCTTGCGCGACAACTCAAGCGCGTGCGAGGTAAGTTTCTCGCCTAGGTCCATCTGCCCTTGCAGGTAGGCGATGTTCCCTGAAAATGCTTCCGACTCAGCTTCCTTGGGTATATCTTTCGCAGCCTTTGCGCTGGCAATGGTTTGGATAAGAACCGCCTGGGCGTCATCCAAGTCGCCGTTCTCGTACATCGATTCGGCAAGACCCAGTTGCGCCTCCCGGAGATCGGCAGGGTCTTTGATGTACTCGGGCAGCACCTTCACGCCAAGCTTGAGGAACTCAGGTACCGTGGCCGCCGGCTTGCCGGTGTAATTTGAGTTCGCCAGCTTGAAGAGTCTGTACATGAAGGTCTGCATGCGCAGTGCCCTCCGACCTTCGAGCACCGCCTGCTCCTGGCGCCACCCCGCGTAGGCCGCACTGGCCAGCAAGGCGAGCGCCACCAGCAGCGTTACCGCCATAGCGCCTCGATGGCGACGCACGTATTTGCCTAACCGGTAGAACGTTGTCTGCGGGCGGGCGAGTACCGGCCTGCCGCTGAGATAACGCTTGATGTCCCCAGTCAGCAATTCGATCGCGGGATAGCGATCCCTGGGCCGCGGGTTTAGGCACTTCTGCGCAATCGTTGCCAGGTCTCCTGTCAATAACTGCCGCAGCCGGTTCTCCGCGAGTCCGCGCTGTTCCGCAGCGGTTCTCGTCACCGCGTCCGGCAGCCGTTCCGGCTCCTGCTCCCGGATGGCCCGCTCAATCATTGCCGCCACCGATGCGCTCTGGCCAGGTCTTGATCCCGCAAGCAATTCAAACAACACCGCGCCCAGTGCGTAAATGTCGCAGGACGTCGTGACGGGTTCGTTTCGCAATTGCTCGGGACTGGCGTAGGCCGGTGTGGCCATCACCGTAGTGGTCAACAGGCTGTCCGGCTGGATTAGCTTCGAGGTGCCGAAGTCCAGCAGCTTCACAGTTCCGTCGCCGGTGACAAGAATATTTGACGGCTTCAGATCGAGATGCACCACCAGGTTCCGGTGCGCATAGCCGACCGCTTCGCAAACGCGAAGAAACAGTTGCAGTCTTTCCGCAATCCCCAGCTTGTGTGCATCGCAATAAGCGTCCAGATGCACTCCGTCTACATATTCCATCACCAGATATGGCTGTCCGCGATCGCTCAGGCCGGCATCCAGCATGCGTGTGATGTTGGGATGATCCAGAGAAGCCAGAATATGTTCTTCCCGGTGAAACCGTTCTATGAACGAGGAACCAGCCGAATGAGGTGCTAGAACCTTCAAAGCGGAGCGCTGCAAAGCGCCGCCCACCATGCGTTCCACCAGGTAGACAGCTCCGATGCCGCCAGTCCCAAGGAGCCTGATCAGCGTGTACGGCCCAATCTTCCCGGTCAGCGCGGGAACTTGAGTTGCGGCGTGCTCCGCGTCTTCTCTGCTTGACGCCTTGAGAATGCCCAGCGCCCGGCGGCACAACTCCGCATCGGCACATCGCTCGGCCAGCACGCGCTCACGGTCTGCCGCAGGCGTTGCTTCGGCGAGATGGAACAACTCCTGAAGCAATTGCCAGTTGTCCGCGTCCTGTGCCATGGCCCTCACTTCTGGTTGGCGCGAAGCAGAGAATAAATGTGTCACGTCCTAGGCTGAGTGGAGACGGTCGTAGAGCCAACCGCGTACGAATCTCAAATCCCGATCCACCGTTGCTTTTGAGGTATTCAGCAGCTCAGCCGTCTCTTCTGCCGAGAATCCCAGGAAGAATCGCAGCTCGACCATTCTGCACTTGCGAGGATCCAGTTGTTCCAGCTCTTCCAGAACGCGGTCCAAGTCCATTAACTCGACGGGTCTGGCATCAATCCAAGCTAGATCCGGATGGAGTAGAACGGGAGTTCCGCCGTCGCGCTTTTGTCTTCCTTCTGAACGGGCCTGATCAATCAGGACCCGGCGCATGAGACGCGCTGAAAGACTGTAGAAGTGTTCGCGGTCTTCAAATCTTAGACTGCGCTGCCGGATCAGTTTCAGAAACAATTCATTGACCACGCTGGTCGGCTGCAAAAGGTTCTCCGGCCGCTCTCCACGAAAGAGAGAGCCGGCGATCTGCTTCAAATGTGGATACACGAGTTCGAAGAGGTGCTCAGTGGCAGAGGGATCTCCCGCACTCCAATCGCGGAGAAGCAACGTGATCTGACCCGGTTGCGTCATGTAGGGGTTCCCTGCATCGAAGTATACACAATGCGGGGCATCTTTCGGGCATTGCTAATCAAAGTCGAGCTTATCTTGTTCAGAACAGTTGAGTTTTATGGACTTTTTTGGCCAAAATAGGAGTATCCAGATCGATAGCGATCCCTTCAACTGGCGCGGAATATCTAGTGCTGAAATCGCTGTTTCAGAATTGGAATTCAGAGACGACAGAAGGAACTCTTAACCGTCTCCCCCTGGCGATCGGGAAAGCCCTTGTCGCCTAGATTGATGAACTCCGGCGGGAAGTCGCAGAGGATTAGTAGAACCAATCGTCCTGACTTGGCGCCAAATCTCTAGTGCAAATCTCTAGTGCCGTATCGACAGTGCTCCGCATGCACGAATTTCCGGTTGCCGATGCTGCTGGCGCGGAGCAGTGTGGATACGGCGATTTGCGCTAAGCCGTTAGCGCGGTGGACGTATGGGGATTGGATGTCGCCTGCGGGGAGCTGAGGCGGCCGACCGGGTACGGGATGATGTGCAGTTAGCCATGGGTGACCGCGTTCTCGGTGTCTCCGTGCATCTGATGAGGCGGTTGGATGACAGCCGTGAACTGCGCTTATTCGATTCGAGGCATAGGGGAGCGAGGGCGGGGTTATAAGCCGTCGAAGCGTGGAGCCGAGTTGGAAGACAGGACCGCATGGTTTCCTCAGGAAGTGTCGAAGGTTGCACAGTGAATCGCTAAGCTGGGACTGGGCGGCTCAGCAGCGGAACAGCGCACGACGACACGCATGGTGCCGCATTTGCACTGTGGGCATGACCGGCTGAGCGCAGACATCTGTTGTTCCGTCAACAACGAGCCTGGATCCGCAGCCGTGGCGCGGAGATGAAGCCTGCAGAGCGCCAGCGCCTGTCGGCGGTTGCGGTTGGCAAGCAGTCCGAAGTGGCGGATCTTGACGAAGCCGGGAGGCAGGACATGGAGCAGGAAGCGGCGGATGAACTCGGCCGCATCGAGCTTCATGACGCTGCTGCGGTTGTTGTGCCGGGAGTCTCTCCATCGGAAGCGCACTTGGCCGTTCTCGAGGCTGAGGAGTCTTCCGTTAGAGATGGCAACCCGGTGTGTGTAGCGGGCCAGATACTTCAGCACATGTTCGGGCCCTCCGAACGGAGGCTTGGAATAGACCACCCACTCTCGCCGACGCACGTTCCCAAGCAGAGAGTGAAAAGCGCGTGGTGTTGATAGTTCAGCCAGCTTGCCGGCGAAGCATAGTTCACCGCGCCGGTAGCTCTGCTTGAGGAAGGCGAGCAACTTGCCGCGGAACATGCGGCTGAGCACACGCACCGGGAGAAAGAAACCGCGGCGTCTGGTTGTGATCCAGCGGGAGTCATCAAAGTCCAATCCGCCGGCGGGAACGAGACAGTGCAGGTGCGGATGATGGTTCAGGTTCTGCGACCAGGTGTGCAGCACAGCGAGCACACCAATGCGCGCGCCGAGGTGGCGTGGATCGGCCGCTATATCGAGCAACGTCTCCGAAGCTGCCCGGAACAACAGGCTATAAAACAGACGCTGGTTCCTGAGTGCGAGCGGTGACAGTTGCTCAGGTACGGTGAAGACCACATGGGCATAGGGCACCGGCAGCAGGCTTGATGCCTGCTTAAAGAGCCAACGGTCGCGGGCTGAAGACTGACACTTGGGACAGTGCCGGTTGCGGCACGAATCGTAAGCGACAGTCTCATAACTGCAGCGATCGCATCGCTCAAGGTGAGTGCCCAGCGCGGCTGTGCGGCAAACGCCGATATCGCGCAGCACCTTCCGCTGCTGGTCCGACAGAGCATGGCCCCAGCGTTGGAGGAACTCGTGCTGGTGAGCGTGAAAGACATCGGCCACTTCGAGCCGATGTCCTGTCATGCAGTTCTGTTCCCTCCTTGTGCGGTTCGGGATATCTGGATGGGCAGATCGTCGAGCGGGCTTGCGGTAGCATGCAGGCGGGCTTCGGAAACATGGAGATACCGGGAGGTAGTCTCCAGATCGCGGTGGCCGAGCAGAAGCTGGATGCTGCGCAGATCGGTGCCGGCATCGAGAAGATGTGAGGCGAATGAGTGACGCAGCACGTGTGGACTTAGGGGCTTCCTGATACCCAGCTGCTTACGCAGCTTCTGGCAGACGACACGAACCGCGTTCGCCTTCAGAGGTTCCCCCGGCCGTTTCCCCTGAAAGAGCCACTCCTTGGGCTTGCGCCAACGCCAATACACGCGCAGGATATCAAGCAGCTTCGGCGACAGCATGACTTGGCGCGGGAACTTGCCCTTGCCTTCGCGGACGTGAATGATCATCCGCTTGCTATCAATATCGGTGACCTTCAGATCCAGCGCTTCCTGACAGCGAAGACCTGCGCTGTAATACAGGGCTAGCAGAGCACGATGTTTAGTGTTCATCTCCGCATCTAGCAGGGCGCAGACTTCTTCGCGACTCCAGACTGTGGGTAGCTTGCGCCGCACCTTGGGCTTGATGACTTCCTGATCGAACCAGGTCTGCTTCAGGGTTCGCGTGTAAAGAAACTTCAGCGCCGAGCGGGCGCCCTGTATCGTTCCCCACGCGAGCTTACGCTCGTTGAGCAGATACAGCAGGAAGGTGCGAATATGCTCGGGACCGAGCTGATCGGGTGACTTGTGGAAGTATTTTGCGAACTCAGCAACGGTGTGGGTGTAGTGACGAACCGTGCGTTCGGAGAAGTTGCGCAGCCGGAGATCTTCCTGCATACGTTGGCGTAGATGTGTCATGGACACCTCCTTCGGTGTCCAACACTCTATCCAAAAGCCACAGAAGCATACCCTGCCGCGCTAGCGGCTTAGTGCAAATCGCCTTACCACTCGATGAGCAACTCAGAAGGATGTTGTGGAGGTCGCTAGTCCTTGGTCTTGAGTTTGCTGTCGTTTTCGCGGATGAACGCCTCGATCTCAGGAGCGCTGGCAAGAATGCGAAGCCACTGCTCCTTGTAGAGAGTAACGGGGAAACGTCCCATTCCGTAAAGGGATACGGCGCCTCTCTCGCTGACCTTGAGACTCAACCCTATTGAATCCTTGCTCTTGAGCTTTGCGTTTTCTGCCCGCAGACGCTCCAATTCGGCTTTCATTTCCGTTTCGTTCATGCCGTCTCTCCCATTCTGTTTTTCGCTTCTACTGTGTCACTACATACTGGTAGCGCCAAGCCAGTATGCTCCGCCGCACCGGCCAAAAGCGTCTCAAGCCTCTCGACTTCGAGCCGCCTGAGTTTCGCAGTGCTGGACCACTGCTCCATCCGTTCAGGATCCCCGGAGAACTCGGCGGAGATTTCCATCCACCGGTTCTCGTTCTCACGGGCCGCCTTGAGCGCGGCCTGAAGCGTCTCGATTTGCTGATCCCTTGATGAATTCATTCAGAGATCAGTTTATATCGTCGGCGCTGTTCCGCCCCAAAGCGGCCAGCGCATCAAACCAACGCATTCCCGAATAGAAGGCCGACCGGCCATTCTTCACACCCGAATCAGTATTCCGCCTGAGGTACATCCAAATGAAACCATCCAAGCTGTATGAGGCGCTCCATGCGCTGATTGGCGAACGTGTGCCACTGCATATCTGGGGCGCGTGCGGCGTCGGCAAATCGCAGATCGTGGCTCAAGTCGCGGACGATCTCGACTTTGACTTCCTTGATGTTCGCGCCGTGCAACTTGATCCGGTCGATCTGCGGGGTCTGCCGCGGATCAAAGCAGACCAGACCGAATGGGTGCCACCCAAGTTCCTTCCCACCAGCGGGAAGGGCATCCTGTTTCTCGATGAGCTGACCTCGGCTCCGCAGATGACGCAGGCCGGGTGCTACCAACTCGTCCTTGATCGCAAACTCGGAGAGTATGTACTGCCTGATGGCTGGGTAGTCATTGCCGCCGGCAATCCTGCATCGGAGCGGGGCGTGCATTTCTCGATGCCGCGACCGCTGCGGAATCGATTCGTTCATCTGGAACTCGAAGCTGACCTGAACGACTGGTGCAAGTGGGCCGTGGGCGCGGGCGTACGGCCGGAGATCATCGCGTTCCTGCGCTTCAAGCCGGACCTGCTGCACACCGCCGATGCGACCTCAGACGCCAATGCCTGGCCCACTCCCCGCTCCTGGGAGATGGCCTCCAATGTTTTGCGCGGCATTGCCAACCGACAGAAGACCACGTTCCTATCCGGCGCGAGCGAGTTCGAGGCGCAGTTGCTCGACGGAACGGTGGGGCCGGCGGCTGCGGCGGAGTTGATTGCATTCTTGCGGCTCTTCCGGCAGTTGCCGTCGATCGACGAGATTCTGCTCAACCCAGAGACGGCACCGCTTCCGGCGGAGACCTCGGCGCAGATCGCAATCGCCACGGCGCTGGGCAGGGCCATGACCGACAACTCCGTGGCCAGAGGACTGAAGTATCTGGACCGTATGCCGACAGAAATGCGCGTCATGGCGATGCGCGACGCGGCGGCGCGGGACACCGCCATCACCCACACACCGGAGTTTGTTCGCTTCGGTGTGCAACAGGAGGCCATTCGATGATTACTGAACGAGCCATGCTCGCCGCCGTCCATATCAGCATTTGGACGGCCGTCAAACACGACCGCAAGATCAGCCGCGACGTGGCCGACCAGCACGGAGCGCACCAGGGCGCGGGCCGGTATAACAAGCAATTACTGCGTGGTGCCGACAAACTTGATGAACTGCGCACACTGGCAGGGCAGGTGCGGCAGTACTTCTACAAGATCACATTGCCGTGGTCCGATGAAGGGTTTCGGCTGCTGCCGTCTAATCTCTATTTCGATCTGACGGCGCGGATGCGTGAGTTCGAGGCCAGCTTTGAGCAAGGCGTGGAGGGTTTCCTTCAGGTCTATCCCCAGTACATCGAGCAGGTGCGCCCGGAGTTGAACGGCCTGTTTCGTGAGGAAGATTACCCGGCGGCGGAAAAGCTGCGCAAGAAGTTCGGCGTCAAGTTGGAGGTATTGCCGATCCCAACCGGCAGCGACTTTCGCGTCCAGATGTCGGCCGAAGAGCAGGCGCGCGTGGCCCGCGAGATTGACACGAATGTTCGCGAGTCACTGACACGTGGGACTGAGGATCTATGGAAGCGGCTCCGCGAGGTGGTCTCGCACATGGTGGACCGGCTGAATGAGCCGGAGTCGCGCTTCCACGCCACGATGGTCACGAATGTCTTTGACCTGGTGGAGTTGCTGCCGCGCCTGAATGTGAATGGCGACGCCGATCTCAATCGTTTTGCCGATCAGATCAGGCAACGGTTGTGCGGCTTTACGGCGCAGGATCTCAAGAAGCATGACCTGCTGCGCGTGGCCACGGCAAATGATGCCGCGGAGATCGTTGCCGAGATCGACAGCGTTCTGCGTGATCGCGAAGCCAGTGTGCCAGAGGAGGCACCGGATGCTCCAACGGTAGATGACATTCTCTCCCGCATGTCTGCGTACATGGAGGCGCCTGCGGCGGCATGAGACACGATGTCACTACAACCATAAATTGGCCAGAATGGCCGGTTTATGCTTGCAATTCGCGCCGGCCAGTCGGGCTTGCGGCGATCTGAGACTGTGAGTCGCTTTGTGACCAAGAGGTAGCTTCAGCGGACTGTTCCAATTTTATGCGAATACGTTTAATTGCTCGGTAATTACCGCGAAGATCGATGCAGCACTCGCGGCCATGTTTTGGTTGGAAAACAGAACTTGCGGCCAGTTTTTCCTTGGAATACCTGAATTTTCGCGAGCGGACTCCACTGAAACCCACCAATTCCGGCCAGCTTATGATTGGAGGCCCGGCCAATTTATGCCTGTAATGACACACGATGTGACTTGACGCATATGATGGCAGCATTTTGAAGCATATGATGACAGTTCCTCGCCACTAACCCCTTTGAAACCGCTGCACCCTTGGCGCCCCGCAAGACCATTCTGAACCATAAGTTGTCAGTGAGTCTGAAATGTGGGCATAAAGTGACAGTAAGAGCGGGGCGCCCTGGATGGTCGAAGGGCCCCTGTATACGCATTGGTCGCAGCGATCCCGAGTAAACCCCCAACGAAAATCCACAAGGCCGCTTTGAGCAGATGGTGCGGCACACCCAGGCGCATTTCACCCCAAATTCCATTGAAAGCATGTGACGGTTGCTCGTCACTGCCAGCATACGTGTACATGGATGACAACTTATGGCTACCAGGATGACAACTTATGCTTCAAATCACACACCAGACACCAGCGATGATTCGCATTCAGAAAGCACGCACGACTTTATTGCTCGATCACCCGTTCTTCGGCTCGCTCCTGTTCCGCTTGAAGGGGCGAGAACAGCGATCGATTCCAACCATGGCAACTGATGGCGTGTCACTCTACTATAACCCTGAGTTTGTCGATACGCTGAACTCGGCGACGCTGGCCGGGGTGCTGGCCCACGAGGTCATGCACCCTGCCTTGCAGCACCACTTGAGGCGCTCCAAGCGCGATCCCAAGCGGTGGAATGAGGCGTGCGATTACGCCATCAACCCGCTGCTGCTCGATGCCGGCCTCAGTCTGCCGGAAGGCGTTCTTGTCGATCACCGCTTTCGCGGCATGAGTGCCGAGCAAATCTACAACGTGCGCGAGGCGGAAGCGCAGCCACAACCTGGCGGCCAGAATAGTGCAAGCGAGGGTGCCGGAGCTGGCTCGAGCAAAACGTTAGAAAAGCAAGGCAGCACGGATGAGCCAACTGCGCCAGTGACGGAAGGCGGCATCGGTCAGGTGCTTGATGCACCGCAGTCCGACGAAGAGACGCCGAGTAATGAAGAGCAGGCGCGAGAGTGGAGCATCGCCGTCAATCAGGCGGTCACTCTCTCGAAGCAAGCTGGCAAGACTCCAGCGGGCCTCACTCGAATTCTCGAAGGTGCGGCAGAGGCAACCGTTGACTGGCGCGAATTGCTACGCAGGCTCTGGTCAGACACCATCCCCGCAGATTCGAGTTGGATGAGGCCGAACCGCCGCCACATCTGGAACGGACTCTATCTGCCAGGAGTTGTGCGCGAGGGCGTTGGAGAGATTGCCATCGCTGTCGATTGTTCCGGCTCAGTGAATGCTCGTCTGTTGCGACTCTTTGAAGCTGAGGTCTGCTCAATCCTCGAAGGACAGCGGCCACAGTGCGTTCACGTCCTCTACTTCGACTCGGAGGTTCACAAGGTTGAAACCTATCAATCCGGTGAGCAAGTTCATCTCAATCCCGTCGGCGGCGGAGGCACAGACTTCGGTCCGTGCTTCGATTGGCTTGAGGAACACGGGATTTGGCCGCAAACTCTGGTCATTCTGACAGACCTGTGCGGCACATTCCCCGAGACCGAGCCTGGGTATCCAGTGCTCTGGGCATCCACCGAGCGCCGGCAGGCACCCTTCGGGAGCGTCATTCCCATGCACGCAGCATAGCTCCGGCAAGTTGAAGTGGCCGGCAACATTCATTGTGACCAAAAGCCCAACAAACAGCCGCATCATGCTGCGGCGGGATCGAGGACTGCTTTCATGCGCCGCGAGGGAGATTCAGTATGGAGAAGACAATTCACATCTTTACGGATGGGTCAGCCATTCGCAACCCCGGGCCGGGTGGATGGGCTGCGGTGATGATTCGGGGAGGCAAGAGTTGGGAGATGTCGGGAGCAAGACCGTGGACAACCATCTCGGAGATGGAGCTTCTGGCAGCGGTCGAGGCGTTGCGTTCGATTCCGGCCGGGGCGCTGGTTGAACTGCGTTCGGACTCCGAATTGCTGATTCATGGGATGCGGTATCGTGTTTTCCATTGGCAGCGTCAGGGTTGGCATAACAGTCGCGGCATGGAGTTGCAGCACCAGCAACTCTGGAAAGAGTTACTTCGACTGAACGAGCGTCTGAACATTCGCTGGCGATGGATCAGGGGCCACAGCGGACATCCAGTTCAGACCCGCGCCGATGCTCTCGCCTATCGAGCCGCACGAACTCTCTTGGTGCAACAGAAGGTAGCAGCATAATGCCGGCGCAGAATTCAGAACGCTGGAGAGG
>Ga0302189_10004154_pt1 | contig 10867 bp, 6 predicted proteins | sample II_Bog_E2_2_FD_194551 | JGI IMG/M metagenome (GOLD analysis project Ga0302189, IMG submission 194551) | Peat permafrost microbial communities from Stordalen Mire near Abisko, Sweden - II_Bog_E2_2 | ecosystem: Environmental > Terrestrial > Soil > Wetlands > Peat | place: Sweden: Abisko, Stordalen...
GACACCAGCGTCCCCGTGGGCGAAACGCCCGGCCTGCTGATGGCGATTGATCACGGGGCGATTGAGGCCAGCTTTGCCACTGGCAGCAACGCGGACATTCTGATGACGCCGAATTTCCGCATCCTGATTGGCGGACCGGGCGCGGCCGAGGTAAAAGTGCGCCTGGGCCAGCACGGCGATACATGCGTAGACAACGCCGGAGTGAACGCGCCCTACGTGTTGGTTTCCAGCGTGTTCGATGGCGGCGATTACCACGTGCAGGCGGGGCAGCGTGTGATGTTCCAGCACGGCAGCCTGCACCAGGTGGTGGACCAGGAACAGGAGCCTTGCGGATGCCCGCCGGATACGCCGGTGGGGAATGAGTTTCCGCTGGCGCAAAGCGAGGGGCTAGCGCCGCTGGCCGCGCCTGCCGGAAGCGCCGGGGAGCGAAGCGGCGCGAATCAGCAGATTGAGCCGCTGGTTTACAAGGGTGCAGATCACGCCGCCAAGCCTGCCGCGATGCCGGCTGAAGCGCCCGCGACTGGCTCAACGCAAAATCCTCCTGCGCCCGCGCCCGCGACGCAGAAGAAGGCTGGGTTCTTTACCCGAGTGGGGCACTTTTTCAAGCGTATCTTTGGCGCGGAGTGAGATTTCGAGGAACCGAGAGGCGACCGTTACCGTAATGAACCAAACTGGCGTCTGTGAAATTACTGCGCCGACGGAGGCTCTTATGACGGAACAGAATTGCGCGAGGGCCAAAATGGCAGCGACGGGAGCACAACCGAACCAACCGGTTGCATGGTGGCTGCGTGTGATCGTGATTCTTGGCGCTCTGCTCACTGCGATGGGCGCGGTCATCGCTCTTGCTCAACCGGCGCTGCTCGTTTCGCCCCACGACGAGATCAACGGAGCTGTGCGCGTCTATGCGGGATATTTGGTTGCACGCAATTTCGCCATCGCATCGATGCTCGTGGCGCTTCTGGTTCTGGGAGCGAGGCGGGCACTCGGCAACCTGATGGTGCTGGTTGGACTCATTCAATTGCTCGATGCCTGCATGGACGTGGCCGAAGGGCGGTGGACGATTGTGCCGGTTGTTCTGGTCATCGGCGTGGCTTTCCTGATCGGCGCGGCGCGGCTTTCGGATTATCCGTTTTGGAAACTTGAGGCATGGATGCGATGACGAATTCGGAAGCCAAACACCGGCTGAATTCATTTCCCCACTGACCTACAGTCCTCGCGCCCGCTCAATAGCCCGAATCACCGCCCGCGCCTTGTTGATCGACTCCTCATACTCAAGCTCAGGCACCGAGTCAGCCACAATCCCCGCGCCTGCTTGCAGGTAGCCTTTGCCGCCTATGGCCAGCATGGATCGAATCGCGATGCAGGAATCGAGGTTGCCGCTGAAGTCGGCGTAGAGCACCGCGCCGCCATAGGTGCCGCGGCGGGCCGGCTCCAGTTCTTCAATGATCTCCATAGCGCGAACTTTGGGCGCGCCGCTCAGCGTACCGGCAGGGAAGCAGGCGCGCAAAGCATCGACGGCTGTGAGTTCGGGCTTGAGACGGCCTTCAATGGTGCTCACAATATGCATCACGTGCGAGTAGCGCTCGATGAACATGAGCCGGTCCACCTTGACGCTGCCGAACTGGCTCACGCGGCCCACATCGTTGCGGCCCAGGTCCACGAGCATCACATGCTCGGCGCGCTCCTTTTCGTCGTGGATCATCTCGTCGGCCATCGCTTCGTCTTCTTGTTCCGTTGCGCCGCGCGGACGGGTTCCGGCGATGGGCCGGTACTCCACCTTGCCCTGATGCACGCGCACCAGCAACTCGGGCGACGACCCGGCCAACTCAATTGGCGGCGCGTTCAGCTTCTTCGAGGAGCGCTTTGACTTGGCGGGTGAGCCGCCCAGCGCACCTTCCGGTGAGAAGCGCAGGAAGTACATATAGGGGCTGGGGTTCACGGTGCGCAGCGCGCGATAAACCTGGAAGCTGTCCGTCTCCGGCTCAATGTCGAATCGCTGCGAAATCACGGCTTGGAAGATATCGCCGGCCGCGATGTACTCCTTCATGCGATCGACGGCGCCAATAAAATCCTTCTTCTCGGTGCGGTGCTTCACGCGGAGCTTGGCATTGCCCTTCTGCTTCTTGGCGTGCAGTTTGGGCAGCGGCTGTGCGAGACGCTTTTCCAGCTTCGCCAACCGCGCCACAGCCTTCGCATACGCATCCGCCGGCTTGCCTCGCGTTACATCCGCCGTGACCACGAGCCAGATCTCCTTGCGCACGTGATCGAAGGCAAGCACCTCGTCGAAGAAGAGCAGGCACGCGTCGGGGACGCCAAGCTCGTCCTTTGCCAGCGAGGGCAGGCGCTCGATCTGCCGCACGGCGTCATAGGAGAAGAAGCCCACCGCGCCGGCGGTAAACGGCGGCAGCCCCGGCAACCGCGCCGGCTTGTGGCCGCCAAGCGCGTTGCGCAGCACGTCGAAGATGTCGCCCTCGATGCGCGAAGTTTTCCTGCCTTCGGTAATTACGATCTGACGTCCGCGCGCCACGATGCGCTTGAATGGAGCGAGGCCGATGAAGGTGTAACGGCCCACCTGCTCGCCGTTCTCAACCGACTCCAGCAGAAAGCACTCGCGCTGGGGCCACGCGGCGCGCAGAAATGCGGATACTGGAGTCTCGAGGTCGGCTGTGAGGACTCGGCACACGGGGACGAGAGTGTGCTCTTTTGCGAGCGCGAGAAACTCACTGCGGGTGGGCTGGATTAGTTGGGCGGAGGCTTTCACTCCACACCAGTGTAATTGGTTCGGTGGCGCCAAAGCGGAGTGCCGGTCACCGCGATGCTCTGACGCAGCGAAATATAATGATGCCTATGGCAAGTCAAGGTTCTTCGGCAACCAATCCTGTTCCATTGGTCAGCGTTTCCGTTACAGCCTTCAACTCTGAGAAATGGCTTGCCAGGGCACTTGACAGCGTCTTGATGCAGCGGACGAGTTTTCCCATCGAGATTGTAGTGGGCGACGATTGCTCCAGGGACGGAACCGTTGCCGTTGCCAACGCTTATCGAGAGCGGAACCCTGAGTTAATTCGAGTGCTGGAGCGAAGCGCGAACGTTGGCATGCAGCGCAACTACTATGAAACGTTCGAGCAATGCCGGGGAAAATACATTGCATGGCTGGACGCGGACGATTATTGGACTGCGCCGGAAAAGCTGGAGATCCAGGTGCAAACGATGGAGGCCGATGCCACGGTGAGCGTGTGCGGCCACTTTGCGAGGGCCATAACCAACGATGGAATCCTGATGGAAGCACGATACCCTTTTTTGCCCCCAGGCCGGTACGGAGCCGCGGAGATTATTCGTCATAACTTTCTGCTGTCTGCCACAATCATGTTTCGCAATGGGATTCATCGCGGACTGCCGCAATGGTTTTTCGATCTTCCCGGCCTTTCGGATTGGCCGGTGCTGGTGCAGGCCGGGCTTTCGGGAGATATTGTCTTGCTCGACGCCTTAATGGCGGATTACACGTTTACCGAGGGAAGCGCCTACAACAGCAAAGGCTCGATCTATGTGGAGAATGTGGATTTGCAGTTCCTTGAATTTCTGGAAAGCTACGTTCCAAGAAAATGGCGGCGGTTCGTTCGCGCAGGGAAGGGCGAGGTATACGAGAGGCTCGCCTACGACTACAGAGAAATGGGCGACTTTGGAGCGGCGCGTGCGGCGGCGTTGAAGGCATTCTGCACGCCAGTCCTGATGGACAACATCGCCGGCAAGAGCAGGGCAGTGCTCGCGACTTTGGTACGAGAGGCGCAATGGAGACTGCGTGGCCGGCGGGCACGGCAATAGGAATACATCCTAAGTAACCAGAATGCGGCTGTTAGTAACGCATTTGCCGGATTTACGTCTAATCAGACGTCCCCCCAGGCAATTTGTGCGTCCCCGTCCCCGATGTGGTTCTATTTTGTACAACTTTTGTGGATTGACAGTATGCCTGTGCTGTTCGATGCTGTGAACAAGGCTAAGAAAACCTTTTCTCCCCAGACAGTTTCGCTCGTTGTTTGTGCATTAATTGTTGTTGCCCTGGTTCAAACTATGACGACCTTCAAGCGGCAATTCGGTGTGGTTATTGTCGGTGGCGGCCCTGCCGGCCTTGCGGTGCTGCTTGCCGCGCACAAGGATGGAACACTGACTGAGCTGTTGCGGCAGGGACTGCTGATTGTGGAGCAAAGCTCGCATATCGGCAATGGACTTATCGGGAGCTACGCCATAACCTCGGACAGTACGGGAACCACCTTTGTGGATCCGCTGCGGGCCGGCGGCGAAGAAGCGCTGCATCGAATCCTTGAAACTCCCGTTGGCCGGAAGATCGCGGCTGCGGGGCCGAATGCTATTCCGCTAACCGAAGCCGGGGAGTTGCTGGCGTTGGTAGGGCAGGCGTTCGAAAGCATCATCTCGCGTTTCCCTGAGAGCGCGGTGATGACCTCGACCACGGCGGAATACGCGCGTTTGCAGCCCGACGGCAGTTGGTTGTTGGCGATAACAGATGCGGATGGACGCAAGCGGAGCATCGAGGCGGAGCAGGTGATACTCGCCACAGGCGCGGCCCAGCCGCCGGTAAGGCTGGAGCACGAGTGGGTGGCAGGAAAGCCGTTGATGGAGCGGTGGGGCGATCGCCTCTTGCAATCGGGCGATGTAATAGGTATCGGCGGCGCGGCACGGGTTTCCGCTCTGCTTGCGGGCAAAGCCAATCCCCGTGTGGCCATTGTGGGTGGATCAACCAGCGGCATGTCCGTGGCCTACTCGCTGCTGAATCGCGTTGAGGGCCTACAGTTTGGTGAATGTGGCGTGACCCTGTTCCACAGGCGTCCGCTGCGGGTCTATTACACCAGTGTCGAAGAAGCTATCGCCGATGGCTACACCGAGTTTGGCCCAGACGACCTTTGCCCCATTACGAATCGGGTGTTCCGTTTTGCGGGAATGCGGCTGGATTCGCGCGAGTTGCTGATGCGGTTGTTTGGCATTGGAGGACGGCCGCCTGAGCCTCGCATGAAGCTGCATCAACTGATAGAGGAAGACGCTGAAGCGGTTGCGTTCATCGATTCCGCTGACCTGGTGGTAGCCGCTCTCGGATACAGGCCCAACGCGCTTCGGATTCTGAACGTGGATGGCGCCGAGATACCACTGCTTGCGCACACGGGTCCCAAGGCGCCGATGGTCGATGACTGTTGCCGAGTTATGAGCAGCGAACGCAGCCCCATTCCGGGCTTGTACGGCATTGGCCTGGCTGCGGGCTTTCAACCCCGCGGCAAGCTTGGCGGAGAGCCCAGTTTCATTGGGCAGGCGAATGGGCTATGGCTGTGGCAAAACGACGTGGGCTCCATCATCGTGAATGCGGTTCTCAGTTCCACAGCGGGATCGCTTGCAACGCCGCGGAGTGCGCCGCAAGCCGCATTTAAACACCTGGCCGACAGCCACACAGGGCACAGAACACTACTGGCCTGTGGGACCGGAGACTAATATGCCGATACCACTTTGCAAACCCAGTCCAGCAAAGCTCAGCGAATCCGCAGCGTATCTGCGCGAGATTGAGGAACGGGCAATCCTCAGCAACTTCGGTCCCCTCAGTGTCAGCTTTGAGCAGAACCTGGTGGCAAAGATGTTTGGCGGCGAAGGCGAGTGCCTGACAGTTTGCAACGCGACCATCGGGCTGATGATCTCAATTCGGCAGGCCATCGAAAGCCGTCCCAAATCCAGGCGGCGTTATGCCCTCATGCCTTCCTTCACATTTCCTGCCGCTGCGCAGGCGGCGCAATGGAACCGGCTCATTCCGCTTTACTGCGACATCAACCCGTGGGACTGGTCGGCCGACGAAGCATCGGAGCGGCGGTTATTGGATAAGTATCGCGATGACATCGCTGTCGTCATTCCATACGCTACGTTTGGTTATGACATCGATCTCGAGAGATATGAGAGGATCCAGCGCGAGTATGGTATCCCTGTCATCGTTGACGCAGCCGCTTCGCTGGGCACCGTCAGTGAAGATGGGCGTGGATTCGGCACGGGTTTCTCAGGTGCTGTGGTCTACTCGATGCACGTTACCAAGGCCTTTTCAACCGCTGAGGGCGGCCTTATTTACAGCGCCGACCCGGAGTTGATCGGAACACTGCGCAGCATGAGCAACTTCGGTTTCGGCGAGCAGCACAATGTTACCCTGATGGGGCTGAACGGCAAGATGAGCGAGCTCGTCGCGCTGCTTGCCAATCTGCGTCTTGAAGACATCGACGGCGTCACCGATCGGCGCTCCAGCATTATCGAGCTTTATCGCAAAGGACTGCCCACTTTTTCGTTCCAGCCGTGTAAATCCCATCCCCAGGCACACCAGTTTACGTCGACGCTGCTCCCCAGGGAGATGGCTCCGTACCGCGGGATGATCCGGGAAGAGATGCTCCGACGCGGCGTGGCCTCGGCCACATACTTCTCTCCGCACGTTGCCGAGCTCGGATACTTCCGCGATGAGGCGGCGCTTGCCTCGCTGCCGGTGACCAACGACATAGCTTCAAGAGTGCTGACGTTGCCGCTCTACGACACCATGACCGACGACGAAGTGCGCGAAGTCATCTCCGCGGTGAATGCGGCGCTTAGCGTTGCGAACACATTGAGCCTTCTGGAGACCAAGCCTAGACGGCAGGAAATCTGCGTGTGAGGCGCGAGGATCGTGCCCATCCCTGGCGGAGTGGAGTTGACCTGGGGTAAAGCTAATCCACGGTAAGAGAAAACGTCGTCGTGACGGCGGTGACCGTGGGACTTCCGGTCCCGGTCACTGTGAAGGTATAAGTGCCGGTGGTCGTTCCCGCGGCAGAGTTGCCTGAGGGAGCTTCCCAGAAGTCGCCGCATGCGGACAAAATGCTGAGCGCTGCCAACGCCGCAATGGCGCACAGCATCCGTCTCCAGGTACGCCGCCGTGCCGGAATCCCCAGAAACACGACGAATGCCAACGCCGTGCTTCCTGCGCCTAGCCATGTTCCGTGGTTGGAGCGCGGGCGCATCAACTGCGTGGTGGTGGCAGCGGTGGTGGTGATGGTGGCCGTCACCGTTCCGCTCGTATTTGTAGAGCTCAGCACCACTGTTGAGGGCGATAGGGAGCAGGTGGGATTGTCCACCGCGCCCGATGGAGAGGACGTAAGCGCGCAGGTCAGCGATGCGGTTCCCGCATAATTGCCCGTCGCGGTTACCGTAATGTCGGAAGAACCCGAAGTCCCTGGAGAGACGGCAGTCGTCGCCGCTGCCGAAATCGTAAACGTTCCAGAGGAAGTGGACCCAGTTACCGTAACGCCGGCAGTGCCGGTGGCAGGGGCATAATTCGTGTCGCCGCTGTAAGAGACCGAAAGCGTGTCACTGCCCGCGCTCAGACTGTTGGCTGGAATCGTAAAGGTGTAAGCTCCGGCTGCAAGCGTCGCTGCGGAAGAAGTGTAGCCGCCTCCGGAAAGCGTCACCGTGCCTGTTGGAGTCACTCCGCCGCTGGATGTTGAAGCCACGGTCACCGCGACGTTGAGGGCGCTGGCCGCGCTCACGGTGGTCGAAGCGGGAGTTACTGTCACAGTTGCTGTCCCGGTGGCGGTAGTGGCGGAGTAGCCATTGACCACATTCGCCACGTTCAGCGATCCGAGGCCGGTGGCCAGGTCAAATCCAACGCCGGCGCTATACCCGGAAAGAATGCCGATCAGGTCTCCAGTGTGGATCGGGGTGCAGTTGGGGGATTGAATGCCGGGCACGGATGGATCGCCCTCAGTTGCGCCGTAGTCGCACGGCAAGGCGTTGGTTTCCGTGTCGATGTCGTTGAAGTAGCAGCTATCGCTGGTGGTGGCCTTCTCAGCGCTGCAGGACGTATAGCTCTGCCTGGCGGCCAATTTGTAGAGCTCGGCGTTGGGGCTTCCCTGCGCTGCGCCCGTCTTCTGATCGATAAGAGCCATAACGCCGGCCATAGCCGGAGACGCAACCGAGGTACCGCCCACCTCCTGCGCAAACGGCTCGGAGCTGGTGGTATAAGTGCAAGCCGCTACGGCGGAGACGCAGATGAGGTAAGAGCTGCTGGAAAGGAAGCCGTCGGAAGCGAAGAACGAAACATCGGGCAGATCGCGCACGCCATCGGAAGGAATGCCAGTAACGCCTGTTTGCCAGGTGGGCTTGGGCCATCCGTCCGCGACCAGCTTGAGGGATTCCCATGCCGGGCCGGTGGAAGTGGTGGTGGAAACGCAACTGGATACGTCGTTGCTGTCGTTCACAATGCACCCGCTGGCGCCGCCACTTCCGCCGATCGTGTCCACAAGATAGGACAGATTCACACCGTTGTTTGTGGTCGGGTCGGTACTTGTATTTGTATTTGTCTGCACCGTTTGCCAGTTGTTGTATACAAAGTTGCAGCCGGACTCGGGGTCCGTCACTCCGCCAACCTTATTCGCAGCCGAGCTTGTCGCCCACCCCTCCAAGAAGGTCACCGTGAGCGGGTTTGCGCAGGTGTCGTTCCAGGGAACCTCGGGTACATAGCCTTTGGCGCTTGACCCGTTGGTGGCGTTCGACGAATTCCAATACGGCGCGGCTGTGCACTCCGATGCTGTAAGAGAGCACCAGTTGAAATCGGTGCCGCCTACGGCCGTGTTGTAAACCGTAGACGCCAGGCCGTTGACCGAAAGGCCATACTGAGCGGAATAGGGATTCCCATCTAGATCTCCGCCGTCGTCGCAACTTGCAGAGCCCCCATCTCCGGCGGCCACAAACACGGCGATTCCTTCAGCAGCAGCAGCTTCCCACAGATTGTAGTACTCCACGTTGCCGGATGTGCCGTTGCCAAGTTCGCACAAGCCGTAGCTCACGTTCATGATGTGAGATATAAGCGGTGAAGTGCCGACGATGTAGCTCTCAGAGTCGTACAGACCGTCATCGGACGACGAGGCTGGATACGATGAGACCAGGGTGATATTCGCGCCCTTGGCGATCGATCCGGCCCACTCCACGTCGAGAGAGTTCTCAATCAGGTCGTCAATGGTGCAGTAGTTGTTGGGATCCGGGCAAACGGTGAGCGGCTGGCTGTTGCCGGAGACGACCTTGGGCTGGTTGGCAGAGGTGTACGCGGGAAGACCGAACGTGCTGCGGAACGTGGCGATGTCTGACTGAACGATTTCGCTGGTCCCTGCAATGGCAATGGTCTCGCCGGTTCCATCGATCGGCGTGGTCGCGTTCCACAACGGAAGAATGTTGTAGATGGTGGCAAAGTCGTAGGGCGCAACATCTTCAACCAGGTAGGCGGAACTGGAACCGCTGGCGGGCACATTGATGCCGAACTGCGGGCGGGCATCCGCAGGTCTTGGCGTTGCGCTGCCGGCAGTGGAATCGACAGCCGGTGCGGTCTCAGAATTGGCGACGCGCTGCCACTTTCCGGTGGCGGAGTCCCTCGAGACCTTGCTGCCCATCCGGTGCAGCGGCCGCGGGAAAAAGTTGTGCAGCGACTTGACGCCAACGACGGCCGGCGTAAGCGCTGAGGGAATGCGCGGGTCGCTCATGTTGCCGATATGTGCAACGCCCTTTACTTCGAGGTTATGGATCTCGGTGTGGAATGTGCTCTCGACCTGGGCCGCGGACCCGCTGAAGCGAATGGACATTCGATTAGGAGCGACTTCGCCGATGGAAAAGCCGTGGCCGGTCAGCCAGTTTGAAATGGCATCGATGTCGGTTTGCAAGGGGCCAAAGCCGGCGCCTACCTGTTCGGGCGTTAGCCATTGGTGGAAATTGGGAGAATCGGGATCGTACTGGCCGGCTACAAATTTATCGAAGGCAGCCTGCCGCGCGGGGTCGCGGCTCAGCACCAGAATCAGGTCGGTCATGGGCAGGTCCGGGGAGACCGGGCCACGGTCGTTCCTGGCATTGGCGGCGGGGTGGGTGTTGCCCTTCAGCGTAACAAGATTGCGTTCATCGATTTGAGCGGCGATCTGCACCGCGGGCGCGGCGGACTGGGCCACAGCGGCGGTTCGGCACAGCAATGCGCAGAAAAATATAAGGACTGAAGTCAATGCCAGAAGAGGGAGCGAGCGCATCCGACGCATAGAGTTTTTCCTTAACATTCGCGCGACGCCTGAAGCATTCTCGCCGAAGGGTGCAAGTGGAGGATCGGAAATGCCATAAATCCTCATCGGTCCAATGGTCTATCGTAGCAAGTTCGAGCGTCGACGCCGCAGGGAACAGATGCGTGGGCCGGTTCAAGACGAATTCACTCGGCCGGGGCAGCGGCTCATGCGTCGTGCCCGTCGACCCTCATGGCCAATTAGATAAACGCAGGAGGCTTCGAAATCGCTCGTTTGCGAGTACATTGGATTTGACGGAAAATCTGGCGGGCGAGGCAAGAATTCACATTTCTGGAGCATGATAATCGATCGTCAAAATGTTCCCTGGGAAGGAACATTTCACGCACAAAATATAATCGACAGGCAAGAATGCCAAGTTCCTGCAGGATCGCAACTCGATTCGGGCCTACAGAGATGCCAACCTCTCGTTGGCGTGCCTGGCGCGAGCGGGCATTCCCATCGTCTGGTGCATGGCCACAGCCTCCAGGAGCAATCCGCGTGCCTTGGCCACATCCCCGGCGTCATGGCGGTCAAGCAGCATCTCGGCGTACCACTCCCGTGCCAGCGGCTGGAGATGCCGGTAAGGAGCCACATCGGCCTGGTCAACCGCGGTCTGATGATGGTGTTCCGCCCCAGGCCAGTCTTCGGCGCAGGCCGCGGCAATACCGGCAGCGGTGCGGAACCCGGAAATAACGGAATAGGTCCATGCGCCGGTCAGGAGCAGCTCTTCGGTCAGCGGACGGAGAGCCGCCACCTCCTTTTTCAGGCCCATGCGCGCC
>Ga0302189_10004164_pt1 | contig 10853 bp, 11 predicted proteins | sample II_Bog_E2_2_FD_194551 | JGI IMG/M metagenome (GOLD analysis project Ga0302189, IMG submission 194551) | Peat permafrost microbial communities from Stordalen Mire near Abisko, Sweden - II_Bog_E2_2 | ecosystem: Environmental > Terrestrial > Soil > Wetlands > Peat | place: Sweden: Abisko...
GTCATCGCGACAGACTTCTGCCCCAGCGCCGCCACCCGGTCCACCAGCTTGGTCAGATCGCAAGCCCCATCCAGCAGCGAGTACTCCGTATGCAAATGCAAATGCGTAAATTCACTCATGGCTACCCTCGATTCTAGCGGTCCTCCGCCTTCCACGACCCGCCCAAACTCCGGTTGAAATCCCGCCCGACTGAGGAAAAACCGGAGAATTGTACAAAAAATGTGGTAGTTATGGAGTTTGGGGGAGAGCAAATGCCCACTGAGTCCTTTGACGCAACAGAGCCGTCGCGAAGAAATCTTCTAAAGGCCGGTGAATGGTCAATCTGCATTGGTGCCGGAATGAGCAATGCTCTCATGCCCGACTGGAATACGATCTCCCAGCGAATGCTTAGCAAGGCATATGGCAATCCGGTCGATAAAGACGAAATTGAACTGCTTAGGAAGAACCTTGGCTGGAGTCTCGACTCCCTCCTTCAGCACGCGCTTAACACATACCAACTCGCTGGCCGCACCCTAGAGAACTTCAACGACGATCTTGCAGCTGAACTCTATGGAACACTTCTCTCGGCCGCGTCCGCGTATGGCGTGGATACCGCCTTGACCAAGCTGTTGTCGAATCCATATTCCCGCGACCCAACCGTGATGCTTTCGATTGAATCCTTCCTAACAGCACAATTCGGTCAATCAAGCCTTATGCAACTTGCGCGTCTCCTGTTACATGCGAAGGCCTCCTCCCGTAATCCAATATCAGTGTTAACATTCAACGCAGACGTTTTGCTTCACGTAGCACTAACGCTTCTACAGATTCGCGAGGCATTTTCAACCTCAGGAGACCTCAGTCCTGACTTTCATTACCGCGCGCTATACCGGTGCACAGACAGACCGAATGGAAAGATCCCGATCCATCACATACATGGAAGCATCACCCCTGAATCCGCAAACCGCGAAGCACGAGACAAATTGGTCTTTCCTGAGAGCAGCTACTCACAGCTAGCCTCATCCGTATACGCATGGCCACAAACTGTCTTCCTATCAACTGCTCAATCTTCGCGAATGGTCTTCGTTGGTTTATCGATGTCCGACCCAAATATCAGAAGATGGCTTAGCTGGTGTGATGGGTACCGCAGAGCCGAGATATCTCAACGGGGGGCAACACCGCTGTTCTCGTGCCCACATATCTGGATTACCACCCGTTCCACGGACTGGCGTATACAGCGTACAAAAGAGACTGGACTTCTGCATCTCGGCGTCAGGACAGCATTCATTCCGAGCTGGGATGCGCTTGAATCCGCATTAGGGAATCTAATTGGCCTTTAGGTATCGGAAAACCGTGCGGCGGCCATTCCAGATCCCTCTGTTGGAACCTGGGAAACCAGGAACCCCACCCTGCCCGCCGCGTCTTTCCCTTCTCCCGGCAGGGAGAATGCGAAAATAGCCCAGGGTGAAACCCTGGGTCAGCGTCCCCCCATCCACCCCGCCGTCCCGTAGGGCCGGCGCGAAACTCCGCCTAAATTGCAACCATGATCGGGCTTTCCAGACGGAGGGAGCAGGAGCCTTCAGGCTCCTGAAAGCCAGCCCGCAAAGGACGCGGCTTTAGCCGCGGGCCTTTCGATCATGCCGCCGCGTGCGGAATGCCTCAACTCCCGCCTTTGGGATCTGGAAAACCGCCAACCCTACCCCGCCAACAGCCCACAGGCGTCCTCACCGTCGAAATAAGCGCCGGTTTTGCAGATAATTGCACTCCCCCGGCGTAAGCTGGAACAGGATAAGGGTGACGAAAGATGACAAGCACGGGTCGAGCGCCGAGCCTGATCGAGCGGCAATGGGATGCGCAGGTCAGGAATGCGCCCGGTCCGTATCCCCTTTAGGCACCCCCCTCCCCCCGGGGTCCATTCTCTCTTTGTTCGCTTTTCTTCGAGCAATGTATTGATTCTGTGTGACTTGCATACCACGTTTTTTCAGGATTCTCTCGAAATAGGGTACATTTGCACGAATATAGGTGCATTCGCTCGAAACAGGGCATATTTCGTCGCCGGTTGCGCACTTGGAACCTGGGAAACCACGAACCCCACCCCGGCCGGCGGATGGCCCACCTTGCTTTTGCATTTCATCCCCCAGCCACCAAACCGGGTGACAAGGAGTTGATTCAACAACTTCGAGCAAAGTTGAACAGCCAGCCGCTGCCCTTCAACGCTATTTTCCTCTAAGGAACGTATTGGAGGATTTGCCATCATGCAGGGAAGCGAAAAAGTCATTGCGGCATTGAACAAGACTCTACAAGAAGAGTTCACAGCGCTCAGCCAGTACTTCATTCACTCCGAGATGTGCGAGAACTGGAAATACGACAATCTTGCCAAATACCTGAAGAAGGTGTCGATTGTCGAAATGAAACATGCGGAAAGACTGATCGAGCACATACTCTTCCTTGAAGGGACCCCGAATATGACCGGCCCCACACAAATCAAGGTCGGGAAGACGGTGAAGGAACAATTTGAGAATGACCTCAAGTCTGAACTCGGCGCGATCAAGTCCTATAACGATGCGGTGAAACTGTCGCGGGCCGAGGGCGATAATGTAAGCGCCGAAATCTTCACCGCGAATCTGAGAGACGAAGAATTTCACGTTGACTGGCTGGAAGCGCAACTGGGCCAGATCAAGGAAGTGGGTTACGAGCGTTACTTGAGCGTGCAACTGGGCGGAGAGTAGACAGACTCAGGGCACTCCATCCTTCCCGTGCGGGTCTCCCAGCTCCCGCTTTTGAAGCCCGGGAAACCACGAACCCCATGCGCGCAGCACGGCTGCCACGCCGTTCCGTAGGCCTGTGCGAAGCTCCGCCTATAAATCGAGAATCTCCAGGAGCCGCTCCACAGTCATCCGGTGATGAGCGGCGACCCGCTTGAGGATGCTGGCGAGCGTCCCTGTCTTGATCGGTTCATGATAGGGAATCACTTCGTGGTTCTCGCCGTCGAACTCTGTGGAAACCCGGATGTGGAACCCATTCTGGTGGGTCGCCTCATAACCCAGATCGCTCAGCGCCTTGGCCAGGCGCAGCCCGTCAATGTCGCGAGGGAGCTTCATACCGCCATCACCTCATCGCGCACAAAATGCAACCGAATGATCTTCGGCGCCTCCATAGTCTCATCGAAGTAGCAGGCTACGGCGTCTTTGACCGTCGCCCGCAACTCCTCCAGAGTCTCCCCATGGGTGTGGATGCCATACCCAAGGGCGGAAGCGGTATAGCCGCCGTCCGCCTCGTCCTCGAGCACCTCAAAGATGATCTCGCTCATTAAAGAATGACCCCCTCCCGCTTGGGTAAAGGCTAACACTGGCCTGGTGCAAGAACAAGCCGGTTTTCCAGGCTCCGCCTTTGGGACCTGGGAAACCATAAACCCCACCCGCCGCATCCTCAAACCGGCTCTTAGCCCCTTCGTCTCGTCCGTAGCAGCATCCCGTAGCGTCAGTCGCCGGATGCGTCCTTGTTGCAAATCCAGGCGGAACAGAGCACAACGTCGCTTCCCCCAACCTCGGGGGAGGCACGCCTGCCTTCGAGTCGGACAAATCCCAGGAGGTGTTGCGTACCCGGCAACTCCAGTCACCGAAAGTGGTCCTGTAGCAGGCGCCGGCAAATGGGGTCGCCTTCCGCATGTTGCAGTTCTTGCCGACCGTCCCGTTGTGCGTGGGCTCCCAGCACGTATAGGCATCCCAGGTGCCGCGAACCGGGTACACCGGCTGCGAGGGATCGATCTCTCCGGCCCCCGAGTCAGCCCTGGCGGAAAACGGCCGCGATTTGCCCACTTCAGCCTGCACGTTTTCATACAGCAGAAGCCCGGAACCCATGATCTTTTCGTTGGCGCATAGGATGTAATCTCTCGCCTGGCTGGGCGAAGGCGCGCCTCTCGCCGGATCCTTCATCGAATTGCAGACAAGTGGATCCCGCGAATGGTAGGTATTGCCAACGCCTGTCTGGCCTTGCGCCAGAACGCTCGCACTTCCCAACACCGCCAATAGAGCCAGCATGGTTTGTGTTTTCATGATTTGATCCTCCTTGGGGTTGAAAAACCTATCCTTGGACGGACCAACCGGCATTGCGCGGGAAGGTTGAAGAAGCGAGAGCCTCTTGTGTGCCATAAACATGTTGTCAGGGGTGTCTAAGGCTGGAAGAAGGACCGTCGTATGACCGACTCTACCACGAAAGTATGTTTGCTCGTTTCCCAGATCTTCGCAAGCCGCCGGGTCTTTCAATTCTCCCGGCAGGGAGAACGCGAGAATAGTTCAGGCCGGGGTCCCCATCGACGGGTCCATGTCGATGGGGTGGGAGAGTGAAACCCTGGGTCAGCGTCCCCCATCCGCCCCGCCGTCCCGTAGGGCCAATGCGAAACCTCAACCCGCCTTCAATTCTGCCCCGTCCGGACCGTCGAAATACGCACCGGATTTGCATATAATTACCTCCCGCAGGCGCAGAATAGGAATATGAACAGTCACCAGAGCCGCGGGCCTTCCTATTCCCTGATCCCTACTCCCCATTGCCCGCCTCTTGCACACCAATTTCCGCGAGGTCCATTCTCTCTTTGTTCGCTTTTCGTCGGGCAACATCTTGATTTCGTTTGACTTGCGGATCAAGTTTTTCCGGCATTTGTTCAAAATAGGGTGTATTTGCACGAAATAGGGTGCATTTCCTGCCGAAACCAGCGGTGAATCCATCTTCATCCGGGCAGATTGCCATGCTTTGTTACACTGGCCTCGCGCGGCATTTCTTACCCAGAGAGAGAGCTACTGGCATGACCAGGTCACGGCGAGATGGTTTGTATCTATTGGCATTAGGGATCGCGATATTTGTTTTCTTTGGATCTGCCCTTCGGTTCATCGCCGCCGACTCGATGCGGGATTTCAAGGATGTTTATTACGGCACTCGATGCCTTCTTCAGCACGGTGATCCATACAACCAAACGGAGTTGATGCGTTTTTACCAGGGAGAGTCCGCGGAATCCTCATCCGATAGCATCCAGCGCCGCCAGTCTGAGACGCTGTATGTGAACCTCCCGACCGCATTTCTTTTCATCGCGCCCTTCGCCATCTTGCCATTGGGGCCTGCCTCTGCGCTTTGGATGTTTCTCACCGCCGCGAGCCTCATCCTTGCAGCCTTCCTGACGTGGAATCTCGGAGCCGACTACGCGCCCATCATCTCTGGAGGGTTGATCGGCCTTTTGCTTGCCAACTGCGCAATCGTCCTTGGGAACGGTAATCCGGCGGGGATCGTCATAGGCCTTTGCGTGATTGCCGTCTGGTGCTTCCTCAAGGAGAGATTCTTGCCGGTCGGCATCCTATGCCTTGCAGTCAGTCTCACAATCAAGCCTCATGACGTGATTCTGGTCTGGCTTCTCTTTCTGCTGGCCGGTGGCGCCCTTCGCAAGCGCGCGCTCCAAACCCTCGCCGTCACTGTTGCGCTGTCTCTGGCGGCCATCATGTGGGTATCCAGCGTCGCGCCGCAATGGAAGCCAGAGATGCGTTCCAACCTGGCCGAGATCTCAGCGCGCGGCGGGAACAACGACCCGGGGCCTGCCGGGTTGACTAGCAAGAGCAGAACTCCGGAGGTAATCACCGGCCTGCAGGCGGTCATAAGTGTCTTTAATGACGACCCAGGAGCCTACAATTCGATCAGCTACATTCTCTGCGGGTCTCTCTTGCTGGTCTGGGCAATCGCCACCCTGAGGTCGCCCCGCTCACCCACGCTCACCTGGCTGGCGCTTGCCGCGGTTGCCTCTCTCACGCTCCTTGCCACCTATCATCGCGCCTACGACGCCCGGCTCCTGCTGCTCACCGTTCCCGCGTGCGCGATGCTTTGGGCCGAAGGCGGCCGGGTTGGACGACTTGCGCTCCTGGTGAGTACCGCCGGGCTCTTGCTGACCGGGGAGGTTTCCCTGGCGATCCTCAATCTCTTTACCAAAAGCGTGCACCCTGGCACGGGACTCTTGGGAGAGATTCAGACGGTTGTGCTGATGAGGCCGGCCCCGCTCATCCTGCTGGTGATGGGCACCTTCTATCTATGGGTATACTTGCGCCGCGCCCGGATTGAGGGCGCCGCGGCAGCGGATTGAACCCTTACCCGAACAAAAACTCCTTCTCGCGCAGCTCCTTGATCGAGTCGCGCAGGCGGGCGGCCCTTTCAAACTCGAACTTCCTGGCCGCCTCGCGCATCTCCGCTTCCAGCCTGGCGATATAGGCGTCAAGGTCGGCCTGCGAGGCCAGTTCCGGCATCCCCGCCGTCTCTTCCACTTCCACCTCGCCGTATTCGGCCTTGAGAATCGCGGCCAGCCCCATGTCAACCTGGCTGACAATCGACTGCGGCGTAATCCCGTTCTCCTCGTTATAGGCGCGCTGAATCGCCCGCCGCCGGTCGGTCTCGTCGATCGCCCGCCGCATCGAATCGGTCATCCTGTCCGCATAGAGAATCGCCCGCCCCTCGATGTGCCGCGCCGCCCTTCCCATGGTCTGAATCAGCGAGCCCGCCGAGCGCAGAAAGCCCTCCTTGTCCGCATCGAGAATCGCCACCAGCGAAACCTCCGGCAAGTCCAGCCCCTCGCGCAGCAGGTTGATGCCGATCAGCACATCGAACTCGCCTTTGCGCAGGCCGGCCAGCAGCTTCACCCGTTCCAAAGTCTCGATCTCCGAATGCATGTACCGGCAGCGCACGCCGACCTCGGTATAGTAGCCGGCCAGGTCCTCGGCCATCCGCTTGGTCAGCGTCGTCACCAGCACCCGTTCGCTGCGCCTGGCGCGATCGCGAATCTCCCCCAGCAGGTCGTCGATCTGGCCCTTCACCGGCCGTATCTCGACCTCCGGGTCTACCAGTCCCGTGGGCCGGATCACCTGTTCGACCACCACCCCCGCCGATTTGGTTAGCTCGTACGGCCCCGGCGTGGCCGAGACATAAATCGCCTGCTGCACGCGGTTCTCAAACTCCTCGAACTTCAGCGGCCGGTTGTCCATCGCCGAGGGCAGCCGGAAGCCGTAATCCACCAGGTTCTGCTTGCGGCTCCGGTCTCCGAACCACATCCCATGCACCTGCGGAATCGTCGCGTGGCTCTCATCCACAAAGAGCAGAAAGTCGCGCGGAAAATAGTCAAGCAGCGTCGGCGGAGCCTCGCCCGGCAGCCGCCCTGAGAAGTGCCGCGAATAGTTCTCAATCCCGTGGCAGTAGCCCATCGACTTGATCATCTCCAGGTCGAAGCGCGTTCGCTGGTGAATCCTCTGCGCCTCCACCATCCGCCCCTGCAACTCCAGTTCAGCCACCCTCTCGTTCAACTCGGCAACGATGGTTTCGATCGCCTCGGCCTTGCGCTCCGGCTGCATCACGTAGTGGCTCTTGGGATAGATCGGCAGCCGCGCATACCGCTGTTTCACCGTGCCGAAGAGCGGATCGATCTGCGAGAGCGACTCGATCTCATCGCCGAAGAGCTCGATGCGGTAGGCCGTTTCATCATAAGTAGGGAAGACCTCGATCACGTCCCCGCGCACGCGGAATGTGCCCCGCCGGAAGTCAACGTCATTGCGTTCGTAGAGGATTTCGACCAGCCGCCGCGTAATATCCTTGCGGCTGATGCGCTGGCCTTTTTCGAGAAGCAGCAGCATCCCATAGTAGGCCTCCGGCGAGCCCAGGCCGTAGATGCAACTCACCGAACTGACTATGATTGCATCTCGCCGCTCGAAGAGCGACCGCGTCGCCGAGAGGCGTAGCTTGTCCAGCTCCTCATTGATCGTCGCTTCCTTCTCGATATACAAGTCGCCGGCGGGAATGTACGCCTCCGGCTGGTAGTAGTCGTAGTAACTCACAAAGTATTCGACAGCGTTGGAGGGGAAGAACTGCTTGAACTCGTGATAAAGCTGCGCTGCGAGGGTCTTGTTATGCGCCAGAATCAGCGCCGGTCGATTCGAGGCCTCGATGATCTTGGCCATGGTGAAGGTCTTCCCAGAGCCGGTCACCCCCAGCAGCACCTGGTGCTTCTCCCCCGCCGCCAGCCCATTCAGCAGCTCGTCAATCGCCCGCGGCTGATCCCCCTTCGGCTTGTAGTTCGACACCAGTTGAAAGTCCATGCAAAGATTATACGCGAAGGGCGAAGAGGAAGCGAATATACAGAAGAGAACTCACGTAGAATGGAAGCGCGGTTGCAGGAATGCGTATTGTGATGGATACGTCGGTGCTTGTTGCAGGACTGCGCTCCCGGCAGGGTGCCAGCGCGGCGCTGCTCAAGGAGATTGACGCCAACAGGGTCGAGCTTGTGGCGAGTCCCGCGCTGTTTCTGGAATATGAGGCCGTGCTCAAGCGGGAAGAACATGGCCTTCCGGCGCAATTTGTTGACGGCTTTCTTGCCGAACTGGCGCTGTGTATTTCTCCGGTGGAAATTCGATTCGTCTGGCGGCCTCAGTTGCGCGATGCCGACGACGAAATGGTGCTTGAAGCGGCGATTAACGGGCAAGCCGAGGCAATTGTGACGCATAATAGAAGAGACTTCGAGCGGGCAACCGAACGCTTTGGGATTGAGGTCTTGTCGCCGGCGGAATTGCTCGAGCGGCTCAGGCGGAAGGGGAGGGAAGCATGACGCGCGTATTCGATCTGCCGAATTCTCTCGTGAAACGCGCCGAGGAGTTGGCGCGTGAAGATGGCGTCTCCCTGGATGTTTGGGTGACCTCCGCGCTGGCGCAGAAGATCGGCGCGGTGGAGACCGCCGTGGAGTTCTTCCGGCGCAGGGCGCAATCCGAGGGCGCGGGCAAGGGGCTGAGCTCCTACATCGACCTCATTCCGGATAACCCTCCCATGCCGGGGGACGAACTGCCGATGGCTTGAAGCGTACGCTCCCGGGTCAAATCTAGACCTGGGGCGCCCGGCAGCACCTGGTGCTTCTCGCCCGCCGCGAGGCCATTCATCAGCCCGTCAATCGCCCTCGGCTGACCCCCCTTGGGCTTGTAGTTCGACACCAGTTGAAAGTCCATGTGAGGATTATATGCGAAGGCGAAGAGGAGGCGAAGATATGGGTGGGATTCAGGGCGATGCCGGTCCAAAATGTCGGCCTGCAGGCCGACGCGCATTTGCGCAAACAGCCCGACAAAGGGGTGGGGTTTTGTAGGCTTGCAGGCGGGCCGATTCGCGCTATCGAGACCGTTCCGGGAAAATGCTGGCCCGCAGGCGGACGGAAAAGTGGCAAATGTCGAGTTATTGCCCGGCCAAAAGTGTAGAAAATGGCCTAAAATACGCTGTTTTTGGCCGTTTTTTGGCACGTTTTGGGCGGGTTTGAAGACCCCTTCTACGAGTGGCTTGGCGATTTTGCATCATCTCAGAAGCTCTCCGGTCGACATGGGCGTTTGCCGGGACCGATCCTGCTAAACCGTGGGCTTCTTCTTGCGGGTTGAGGTCCGGAGTCTCCCCGGTCCTCAAGAGCGATGGGCCGGAGGCACCCTCGGTGTGGTTTTTGGGCGTCGAGACCGAGGCCACCCGCCGATTTTGCCATGACAACGCCACGACATCGACAGGGCGGACCGTCGGAATTCGGGAGCCTCTAGCCCGCCGTCACTCCGTCAACCAACTCGTCAATCGCTCGTGGCTGATCCCCCGCGGCTTGTAGTTCGTCACCAGTTGAAAGTCCATGTGGAAAAAAGTACACCTCAAAAGAGCGAAGATTGAGCGAAGGATGTGCTATACTTGCATTCCATGGGATGGTTGTTCTCTTGGGAAGTCACCAGCGTCGTCGTGGCTCTTGCAATTTCGGTTGCGCTGGGAGTCGTAGCCTTGAACGATTTTGGACTGGCTAAGTTTTTCTTCCTGATAGCAGCAGTCGATGCAGTCGGAGGAACGATCATGGGCATTAGTCGTTCTGGTCTTAATGTCTGGCGGCAGGGAGTCCTGGTGTTCATCGCCGGAGGCGGCATCTGCCTTCTGCTATTTCTCTCGCTTCGGTATGTAGATAGTAAGAAGGAGAAAGCAGCGGCCAATCCAACTTTGCAGGACCAGCCGGTCCATAATGACGCGGCTGTTCCCGATGCAAACAATTCATTCCCTCAACCTGTGCATACCGCACCTTCCAAACCGCAACATCATTCCTCATCAAATGAAGAAGTATTACATTCTGGTCACAATAATGCACAGAACGCGCAGTCGGGAACTGGCAACCAACAAACGATAACAGGCCGTAGTGCAAACGTACAAACAATGACTGATTCGCCTGGAGGCATTCAGGCCGGCGGAGACGTGAATATCAATGGGAAGGTTTCTCCGCCACCAAGGTTCATCCCGCAGTCTAAGTTCGCAACAGCCGTTTCAATATTGGAAACCGCACCTGCGGGTTCGAAGGTCAGCTTCATTATCGTTGGAGGCGGTGACGAGATCACCGCTATTGCCAATCAAGTAGCGGGCCTTTTCGCCGCCTCTAGAGGCAAGTGGGAGATCCTACCTGCAAGTTATGTAGGCTCCATGAACAATTCAGTATTCACGGGCTCCGGTGTCGAAACTCACCGGGGCGAGGGAATCAACTGTACCTACGGCTCATCAGCGACTCCGGCATTTGAAATCGCCATCCGAGCCATGAAAGCCGCCGGCGTCCCCTGCGGAAACCAACATGTGCCCGCTGAATATCCCAATGCAGACATTTCCATCATGATTGGAACTCGTATTCTAGCAGAAGAGTGAGCATTCGACGGCGGGGGGCCCCGGTCTCTAACCACGATGAGGGTGCCGCTGGTCCCTCGCCTCTGGGGATCGGGGACTACGTATCACTCAGGTCCCGCTCTTGAGACCCGGCATTTGCTTCACCCCAAACATTGCACAAATGGTATAATCGCTCCATGCCATGGTCTGTCGGATTC
>Ga0302189_10004171_pt1 | contig 10844 bp, 7 predicted proteins | sample II_Bog_E2_2_FD_194551 | JGI IMG/M metagenome (GOLD analysis project Ga0302189, IMG submission 194551) | Peat permafrost microbial communities from Stordalen Mire near Abisko, Sweden - II_Bog_E2_2 | ecosystem: Environmental > Terrestrial > Soil > Wetlands > Peat | place: Sweden: Abisko, Stordalen...
AGTTCCGGCGCTTGCTGCTTCGATTCGATCGCCTCAGTCAGCTGCACTACGCATTCAAGACCCTGGCTTATACAATGATCAATCTGCGGCACTTCTGCCAGGGCGTCCGTTCGACGCCAAAATAGAGATCCATTGCGCAAAATATTTCAAAATCAGCGTCGCAACGCCGCGTCCCCTAAAGTTTAGTTTCTCGACCAACTCTCGCAAGCTGGCGGAAAAAAACCCGCAACCAGTAGGGCAGATCGATAAGAAAATTTGCGGAAGCGATATGGACGGCGCAATCCATTCAGCCTAGGTTTGGTCTGAGACTGCACACGCGACCGCGGCCAGAACTTCGAATTGAAGGGGAATGCCGGAGATGATACAGCCACAATTCTTGGCCGTCGCGCCTCTTACGGCCAAGGCCAAGACATCTCTTTTCGCGCTGGACCCGGCGCTGGGCGTGCTTGATCCGCAGGGACCCGTCGCCGCCGGCAATTCGCAAATCCTGCTCAACGCGCTTGCGATCATGCTGATGATCGTCGTCCCGACTTTGTTGGCCCCGCTCGCTTTCGCTTGGTGGTTTCGCGCCTCGAACAAAAGGGCGATCTATCGGCCCGAGTGGGCTTATTCGGGGCGCCTCGAGCTAATCGTCTGGGGCATTCCGCTCCTCGTGATCCTGTTCTTGAGCGGCGTGACATGGATCGGCTCGCACGACCTCGATCCCGCCCGTCCGCTCGCCGAAGAGGCGAAACCTGTCGAGATTCAAGTCGTGTCGCTCGATTGGAAATGGCTGTTCATCTATCCGGACGAGGGAGTCGCGAGCGTCAACGAGATCGCCCTGCCGACCGACCGCCCGGCGCATTTCTCGTTAACCTCGGCCACCGTCATGAACATGTTTTTCGTGCCGCAGCTCGGCAGCATGATCGCCACAATGAACGGCATGGCGACGCAGCTCAATCTCAAAGCGGATCGGCCCGGCAACTACCTTGGCCAGTCCTCGCAGTTCAGCGGCGCCGGTTTTTCAGACATGCATTTCGTGCTGCGCGCGCTCGCCCCGGACTCCTTCACGCAATGGACGGCGGAGGCGCGAAAATCCCGGTTGGCCCTGGACGAAAGCGAATATCTCGCGCTCGCGCGCGCGCGCGCGACATCGCCGACGCTGTTCTATGGCTCGATCGATCGGGCCCTTTTTGAAAGGATCGCCGCGCGCCGGCTCACGAGCGAAGCCGGCCCGATAAGCGCCCCGGCTCGAACGATCGAGTGAACATGTTCGGCAAGCTCACCATAAACGCCATTCCTTGGGATCAGCCCATTCCGCTCATCGCCGGCGCGGTTGTCGGCCTCACTCTGCTCGCTGTTTTCATCTGGGTCGTCATCAAGGGTCATCTGCCTTACCTTTGGCGCGAGTGGATCACGAGCGTCGATCATAAGCGCATCGGCGTCATGTATGTGCTGCTCGGGCTCGTGATGCTGTTGCGCGGCTTCATCGACGCGGTGATGATGCGCTCTCAGCAGGCCCTCGCCTATCGCGCGCCGGGCTATTTGCCGCCGCATCACTACGACCAGATCTTTTCCGCCCACGGCACGATCATGATCTTCTTCGCCGCGATGCCGATCATGATCGGCCTCATGAATTTCGCGGTCCCGCTGCAGCTCGGCGTGCGCGACGTGGCCTTTCCGACGCTGAACTCGACAAGCTTCTGGCTCACCGCGACGGGCGCGCTGCTCGTCAACATCTCGCTCGTCGTCGGCGAATTCGCGCAGACGGGCTGGCTTCCCTATCCGCCGCTTTCCGAGCTTCCCTATTCGCCGGGCGTCGGCGTCGACTATTATCTTTGGGCGCTGCTGATCTCTGGCGCCGGCACGCTCATGACCGGAATCAATTTCGTGACCACGATCCTTAAGATGCGCGCGCCCGGGATGCGCTACATGCGCATGTCGATGTTCTGTTGGACCGCGCTCGCCTCCAATCTTCTCATCGTCGCGGCTTTCCCGATCCTGACCGCGACGCTGATCATGCTCGTGCTTGATCGCTATCTCGGTTTTCACTTCTTCGGCAACGAGGGCGGCGGCAACATGGCGCTGTTCATCAATCTGATCTGGGCCTGGGGGCATCCCGAGGTCTACATCCTGGTGCTGCCGGCTTTCGGCATATTCTCCGAGGTGATCTCGACCTTCTCCGGTAAGCCTCTGTTCGGCTATCGCTCCATGGTTATCGCCACCTTGGGCATCTGCCTCATCTCCTTCATCGTCTGGCTGCACCATTTCTTCACGATGGGCGCGGGCAGCGACGTGAATGCCGTCTTCGGGATCGCGACGAGCGTCATCGGGCTCGTCACGGGCGTCAAGATCTTCAACTGGCTGTTCACGATGTATGGCGGACGTATCCGCTTCAAAACGCCGATGCTATGGTCGCTCGGCTTTCTGGTCACCTTCGTCATCGGCGGCATGACGGGGATGCTGCTTGCCGTGCCGCCGGCGGATTTCGAGCTCCACAACAGCCTCTTCCTCGTTGCTCATTTTCACAATGTTATCATCAGCGGCGTGGTGTTCGCGGGCTTCGCCGGCGTCGTTTACTGGTTCCCGAAGGCCTTCGGTTTCCGGCTGCACGAGGGCTGGGGCAAGGCGGTGTTCTGGTGCACGCTCGTCGGATTTTACGTGACGTTTTTTCCGCTCTACGTCGCCGGACTGCTCGGCATGACGCGGCGCCTGCAACATTATGACGTCGCGGAATGGCGGCCTTGGGTTCTGGCGGCGGCCGTCGGGGTCGTCATTTCCGGCGTCGGAATGCTTTGCCAGATCGTTCAGCTCGTCGTCAGCATTCGCGACCGCGTCGCGCTTCGCGACGAAACGGGCGATCCTTGGGATGGGCGTTCGCTCGAATGGGCGACCGCCTCGCCGCCGCCGGCCTTCAATTTCGCCTTTCTGCCCGACGTCAAGGGGGAGGAGCCATATTGGGCGATGAAGCAGCGCGCCATCGAGACGCAGCATCTCGCCGCGGCTGGCGAATATCAGGCGATCACAATGCCGAAAAACAGCGCCACCGGCTTCATGACCGCCTTTTTTGCGACGGTCACCGGCTTTGGGCTGACCTGGCACATCTGGTGGATGGTCGGCGCGGGCCTCGTCTTAGCCTATGCGGGCTTTGTCTGGTTCGCCTGGCGCGACGAGGACGAATATGCGATTCCGGCGAGCGAGGTTCAACGGATAGACGGCGAAAGACGGCGCGCGCGAGAAGAATGGCTGGCGCGCAACGCCAATGTGAGCGAGGCGGCATGACGGCGACAGAGACACTCACCCTGCCCGGCGCGCCGCGCGTCCAAGCAGGAGCCGACGCGCCCGGCCATGGCGAAGGCGGCCCCGCCTCGAAGCGTGTGATCGTCGGCTATGGCTTCTGGATTTTTCTGCTCAGCGATATCATCATGTTCTCCGCGTTCTTCGCGGCGCATGCGGTGCTACAAAATGCGACGGACGGCGGCCCGTCCGGCGGCGATCTCTTTAATTCGCGGAACGTCGCGATCGAGACGGCGTGCCTGCTCTTCTCGAGCTTCACCTGCGGGCTTTCGGCGGTCGGCGCCGGGGCGCGCCGCATGATTTGGACGCAGGCGGCGCTGTTCGTGACGGGGCTCCTGGGCTTGGCCTTTCTTCTGTTGGAGGCGCACGAGTTCACGACGATGATCGCAGCCGGCGCCGGTCCGCGGCGCAGCGCGTTTCTCTCGTCCTTTTTCGCGCTCGTCGGCTGTCACGGCGCGCATGTCACCATCGGGCTGTTGTGGCTCGGCACGATGATGGCGCAGCTCGTCATCAAGGGCTTTCGCGCCGACATAGAGCGCCGGCTGCTTTGCTTCAATCTGTTCTGGCACATGCTCGACATCGTCTGGGTGGCGATTTTCACGCTGGTTTATCTCGTCGGAGGCGCGCGATGAGCGTTCAAAGCGAAGATCACACTGCGATCGACGTCGCCCCCGGCGCCATGGACGCCGAGCGAGAAAGCGTCTGGGAAGGCGTGCAGACCTATCTGATCGGTCTCGCTCTGTCGGCGCTGCTGACGGGCGCGGCGTTTTACTTCGCGCAATCACAATGGATATGGAGGCCAAGCATCCCGGTCGCGCTGAGCGTTCTCGCCGTCGCGCAGATCGGCGTGCATCTCGTGTTCTTCCTGCACCTGACGACCGCGCCCGACAATGTGAACAACACTTTGGCGCTGGCCTTCGGCACGCTGATCGTGGCGCTTGTGATCGGCGGCTCGCTTTGGATCATGTATCACATGAATATGAACATGCCGCCGATGGAGCGAATGCCGACGCCCGTCGCTTCGGCCGCGCGCTATCGGACGGCGACGGGCGTCATCGAAGCCGCGAACCCCGAGCCTGTCGCGGCGAAAGTTTCCGGCGTCATCCGATCGGTCGACTGCGATGTCGGCATTAGGGTCCAGAAGGATCGGCTTTGCGCAATGATCGACGCTCCATCCCTCGATCGCGCCGTTGCGCAAAGCGAGCGGAGGCTGCGCGCGGCGCAAGCGCGAGCGAGGCACGATCAGGCTGCGCTCGCCGCCGCGCAGGCGCGGCTGAAGCATGGACCAGGCGCAAGAAAGCACGTCGAGGCGTCGCAGGAGGCGCTTGGCCGTGATGAGCGCGCCGCCGCCGCCATGCAGCAGGCGCTCGACGCGGCGAAAGCGCGGCTCGCCGACGCAAAGATCATCGCGCCGACGGACGGCGTCGTGCTTTCGCGCAACATCAAGCCAGGTCAAGCGGTCGCTCCGAATTCGGAGCAGCCGCTTTTTCTGTTCGCACCCGACGGGACGCCTGTCGAGTTTAAAGCCTCCCTGCCGGGGTCTCTAGCTACGGCGTTCAAAACGGGAGAGAAGGTCGTCTTCACCGTCGACCAGCTACAGGGAGAGAGTTTCGAGGGCAAAATCCTGAGCGTCGCCCCCGGGGAACGAGCGGAAGCCGCCGAGGTCGTCGTGACGGCTCCCAATCCGCGCGCGGCGCTGAAGCCGGGCATGAAAGCGACGCTCAGGGCGCCCGCCGAGTGAAATGTGAATGTGGCGGGAGTTCGAAACGAAAGTCGAAGGCCTTGTCGAAACTCCGCGACCTCCCATTAACGAGGAAGCTGAAATCGATTTCAAAGCTCACGCGTTTCCTGCTCGGCGAAGGCGGATCATTCCACGATTTCCGACCCGCCGCCGAGCGCGCGGTAGAGGCGCACAAAATTGCTCGCAACGAGCCTTTAACATTTCTCATTGATCGAAGATAGCGATGCAATAGCCCCAGCATCCGCGATGAATATGCTTTGTCCCCTTATGCGTACCAGAAAGCCTTTTCGTTACCTCTGGCCCACAGGATCACGTCACGTTCAAAATGGCTGCCCTTGAACTCGATCATCTTGCTGTTCCGCTGGAATCGTTTCCAGCGATCATATCCCAGTCAACCGCCAAGAAAAGTTTGCGACATGTGTGGACGCCCGCTTCGGCGCAAGAAAAATCTTCTGGATGGCTATGGCGCGTAGTCGGGTGCTGACATGTGTCCGGCCTCACGAATGCAGCGGTTCACACGCCGCGGGCCCGTATGGGAGTTCGCGGATCGGGTCCAAATCAGAACCGCGTGCTTTTAAACACTCCGTCGCAAACTGGTTTTCCCGATCCCATCTCACCGATTATTGCGCCATACTTTCCGTTTGACCTCCTACGCCTCCGACAGCCCCACGATCGTGAGCAAGTTTACGCCACGACCGGAGCTCGGTAAGTCCCTCCTTTGGCCATCAACGCCCAAATGACGCGGGCCATTTTGTTAGCCAACGCAACTCTCACCAGCATCGCTGGCTTGCGTGCGATCATGCTCGCAAGCCACGAGCCCGCGGGCGCTCCTTTTCGCGCGGCCCAACGCACCACCGAGCTCGCGCCGATGATGAGCAGACGTCGCAGCGTCCGCTCTCCCATCTTCGACGTCGCGCCGAGGCTTTGTTTCCCTCCGGTGGAATGTTGCAATGGCGTGAGCCCGAGCCAAGCCGCAAAGTCGCGACCTCGTTTGAACGTTTCAGCCGGCGGCGCCAGCGCTGCCACAGCCGTCGCGATCACTGGACCCACCCCGGGGATGCTCATAAGGCGACGCGCTACTTCATCTTCTTTGGCGCGCCGCGCAATTGCGATGTCCAGGAGCTTTATGCGTTGATCCAGCAAATTCAGCATATCAACCAAGACGCAAAGGATGGGGCGCGCCGCTTCCGGGAGAGGCTGCTTTGGATCCTGCACAGCCATAATGAGCTTGGCGACGTGTGCCGGGCCTTGAGCGACAATCAAGCCGAACTCGGCGAGATGACCACGTAGAGCGTTGATGATCTGCGTACGCTGGCGCACCAGCATATCGCGTGTTCGGAACACAACTGCCGCGCCTTGCGCTGCTTCACTCTTGACCGCTACGAAGCGCATGGTGGGGCGCTGGGCGGCTTCGCAGATCGCCTCTGCGTCGGCGGCATCGTTCTTCTGGCGCTTTACAAAGGGCTTGACATAGGCCGGCGGAATCAACCGCACGCGATGCCCGTAATTACCGATCTCCCGACCCCAGAAATGCGACCCTCCGCAAGCCTCCATCGCTACGGTGCACGCCGGTTGAGTTGCAAAGAATTCCAGCACCTGTGCTCGCCGCAGTTTCTTGCGGAAAATGACGTCCCCCGACGCATCCGCGCCATGCGCTTGAAAAACATTCTTCGCCAAATCCAATCCAATGGTGCTAACTTTTTTCATGGACGCCTCCCTCAAGTGGTGTTCAACACCTCCACTTTGGCACATCGATGCCGTCGGGGGGCGTCCACCCCATCAGAACCAAGTCGCTTGGGGCCCCAGATTTTTCGAGTAAACTTCTGATCTTTCACCAGGATACGAGAGCGGAAAGCTCATGCGTTTGGACTCGACCGCTAACGGGATGGTCCAGCCGTGTTCCCGCCCCACTGGCGAGCAAAGCTGGACTTTGGCTGCATTCGCAGAAGCACACTCATGTCCAGCTCGGCATTCAGTCAGATCGCCATTATCGGCATCGATGTCGGCAAGAACTCGTTTCATATCGTCGGCCTCGACAAGCGGGGCGCGATTATCCTACGACAGAAATGATCGCGTGGTCAGGTTGAGGCTCGGCTTGCAAATATGCCGTCCTGCCTGATCGGCATGAAAGCCTGCGTCAGCACGCATCATCTCAGCCGCAAGCTGAATAGCCTTGGTCATGACGCCCGATTGACGCCGGCGAAATATGTTCGGCCCTATTCCAAGGGACCGAAGAACGACTTTCGTGACGCCGAGGCTGTGCAGCGGCCGACAATGAAGTTCGTGGGGAAGACGCGCTTGAGGGTTTTTGTTTCAATTGCTAACCGTCTGGGTCGAGATCGGAAAGCCGACACGGACGCAGCAGGCGCGGGCCTTGCCGTTGCTCACGACCTCGGTGTGCAAGCGCCGTCGCCACCGGCGAAGGCCACGCCTTTCGCGGTCGCGATCAAATTGCATGCACGCCTTGATGTCCATGCGGTCCCTCCTATCTCCACCGCAAAGCATGCGGCGGGGGGTGACATGGGTGGAAGCGGCGTCGAGGTCTCAACGCTCGTGCTTCAGGGCGGCGGCGCGCTGGGCTCGTACCAGGCGGGTGCCTATGACGCCCTGCTCGCCGCTGGGCAGCGGATCGACTGGGTGGCCGGCATTTCAATCGGCGCGATCAACGGCGCGATCATCTGCGGCAACCCTCCCGAGCGTCGGGTGGAGCAACTGGCGAAGTTTTGGCGCCAAACCTCCAGCGCGATCACCACGGCGCCGTTCAATGGCCAAGAAATGGTGCTTGAGCTTTTCGACGAGACGAGCGCGGCGATCACCGCCACTTTTGGCGCGCCTGGATTTTTTCGCCCTCGCATGCCGCCGGCGCTCCCCGGCTTTTCCTATTCGCCACAGAGGTTGAGTTTTTACGACACGGCCCCCTTGCGCGAGACGCTGCTGTCGCTTGTCGATTTCGACCTCCTCAATTCCGGCGCGACGCGCTACAGCATCGGCGCGGTCAACGTGAAGACCGGCAATTTCCGTTATTTCGACACGACACGCGAACGGATCGGTCCGGAGCATGTCATGGCTAGCGGCGCTCTGCCGCCGGGTCTTCCGATGGTCGAGATCGAGGGCGAATATTATTGGGACGGGGGCGTCGTCTCGAACACGCCGCTACAGTATGTGCTCGACTATGAGCGGCCGCCGCGCGACATGCTGGTGTTCCAGCTCGATCTCTTCAGCGCGCGCGGCGAGCTGCCGCGGACGCTGATCGAGATCACCCAGCGCGAGAAGGACATTCGCTATTCCTCGCGCACCCGCATGAACACCGACCTGATGTGCCGCTTGCATAAACTAAGCCAATCATTGGCCCGTCTTGGCCCTCAACTGCCGCCAGAGCTGCGAGAGGACCCTGAATGGCGCGGCCTGTACGAAGCGGCGCACGAAAACTCGACGACCATCGTGCACTTGATCCATCGCCGCGCGCTGGGCGAAGGCGCCTCGAAGGATTTCGAGTTCTCCCGTTTCACGATGGAGCGCAACTGGGGAGACGGGAAGCTCGACGTTCAGAGGACGCTGAGCCATCCCGATTGGCTCAACCGCGAACGCGCGCCCCGAGGGGTGGTGACGCTGGATTTGACCAAAGAGGGTAAAGCCGACTGAGAGAGCGCGGATACGGCGGGTTTCCGCCGCGCCAGCATCACTGGGCGAGAGGAGTTTTTCCATGAAGAGAGCGACAATTTTCGCGCTTGGCGTCGCGGCGATCGCTAGCGCCGCGGCTGCGGTGACGATTTATGCGAATTGGAACGCCTTCGTTCCGACCGCAGCCATGGGAATCAATTATTTGCGCTACCTCAAGGCGCCCAAGGGCGAGCTGACAGTCGAGACCGCGCAGGGCTTTGACGGCGCAAACTCGGTGGCCGCCGTCCGCTCTCCGCCGCCGGATGACGGCCTCTGGCCAAGTTACAACAAGACGCTCGCCTCCGACCGCTTCTCCTCCCTAAAGGAGATCAACCGCGAAAACGCGGACCGGCTCAAGGTGCTCTGCACTTACGACACGCACCAGTACACTGGCTTCAACTCGGGCCTGCTGATGGTGGATGGAGCGCTGCTATTCGCGACCGAACATGACACCTATTCCATCGACCCGATCACCTGCGGTGAAAAATGGCATAAGCATGAGACCTATGCGCCGGGGACGCCGCAAGCGGTCAACCGCGGCGTCGCCTATCTCGACGGGCGCGTGTTCCGCGGCACGCAGGACGGGCGGGTGCTCGCCTATGACTTCAAGAGCGGCGAACGGCTGTGGGAAACGGCGATCGCGGACCCCAAGAAGAGCGAGAGCGCGCCCGCGGCCCCGATCGCCTGGAACGATCTCGTCTTCATCGGCAACGCGGGAGGCGATTTCAAAGGCGTGAAGGGCAGAATGTATGCGCTTGACGCGGCGACCGGGCGGATCGTCTGGGAGTTTTATCTCGTTCCCAAGCAGCCCGGGGATCCGACCCGCGGTCCAGAGGGCGCCTCGCCGCTCGACGCCTCAAGCTGGGATGTGGCGGGCGGCTCGCCGATCTCGGGCGGCGCGACCTGGACGTCCTACACGCTCGATCCCACGACCGGGCTGCTCTATGTTCCCGGCGGCAATCCGGCGCCCGATTTCGCCGCGGCCGTGCGAGGCGGCGCCAATCTTTATTCAGATTCAGTGGTGGTTCTCGACGCGAAGACTGGAGCCTATCACACTCATTTCAAGCTCGCGCCCAAGGATTGGCATGACTGGGACGTCTCAAGCGCGCCCGTGCTCGTCACGACCGCATCGGGCAAACACGTGATGCTTGTCGCGCCCAAGGACGGCCATCTCTATGGCTTCGACCTCGACACGAAAGAGCGGCTTTATCGCGTGCCGGTGACGGCGGTGGAGAACGCCGACGTACCCTTCTCCGCGGAGAAGAGCGTGCATTTCTGTCCCGGGTCGATCGGCGGCGCCGAATGGAACGGACCGGCCTACGACCCACAAAATAATCTCGTCCTGGTCGGCGAGGTGCAATGGTGCACGACCGTCAGGATCGAACCCACGCGCAAGATCGAGGGCGTGGCGAAATTCACTCCCTGGTCCGCGGAGGATTCCATCAATCCATTCAACGTGTGGGGCAAGCCCGATCCCGTGTTCCAATGGGCGGGCTGGCTCTACGCGGTCGACGCGGACAGCGGTCAATGGCGCTGGCGGGCCAAGACCAACTATCCCGTGCAGAGCGGCGTGGCGCCGACAGCGGGCGGCGTGGTGTTCTTTGGCGACATGGGTGGCAATTTTTACGCGCTCGATGCGGACACCGGCCGCGAACTCTGGGGCGAAAAGATCGGCGGCGCGGTTGGCGGCGGCGTCATCACCTACACCACCCTGCGGGGTCAACGTGTCGCAGTCGCGACCGGTCTCACGGAAATCCTCTGGCCAACCGAGATTACGACAGCCAAGGTTTCCATCCTGGGCCTTGTCAAGAATTGAGCACGCCGCGCAAGATACGTTATCCCCAACCGCCGCGCCTGTCATACTGACGTATTTCAGGGTCTTCGTCACTTTCCGGGAAGATGGATTTACTGCAGTGGCAGCATTCGCGCCCGCAACAGTTCGATGCCTGCGCGGCCGAACATGGCCCGCTTGAGTGTTTTCAATCTGTTGATTTGGCCTTCGGCCTGGCCACTGCTCCATGGTTCGGCGATAGCGTTCCCGACGGCGTCGATGTCACGGGCCAATATCCGCGCGAACTGCTGTAGGGCATGAATGCCAGAATGGCTCGCATCATCGAGCCAAGAGCCGAGCTTGTCGGGGTCGGCGCCCCGTAAAAGGCCACGAAAT
>Ga0302189_10004178_pt1 | contig 10837 bp, 7 predicted proteins | sample II_Bog_E2_2_FD_194551 | JGI IMG/M metagenome (GOLD analysis project Ga0302189, IMG submission 194551) | Peat permafrost microbial communities from Stordalen Mire near Abisko, Sweden - II_Bog_E2_2 | ecosystem: Environmental > Terrestrial > Soil > Wetlands > Peat | place: Sweden: Abisko, Stordalen...
TCCGCGAACCTATGGCCGAACGGTAAACTGAGAGAAACGGCAATTCCGTGATTTCACTCCGTGGACTGGGGACTACGATTCGAGCCAAATATGCTGTCGAGGCTGTCTTGCTCGCCGCTTCGCTACTCACCTTCGTTCCAGTCTCTGCGCAATCGCAATCGGCAACGGTTCTGGTTACCGGCACAGTGTTGGACCCGACCCGACTAGCGCTCGCTGGTGCTCGCGTGGAGTTTGATCTCGCCCCAGGGAAACAGTTTTCAACCACAACCGACGCTAATGGACGGTTCATTCTGGAACTTCCTGCCTCCGTGGATTACACCGTTCGTATTGAAGCTGCCGGCTTCGCCGCTCTCTCGCGGCATGTTGTTCTCAGCAGTTCCGGCATGGACCTAACCCTGCGGCTGGAACGGGTGGCATCCGACACTCAAGAGGTTGTCGTCTCGGGAAGCGTGGGCACGATCGAACTGGACAGTCCAGACCCATCTCAAAAGATTCTGGTTCGCGAAGAGCTGCTGGACGCGAACCCCGGCAGGCCGGGCGCTCCGGTATCCATTCCCGGCATGCCGATTGAAACGGCTTCCGGTGGCATCAAGGCTCCGCAGTATTTTGTGCCGGGTGTGGCGGGTGACCACGGCGAGCCCATAGCGCAATACATCGCGGTAGGCGACTATCTGGCTTCGAACAACCTGTCAGCGAACGCACACGGTAACGGCTACGCCGACCCGAATATCTACGTTTCCGCTGTTTTAAGTAGCGTGCAAACCGACGGGGGCGCCTTCAACGTTTTGGAGGGGAATCACGCACTCAACCTGGCCGCAACGTACAGCCTGCGGTCGCAGGTGCGCCGCTTCTTCACGGTCACGGGTGACTACAGGGATCTCGACGGAACTCTCGGACTTGCGCCGTCCGATCCCAACAAGAAGGAGTGGCTTGCGCTTGAAGCCAACTATGGCAATGGCTTGATGCGTGCGCTGGAGCATCGGCAGCAGTACAAATGGAACGCCTCGCGCATCTTTGACTCTGCCTCGCACGAGATCGCGTTGCTGAGCATCGGCTATTACGGCCACTCGCATGAGGGCAATCTTGTCCCTTTGGGCTACGGTCTCCAACTGAACGACACGATAGACCCGCGCCAGATGGACCAGACCCATACCAGCATTCTTGCTGTGAATGACGACTGGCGAGCCGCTCGCGCCGACACGATCTCCAGTTCGGGTTTCTTTCGCACCTACAACCTCGCGCTCTACTCCAACTTCGGCGAAGGCCTCATCCGACAAAGCGAGTTTCGCACGCTTGAAGGAGGGCAAGCGCGTGACTCCCATCGGTTCGCTCCATGGTTTGAACTCATGGGCGGTCTTGATTACAACGAGGACGACATTCACCGCGACAACCTTGACCACTATCTCTCCGCCGACCCAAAGGTCTATGGACCGTTCGTGAAGGTGCTCGCAAACAACATCAACCTCCGCGAGCTGGCCCCGTTTTTGGCGGCCCACGCTGATTTTGGATCGCATTTTCATTTGTACGGTGGGCTGCGTCACGAGCAGGTCGAGATGGACAACACTGACGTGCTCAAACCAGATCAATCGTTCGACCTCTGGCGAGGCTTTGAAAGTCCCAAGGCAACGTTCACCTGGACGCCAGGATCAGGCCCGCTGAGATCGTTGCCCTCGGTCTCCTACAGTATCGGGCAGGCGTTCTTCACCGAGGACCCGCGCATCGCCGCTGCCGGCAGCACTGGCACCGGCTCCTCCGCTTTGGCCTCTCCCTTTGAGCGCTCTCACTCCGAGCAACTGGTACTCGAAAGAGAGACCCGCGGCACCGACGTCCGACTCACCCTCGGCCGGTCGACCACTACGGCTACGCTCGCCAAGATCGACCCCGATACCGGCTTGGCGGAAGACGAAGGCCCCGGTTCGCTTAGGTTCATGACCGCCAGCGTGCGTCACCAGTTCAGCTTTGGCATGGTCCAAGCCATCTTCTCCAAGGCGGATGCTCGCGACGACGACACGGGCCTGCCGAGCGCCGAAGCTCCTCGCACCGTCTTCGACGCGCTTACCACACTGGATCGTCTGCCGCTTGGGTTGCGCGCTCGCGCCGAGTACGAGTATGTAGGCCACAAGTTTCTCGACGCCGGTAATGCCCAGCACCCAGCGCAGTACGAAGCCATCCCCGTCGGTGAAACACGGATCGCGCTCGTACGCCCGTTTCTCGATGGTCGCCTGCAGCTTGGCCTCGACGGCATGATCGCACGTGGCTACACTGGCCAGACCACCGAAACTTTCGCCCCCGGCTGGCAGGTGGGGGATTCAGCGCCATCCTGTGCGGCTGGCATCGACGGCGTTGCCAATGACTTCGATTGCGGCACTACAGAACGCGCGGTGGGCGTCCGGATGGTCTCCTTCATTGGTGGTTCTATCTCTTACCGTTTTGGCAGTCGAAAGTAGAACAGATACCCGTCGGTAATCAGAATGTCTGCAAGTGTCCGCCGATCCGTCGCGGCAGGATCCTCGGTTGACGACTTCAGGCCAAAGCACTCATTGACACCCGGTTACGCGCGATTGTCGTGATTACTCCCCGAAAACGCCGATGTTGGTTGGGAAGACGGCGCGGAGTGTTGTTGTGGGTTGGGTCGTTGGGGTGTTGGCGCGTGTGCGGGCAAAGAAGCAAATGCGCGTCCTCTTCGACCAGGCTCAGGGAAGGCTCTTTGGGCACTTAGATCGGAAAAAAACAACCGCAGGTCCCCTTCAGACTGCTGACAAAGGTCTGATTCTGCGCGGACCCGGCGAGAAAGGGGATGGGGCTAAAGCCCCATCTCTCTCATTTGAAGTGGTTTGCGGCACGACTGAAGTCGTGCCCTTTCGCACATCTACGTTGAATTCAAGGTTTGTCATCAGACCGCGGGTCCCCTTCGACTTTGCTCAGGGCAGGCTTTCGACTCCCTTCGCTGCGCTTCGGTCGCTCAGGATGACAGTCCCTTAGGGGATGACGCCGCGATGAATGGGGCACAGGCCCTACTTTGAATGCGATTCGTTCTTTCGCTGGGCTACCCGACGGACTATCCTCGATCCGGAGGACCTTATGCTGAAAAATGCAACGGCTGCGGCTTTCTTTACGTTTTCATTGACGATGGCCTGGGGGCAACAGGCGGAGATCAAGACTGCCGACTGCGCGAAGCTGGCGAGCCTGACGTTGCCGGGGACGAAGGTTGTCTCGTCGGAGGTGGTGGCGGCGGGGGCGTTTACACCCCCTGGGGCGGCACAGCCGTCTGCGAATGGAAAAGCCCTCTTCGCGTGGACGCCGGCCTTTTGCCTCGTGGTGCTGATGGACAAGCCCAGCGCCGACTCGGCGATTCCGATTGAAGTGTGGATGCCGGTGAAGGGATGGAACGGGCGGTTTCGCGGGCAGGGAAATGGCGGGTTTGCGGGCAGCACGGATTATACGGGGCTGGCGTTGGCGGTGACGAAGGGGTATGCGAGCGCGGCGACGGATACGGGGCACGAGGGATCGGTGGGCGATGCAAGCTGGGCGCTGGGTCATCCGGAGAAGGTGATCGACTTTGGCTACCGGGCGATTCACGAGATGACGGTGAAGGCCAAGGCGGTGGTGGAGGCGTATTACGCCGCGCCGGCCACGCACACGTACTTTGCGAGCTGCAGCGATGGTGGGCGGGAGGCGCTGATGGAGGCGCAGCGATTTCCGGAGGACTACGACGGGATTATTGCCGGGGCGCCGGCGAACAACTGGACGCGCCTGATGGCGACCGCGCTGTATAACACGCAGGCGCTGACGCTGGACCCGCAGGATTACATTCCATCAAGCAAACTGCCGGCGATTGCAGCGGCGGTGCTGGCCGAGTGCGACGCGGCCGATGGGGTGAAGGACGGGGTCATCAACGATCCGCGGAGCTGCCACTTCAAGCCGGCGACGATGATCTGCAAGGGAGCGGAGACGGACCAGTGTTTGACGGCGAAGCAGGCGCACACGCTGGAAGTGCTGTATGCGGGCAGCCACGATGCGAGCGGGAAGAAGATTTTTCCGGGATATTTGCCGGGATCGGAGGAAGGGCCGGGTGGATGGAGCCTTTGGATTACGGGACCCGTTCCAATGGGGAGTGCGATCTCCGGGTTAGCGAAGGGGTACTTTGCAGACATGGTGTATGAGCGGGCGGACTGGGACTTGAAGACGGCATCGATTGAGGACTCGTTGAAGGCGGCCGTTGCGAAGACGGGGCTTGCGTTGGACGCGACCGATCCGAACCTGAAGCCGTTCGTCTCGCGCGGGGGCAAGCTGATCCTGTATCACGGATGGAACGATCCCGCGATCTCAGCACTGAACACGATCGAGTATTACGAGGCGGTGCGCGCGGCGACGGGAGAAAAACTGGCGGACTCGTCGGTGCGGCTGTACCTGGTTCCGGGGATGCAGCACTGCGCGGGCGGGCCTGGAGCAACAAATTTCGGCCAGTTTTGGTTGCCCCCGGGGAATTCTCCGGACGATGCGGAACACGATGTGAACCTGGCGATGGAAGCGTGGGTGGAAAAGGGAGCAGCTCCGCAACAACTGATTACGGGAAAGTATGCGGACCAGGCGAACCATTTTCAGTTGCTGATGACGCGGCCCCTGTGCGCGTATCCCAAGGGGTCGCACTACAAGGGCACGGGCGACACGAACGATGCGGCGAACTTTACCTGCGTGGGCGCGGGGAAGTGAGCCTGGAGGCAACGGAGGACATCCTTCAGGGGCTGAAGCCCAGTGATTTTTTGCGGCGTTTGCGGCACGACTGAAGGCAAGGTGTATGCGCGCGGACGTGGACGTCCGCGGTACAGCGGGTCTGGAGACCCGCGCTACTTTCTTCGGCTCCCTTCGCCACACTACTGTTTGGGCGGGGTGTTGGGGGTCTTGGGTGGGGTGATGTCCTGGCCGTTGTAGATGATTTTGCTGGTTGATCCGAACTGCTTGTAGTCGGAATACTTGATGGTGTCGCGGATGTGGACGTCGTTGGCCAGGTAGCCGTTGCCACCTGAAAAATGCAGGACGCCCTCGCCCTTGGTGTAGACCGGGAACCAGTAGTGCCCGTCGACCTGGGCGCGCCAGGTCATGAAGGGCGGATGGAGGTCTTCACTGTTCTTGCGGGTGTCGTCGGGGACCATGCGGCCGTCGGTGACTACAATCTGCAGATCGGTTGCGTCGACCCAGATGCGGCCGAGCAGGTAGCGTTTTTTCTTTTCGATGATTTTGGGGCTGACATCGAAGACGAAGCAGTCGATTTCATCGACCTTCTGGCGGCCGACGTATTTTACGTCGTACTGGCCGATGTCCTCGGCGGTAAGGACGAAGGGGTATCCGTGCTGGATGTCCTGAAGGTCGGAGGGCGACATCATGACGCGCTGCAAGGTGTTGCCGGGGGCGTAGACGACCTTTTCAGTGCGTGCGCCGGAGGGGTCGAAGATGACGTCGTCGACTTCATACCACTCGCCGTCTACCTTGTTGGTGTCGTCGTCGACGGTCTGGACGCTTGCGATGCGGCGGTAGGTGTAGTGGTTGAGGGCCTGCTGGAACTCGCTCTCCTTGGCGGCAAATTCCTTGATGATCTGCTCGGGAGGCGTGGCGGGGGCGGTGATGTCCATGGGCCCGAAGCCGGAGTCGAGCGCCATGGGCGTGAAGCTGTCTTTACCTTGCGCGGCGGCCTGCAGGACGCATCCCGCAGCCAACAGCATCGCCATCCATTGCCGATTGCGCACCTTGGCTCCCTCCTGGTGGGTTCGATGCAGCCTGGGCCACGAGGGCCGAGGGCCAGAAGCCCATCCTATCTACAACATTAGACGCATAGACTACGCCGCAGGGTGGATTGACAATCCAGGCTCGGACGCCCACGGGGTTTGCTGGACTGAGCGCACTCTCATGTTCCGCAGGGGTCGCCTGGGGGTCGTCCACCTGGTTCCCGGTCAAGAGCAGCATATCGGACCCGGTCCCTTGTCCGCTAACATCGAGTGGCGTCTTCCCTGGATGGGGATGCAAGGAGCGCTTCAGAGTCCATGTTCGATTCGTATCACATGCCGGCCCTGGTGCTGACAACCCTGCTGCTGCCCGCATTCGGTTATCTGTATATGCGTTTCCGGGATACGCGCACGCTGCTGTGGTTCCTGGGATTCCTGTTTGCGATTGTCCGGATGCTTCTGATCTACAAGCTGCCGTGGTGGGATGTTACGAACGGCAGGATGCATCCGTGGGTGGCGGCGGCAAGCCAGACATCGATTCAAATCTGCTCCGCGATGTTTCTGGCGTCGCTGTCTCCGCTGCGCTTTCGCATCGGCCGGCTCAGCATGCTGTACGTCATTCCGTTCACCATTCCGCTGGTTGCCTATTCGATCCTGTTTCACGGCGTTTTTCGCGGTGTTACGCCCGGCGAGCCCAAGTTTCTGATCTTCCCGGCACTGGGGCTGATGGCGCTGGTGGTGGGTTTTTTCTGGGGAGTTGCCAAGGGCAGCATGCCGAAATGGCTGGGAGGATTTCTCTGTGTGGTGGTGGGCGGGCTGGGGCTTTGGGTTTGTTTTGCGTCGGGAGGCCGCTGGCCGCTCACCCTGGTGGAGTGCGCCAACCACTTCATGACCGCGCTGCTGCTCATTTTTGTGTTCCGGCGATTCTCTCCGGGGGTGGTGCTGAGCGTGATGGGGTTTTCCGCCTGGTCGCTGACGGTGTTGAAGATGATTCATGCGATTGCGCTGCATCCGGTGATTCACATGAACCTGGACCGTTGCGTGAGCATGGGCAAAGTGGTTGCGGCGGTAGGCATGATCATGCTGGCGCTGGAGGATGAGCTGGCCATCAACAAGGCGGCGCAGGAGCGCGAGCGCAGGGCGCGCCGGGAGCTTGAGGCCTACGCAAACCTGATCCTTTCGCGGCGCAAGGTGGAGGATTTTGACCGCCAGGGAAACGAGATCTGCCAGACGGTGGTGGAGCACAGCCGGTTTGCGCAAGCGGCTCTGCTGCTGAATACCGCGGGACGGTTGCGCCTGGCCGGATCCGCTGGTCTGGAGGGCGCGACGGCGACCGCGCTGGGGGCGCTTGCAGTGCGCATCCCGGTTGCCGGGTTTCTGGCCTCAGAATCGATGCCGTTCGCAGTTGAACACTGCCAGACTGTTCATCTGGACCTGACGCCGTGGCTCAAGCCGGGAGACGATTTGAAGCGGCTCCATTTTACCGAGGCGCATGCGGTGCCGATCATGGGGCGCTCGGCCACGGAGGGCGCTCTGCTGCTGGCGGGGATGCGCGACCCGCGAGAGCCGCTGCGCGCCGACGATTTTCTGCCTGTGGAGATGCTGACTGCGCGTTTGCAGGCGGTGCGCAGCCAGACCATCATGCTGGAGAAACTGATCGACTCAGAAAAGTATGCCGGACTGGGTCAATTGGCCAACAATGTGACCCATCAACTGAACAATCCGCTGACGGTGATTCTGGGGTACGCAGCGCTGCTCGATGAGGCACCGACTCTGACTTCGCAGGAGCGCAAAGGGGTGGAGGCGATCATGGCGGAGGCGCGGAGAATGAGGGCTACGCTGGAGAGCCTGTCGCGCATCTCCCGTGCCCACACTGACCATTTGACCGCAGTTTCCGTGGCCGAGCTGCTGGTGGATATGGAGGAACTGCATCGCTCGGAATTCCTGCGCCGCTCGATCGAATTTCGGCTCAGCATCGCGCCGGGGCTGCCCAAGGTTCTATGCAACGCGCAGCATTTGCGCCAGGCGGTGCTGCATTGCCTGCAGTTCGCCATTGAAGCCGTGGACAGGCAGAACCCAAGCACTTTCGCGGGGCAGGGAGGGAGCGAGCCGGCAGTGAAATCGGTAAGGCTGGAGGCGGCGGCCGAGGGAAATGTCGTGCAGATCATGGTAGCGCATTCCGGGCCCGGCTTCCTTGATCCGGAACGCGCGTTCGATCCGTTTGTGCCGGCGCAGGCCTCGGGCGAGATCGCGGGTCTGGGGCTTGGGCTTTGCGCGTCGATTCTGCGCGAACACAACGGGCGGGCGTCGGCTGTGAACCTGGAGCCGTACGGTGCGGCAATCCTGCTTGAGCTTCAAGCGATTTGAGCACCTGCGGTGCGGCCAAACGCTCGCTATTCGCTCGCACTAGCTTCTCGCCTTCCCACCCTTGCGCCACCTGCGGTGCGGCAGGCGCTCGCGGGAGGCTCGTGGGTGCGTACTGCTTCCCACCCATTCCGCCGACCACCCCACGGACCAAGACCTGTCCGTTGGGACCCCGGTAGAGCGGAATGGAGGGGCGCGGGGCTTCCTCGGTTGGGAGCGGAGCGTGCCGTCTTTGGTTGCGAATGGAGCTTGCCCGGTTGGGAACTCTGCGGATTGGGATCGGCGCGCACGAACCGGTGCGGTAGGATCGAAGGCATTCCAGTTTTTTTGAGGAGCGTGCTGTGGGAGATTTGTCACGACGGAGTTTTCTGAGGAGTGCAGCGACGGTGGCGGTTGGTGCGCCGGTGTTTTTGCGGCACAGCTACCCGGTGTTTGCGCAGTCAACGCAGGAGTATCCGGAGCGCGTGGTGCGGCTGATGCGCGAGTCGCTGGTGATCGATATGCTGAACCAGTTTCTCTATCGCATGGACCAGAAGGACCTGCTGGAGAAGTGGCTGACGGTGCCGGGGGCGTTTACCGAGGCGGACTATCTGAAGTTCAAGAGCTCGGGCGTGAACGTGATCAACTTTGGCAACGGGGCGGACAACTACGCGGACGCGGCGGACCTGTTTGCGAAGTTCAACAACTTGATGGCGATGTATCCGCAGTGGGTGATGCGGATTGACTCTGCCGCCGATCTGATGAAGGCCAAGGAGACGGGCAGGCTGGGGATTATCTATGGCTTGCAGTCGAGCGAGCAGTTTGAACATCTGGACGACGTCAACAAGTGCTTTGGGTTTGGGCAGAGGATTTCGCAACTCAGCTACAACTTCAGAAGCAAGATTGCGGATGGGGCGTTTGAGCCGTTCGATGGCGGGGTGAGCGAGTACGGCGGAAAAGTGATTGGGCGGATGAACACTGTCGGCATGGTGGTGGACCTGGGGCACGCCAGCGACAAGACGAAGCTGGATGCGCTGGAGATTTCAAAGAAGCCGGTGATTCTGTCGCATGGGAACTGTCGCGCGCTGATTCCTGGCGGGCTGCGGGCGAGCACGGACGAGGCGATCAAAAAGCTGGCGGCGAAGGGCGGCGTGATGGGGATTACCGACATTGCGTTCATGGTGAAAGGGACGGAGCCGGTGACGGTGGAGGACGTGGTGAATCACTTCGATCATGTGCGCGACCTGGTGGGGATTGAGCACGTGGGCGTGGGCTCGGATGCGGGGATCGAGAGCAACGATCTTGGGTCGGACGTAGCGAAGGACATGCTGAACAAGGCCGATAAGCGGTATCACGTTCACGGAGAGTACGAGATTGTGAAGGGGATGCAGGGGCCGACGCGGATGTATGAGTTGGTGGCGGCGTTGGTGCGGCGCGGGTATACGGATGAGCAGATTCGGCTGGTGATTGGGGGGAACTGGGCGCGGGTGCTGAAGGATATTTTTCAGGCGTAACTCATTCAGCGAGTTAGCTCCGCTGCGCGGATTAGCACGTCAGCGAGTCAGCGGGACCTATTCGGTCCACGGATCGAGCAACTTCACGGGGGTATCACGGACGTCGCGGATGTTTCTGGTGACCAGGGTTAGATCGTTGACAACGGCAGTAGCTGCAAGGATGGTATCGACGACCGGCCTCGGGCGGTCGGCGGACCATTCTCCCCACAGGCGAGCTATGGCGAGGTCGATGCCCAAGATTCGGTTCGAGAAACTAACCTCCATGCCTTCGACCCAGGCAGCGAAGCGAGTGGCCGCGTTGGGGTCCGGATCTCGAAGCCGTATTGCAGCTACGCCTTTGCGTAGCTCTCCCAAAGTCAGGACGCTGATGAAAACTGAATCGGGCTCAGTGGCCTGGAGGAACGCAATGACGCCGGGGTCAGGTCTAGGCTTGCGGGTTTCGCTGACAACGTTGGTATCAAGCAGATAGCGGGTCTGCCCGTTCACAACTCAATTTCCCGGCCCGTGTCGCGGCTGTACTCGATTTCGAAGTCGTCTGATTTTGGTCCGCTGAGCAGGTATTCAATCAAGTTGGGCTTGAGCGCGACGAGGGCGCGGTAATCGGCAATTGATAAGACGACGGCCCGCTCCGCGCCATGACGCGTGATTACCTGAGGGCCTTTGGAGTGGGCCTCTTCGATTACTTCACTCAGGCGGGTTTTTGCTTGCTGGAGCTGCCAAGTCATGATCGCCTCCCTCAATTTCAACTAGAATTATAGTCGTTCTAGTTGAAATAGTCTATTTGGGCGTTTCTGTCCGCAGATGGCGGGCCAGGGACCACTTCAGCTCTTCGATGCCCTGGCCGGTTACGGCGCTGATTTCGTGGAACTCCAACTTCTTGCGCTTGATGTGGGTACGGAGCTTTTTGAGCTTGTCGGGGTTGGCGCTGTCGATCTTGGTGGCGCAGACGATCATCTGCTTGCCGGCCAGGGGGTGATCGATCACGGGGCCGGGGCCGTCGTTCATGGGGTCGGCTGCGCGGGTGGCGGTGAAACTGTCGAGCTCCTTGTTGATGACTTTGAAGTCTTCGACGGGGTCGGGGCGGCCGCTGGAGTCGCTGACGTCGACGAGGTGGAGCAGGAGGCGGGTGCGCTCGATGTGGCGGAGGAACTGGACGCCGAGGCCGGAGCCGAGGTGGGCGCCTTCAATGAGGCCGGGCATGTCGGCGACGACGTAGGATTCCTGGTTGGGTTCTTCACCGACGGTGACGACGCCGAGGTT
>Ga0302189_10004186_pt1 | contig 10829 bp, 8 predicted proteins | sample II_Bog_E2_2_FD_194551 | JGI IMG/M metagenome (GOLD analysis project Ga0302189, IMG submission 194551) | Peat permafrost microbial communities from Stordalen Mire near Abisko, Sweden - II_Bog_E2_2 | ecosystem: Environmental > Terrestrial > Soil > Wetlands > Peat | place: Sweden: Abisko, Stordalen...
CCGAAGAAGGTGCGGCGCAACGCGCTTGTCGATGCCGGCACGCTTGCCAGCCTCGTTCACGGCCTTCCACACGACCTTCGGAGTAATGGGCACATCTGCCCGCCAGTTGTTCACCGTGCCTGGGAACAGGTAGGTCTTGGGCTTCATCCAGCGCCAGTACTCGCGCAGTGTATCCAGCAGCTTGGGGCTCAAGAGAACATCGCGGTCGCGGCCACCCTTGCCCTTTTGGACACGAATGACCATCCGTTCACTGTCGATATCGGAGACCTTGAGATGGCACAGTTCCGAGCAGCGGATGCCGGTTGAGTACAGTGTCATCACCATGGCGCGGCGCATAAGGTTCTCTGCTGACTCAATCACCCGCGCAACCTCTTCCGGACTGAGCACAACGGGCAATTGCCGGGGGCGTTTTGGAAATGGGATGTGCTCGGGGAGATAGGGGCGCCGCAGGGTCTTGACGTAGAGGAAACGCAGAGCCGCGGTGCAGCATGCAATCGTCCCTGCCTGGAGCTTGCGCTCTCGAAACAGATAGGCCTGATACTGCCGGATATGGTCAGGCCCCAACCTGTCTGGCGAGCGGTGAAAGTACTTGGAAAACTCTTCTACGGCATGCATGTAGGTGCAAACCGTGTTCTGTGAGTAGTTGCGACGCTGGAGCTCATCCAGCATCTTCTGCCGAAGATGGGTCACAAAAGCCTCCTTGTGACCCAAACCTTACACGGCTTAAAAGGCTGGGGAACCACCCATGCTGCAGCGTCCGCCGCGCCAGCGGCTTAGTTCAAACGCCGCAGGGTCAGGAAGGCCTGACGCAAGTCCCGCGGCAGGAAACTGGCACTCCCCTGTTTGCTCTAGAATTCTGATGTGCCCAATTCTCTTCGGAACCGCAAGGACCACTACGTGCCGCAAGGATACCTGCGCGGGTTCATTGACTCAGCTCGTGCAAAGAACGATCGGCCGTTATGGTGCCTCAATAAATGGCGCAATCAATGGGAACGAAAATCGCCCAGACAGATTTGCCATGCCGTCGGTATGTACGATTTCGCCAACGATGCAATTGAAGCGGAACACGCCGATGTCACGTTTAAGAGGATGGAGGACCAGTTTCCAGCGATTCTTGCGGCATTAAAGGTAGCGGATTTTGTTGAGTGGAAGAAGCATCTTGATTTTCTTCTCGTCTATATGCAGATGATCCGAGTGCGCTCGCCTCAATTCTTCATTGAGCAGGGCCAGGAGTTGACGGAGGCAACAGTAGCGACGATCACGAGCGTTGACCATGCGGAAAACAAAATCACGTACGACCACGTACGACAACTGACGGAGGCTGAGGTTCACGATTTCACATTGACCAAGATGCGCGAGGAGTTCAAAAAGGGCGCCACATGGATGACAGACTTCCATTGGCAGATTCGAACCACATCCGATCCGCGAAATCCAGTGACGACATCGGAAGCGCCACTCTTCGTCAAGGGAGTGAAGACCAATACTGAGCGCGCAATGACGATGGCGATCCTTACCGATGCCGGGAGCGAAGTTTGGTTTCCGCTCTGCTGGCAAGCCGCCCTAGTCGGTCGGACACAGCCGTTCGAGGCAGATCGGGTGACATTTAGGGAGGTTGAGCTGGATGAACTCCGGCACATTATCACTGAAATGGCTCCGCAGTACGTGATTGCGCCGCAGATCGTGAATGGCATCGTTTTACAGCAGAAATCAGCGCGCCCACTCCCGCCGAGATACCTACTGCGGCGGTAAGCGTGTAATCGATCATCAGTGCAGCCGCCGCTAGCAGGCCCGCGCCTTCGCATAGATTCTGAGAGGCAACGGTGTACGAACCGCCACCCTGCGGATAGGCGTCGATGGTCTGACGGTAGCTGAAGTAGACGATGATCAGAAGTGCAACAATCGCTGCGCTCACGGGGACGATGTAATGCACACCTGCAAGCCCCAAGCGGATCAGCAGCGTCAACGCGGCTTCAGGACCGTAGGCAGCAGAACTGAGGGCATCCACACCAAAGACTGGAATGCCGGCGACGGGGCCGATCTGCTCAGCGCGTTCCTCGCTGCTAGCCAACGGTCGACCAAACAAAAGATTCAATATGCGGGAAGGAATATCCATGCAATGTTGTCTTGGCAGAAAAGTTGGTAGGGGAAGACTGCTGATAGCATTTTCTCATGACAGTCGAATTGTCATTACGATAAGGCACCGCTGCTGGGATTATGCCATCCGCCGTGCGCAGCGATGATCGCTTCGGCTTCATTCGGACCCCAGGTATGTCGATTGTAAGGGAGAACGCGGTGATGCTTTTTGAGCACTGTATCCACTACCGCCCAAGCGGCCTCGACTGCGTCTTCGCGCGTGAACAGTGCGCCGTTGCCTGCCATAGCGTCGCCCAAGAGCCTTTCGTACGGAGTTGCCTCATCTGGCCGCTCTTCTGACAAGTAGAGTTCTCGCTGTTCGCCAACAAAATCTTTTCCCGCAAGTTTGACACGAGCCGCGAGGGCTACGGCCGAGTTAGGGGAGAGCCGAAAGCGAATGTAGTTGGAGCGGCCGGTCACTGATTCAGCGTCAGCGAAAAGCTTTTGCGGCGGCGGCTTCAACTCTACCAGAATCTCGGTCGCGGTATCGGGCAGATATTTGCCGGAACGCAGATACCACGGCACGCCATCCCAGCGCCAAGAATCGATAAACAGGCGCAGAGCGCAGAAGGTTTCTACATCGGAGTCCTTCGATACGTCAGCCTCCGTGCGGTAGGCCGCATACTGACCGCGCACCAAGTCATTGGGCCTGAGTGGACGCATGGCCTTGAAGACCTTGGCCTTCTCGATGTGCACAGCGCCGAAGTCCCTGCCCGCGGGTGGCTCCATGGCGAGAAGTGCAACAACCTGGAAGAGATGATTTTGTATCACGTCGCGCAGGCAGCCGGCAGATTCGTAGAAAGCGCCGCGCTTCCCCACACCGAAATTCTCAGACAATGTGATTTGGACGCTGGCGACGTAATTGCGATTCCAGATCGGCTCTAGAAAAGAGTTTGCAAAGCGGAAGTAGAGGATATTCATGATCGCTTCTTTTCCGAGGAAGTGATCGATGCGGAAGATCGAGTCTTCCGGGAAGACGGTATGCGCGACAGCATTTAGCTCCCGCGCCGAGGCCAGGTCGCGCCCGAACGGCTTTTCGACAATGACGCGCGCATGATCGGCCAACTTCGCGGCGCCAAGCCCTTTAATTACCGTTTCGAAGAGCGATGGCGGAATAGCCAGATAGTGCGCAGGGCGCCGCGCTCTGTCGAGTGCCTCTTTGATCGCTGTGAACGTGGCTGGATCTTTATAGTCCCCGCTCACATACTTGAGCAGGGAGAGAAGCTGTTGCAGCGCACGTTTGTTATCTACTCCGCCAGATCGCTCGATGCTGTCCGTCACGCGCTTGTGCAATCGTTCCATGCTCCACTTTGGGAAGGCGACGCCGATGACTGGAACCTTGAGCGTGCCGCGCTTCACCATCGCGTAGAGAGCGGGAAATATCTTCTTGTGGGCCAGATCGCCCGTTACACCGAAGATCACTAATGCATCGGATTGCGAATTGGCCATCACGCACCTGCCTTTTCGTAATGACCGCCGAACTGATAACGAAGAGCAGACAACAGTTTTTCAGCGAAGTCGTCTTCACCGCGTGAACTGAATCGTTCGTAGAGCGCGGCACTAAGGACCGGAGCAGGAACCGATTCATCGATTGCGGCTGCGATGGTCCAGCGCCCTTCGCCGGAATCCGAGACGTGGCCAGCGAACTTCGCGAGATCCGGGCTATCGAGAAGAGAGATCGCAGTCAGGTCCAACAGCCATGAAGAGATGACGCTGCCACGACGCCAGACCTCGGCAATGTCTGCAATGTTCAGGTCATACTGATAGTGTTCGGGGTTGCGCAACGGCGTTGTCTCTGCATCCTCAGTGCGCTGCTGCTTGCCGACGTTGGCATGGCGCAGGATATTCAGCCCCTCCGCATAAGCGGCCATGATGCCATACTCAATGCCATTGTGGACCATCTTGACGAAGTGGCCTGCGCCGCTAGGACCGCAGTGCAGATAGCCGTTCTCCGCAGTGCCACTGGATTTATCCCGACCTGGTGTGCGCGGCGCAGAATCAATGTCGGGAGCAAGAGCGGAAAAGATAGGATCAACGCGTTCAACGACAGCATCTTCGCCGCCGATCATCAGGCAGTATCCTCGCTCCGATCCCCAGACGCCGCCGCTGGTGCCAGCGTCCACATAGTGAATGCCTTTCGGCTTCAGTTCAGCGGCACGGCGAATGTCATCGTGGTAATATGAGTTGCCTCCATCGATGATCACGTCTTCAGCTTGAAGGAAGGGAAGAATGGCGGTCAGCGTCGCGTCAACGGCAGCGGCCGGAACCATCATCCAGACGGTGCGGGGCGCTTTCAGCTTGCTCGCAAACTCTTCAAGAGAATTCGCGCCGGTTGCGCCCTCTTTGACGAGCGCTTGCACGGCTTCTGCGTGGAGGTCGTAGACGACGCATTGGTGGCCAGCCCGCAAAAGGCGCTGAACCATATTGTTCCCCATTCGACCCAGTCCGATCATACCCAGTTCCATGTCGCACTCCTTTCGTATGACTGCGAATTGCACAGCTTAGACAACTGCTCCGAATAGCCATCCGATGCCAGCGGTCATTGCCATCGCCAATCCACCCCAGAACGCCACGCGCATTGCGCCGTTCATCACTCCTGCCCCACCCGCACGTGCAGCCAATCCACCCAGAAGCGCTAGCAATGCCAATGAAGAGACAGATACCAGCAGGATCAATCCCTCTCCCGATGAGATAGCAGTAACTAATAGAGGCATCAATGCGCCGACAGCGAAGCTTGCTGCCGATGACATTGCTGCTTGAATGGGACGCGGACGCTTCGCCTTGGAGATGCCTAGCTCATCGCTGGCATGGGCACCTAATGCGTCGTGAGCCATCAATTGTTGAGCGACTTGTTTTGCGAGAGACGGGTCGAGCCCACGGGCAACGTATATATCCGCCAGTTCCTTGTGTTCGCCTTTATTGTCTGTCTTCAGCTCCTCGCGTTCCTTGTCCAGATCGGCTCGCTCGGTGTCTGCCTGCGAATGAACAGAAACATACTCTCCGGCAGCCATCGACATAGCACCGGCAACCAGACTGGCCATCCCTGCAACCAACAGACTACGGTGATTCCCATGTGCGGCTGCAACACCAAGCACGATACTTGAGGTTGACAGGATACCGTCGTTCGCGCCTAGAACCGCTGCGCGCAGCCATCCAATGCGATCGGAGTGATGATGTTCTTTACTATCTACAGGCATTGTGACTCCATCTGATGAATGCTGCCCTCAATGGTTCATGAATTTGCAATTCTTACACCAACTCTAACTCGACTTTACGAGATATTGAGCCGAGTGAAGAGCGGAATCTTTACTACGTCCATGAGCAATCCAAATACAATTGCGGCGACAAACTCAGAGGCGATGATCGAGAGGGTTAGGGGAGCCATGGCGATTCCGCAAACCGCCAGCGCGGAGATGATGAGAATATCTGCCACGGACGATAATACGAGGAAGAGACTGGGGCGCAATCCCCAGAGATGCTGACGCCCGCGAATCACGTAGGTCGTGGCCTGACTTCCAAAGACAATGCCGACGACACACATGGTTCTGAGCGCTTCGATTCCAAGATGTAGCTCGAACTTGCCCACTGCAAGAACTGCAGTCGAGAACGCCAGGAAACAAACTCCCATCAAGACTCCTGCAATCGTGATCCGGCCGACTTGCCAGGAGTTGGGCGTCTTTGATGGCTGCACTCTGTCCGTGGTCAGCGACATGGCCAGAAAGTCACCGGAGATCATCACGATGACCATCAGCATCGGAGTCAGAACCGCGTGGCCGGTCATGATGAGGCCTACAACCAGCAGAAGAACCTGTACGATTTTTTTCATGACCGAGTTCAATGTATAGGTGAGTATGCGCTGAAAGGTGACTCTGCCCTCTTTGACGGCGGCCACGATTCCATTCAGACCTGCCTCAGTCAACACAACACCAGCAGCGGATTTGGCTACATCGGTAGCTGTTGAAACCGCAATGCCGATCTGCGCCTGACGAAGCGCGGGTGCGTCATTGGCGCCATCCCCGCACATTCCAACTGCATGCCCATCTTTTTGAAAAGCCTTGACAAGGTCATACTTGCCTTCGGGAAGAATGCTTGCGAATACGGCAAAGTCCGGTGGCTTGATTCCTTCGGTAATCTTTCCTGGTGGGCAGATAGGCCCAGTCAACCCCACGGCCTGCGCAACGATTGCGGCCGTCGCCGGAGCATCTCCCGTCACCATGACCGTGACCACGCCCAGTGTATGCAACTCCGAGATGAGAGAACTCGAGTCCGATCGTGGTGGATCGCTAAGCGCAATCAAGCCCGCAATCTGAACAGAAGCCGTTGGCCCCGCTGCTACCGCCAAAACCCTGAAGCCTTGCTTCTCCAGATCGGCAACGATCCCAGCCGCAGCAGGCGACGCGGATGTGAGGGCAACGACCGCAGTGAATGCGCCCTTGATGATACGCTCTTCAACACCCTTGGAGTCCGTTGCTGTTGCCTCTGATGTCTTCTTCGCTGGGTCGAAGGGTACAAATTTTACCAGCTTGGGCATCACCGAAGATGGTTTGTGAGAGGCAGCATCGCGAATTGCCTTATCGACGGAGTCTTGACCGCCCTCAGAACTGGCCAGCGCTGCCAACCCAAGAACGTCGGATTCGTCAAACCCTGGCAATGGGCGAACGCTGGTGACTGATAGCTCGTTGCGGGTCAGTGTACCGGTTTTGTCGGAGCACAACACATCGATCGAGGCGGCCTCATCAACGGCAGTGAGGCGTGTGGGCAGTACACCCTGCTTTGCCAGAGCACGCGCTCCGAGCGCTGCGGCGAGAGTGAAGGTTGCCGGCAGTGCCACAGGGATGGCAGCAAGAACCGACGTAAGCAGGAGAGGAACGATCTCGCTCCACGGCATGGAGTGTGTGTATGCATAGGCCCCCATCGCAAGGATCACGAAACTATTGAAGATCGCAAGATTACGCACGATTTTGAGCACAGCGGTCTGCTGAGTGCTGACTACGTGTGCCGTGCGCACCAACTCTGCTGTGCGACCAAATTTTGTCCGTGTGCCAGTCGCCGTCACAACGGCGGTTGCTTCACCACGCTTGACGAGGGCTCCAGCATATGTATCTGTCTCTGGACCAGCATCGATGGGCAGGGATTCTCCGGTAAGCATCGACTGATCAAGTTCGACTGACCCGCTGGTCAGATGCACATCGGCAGCGACCACTCCGCCGAGCGAAAGCTTAACTTGATCGCCAAATACCAACTCGGTTGCAGGAATGGTCTTCCATACTCCATCGCGCTCTACGGAAGCATCCAGGGCAAGGCGTGATTTCAAAGCTGCCAAAGTGGCTTGTGCGCGACTCTCTTGAAAGTAGGCAAGCGCAGCATTGAAGACAAGAAGGACAGCAATGATCGCAGCTTCGTAAAACTTATGCAGGGCCAACTCAAGCATGATGGAAGCTTCGAGCAACCATGGAACAGGTGCATAGAACTTCATCAACGCGTTGCGAAGCGGATGATCCGAAGTATCCGGCATCGCATTGGGGCCGTCTTGATCCAGGCGAACGCGTGCCTCGTCGCTCGTGAGTCCAGTTGCAGCACTGCCATGATCCAACTTGGATGGCTGAGTTGGCGACGCTATGGCGGCGACTCCATTCGCACTCATGATTGGCATTCCTCCGCTCTCACGTTAATCATTCGGTGAAAATACGGCCATCCTAATTTGAACTTATGCATTCCTCTGGGCGACAGAATATAAGTTGCTAAGGCGTGAGCACGATCTTACCAATGCCGCCCTTTTCAGCCAACTTATGTGCCTCCGCAATCTGCGAGAGTTTGAACTTTCTGTTGATGGGTATGGAAAACAAACCTTGCACAACTTCGAGGGCAAGCTGCTCCAATCTTGCCGCGTCGGGTTGTGCCCAGACAGCTACCACGCGCAGATCGCGTCCTTTTGCAGATTCGGGAGCGCCGAGAACGGTTGCCAGAACACCGTTCTTCCTGATGTGAGGGAGAATCATGTCGATGGTTTCATGACCCACCATATCGGCAACGGCATCGAGTTCAGGCATGCCTGCAATTTCTTTCTCGTCATCCAGTGCAATGATGCGATCCGCACCCAAGGCTTTAGCCTCTTGCATTTGACTGGGACGAACTCCTGCAATGACATGAACGCCATGTTGTTTGGCAACATGAACCGCGGTCCGACCGACGCCACCCATTGCACCCGTAATGAGAATTGTCTCTCCCGGTCTCGGATGAATGCCCACCTCGATCACCTGGGCGCCGGTGAGCAGCACCAGAGGCAATGCCGCTGCATCGATGGGGTCAAGAGCATCCGGTATGCGAGCGATATCACCAGCCTTGCAAACGACATATTCAGCATAGGAATGATCGACCAAACCAAAGACCTGTTCACCGATCTTCAGGTCAGTTACGCCTTCACCAAGCGCAAGCACCTCGCCGGAGAGATCACGGCCAAGAACAGCTGGAAAGTTGATCGGCATCATCTCCTTCAGGTCACCGCGGCGAATTTTCCAATCAACTGGATTGATGCTCACCGCAATCGTTTTTGCCAGTACTTCACCGGATGCCGGAACAGGCATAGGCGCGTCTTCGTAGGAGAACCGAGTGACGTCTCCATAGCCGTGGAGTAGAACAGCCTTCATCATGTTTTGTGTCATGCGCTTCGTTTCTCCTCTTGTGTTCGTGCCGCGTTTTAGAGTGTGGTCATCCCATTCCAGCGATATACATAGAGATTGTCGCGCTTCAATCCGAAGCGGACTGTCTCCAATTGCACAGAGAAATCACTGCCTTGTTAGAGGACTATTCACAATGAGCTGAAAGAAAATGTTGCAAAGAGAGATGCAACTTCAGTGGACGGCTACTCTTTGTTCCTGGAAGAAAACGGAGGCGCAACAATAGTTTGTATCGGAATGCGGGTTGATGCAGCGATCCATCGCATTGCATTTGGGAAGACAGAAAGTCCTAAAATAGCCATAGTGCGGCCAGCGTTGCTGACCATGGACCGTGAAAGACAGGTTGCGACGTCCATACCTCGGCTAAGTTGAGCATGAAGCCTATGGTTGTACTGTTCAGCGCTTTCGCCCGTGAGATACATCTCCGCGGCCAGGGCAGCACTGTGCAAGGCTATCGACATTCCATCTCCTGTAAACGATGGGATTACCGCAGCCTGATCGCCCACACACCAAAGACCGAAGGGTTGTCCGGCAAGGTGTCCATACGGAATGGAAGAGATGGCCAACGGGCGGTCACACAAGGCTATTGCTCCTTGTAGGCGCTGTTTCAAATGCCGGTTGTCATCGATTACAGATGCTAGGAGTTTTTGCCACCCGCCAATCCTGCGCAACTCAGCCTGTCGAACCACCAGGCATAGATTGGCTACATCTCTCTCAACGAGAGAAAGTCCACCGTATCCTGAGGGGAATAGAAATAGCTCCACGAAATCTCTCAGTTTTTCGGTCTGGGCCGAATCGAGTTGCCAGTGCAGTTTGAAAGCGACTAGGTCGCCTTGGCCGGTATGTGCACGCTCCCATCCTCGAATATCGTGCTTACCATTCGCGAGAAACACTGTATGAGCACGCACCGATTCACCGCCTCGGATTCTCGCAGACCATAGGTTGTCTTCAATATTCAGTTGTTCCACGAATGAGCCACACTGTACTTTGCATCCGCATTCTTCAGCTCGTGAGAGCATGGCTTCATCCAGTGCGAATCGTGAAAGCGAGAGCGCAGTGAAGGGCAAAGCCGTTTCCACCACTCTCTGCTTTGAGGACAGAAGCACAAGGCGGATTGTAGCCGCACCTAATTCCAGAGGGTTAATTCCTACCTGATTGAGATACTCTACGGCTTCTGGACTCAGGAACTCACCGCACACCTTGTGGTGCGCAGCAGTCTCCTTCTCAAGAAGAGTCACCTGTCGTCCCGCAGTCGCCAGTCGGATTGCCACCATTGAACCCGCAAGCCCTCCTCCAATGACAAGATTGTCAACAGTAGGGCCTGCCGTTCTCAATGATGCATTCTCCATGATCATGGCTTTCTTCGGGAGACACACAGACGTGCCGGTGCGAAGCTCTCGATTATGACGTCCTGATCTTTGAGTCCTGCGGTGGCGCACATCTTTTGCCAGTCTTCCATGACAAAAGACCGCGCTATTGAAATAGGGCCGTCATGCTGCACAAACGTATGGAGCCGTGCGAGCTTTGAGAATATCTGGAAAGAATAGTAAGGAATCGCAGCGCGAGATAGATCGTTGATGAACCATCCAAGGTTGGCATGCTGCTCCATCCATTGCAAAAATCTGACAATATTGTCTTCAGTAAGATGATGCGTGAAGAGCGAACTGATTACCAGGTGAACTGGATGCGGCGGCATGTATGCAAATACATCCGCGGTAACCCACCGAATTCTGCTTGATGCCGGAGTTGCCTCCGCAGCTATCGCCGTCGCGTCTGCATTCAGCTCAAGCCCTGTCAGTTCCACGGCAATGCCGCGCTTACGTGCCCATTGCTCAATCCTGCGCAAACCGTCTCCATAGCCGCAGGCAACATCGAGTATGCGAATCGGATACGCTAGCGCCGATAGTTCATCCGCGAGAGTATCAAGCCAATGCATCTGAGGCCGATAGGCCAGGGTCCAACGGTTTGTCCAGGCAAGGTCACGAAGACAGGCGCGCATCTGCTCGCGGCTGCATGGCG
>Ga0302189_10004189_pt1 | contig 10822 bp, 17 predicted proteins | sample II_Bog_E2_2_FD_194551 | JGI IMG/M metagenome (GOLD analysis project Ga0302189, IMG submission 194551) | Peat permafrost microbial communities from Stordalen Mire near Abisko, Sweden - II_Bog_E2_2 | ecosystem: Environmental > Terrestrial > Soil > Wetlands > Peat | place: Sweden: Abisko...
GTTTGGGCGCGGGGATCGGGAGCTCGGAGAACCTGGTGCCTGACGTGGCGGCGCCTCGCGAGATCGGTCATCAATATTCGGGGATTTCGGCGGCGCCGTTGAGGCAGGTTGACCCGACGATGGGTCTGCGGTCGACCGGCTCTGATGCAGTCGTGCCGTCGATGACGTTTACGAAGGTTGATGCAGGGAGAATTGAAAGCGCGCGAAATGAGTCCGACGCTAGCGTTTCTGATTTGCGCTCCGTGCTTAGTCACAGCACCGGCACGGGTTTCAGTGTGGATGATCGAGGAGGAGAGTCTTCCAGGGTTAGCCGGTCGAATTCGACGGGAACGACGGAGTCGCTTGCGAGTACGCTGAGCGATGTCGCATCAACCGTGAAGCGGCTTAGTGATGATCAGGGAATCCACGAGGATGTTGGTTGGAAGATGGCGGCTGGTGCTGCTCTTGGATATCGTAAGGCGGGAACTGGTGGAAGCGGTGGCGTTGATCTGAGTCATATGACCGGATTAACCCAGCAACAGCGGACGGCGGGAGAGGAGGCGTTTACCAAGACGTTCTCCGACCAACCACAAGTTCAGGCACAGTTGCTTAGTTCGATTGCCAAGGATATTGTGCAAAACCGTGAACATTCTGTGTTTGCGAGTTCTAACCAGTCTGACCAGAGTGCGATCCAAAAATCGGCGTCTAGGGCCGTTAGTGCAATCGAATCTTATCAATCCGCCGTATCGAGTTCTGTCAGTTCCGGTGCTAATCAGACCGTATCCTCTCAGGCGGCGGTCGCTGCCGTCCTCTCTAATCCGGAGGCTCGGGCGGCATTGACCGGGGCTGTGGTTCGCTTCGGTCTTGGGGGTCAGGCTATGGCAGCGACGAACCACAATCAGGAGCAGTGGCGGCGGAATTATGGTGGCCAGGCAGGAGCTGAGGTGATGGGGCAGTTTTTTGCTCTTGGTGCTTTCAACCCAGCCTCCGCTGATCACGGTGGCGCTTTGTTGGAGAGGGGGGCCGTGAATTCCGTGTTGAGCACTGCGATTGGTGGTCAGTTCCCAACCATCGGGGGTGCTTCGCGGAACGAGGGCATTGGTGGCGGAGCCAAGGGGCCCGCCGGCGGGGCGGGAGGATCTGGGGTTAGGGGCGCGGTCCAGCAGGGCTTGCACGTGGCGGGGCAGGCTGTGGACGGCGTTACACCGGAAACCATTGGGCGCCAGTTTGATCAGAATAGGGCGGCGCAGGTTGAGAGGGGAGCCGTGTTGGCTGCCCCGGTTGCCGACGCGATTTTGGCGCAAAATCAAAAGCATGCTGAAGCAGATCGTACGGCAACGACGGCTGAAAGGGTCCATGGTGTGGTCCAGGGTCTTTCTGACATGGGTGGCGACCTGGTCGCCGCTGTGACTGGCGGAACTTCCGGTGTGGCCGCCGCGGGTGCCGCCCGGGTCGATGGGTATGAGCATCAAGCCAAGCATGCCGGTCTGACTGATGTTCAGGCGAGGTATTATGCTCATCGAGCAGGCGGGGTCGATGGACCGGAGGTTGGCGAGATGTCCAGAGGCGTTCGCCGTGAAGCCGTTGGTGCTGGGTGGAGCCGGAGCCAGGCGGATATGCTGGTCGAGAGGATTGATGCCGCTGCGACCGGCGCCGGGACGCCTGGGGCGGACCTGCGCCTCAGCCATATTGCTGCGGATAATCTGGCGCACAACATGGGTGGCGGTGAGGTGAGCCCCTCGATGAGAGATGCGCTTGGTAAGGCGGTCAGGAGGACCGGCTCTGATCCTTGATCGAAAGGGGCGAATGGCACGCCACGGCCCGATCGATGGTTGTTGTGTTTCCTTATCGGGCCCGGTAGGATGTTCGCCCTTTGTTGCTGCTTTTGGGGCCTAGGAAGGTCGGAGGTTGAGATGGACATCTTGGCCATTGGCGTATTCGTGGTTGTTTGCTTAGTGGTGGCGTGGTGGCAAAGGGGTTCGCGGCCGTCGGATTTCGTCGCCCTTCCGCACGAAGGTTGTGGTTCGGGTTTTGATGATTCGTTTGGCCGGCGCGGTGGAACGGATGTCGTGACTGATCCTACTGGTCTCGCGTTGGCATATGGTCCGCGAGCGGCGTTTGGTGGTCCTTGGGGGTTCGGTGAGCAGCGGGATGAATCCTGCGATCGCTCCGGAATGGGTGTTGTCACTGAGGCACACGATCTAGGGGCGGCATTTTATGGGCCCATGGGCCTCAGTGACCAGTAGACGTCCACAGGCCATCGCTGACCAGCGAAGCCGAGTGGGCGATGGAGGGCAGGATGCGCGTTGAGTTTATTCCGAGCGCGAGAAACGTCGTCGGGTTCCCTGTCGAGCGGCGGGAGCGGCCGACGGTCGATCTGTTGCACCGGGTCGCACCCGCCTTCTACGAGGTCGACTATGTCGCGGAGCTGTACGGGCTGGACATGCCGCTTGATGATCTCCGCGAACAGGTCGGCTGCGAGACGGCCGGCCTCATCGACGCGTGGACGGTTGAAGGTAAGGCTCGTCGCCAGGCGTTGCTCGGCTTGCTGGAGCCGCCGGTGCAGCAGGCGGTTGACGCCTGTGCGGCGGCTCGCGCTGCCGCCGCACAGGCTGAGGCCGCTTTTGGCAAGCTCGGAGAGGCCCGGGCCGAGGGCGGCTACTGGTTGGCGCCGCTGGAGGGGCGTGCGGACAGTCGGCTGCAGCTTGCGGCCGAGTTGTTCGTCGCGGCGCATGCTTCGTGCGAGCGGGCCTTTGGCGTGCATCGGGCAGTCGGTCTCGCACTTAGAAATCAGCCATGGACGGCGTTCGATGCTTCCGTTGCCATGAACGAGCTGTGTGCGGAGGAGGCCCGTCGTCGAGCCTGATCAGCTTGTCGGCGCCGCCGGCGCCATTCTTCTGATTGATGAAGCCCTCGTGCCGCCGCGGTCGGGACGCCGATCGCGGCGGTATTTACGCAATCGCTTGCGACGATTGGCCATCATTCGACGGGTCTGTGGACTGTCCGAACCGGTTTCCCCCGGGCGTTCCCGGGATGCAGAACAGTACCAGCAGGCCGATCGTGCCGAGGCAGCAGACCCAGCAGAACCCACCAGCCGGTCCGGTCGATGTCGTGAAGTCGTCGCACGGCCAGCGTGATCCATGGCAGGAGGACCAGGAGCGACAGGGCGCGCAGGGCGTCGGGGTCTTGCATGGCGTTGCCGACCGCCGCCGCGGCCAACCCGATTCCCAGGTTGAACACCACGAACCACCAGCATTCGGAGCGTGAGGCCCGGCCGGCGAACACGGCGTATCGGCGCAAGGTTAAAGTAACGGCAGGGCCGAATTTCACGTGCGCTCTCGATGCCGATATTGTTGTGGGGCAGTGACTTTGTCGGTGTGCGCGGTCGGTATTGGTTGCTTTACGGGCGGCTGTTGTCCTGCCGTCGTGGACGCTTTGGTCGTGTTACAGCAGATGGCGAAGGGGGGCGAGTTTGGCAGTGGTTGTGCTAGGGACTCTGGTTGTTCACGTGCGATGACCGGCGCCATCAGCGGTGCTGGCATCGGTAGTGCGGTGGTTATCGCACCCTTCATTTGACCGAGTTGCTGGACTGCGTCTTCGAATGAGCTTGCGAGCCCTCTTGGGTCAAGCGAACTGGCTATCAGTTCCCCGGGAATATTATGAGCGACGCTGTACGTCATAAGGCCTATTGCCGCGAAACCGGTGAGGTGGAGATGCACTGGAAGGATGCTCCTGCGTCTTGAGGGACCGACGTGCGTCAGTGTGGCGAACGAATCGGGCGATTCCGGGCCGTCAGCCCACGGTGCCTGGAATCTGCGCGCCGTACTGCCCGGTGCAGGAACAGGCCGTGCCAGCCGGGCTCTTCGCTGTCTGCGGGCACACGATTGGCGGGGCGTAGCAGGTGTGACCTGGCGCCGGGGTGTACAGGATTGTCGGAGGTGTCCGAACGCCCGGAGGAGTTGCGTAGACCCCTGGTGGAGTCGCATAGGCTCCCGGTCCTGTGCCGTAGATGACGGGCGGGGTCGTCGAGGCCGGCGGCGGCTGGGGGTAGTAGGACGGCGGGCCATAGTATGTGCTGGCGGGCGGCGGCCATGTTGAGAACGGCTGCCAGGCGTACGCCGCCGGCGCGCGGGCCGAGGCGGTCGCGGCGATGGCCGAGACAGCCACTAGACGACGGAGCCAAATCCTCCTGCTGGCCATGTGCCTTTCTCCCGCCTCAACCACCTCTCGGTGTCCGGATCGGATCGCCCGAAGGGGTGGGGTCATTGTAGCTGGAATTTGCGACTCAATCCCTGAGATCGCAACCGAGCTTAGCCTTTCACCACCATTGGCGGCGGGATGTGAACCACATCAGGACGATCGCCACGCCCACGGCGACCAGGACCAATGGCAGGGACAACCCGTGCATCAGCCGGCCGACGGCACCATAGATCACGGCGCGGCCGGCGATGTCGGCCAGGTGCGAGGCGAAGCTGGCGGCGTGCTGGTGGTAGGCAGTGAAGGCCCATTCCATAGCGGCTCAATCCCGTTTTCTGTTTGGCGCGGACGATGGCGTGTGGCCGCCTGGCGCATTGCGACCGCCGCCAGCACGTCCGGCCTTGGCTTGGTCCCTGGCAGTTCTTCCCCATCATCGCTTATTAGTTGTATCCATTACAATCGCCACATGGTTGAAGTCGTGGATGATCTTTAGCTTGGCCTTACTCGCAACCCGGTCCAGATCGAACATTTCGTAGCAGTTGCAGAGTGCCCCATTGTCGTCCATCCATCGGAACGGCGCACGCCAGATTACACGCTGGTCTTTGCCGCAGGCTGTGCGAAGGGCGTCGATGACTAGCTTCATTAGTAACTTGTCTTCGTAGGCGAAAGGGAGGACACGCTCGACGTCTGATGTTGTCCTAACCGGACTGGTTATTACGTGTCCCCGCGGCTTGCGCTGCCGCATGGCAAGAACCGGGCCGCGATAGGGACCGTTCTCGGCCATGCACTGCCGGGCGCCGTCGCAATCGCAGTGGGGGAAGCAGCAGTTGGTCAGACGACTTCCGTCCGTCGGGTTACCGTATTCGTCAAAGCCATCGGTGGCCGACGTCGTTTCAAGATCCGTCATGGCTTGTATTCCGTAAAACTGATCGATCGTGGCAGTTGCGGCAGAATACCCTGCCGCCTGCAACGGCATCCGGTCCTCACTCGGGCCCACGCTCGCCACGGTCCAGCGCGGCAGCCACCATGTGGGTGCGCTGCTCGGCTGCCTGCTCGTCGCCATCGAAAGCGAATACCGTCGCTACGATGCCCCGCGGACCGCCGATGTTAAACGCCGGGTGAGCGGTATAGTGATATGGCCCGGTTACGTTGTGGCGCCTCGTTGTCTCGGGAAGGTTGTCAGGCAATGCACTTCCTCCTTTTTCCTGCCGCCGAGCGCGTCATCCAGCGTGCGCCGGCGGCATTCTGTCTCCAACGCCACGGCCTGGAACGTGTAGTTACGGCGGCGATCGAGTCACATGGACCTGGCCCGCTCGCGTTGCTTGACTGAAACGCTATTCCACCTTCGCCGCGCCTCGTCGGTGCCAGCGGCGACCCAGGCTGGGCGGGTCCGCTCGCGATCGATCTCCGCCTTCGCGGCTCTTGAACGCATAGACCACGGCAAGACCAGGCGCCGGCCGTACCGCGTTGGTAATTTCGGCGTGATATCTGGGGAACAGCACCAGGTTTTCGCTCGTCCGGACCTGGCCAACGGCTGAGGCTGCGCTATCGGCGTCGTTCCTCACCCCGATCGGCAGGCTGCGGTGCGGGCAGTCCGGCGGCCTGTAGAGGTCGACCAGACCGAACTCGTACCGGCCGTCTGCCAGTCGTTTCGTGTAGGTGCTGCTCGTTGGTCTGGTTCGCATTCTTGCCTCGGAACGGTTTGATCACGGCCCGATACCCGGTCTCGCTATACGACGAGCAGTGGCGGCGATACGTTGGCTTCCCGGCAGGCAGCAAGGAACCATTCTGCTATCGTCTGGTCAGTGGTGCCATCGAACGTGTCGGTCAGTGCCGCGTATGCGACCTCAATCGCCAGGGCCAATCGGTTCTTTGGGTCCCCATTGATGGCCGGCCAGGCTTCGTCGATCGCGGTAATTAACAGCTCTGCGAGATAGCCTTGGGCGGCTTCATATTCGCTGCTGTCTGTTAGCTGGCTGCAGGGCGTGGCCAATTCCAAAGCTATCATTGTCGGCCTCGTTTGATCACCGTCTCGTGTTGGTCGGGTTCTGGCAATTGTCTCTGATCTCTGGGAGAAAAGCCAGGAACATCGCGGCAAAGATTCGCCGGGGGAGGGGTGGTCGATGTGGCCTGGCCCGCTGTGACGTTAGGCAGCCTGCCCTGCGTCGGGCAGGTGGATTGCGGGTAGAGCGGTGCCCCTAGCCAGCAGCATTGCCTGATAGATCTCGTTTAGCCTTTCGCCGACGTTTTCAGCTTCAACAATCTTCTTGACTTCATCCAGTGTCAGGACCGGGGTGTCTTCGCCATCGGTTGTGAAGGTCGCGACTGCGCCATCATGCGTCCACAGTTCGCAGCCCGCGTCGAATGATCCGGCGCCGCTCCATCCGTGGGCGTATGGCAGCCTCAGCTCCTGACAGACTTGTTGAACCCTTCTGAACTCGCCCCAATTGACATTGTGCCCTATCAGGCGAAGGGTCTCTTTGGCCGATGAGGCGCTTTTTATCAGTTCCCGCGCGTTTTCAAGACTGAGTGGTTCTCCGTATTCTGGTGAGACCCGTTCGTCGAACATTGCCGTTGCGAGTTTCTCGAGTGCCCCTGGATCGGTGATCTCGCCACCAATGGTTATCCACGCCGATACCCTTTCACCCATCTCGCTAGATCTCCCTCGTTTTGCCCGGGTTCTTGATACTGTTGATGGTTTGCTGGACCCAAGTGGCGGTGTTGAGCCAGAGGATTTCGTTGCGGGTGATGACCACTGCACCTCCGCCAAATTCATCGACTCTCATCGCGCTGCAGGTCTCGGCCCAGCGGAACGAGATCGGCTCATCTAGCCCGAAATTGCATAGAAGTTGTTGCGCCAGGTCCGCCGCGTACTCGGGGTCTCCGCTTCCGTTCGACCGAATCCAGATGCTGTTGTATCTCCGCTCGTCGTAGTCAACGTCGATGCCCGGTGGGGAGTCGCGTCCGTCCGCCAGGGCATCTGCTGCCTGGATGATCGACCCATCGACCGGCGTGGGTTCGGTCTCTGCGTCCGTTTTCTTGCCCCACTTTGAGTCGATCTTTTTGCGCGCGCGTTTGTCTACGGCGGCAAGCCACTTGGCCTGTTCAAGGGTTGCTTTCACGACGAAACTGAAGTGAAGAAAATTGTTTGCCATCTCTATCCTCTTTCGGTTGGTATCCGGTAGACAGGACCTGTAGCCACGTCCTTCAGGGCCAGGTCGCAGCCCGCCGGGGCAAGGGCCGGCTGAAGGCCGGGGAGCGGAGCGACGAACCCTTGCGGCGGTGGGCGCGAGCTGGCATCGGTCGCCGATATGGTCTGCGGTTGTTGGAGAATGAGAATGCCTGGCTTGGACCTTGGTCGTCGTGGTTTCTTGGGAGCCGCAGGTTCTATGCTGTGGATGCTGTCGGCTTCTCGCGCCTGGGCTGACGCAGATTGGGACGTGCCGCCCGAGATCAGGCCCGTTTCTTCCGTGGTCCCGGATGATTTGCGCCGCGGTGATCATTACACGCTGGACCCGGACGTTAGGACAGCCGGTTTTATGAACCGCTATGCGATGAACTCGGATTTCGGGCCATTTGTTGCGCCGAGCGATGCGCGACTAAGGCGCTTGGTGCGGGAGGTCGCGGCCATCGCCCAGCTCAGGGCGATGCAACAGTCCGATGTCTTCGGCAAGGCTGCCCTGGATGCTGGCAGGTCCGTGGTGAGGAGCGCCAGAAACCTCATCGACGACCCTGCGGCCACGCTGTCGGCTATCCCGGAGGGAATCGGCAGCATTTTTGGGCGTGTCACCGAGCAGGCGCGCCGTTCCGGTCGCAGCCAGCACGAGGATGGGCCGGCCCGGCAGATTCTTGCTGTCTCCAGCTTCAAGCGGGAATATGCGGCGAGGCTTGGCGTTGACGCTTACTCCAGCAACCAGGTGCTGCAGGACGCTTTGGATCGTGTGGCATGGGCGTCGGCCGCGGGCAACCTTACCCTGGGGGCACTTTCCTTTGCGACCGGCGCTCTCGCCTTGCAGGTTGCAAGCAACGTCCGGATGCTTGATCAGGCGCGCAGTATCGTCGAGGCGACCCCTCCGAGTGAGCTTTCCAGACGTAACCGCCTTGAACTGCAACGCATGCAGGTGCCGGTTGGCGTCGCCGACCGCTTTCTGCAGAACCCGTCTCTGTCTCCGCGCCATATGACGGTCATCGTGGCAAGCATGATGGCTCTCGGCTCTATTCCGGGTCGCGCTCAGTTCATCGCCTATGCCAGCAGAGCGGATACCGAGGAATCTGCCCTGGTCTTTCAGCAGATGGCAGAACTGATCGCAGGCTTCAGCACCCAGGTCCTTCCGGTGCGCCACATAGCGATCATGGCGAATCTGCCCGTCGCGTTCACCGAAACGGGATCGGTTGTGCTGCTTCCGATCGACCGGCTGCTGTGGACCGAGCGCAGCGCTGGCCTGGCACAGAGTCTTGCTGGCGCGCAACCAGCCGCGCCAGGAATCTGGTTGACGGGCACGGCGACGCCGCGCGCTGAGGCTGGCCTTGCGAAGATCGGGCTGGCGCTGACGCAGCGTTGTGGCGAACGTCTGCCCCTGCTGGACTGAGCGCCGCGGGCGGCGTGGGACGCACGGTGGCTGAAATGCTTGCCGGGCATCGTCTGACCGTTTGCTCTTGCGGCGCGATTTCTTGTTGCCTAGATTTAGCCACGTGCAACGAAAGAGAGGCGTCGCAGCGCATGATTCTGCATTCCGAGCTGAAAAAGCTGGCAGGAAGCCGTGATGCGTATGGGCTGATCGGAGACTATCTGTCGGGCGCCAGCATGGAGGTTCGGTTTCTGCGACAGGACGAATTGCGAGTGCGCACTCATCTGATCGTTGCTTCTAAGGAATTTCCACAGGTCCGGATCGGGGTTGAAGGATCCGCGACATCACCTTTGGTTCGGCATTTTTTTCAGCCGACGAGTATCTATGACGCTGGCGGCTGGGAGATCGGCGATCCACGGGACGAGGACTCGCTTTGGCACCTTATTGCGAGCAGGGAGCACGAACGTGCTTCGGCCGCAGCCGCCGGCGCGCAGGAACTCGCCCGCCGGCGCGCGGTCCGAAAGATCGAGGAGCAGGAAGCGCAGGTTCTGCGATCAGCAGGCTTGCGAGCCGAGGCGGCATCGCGGTTGCTCGCGGTGGCGCACAGGGGCGCTGTCTCGGGCCGGCAGTGGGATGCCGTGTTGCAGGACCTCAACGCGGTGTTGCCTTTGATCGAGCGCGAAGCCGATCGATCGTTTGTCGCGGATCTGTCGCTTCGGCGGCGAAGATCATGCCTGTTTTCCTTGTCCGGCCGGCAGTTGCGGTGGCTGGATGACATCCTTGGACGAACCGCGATCCGTCTGGTGGCCACGCAGCCCGCCGAGGCCGCATCAGGATCTCGATCTGGCGTCTCAGCATAGGGTCTTGCCTGCTTGCCGTGTTGCAGGCGGTGAGATGCCGGAGGCAGGCGGCCTGGCTCGCCGCTGCGCCCATGCCTTTCGCGGCAATCTTGTCTGGCCGAAATCCAGCCACTGAAGGGCTATTCTTGCCAGATCCGTGACCCGCGCAAAGTTTGCGCGACTATTGTAATGAAAAACTCATCAGCCAACGGAATTTTCCCGGCTATACGGGGAGGTGTCCGTGTGTGGCGGAGAAAATCGAACGCGGCGACTATTTTCTGAGCTCGCGGACCGCGCGGCCATTCGCTCATCTCGGGGGGGTCCTTCGGCCGTTCAGCAGCGTTGGAGTTTTCCGTCGATAGCCCCGCCGGCAACCGCGAAGCCGACGCGGGGGAAGGGTGTGGCTTGCCGCGGGCGCACTTGCGCCGAACCCCGGCGCCGCGTACCGGCGGCAGCGTCATTGCGGTCCATCTTGTCGGCTTTGCGGTTCAGGTTAAGGGCGCGGGCATCGCGGCCGTCCAGATGAGCCAGTAATGCCTCGAAGCGCAGCGGGGCGGGGCCGAATCTCCTGTTTTTGACGGCGAGAGTGAAGGGATTCGTCATGCCAGGCCTTTCAGATGGGTTCGGTTGCTTGTTCGGCTTCAGGTAGCGGTCGCCGGCTCCGAAACAGGCGAGTTCATTACGTTTTTGTCAGGGGGCTTGAATCTGATCGGTTGGCAACCGACCCGCCCGCGCTTCCCGGAGTGGTGCGCTCCGGCGGCGACCTCGCGAGACCGGTGGGTTCGTTCATCGTTCATCATCGTGCGGAGTCCCTAGATGATCGCTCTATGTATCTTGGGAATCCTAACTGCTTGTCCAGGCCGATGTCGAGCCGTTTACGGAAAAAACCGCTCCCAATTCGGTTTTTTTTGCGGCGCTCGTAACGTTACCCCGACCGGATCTGCTTTCGGGGCGGCGGGTTACCTGGCGCCGAATGGCCGTTTGGTCGTCCGGGGTAACGCAGCGTCCGATGCCGGGGTCTCGCCTTCGTGCAACGAAAAAAGGCCGCCGCGGCGTTTGTTTCCGCATTCCAAGCTGAGAAGACTCGCAGGGAACAGGGCTTGTTCGGTCTGAATCGGAGACTATCTCTCGGGCGCCAGCATGGAGGTTCGGCTTCTGCGGGAGGACGCGCGTCCTGTCAGATCTCGGACGTAGACGGACCCCGCGCCGGCGGTGGCCGTTCTTTCCTGGCGGGCGTTC
>Ga0302189_10004194_pt1 | contig 10811 bp, 9 predicted proteins | sample II_Bog_E2_2_FD_194551 | JGI IMG/M metagenome (GOLD analysis project Ga0302189, IMG submission 194551) | Peat permafrost microbial communities from Stordalen Mire near Abisko, Sweden - II_Bog_E2_2 | ecosystem: Environmental > Terrestrial > Soil > Wetlands > Peat | place: Sweden: Abisko, Stordalen...
TCCGGCTCGTCGCCTTCCACAAAATACGGCGTCCAGCCGCAGCCACGGAAAAATTGTTCCAATTCATCCGGTTCGATGCGCGCCAGAATGGTCGGGTTGGAAATTTTGTAACCGTTTAGATGCAGAATCGGTAGCACCGCGCCGTCAGTAATCGGATCGAGAAATTTGTTTGACTGCCACGCCGTCGCCAGCGGGCCGGTTTCCGCTTCACCGTCACCAATCACGCAGGCCACGATCAGGCCGGGATTGTCAAACGCCGCACCGAAAGCGTGCGACAGCGAATAACCCAGTTCGCCACCTTCGTGAATCGAACCGGGTGTCGTCGGCGCGACGTGACTGGAAATTCCGCCGGGAAAAGAGAATTGCGTGAACAGTTTTTTCAGCCCAGCTTCGTCCTGCGTGACGTTCGGATAAACTTCGCTCCAGGTGCCTTCGAGATAGACGTTGCCCACAATCGCCGGACCGCCGTGACCGGGGCCGGCGACGTAAAACATATCCAGGTCATACTTCTTGATGACCCGGTTTAGATGCACATAGATGAAATTCTGTCCCGGCGTCGTGCCCCAATGCCCGACCACCAGCGGCTTCACGTCGGAGAGTTTCAACGGTCGCTTGAGTAGCGGATTGTCGTAGAGATAAATCTGGCCGACCGACAGATAATTGGCGGCACGCCAGTAGGCGTCCATGTTGTGCAGTAGTTCCGGGGAGAGAGTTTTGGTTTTCATAAAAAGTGTGAATTCAACGTTCGCATTACATCAACTTGAAAATGTCCTTTTCGGACGCGGCGAACAATGGGGTGAACACCCCATAAGAAGATTTCGAAACGGATAAAAAATCACAGTTTTACTTTCCGCAGGCGAAGGGCGTTGGTGATGACCGAGACGGAACTCAGGCTCATCGCGGCCCCGGCAATGACCGGACTGAGTAGCCAGCCGAAGAGCGGGTAAAGCACGCCCGCCGCAACCGGAATGCCGAGGGCGTTGTAGAGAAAAGCGAAGACGAGATTTTGCCGAATGTTTCGCATCGTGGCGCGACTGAGGCGGATGGCCTGGGCAATGCCGCGCAGGTCGCCTTTCATCAGTGTGATGCCCGCGCTTTGCATCGCCACGTCGGTGCCCGTGCCCATGCCAATACCCACTTCCGCTTCACTCAAGGCCGGCGCGTCGTTGATGCCGTCGCCGGCCATTGCAACGTGTTTGCCTTCCGCGCGCAACTTTTTGACATACTCGACTTTACCGGCAGATTCGATCTCCGCTTCCACCGCATCGAGGCCGAGTTGCTTGGCTACGGCGGTGGCGGTGCGACGGTTGTCGCCGGTGAGCATGACGAGTTTCAAACCGAGCGCGTGAAGTTCTTTGATGGCTTCGGCAGTGGTGGCTTTGATCGGGTCGGCGACGGCGAGAATTCCCGCCGGCTTGCCATCAATGGCGACAAACATCGCGGTCTTGCCTGCTTCCTGAAGCTTCACCGCCAATGCTTCGAGCGACTCCAGACCGGTAATCTTTTCGTTCCGCAGAAAATCTGGTTTGCCGATCAGCACCGCGCGGCCAGCGATGTTGCCGGCCACGCCGCCGGCTATCACCGAACGAAATTCTTTCACAGCCTCAAGGTTGAGACTCTGTTCTTTTGCGCCCTGCACAATCGCGGCGGAGAGCGGATGTTCGCTATTCTGTTCCAGGGAGGCGGCGAGACGCAGGAACTCCTTCACGTCGAAACCTTCAGCAGGCAGGACCTCCACCAGCTTGGGTTTACCTTCCGTGAGCGTGCCCGTTTTATCCACGACCAGCGTGGTGACTTTTTCTAAGTGTTCGAGCGCCTCGGCATTTTTCACCAGCACGCCGAGTTGTGCGCCGCGCCCGACGCCGACCATGATGGCCATGGGTGTGGCCAGACCAAGCGCGCACGGACAGGCGATGATTAGCACCGCGACGGCATTGACGATGGCGTGCGCGAGTCGCGGCTCCGGCCCCAGCCACATCCAGACGGCGAAGGTGATCACCGAAACCGCCAGCACCACCGGCACGAAGATGGCCGAGACTTTGTCGGCGAGACCTTGAATTGGCGCGCGACTGCGCTGGGCTTCGGCCACCATGTTCACGATCTGCCCGAGCAACGTGTCGTTGCCGACCCGCTCGGCGCGCATGACAAAACTGCCGGTGCCGTTGACCGTGCCGCCCGTCACCTTGTCGCCGACCGATTTTTGCACCGGGAGCGGTTCGCCGGTGATCATGGATTCTTCCACGCTGGAGTGACCTTCAACCACCGCGCCGTCAACGGGCACCTTGTCGCCTGGCACCACGCGCAACCAGTCACCAACTTTCACCTGATCAAGCGGGACTTCATGATCGCCACCGGCGGCGACTTGGCGTGCGGTGGGCGGAGCGAGATGGAGCAACGCCTTGATCGCGCTGCCGGTGCGGCTGCGAGCGCGGAGTTCGAGCACTTGCCCGAGCAGCACCAACACCGTGACCATCGCGGCGGCTTCAAAATAAATGTCAACCTTGCCTTCGTGCTGCATCGTGGGCGGGAACAGGCCGGGCATGAGCATCGCCACCGCGCTGAAGACGAAGGCCGCGCCCACGCCGATGGCGATGAGCGTGAACATATTCAAGTGAAGCGTCACAATCGAGCGCCAGCCGCGCTTGAAGAACGGCCAACCGGCCCACAGCACGACGGGCGTGGAGAGTGCGAATTGAATCCAGCGCGACGCATCGCTCATCACCCATGAATCAGGACCAATCGCGGGAACCAGATGCGCCATGGCGAGCACGAAGACGGGCACTGCCAGCACGGCACCGATCCAGAAGCGCCGCGTCATGTCGTGCAGTTCGGAATTTTCCTCGTCATCCGCATCGGTGGTCGCCGTCATCGGTTCCAACGCCATGCCGCACTTGGGACAATCGCCGGGATGATCCTGCTGCACTTCGGGGTGCATTGGGCATGTGTAGATGGTTTTGCTCTTTGACATCTGCTCCTTCTTCTCCTTGTGCCATGTCGTCGCGAGGCTGAGAGAAACTATTTCTGGCAGTGCCCGCTGCAAAAGTAAAACGTCTCACCATCGCATTCAGCGCGGAGAGCTGTCGCTCCATCCACCGTCATGCCGCAGATGGGGTCTCTGGCCATCACGACTATTTTTTCGACATCTTGCCAATCACAACGAACAGCAGAACCACCACCGCCAATCCAATCACCCCCCAAACCCACATTCCACCGCCCGACCATCCGCTCATCCATCCGTTAGTTTGGTTCATCATAAAACCCCTCTGTTTCGCTCTCGCCTGCCCACGCTTGGCAAATCCAGACTGTGAGCGAAGGCAGCGGATGAATCGGAAAACTATTTGGCCACCAACTCATCAATCCAATATCCTTTACGATTGTAATGACCGTAAAGGCTGGTCTCATAATCACGGTCAACAAGCGACTTGTCGGTGAATTCCGGTGAGAGCTTTATGGCTTGCCGGGTAAGATCAATCACGACTTTGCGTTCACTCCAACTCACGCGTTCAATCCAAAGTGGCGAAATGAGAACTTTTTTGCCGGCCCACCAGTTGCTCGTGTTGACGACGAGATAACGAATCTCCCAAGTTTCATCGTCAATGATGAAATCCTCGACGTGGCCAATCTCGCCGTCTTCGGCGTCAATGTGGTAGCCTTTGACTTCGTGACAGCTCCGCAGATGATGATCCCATGCTTTCTCCTTCTGGTTGAATTGGCCCCATTTAGCACGGTCTCGCTCAAGGTAGGGATAATATCCCCAACTGTAAGGGCCATACCAATACGTCGGCCAACCATAATAGCCATAGTAATCGGACTCGAATTGTTGTGAAACCGGTTTGTCACTGTCGAGCGAAGGGCTATCCTCGATTTGCTTTTTGGTCAGATTGGCCACGATGTTTTCGTGATCGGCATTCACCGCCACGAGCGCATACGGAGAGAGCAACACCTTGCGGCCGGTGAGCCATTTACCCGTGTTGGCGACCAGGTAGCGGACTGTCCAATGCCGATCATCGAAATAAATATCTTTGACCTTGCCAAGGGTTTCATCGTTGGTGTTCTGGATGGAATATCCGTTCAGTGTTGTAACTTTGCTTAACATAATTGTCCTTTGTGTTTTTTGTTATTATTGAAATTGGTTTTTTGGCTCTGGTGCCAGTCTTTAGCTTGCGCGCGTCGGGCTGGCTTTGCCATGGGGTAAAACCCTACCAATCAGTTTGAGGCTAACTATTCACCAGTTCGTCCACCCAGTAACCTTTGCGATTGTAATGGCCATGCAGTCCAATCTCATAATCCCGGGTGATCAGAGATGCCTCGGTGTATTCCGGCGACTGCTCGATAGTTTCGCGATCAAGATTGACGAAGACTTTCCGCTCGCCCCAACTCACGCGTTCAATCCATTCCGGCGCAATCAGGACTTTCTTCCCCGGCCACCAGTTGTGGGTGTCAACGATAAGATAACGAATCGCCCACGTCTCATCATCAATGATGAAATCCGCGACGTGACCCATCTCGCCGTCCAAAGTTTGTATGTGATGACCGCTCACACTGTAAGTGCTGCGCAAATGGGGATCCCACCCTTTGACGCCCGGTGTGGAAATCTTCTTTTGTCCATGATCACGCGCTTCACGGTCACGCACAAAATAGGGAAAAGCACCCCAACTATAGGGTCCGCCCCAATAGGTCGGATAATCATAATGACGATAATAGGCCTGCTCGAATTGATGTGAGACCGGCTTGTCGGTATCCAGGGATGGACTGTTGGCGATCTGCAATCTGGTTAAATCAACGGAGATGTTGTGAGCTGATTTATTTACGGCAATCAGAGCATACGGCGAGATGAGCACCTGCCGGTCGGCGAGCCACGTTCCGGTCTCTGCAACCAAATAGCGGATTGTCCAATGCCGATCATCAAAGTAAAACTCTTTGACCTTTCCGATTTCCCCGTCATGACAGTCCAGCTTGTAACCTTCCAGTGTTTTTGCTTTGCTTAACATAATAATTATTTCTTTGCCACTAATTGGTCGCGCGGCGAGTGTTGTTTGGTAAAAAGTAAAATGGCCTCATATTCAATGGAGGACGGCGGAACGGCTTCGGGAAAACAGACCAATGATGGCCCGATTGAAAGCAGGCAAATCGCTGGGACTTCGGCTGGTCACCCAGTTGCGATCCTCAACCACTTCTTGGTCCACCCAGTTGCCGCCCGCATTGCGGATGTCGTCCTGGATGGTGTGACAACTGGTCAACGTCCTCCCACGCACCAACCCGGCCGAGATGAGTTCCCATGGGGCGTGACAGATGGCGGAAATGGGCTTGCCAGCCGCCTGCATCGCGCATAGAAAGGCTTGCACTTCCGGCACCATGCGCAGTTTGTCGGCGTTCACGGTGCCACCGGGAAGATGAACGGCATCAAATTCTGCCGCGCTGACATCCTGGATTACTTGATCCACCTCGATCTCCACCGCTTTATCAAGGTCATGATGAAAGCCACGGATCTTGCCGGACTTGAGCGATATGATGCTCGTCTTTGCTCCAGCAGCCGCTAGTGCCTCCACCGGCCCCGTCAATTCAGTCGCCTCGAAACCGTTGGTGGCAAGCACCGCCACATGTAAATCAGTCAGTTGGGCCATAATGATATTCCTTTAATTAAATTTCTGTTGATCATCGAAAAAGTTTTTTGAATTGGGTAATTATTTGTTCGTAGCCGGCTTTTGCTTTCGCCCTTTTGTCTTCGCCAGGAACGCCTCGATTTCTTTGCGCGTGGGGGCGGAGGGCTGTGCCCCGAGAATAGTGACGGAGATGGCCCCGGCGGCATTGGCATACCGCGCGGCCTCCAACATGGGTTTGCCTTCGGCCAACGCGACCGCGAGAACGCCGTTGTAGATGTCGCCCGCCCCGGTCGTATCAATGGGTTTGACCTTGAAGCTGGGCACCAGTTTCTTGCCATCCTTGTCCGCCACGAACGAGCCGCGGGTGCCGAGCGTGATGATCACCGTCTTAATGCCCTTGGCCAGCAGTTTGTCCGCCGCCCGGCCCGCGTCCTCAATGGTGGTCACTTTGACGCCGGTATAAAATTCCGCCTCGATTTCGTTGGGCGTAAAAATGGAAATCTCTTTCAGCAGCTTATCCGGCAATTTCTGCGCGGGAGCCGGATTGAGAATGATGCGGACACCCGCCTTGAAGGCCAGCGCCGCTGCCGCTTCCACCGTGGCGAGCGGAGTTTCCAATTGCATGATCAACAGCTTGGCTTCCGTGATGACTTTCGCCGCCTTCTTGACGTCGGCGGGTGAAAGTTTGCTGTTGGCCCCGGAGGCGACAGCGATGCTATTCTCGCCGCTCTTCTTACCCACAAATATCAAAGCCACGCCGGATTTCTCCACCGCATCGCACGAGACAAAATCGACATTCAGGCCATCCTTGAGGTAACCCTTGATGGCTTTGTCGCCAAACATATCTTGTCCGACTTTGGCAACCAACGTTACAGAGCCACCGGCACGGGCGGCGCCAACCGCTTGATTCGCACCCTTGCCACCGGCGGCAGTGCTGAAGTCGCCGCCGAGTTCCGTCTCGCCAGGCTTGGGCAGATGCGCCAACCGGATCGTCATGTCAGTATTGGAACTACCGACGACTACAATTTTATCTTTGCTCATATTGGTAAGAAGTTAATTTTTTGAAACGATCAGGATGCCGAGTCCGATGAGGTAGAAGAGAAACATAGCGGCCAGCAGCCAGTTGGTGCCTTTGGGAGCGGCCTTGAATTCTTTCCAAATGAACACACCCCAGAAAGCCCCGATCAGGGTCGCGCCTTGCCCCAGACCATAAGCGAGTGCTGCACCGGCCTTCGTGCTAGCGATGATGCTAAAGCACATGCCAATGCTCCAAATAACCCCGCCGAGAATGCCGATCAAATGCAGGCGCGTATTACCTTTTGTGAAATAATCACCGAATGGCACGGGTGTTCCCGAAAGCGGTTTCGCCATCAAGATGCTGTTCCAAAGAAAATTTGAGATCAGCAGACCCAACGAAAATAGCACGAGCGCAGTATAAGGAGTTAGTTTGCCAGCCGGTGCCAGTGAAACTACTCCATCAACGGTGGTGATGGTTGCCATGGAATTCGCGACAAAACTGTAGAACCAACCCATCAGCAATCCCGCCGCGACTGAGACGGCGATGCCTTTGACGTGGGATTTCTTTTCCTTGCTGGCAAGTCGTTTGTAGGCCAGCGCATCGAGAATGATAGCGATCACGACTGCGCCCACTCCGGCGGTGAGGACGGGGACATTGCCTACCTTGGTAGAATAATACGTGGTGATCACGCCCAGCACCAATGCGAGGCCAACCCCAATGGGAAACGCCACCGCAAGACCGGCAATGTCAATGGCGGCGACCAGCAGGATGTTTCCCAGATTGAAAATGACGCCGCCCAAAAACGCCGCCCCAAGCCACTTGGCATCGGCCTGATGCAAATCAGAAAGGAAGCTGCGCCCATTGCTGCCAGTGCTACCCATCGTGAACGCCAGCAGCAGCGACAGGAGCAGAACGCCGATTGCATAGTCCCAATAGTAGAGCTGGAAACGCCATTCTTTGGTGGCGAGCTTTTGGGTGTTGGCCCAGGAACCCCAACATAACATGGTGACGATACACATCGCGATGGCGATACCGGAAGATTGAATGATGATCATGAGTTTAGTCGGTTACTTGGTTGTTGGGTTCAGGTTTAAAAATTGATACCGAGTTGGCAACCGAGGACGACGGCGTTGGCGATTTGGCCAGTTCCAGCCGGTCGGATGACGTATTGAACATCCGGTTGGAAAAAGAGCGCGCCTTGGCGCAGATTGAAACGATATGTCCATTCCAAAACGGTTTCGTGGCTCTGCACTCCCACCGTCGGATCAAGCAGTTGCTCCCGTTGTTCGGCATCGCGCAAATCGTTGCTGAATTCGCCGAATACCACGCCAAATCCAGCGGCATCGGTGGGACGAGACGCAAAAATGCCCCGCATCGCCAAACCCGCCGTGAAAAAATAGGGCATTTCACTGACAGCCTGATCCGGCGCCACCAAGACAGAACCAAAGACACCCAGTCCGCGATTGCTGGTTGGTTCGGCAAAAGGAATCAGCACTTGATCAAACATGCCGTAAAAGCCCCAACTACCTTGTTTAGAACCGGTCGGAGTTCCATATCCTACCGTCCGATAGTCAGTCAATGTGCTGTCGTCATACCAAAACCCAACCTTGTAGTTTCCGAGAAACTGCGAGTCACCAGGCAGACCGTTCAGCCGGTAACCGGCTTCACCCATCACAAACACCGGGCCATTCATGGACATATCCGTGCCGTGATTGTCGTCCGCGCGAATCGCTGTATCGCCGTTGTAAACGCCCGCCATGACATAAGTGCGTTTTGTCGGCTTCCATTTAATACGAGTGCCCCAGGTCGCATTGGGATACGAGTTCATGCCCGGCGAGTTGTAAAAAATGGCGACAGGATTGCCGTCAAACCCGTTTTGCACGAACAAATAATCATATTGGGAAACCAGAAAGTCATCGCCGGCGGCAATGCGGCCAAGACTCAATTCAATGTGGTCGTCGAGCAGCTTTTGTTGGTAAGCCAGATCAACAAGATGGAACGTCTGCCCGCCATACACCTGTTGCACGCTGAATTGATTGCCGATGCGTTTCTGGGACAGGCTGTCTCCGTCGCGTTGGGACATGGATACCAAAAACGAACCGCCATCCAAACCCACGAGCTTGTCCAAATCAAAGACCAGGCTCAGACCAATGTTGTCAGCATAAGCAACGCCCTGACTCTTGCCGCCGCTGGGATTGCCGGCGATGTCACTCACATAAGTTAAAGCCGGCGTGATGCCAAAGTCCTCCATCTTGGGACGCAATCCAGCCCAGTCACCCAGGAGGTGAGCACGTGTCAGCGACAACTGAAAGGGACGCACATTGGCCGGGATTTGTGCTGTGTCGCCGCTTGATTCGCCGAACAGTCCAACGGTGGTGTTTGTCTCCGGCTGATGTGTGATCGATGCGATTGAATTTGTATCAGCAATGCCACTGGATGTGTTTGGCTGCGATGACACTTCTTGAGCGCGAACGATTCCGTCACAAAGCGCCAGCGAAAGCATTGAGACCAACAGGTTGAGCTTGGCCAGCCACCGCAGGTCACTTTTAAAGTTGTTGGCGTTTTTACCTGGCAAAACAAAATTTATTCTTTGCATTTATTTTAGTTCCCGACTGGTCTTTGGCCGAGAGTGAATTTGATGCTGAAGATTGCATTAGCGAGTGATGTTTCCGCCATGGGGTGAAACCCTACCGAGAAATTCAGGGCGACGACCGCAAAACAAAATTATTCTCAGGGTAACTATTTCACGCCTTTCATGCCTCGATAACGGCGGATCAAATTGTTTGTTGAACTGTCGTGCTTGAGTTTAGGCGCGGTTTTGCTTTCCAATTCGGGAACAATCCGCTGGGCGAGCACCTTGCCCAATTCGACACCCCATTGATCAAATGAATCAATATTCCAAATCGCGCCCTGCGTGAAGACGCTGTGTTCGTAGAGCGCGACGAGCTGGCCGAGAATCTCCGGCGTGAGCCGGTCGGCAAGAATAACATTAGATGGCCGATTACCTTCAAATACCCGATGCGGCACCAGCCAGTCCGGCGTGCCTTCGGCTTTGACTTCGGCGGCAGTTTTACCAAAGGCCAGCGCTTCGGCCTGGGCAAAAACATTCGCCAGGAGAATATCGTGGTGCCGGCCCAGCGGGGTGAGCGAATGGCCGAACGCGATGAAGTCGCATGGAATCAACCGAGTGCCTTGATGGATCAATTGATAAAAAGAATGCTGCCCATTGGTTCCCGGTTCGCCCCAATAAACCGGCCCGGTCTGGTAATTCACCTTTTTGCCGTCGAGCGTGACGTGCTTACCATTGCTCTCCATCGTCAACTGCTGAAGATACGCCGGAAAGCGTTTCAGATATTGTTCGTAAGGCAGCACCGCCACGGTTTGCGCGCCAAGAAAGTCGTTGTTCCAAACCGCCAGAAGTCCCATCAGCACGGGCAGGTTTTTTTCAAATGGCGCAGTGCGGAAATGTTCGTCCATCGCATGAAAGCCAGCGAGCATCGTCAAAAAGTTTTCCGGACCAATCGCGAGCATCGTCGAAAGGCCGATGGCGGAATCCATTGAATAGCGTCCGCCAACCCAGTCCCAAAAGCCGAACATATTCGCCGTATCAATGCCGAATGCGGAAACTTTTTCGGCATTGGTCGAGACCGCGACAAAATGTTTTGCCACTGCTTTGGCGTCGCCGCCTAGTCCGGCTAGCAGCCAATCGCGCGCACTTTGCGCGTTCGTCATCGTTTCGAGCGTCGTGAAAGTTTTGGACGAAATGATGAAGAGCGTTTCTGCCGGATCAAGATCGTGCGTCGCTTCGACGAAATCAATCCCGTCCACGTTGGACACGAAACGAAAAGTCAGGCTGCGGTCGCTGTAATGTTTAAGCGCCTCGTAAGCCATAACCGGCCCCAGATCAGAACCGCCGATGCCGACATTGATGATGTTCTTGATTCGTTTACCGGTATGACCTTTCCATTCGCCGCTGCGGATGCGTTGGGAAAACTCAGTCATCCTTTCGAGCACGGCGTGGACTTCCGGCACCACATTTTTTCCGTCCACGAGAATGGTTTCGCCTTTCGGTGCGCGCAAGGCGACATGGAGCACGGCGCGGTTTTCCGTGACGTTGATCTTTGCGCCGCTGAACATCGCGTCCATTTTCCCACGCAGGCCGGATTCGTCCGCCAATTGCAGCAGCAACT
>Ga0302189_10004202_pt1 | contig 10798 bp, 9 predicted proteins | sample II_Bog_E2_2_FD_194551 | JGI IMG/M metagenome (GOLD analysis project Ga0302189, IMG submission 194551) | Peat permafrost microbial communities from Stordalen Mire near Abisko, Sweden - II_Bog_E2_2 | ecosystem: Environmental > Terrestrial > Soil > Wetlands > Peat | place: Sweden: Abisko, Stordalen...
CTTCGGCCTTCTTAATGGCTTCAAGCCGCGCGCCGATCATCTCGACGTTGTAGCGGTCGAGAATGCCCGCGTCGGCCAGATCCACGGCCAGGTTGAGCGCCGTCTGCCCGCCCACGGTGGGCAGCAGCGCAAAGATGCCCGAGCCTGGTTTGGAGGTCAGCATCTCCGACTCGATGCGGATGATCTCCTCGACGTATTCGCGGGTGAGCGGCTCGATGTAGGTACGGTCGGCCAGGTCGGGATCGGTCATGATGGTGGCCGGGTTGGAGTTCACCAGCACCACCTCGTAGCCCTCCTGCTTGAGAGCCTTGCAGGCCTGCGTGCCGGAGTAATCGAACTCCGCGGATTGGCCAATCACGATCGGCCCCGAGCCGATCACCAAGATCTTCTGAATGTCATTTCTGCGTGGCATGTTATTAGCTAGGCTGCTCTTCCTCTGGCGTTATACGGCTGTGCCAGGAATGCCCTGTGGGGGCATCAAAAATGTCAGGTAGCACGCCCGCACCGACGGCCCATGATTTGCGATGATTGTGGCCTCTCGCATCAGGGTATGCATAGCGTAGATCGTAAGCGTCATAAAGTCGCTGGAAGAACCTCGAATAGTGTACCGGACTATCTGTGGCGGGATAATTCGGCCATATTTCTACCCTTCCTTCCAAGCATCGGTATACCAAAAGACCGATGGATTCATAACGCATTGGCGGGTCGGTGATCGTGCCGCGACCATTCAGCGCAGATAACGCATTATGGTAGCGAACGATGCTATCGAGTGGCCGGTCCTGCGCGTCGAATGAAGCATCATTGGAATTGAGTCCATCCCCAACCCTTCCGAACTTGATGAGATGAAGAAACCCGAAGACAAAGCCCGGATACATCATGTGGATGTTTACACAATCGCCCGGTGCCTCTTCCATTCGATTAGTGAGATTCCGAAATGCGTTTCCAGTGCTCTTGATCGAAATACCGAGCGCTGGTCCGATTCCGGGAGGAAACACCGTGACATCGAGGTTTTTGTACTTCATTCCTCCAAGTACACTTTGTTCGGCGCGGTCTTCCGACTCTGCCGAGTAGGCCAGACCATAGCCATTGCCTGGACCAGCCTTGCATGTCAGCGCCGGGCGTGGGTGTAACCATTCTGGCGGAAACCCTCCCTCAACAACCAACCGGTTCGAGCAATGAGCATGCACAAGCCTAATGTGCTGGCCCGACTGTGTCTTAGCATCGCCACACAGAGCACCCAACGCGTGCTCCAGGGTGGCCACAGGGATCTGGGTTACTGGTGTTTTCGCCATTGTTCCATCCTCATTGCAGCATCGCGCAGAGAAAGACACTCAGCTTCTGTCAGGCCAATCTCTTTTCTCAAGAGATGGCGATCAAACAAGTCGAGATTTCGCTCTTTTGAGTTCTTCAGGCCGCGATCACAGTGATTGAGAAGCATCTGCGCGTGAGGTGCGCTAGGGTCAACCACGAGAATGCGCTCAGCCTCCGAAGGCTCGATCTTGAAGAGCCCGCCGCCTAGCGCATGACCCTCCATTTCACAACTCAATTTGGTCAACGAGTTGCGCCAGAACGCTGCATAAGTATTCGCGTCGTAGCCCATCAGGAAGCGCACCAGATGAACCGTATTCGGAGCAACTAGACCCGCTGTATTCGTAACGAGCCGAGGCATTTCGCCCGACATGTAGGACAAGAATGCGTCTGCCACCCGCACATGGGGCACAACGTACCAGAATTTCCTCGTTCTGCACTTGTAGCGATCCGCCACGCCATTGATCTCGCCCTGATGCAGATAGCGCTGGATTGGGGCAGGCAAATGTTCTTTTTCAATGGCTGGAAGTGCGAGGAGATGAACCTTGTCGCCGGCCTCCCGCCTGGCCATCCACTGATCTTGGCGGAACGCTATGCCTTCTACATCGCGAAGGTTCATCACCGCGGGTCGAAGAAACTTGTTGCCGATCTTCCATCGCCGCTGCTCGTCAGCCGACAAATGAAAGAAATTGTTTGCGCCCGTCACATACCCAATGCCAACATCCGCAACGTCTCCGAGCCTTTGTACCCGGGGATGCACGGCGAGTGCGTTGTAAAGAGAAAGTATTGCGTCCGGTAGAAGGTAGTGGCTCAGCCGAAACTTGCCATTCCCAATCGCCCCGAGATCGACAGTTCGTGTCTCTTTCGCTTCACTTTGCAAATTATCCGCTGAGGTAACAGTGAACTCGCGGCAGGCCTCTCCGTAGCCATCGCAAAACAACAACACTGTGCTTTGGCCGAGTCCGCAGAAAAGCTTGTCCCTGAACATCTCGATTGCGACATTCTTGAAATGCTGAATCAAGTACTTCAATACCTCGCGTGCATACATTGCGTGGCCTAATTCCGAAGGCATCACCATCGCAAGGCACCCACCGGGGCGCAAGAAACGGGCAGAATGTACCACAAACGGCGCCCAGGAGGAGGCTAGACGAGGCAGTTGGACCCCAGCTTCCATCGCCCGCTGGTGTGCCTTGGAAGTAGAATCCCCATTGAAGGTCTGGTATCGGATGTATGGAGGGTTCCCGACAACGCAGTCGAATGCGGGTAGAGATTGCGGAGCAAGGTCGAAGAAATCGCTCTGGATCAATCTGGCGTTGCGCACACGTTTACGCGATTCGCTTAAAGCATCCGCAGATACATCGATGCCATGCAGTCGGAACGAAGAGGAGCCGAACTGACCCAACCGGGCCGCTGCAGCTACCAAGAAAGCCCCGTCTCCGCAGCTTGGGTCAAGAACAGTAGCATTGCGATCACGAATCGCCCATTCCATGAGACGATTTACGGCGGATTCCTCTGTATAGAACGCACCCAGCGCCTTTGGTTCCGGCCTTTCCCTTCTGGCTGCGAGTCCGCTCATGATTTCCACTCCTCCATCATCAACCGGAAGTCGCGGAATAAATAGTGCGAATCGTGCGGCCCCGGTGCGGCTTCCGGGTGGTACTGGACGCTGAACAACGGCAGCGTCTTGTGGCGCAGGCCTTCGAGCGTGTTGTCGTTCAGGTCCACGTGGGTCAGTTCCACTTCGTTGGCGTTGATCGAGTCGGGATCGACGGCGAAGTTGTGGTTGTGGGCCGTGATCTCCACCTTGCCGGTGGTGTTGTTGCGCACCGGATGGTTGCCGCCGTGGTGGCCGAACTTGAGCTTGTAGGTGCGCCCTCCCAGGGCCAGCCCGGTGAGCTGGTGGCCGAGGCAGATGCCAAAAACCGGCACACGGCCCAGAAACTTGCGAATCGCCCGCACGGCATAGTCCACCGGTTCAGGATCTCCGGGGCCGTTGGAGAGAAAGACGCCGTCCGGCTTCAGCTCCAGCACGTCCTCGGCCGTGGTCTCGGCGGGAACCACGGTCACACGGCAGCCCTCGCGGGCAAGCATCCTGAGAATGTTGAGCTTGATGCCGAAGTCGTAAGCTACGACGTGGAGGTGCTTGCGCTCTCGCCCAGTGTGGTGGATGAACCCTTCGGCCAGCAGAGAGTCGCCCGACTGGTTGCGACTGTCAGAAGCGTCAAAGGTGTAGAGCGACTTGGTCGAGACCACGCGCGCAAGATCCGTTCCGTCCATCTTGCGAATGCTTCTGGCCCTCTCGACAAGTACGTCGGGATTGCTTTCCGAAGTCGAAATCACTCCCCGCATTACCCCGTGGGTACGCAGGTGGCGGACTAGAGCCCGCGTATCGATCTCGGCCAGTACAGGCACGGAATACCGCTCCATGTATTCGTCAGTGACCTGCTCAGAGCGCCAGTTGGAGCTGATGGGCGAGAACTCGCGGACGATCAGGCCCTCAATATAGGGCTTGGCCGCCTCGTTGTCTGCCTGGCAAGTGCCGTAGTTGCCGATCTGTGGGTTGGTGAGAACGACGATTTGCCCGGCATAGGAGGGATCGGTTGCGATTTCCTGGTAACCGGTAAGGGAAGTATTGAAAACGACTTCGCCCTGGCTTTCACCAGGTGCGCCATAGCCGAGGCCACGGAATATGCGCCCGTCTTCGAGCGCTAGGATCGATTGCATCGCCTCTCCGAGGAGTGGATTCAATCGATTCTAACAGGCTTGGCGGGAATTGCGGCGGTGGATTTCCGGGCGGTTTCCGGGGTGCCTAATGCACCACTCCCGCATCCCTCGTGGGCCAATAGACAAAGACGGCCTTGCCGTAGATGAATGAGCTCTCGACCGGGCCAAACTTGCGGCTGTCCCAGGAGATACAGCGGTGATCGCCCATCATGAAGTAGCTGCCTGCGGGAACCACCATCTCTGCCATTGAGTCGGTGTCCTGGTACTCCTCAGGAACATATGGCTCGACCTGCGGCCTGCCGTTGATCCATACCTGGCCTCGATCGATGCGAAGCAGGTCGCCGGGCAAGGCGATCACGCGCTTGATGTAGCTTTGTTCCGGGTTGCGCGGGTAGTGAAAGACCACCACATCGCCGCGCTCGATGGATGAAAAGCGATAAATGAACTTGTTGACAAAAAGGCGGTCGGAGTCCACAAGCCGCGGCAACATGCTGGTGCCCTCCACACGAACCGGCTGGTAGAGAAAGATGACGATCAGCACCGAGGCAGTCGTGGCTACGAGCAGATCGCGCGCCCACAGACCGATGCCTCCATATTTTGGTTGCGGCGCGGGCGAAGGGCTGCTCTGCGGCTGGGCCACGCCAGGCACTAATACGGGAGTGTCGCCGTAAGCTGGGTTGGGAGGATCGTTGGGAACGGTTTGCATCTTCTTCTAGATTACCCGATATTATTCGCAGCCAAGGCCGCCGGGCGGGCAGAGAATACGCGCGCGAGTGGGCTTTGCAAGCGGTTTGGGTTGATTGGCTGATGGAACGAGTGGGAGCGCGTAGCCGGGCGGCTCGGCGCTTAGGTTCGCCTCCTCCAGCAGGAGCGGCCTTTGCAACATCATCTCCACCTGCGTCCCACTCTCGATGTTTACATCGGCGCCACGAGTAAAGAGCGAAACCAGGCCAACTGTGGCAAGACCAGCCCCGATTCCTGCAACTCCTCCAGCAATGGGATGCCCGGACCCCAGCCCGCCGATCGAGCCGACCGTGCCCCCGGTTGGAATCGCGATCTCCGCCGCCTTGCCGGCATTGCGCCCCTTATCCCCGTCTTGTTCGATGGTTCCTTCGCCGTCGTTCTTGACAGACTGTTTCCTCGCACCCGGCAGGCTGTTCACAATGCCCGGAATCTCAACCACCGTGCCATTGGGAAAGATGATCGAGGTAAAGTGCATGTCAAGCTGGGATTTGCCCTTGACTCGCCCTGCGCGGGCTACGCGGTCCACCACGCCCTGCACATATACCCCAGATGGGATCATCACCCGGTTCCCGACAACGACCGGGAAGGTCGAGGCCAGGTAGACGCCATCTCCTGGCTTGGCGCTTCGAGTGTCGAGGCCGCTGCGCAATTGCAGCAGAACTTTGGTTCCGGCCGGCACGACATAAGTCCTCTTTACCGGAGCCTTGTCGGGCGAAGTGGGGCACGGAGGTTTTTCATCCCAAATTGGATAAGGATCGTTGTCAGGATGGCAGCCACCGAGCACTTGTTTGAGTTCTGGCGGATAGCCGGCTCCATTCTGCGGCGAAGCGGAGGGCGTCTGTGCCACAGCACTATGGGTCGCGTCGGGTGTGGCAGCGGATTGCGCCAACGAGCGCCCGGCAGCCCAGGAAACAAGGCTCAGCGCGAGTGCGGCCATCAACATTCCGTGCGGCAGACGCATGTAATCCTCCGTAGCAGCCCCTATTGCAATAGACGAAGCATCCGCTTGCAAGGATAGCGCGATTCACCAGCCATGACGCGAAAAATGCTCCGGACTCCGCGCCGGGAGGCAATTCGCGTTACGATCCAAGAAAGCGATGAAGTCCGAAATCACCCCGCATGTCCATTCTGCTGCCGGCCCACGCAATCCTTTCGCCGCGGTCTACCGTGTCATTGAGGACGCCATCGCCGCCCGCGCCTTCCCCGGCTGCGCCTTTGGCGTGCTTGTCGGCGATGCAATTGTGTTCCAGGACGCGATGGGCAGCTTCACGTATGAGGAAGGCGCGCCCGCCGTCTCCGCCGAGACCGTCTTCGACGTGGCCAGCCTAACCAAGATTGTGGCTACAACCGCCTCAGCGATGCTGCTCCGCCAGCGCGGCGTGCTTGACCTCGAAACGCGTCTTGGCGACTTGCTGCCCGACTTTCTAACTGGTCGCGCTGACGGTGACCTCGCTCGATGTGTGAAGTTGCGCCATCTCCTGGCTCATAACTCGGGACTACCCGGCTACGTCGAGTTCTTTCGCGCAGTCGCCTCTCCGGCAGCTTTGCTACAACAATGCTTGGGATTGCCGCTCGAAGCCGAGCCGGGCGCTCGCGCCGAATACTCCGACCCGGGCTTCATACTCCTCGGCAAGGCGCTGGAAGCTTGCATGGGTGAACCCCTGGCAAGATGGGTCACCCGCGAGGTCTTTCTGCCCCTTGGGATGGCAGACACCGGCTTTTGTCCGGCACCTTCCGCCCGGCTGGCGATCCCTCCGACTGAAGAAGACGCAACCTTCCGCCACCGGCGCATCCAGGGTGAAGTCCAGGACGAGAATGCGTGGCTGCTCAAGGGCGTCGCCGGCCACGCTGGACTCTTTTCCAATGTTGCGGACCTGCTGCGCTTCGCTTGCGAAGTACTGGATGCGGGGATCGATACTGCACCGGAGATAGGCAGCCCCCGCCTTTTTGATCCCGCTACGGTCCAGCTCTTTGCCCAGCGGCAGGGTCCGAAGGGCAGTTCGCGAGCGCTTGGTTGGGATACACCCTCGGCGATTTCCTCGTCAGGCCAGTACTTTTCACCAAACTCTATCGGACACCTGGGTTTCAGCGGATGTTCGCTATGGATTGACCTGGATTGCAGACTTGCGGTTGCTCTGCTCACAAACCGCACCTGGCCCGACCGGAAGAGCCAATTGATTCGCCAGGTCAGGCCCGCCTTTCATAATGCGGTTCGTGAAGCGCTTTAGATTGTTAGCAAACTGTAGCGCCCGACGCGCTTGAGGCCTTCGAGAATTCTGTCGGACTTGACCGATTTCCAGATACAATAAAGACTCGGAGACCGATGCGATGCTTACCAGCTCGACGATCCAGGAAACGCCCGGCGCCCACACCAACGACTCCAAACGAGACTCGGCCTTCCTGCTACAGCAACTGACCACTGAGAGCCAAAACGAGGCATCTCAAGGGTTTGACACCAAATCCGCGATCGAAATCGCTCGCATCATCAACCACGAGGATGCGAAGGTGGCTATTGCAGTTAAGAAAGCGATTCCAGAGGTTGCGCAGGTCATAGATCAGGTTGCTCGGTGCCTGCGCGATGGCGGCAGGCTGATTTACATCGGAGCCGGCTCCAGCGGGCGCATTGCCGCCCTCGACTCTTCCGAGTGCCCACCCACCTACTCATCCGCGCCGGGGCAGGTGCAGTACATCATGGCTGGAGGTCCCAAAGCCCTTGCTTCCGCCGTCGAGGTCAACGAAGACTCCGAGGAGCTGGGCCAACGCGACATCGCCCGTCGCCGTCCCACCCGCAAGGATGTTGTGGTCGGGGTCTCAGCCTCAGGCCGCACTCCTTACGTCGTAGCCGCCGTGGCCTACGCACGCGCCCGCGGAGCGCATACCGCCGCCGTCACCTGCAACCACGATACTCCGCTCGCCGCAGCCGCCGACATCGCCATCATCGCCGACGTGGGCGCCGAGGTCATCTCCGGTTCCACGCGCATGAAGGCCGGCAGCGCCCAGAAGATGATCCTGAACATGATCACCACGGGCGCCATGACCCGGCTGGGCTATGTGTATGAGAACCTGATGGTTAACGTGCATATGCAGAACTCGAAGCTGGTCGAGCGCGGCATTCGCATTCTCATGTGCGCCTGCAAGATAGACCGCGAAGCCGCCGTGCAGACCATCAAGAGCGCAGGCCGCAGCGTGCCGGTGGCTCTGGTGATGTTAAAGGCCAGGGTAGATAAGCCGGAAGCCGTCCGTCGCCTGGCAAAATCCGACGGTAACGTGCGCCTGGCTATCGAGGATAATGTGCTGGAGCTGTAGTCTTCAGCGGAGTATTCGTTTCATAGAATGTTGAATGCAATCAGGCAGGTCCGAACGCGGACCTGCCTGATTTGTTTTTGAAAAGAGCCACGATTGCCCAAAAGATACTCAGAACGATGTCAAGCGGCACAACCCAGATCAAGTAGTCCTTTACTTCTCCCGTGTACCAGTGCAGTTTTTGAAACTGCTCGCGCTCTAACGATAAGTCATAGGTCGAGACCTGAATCTCGCGGAGCCCCAGCACTATAGTGGTCAGCCCAGGGAACAGAAGAGTGTGTGCCCAAAAGACAAGCCGCCACTTATTTCTCGTAAAGCGGCGCTGCATCTGCCAGGAATGGACAATCAGGCCCAAGCAGAGCGCTGTGACAGTTGTGTAGATCAAGCACATGATCCAGACAACTCTCGCGGGGTTTTGAAATTCAACAGGCTCAAAATCTATTCCGCGAGCGTAGACCTCCAGAACCACGAGCAGAGACGCAGCAAGGAGGCTCCAATACCGCTTCAAGAACAGCTGCACTATGTTCATCGTTTCTCCGCTGCCCTTCAAATCTATCGGATCGCTTCAACAGGGTAGTTGTGGTGTTAGAACGTCGTCATCTTCACCTTCAGCAGCACATTCTCATCGGACTTCAGATTCAGGCCGTAGTCGGTCTGGTCGCCGTTCCAGATGCGGGCCATCTTCCAGTTCCCTGCCCCGTCGTAGCGGCCTTCCTCCACCTTCAGCCAAAGACGCTTCTTTCCTGGCGCGAACGTCGGCGTAAAGTCTACCCGCGCATGATGCCCGGCAATCAGGAACTCATCCGGCCCCAGTTGCAGAATCAACGCTCCTCCGTCCGGCGGATTGTTGCCCTTGGCCGGCATCCAGTTGCCAAACGATGGCAGCCCGTATTGCACCACCGCCTGCCAGCGATCGAAATCAAGCTTCTGCGTGTGGTTGTCCGGGTCCTCACTCGATCCCCGCACCTTGCCTTCCAAATTCCCCTTGGCCAGCCTGCGCGCAATGGGCGCCAGCAGCGCATACTGCTTTGAAACAGGTTTGAGCGCATCCGGTTCCATCGCCTCCGGTCCTTCGGTCTGGTTGCTATATCGGCTCAGGTCAAGCCCAAACGGCGCCCATCCCAGCGCGCCCTGTCCGATTGCGGCAAACACATAACGCGCGTACACCGCCGCATTGCCGGTTTCCGGAATCATCAGAGGATTGCCCTTGCACTTGTAAAGTTCAATCGCCTTCATATACTTGGCATACTCCGGCATGTAGATGTCCGGAGCTACCACAGCAATCGACGGAGCCGCAATCTTCCATAAATCGATATTGTTGTCCGTCGGCGCGCCTGACTCATAGCTCGGCGCCTTGCCCGGATGAAAAGGGTCACGCAACGCCGCATTCACATACAGCGGCAGCGCATACTCCGCCTTGCCAGCCGCAGCCACCTGTTCGATGTAGTCGGCGGTATACCAGGCCTCGAAGGTCTCGTCGGCATCGTCGCCAAACACCTGCCGCCAGGTCCCTGGCTGTTTGCCCAGCCCCGCAACCAGCTTCTCCGGCACCGGGCCGGCAGAGGCCTTTTCGGCTACCGGCCCGAAGTCGCGCACCCCGCCCCATACCCCCGCCTCGTTCTCCACCTGCACCAGCAGCACGGTACGTTCGGAATCTGCCTGCTTCAAGTGCCGCATCAGCGCGCGGAAGGCCGCCTTGTCGGCCTCAAGTCGGGGCGCGCAGAACGGCGAAGGAGAATCCACTGTCTGGCCATCTTTGTTGACGAGAAACGGGTACTTCGCCTGATCAAGCTTGATCCACTCCGGCGTGTAGTGCGAACTGCCGTTCTTCCATGTGCCGAACCACAGCAGCACCAGCCGCATATGATGCTCCCGAGCCTGCTTCAGGATCAGGTCCACAACACTAAAGTCGAACTTCCCCTCGGTTGCCTCCATCTGTTCCCAATAGATGGGCAGCTCGACCGTGTTGGCATGGAGCGTCTCCGCCGCCGGCCACACTTTATCCAGGTACGCCGGCCAAGCACTGGAGTTGTTGGCCTGCACGCCCAGCATCAGGTACGGCTCTCCGTCGACCATCAGGGCATAGCGCCCATCCTTCTCGACAATCGCGGGCAGAGGCTTTGCTGCGGCTGTAACGGCTGGCGGAGCCTGAGCTGCCCCAGGCAAACCCACACACGTCCCCACGACCTCCAGCGCCAACCAGGCAAACGCAGCCGCGCGCCAATGCAATTTCAATCGATTCATCTCGCTCCTTATCAGCCCCCAGCAGGTAGGATTCATGTCAATGCCGCAAGTATACCGCCCAGAGCAGCCCCATCCCGACCCAAGGCAATCGCATTTGGAATTTGAGCGGAAAATGAAAGGCATGTGCTCTGCCCGCGGGGAAACTACTCAGATTGAGTTTGGCTTTGTTCTTCTTGCGGCACGACTGTAGTCGTGCCTGTTACAGCCGCAGACACCTGCCTGTTGGGCTTTAGCCCGTGCGGTTATTACGAGTGGGAAAGCCCCCGGCTCTCCTAAGGAACAACATTGATGGGGATGAGTTGGAAGCTGAGTTCTCTGGCCTTTGCGTGAAGCATGGCTGATTTTTTGAATTGCCGACGCTCCGCCTGCCTTTGAAAGATGGTGGTGACGTATGGTTGTTGGGTGGTGATCATGTGAAAGATGATACGGGCAAGCTTATGGGCGGTAGCAGTCATGGCCCTTGGCGTACCCATGC
>Ga0302189_10004209_pt1 | contig 10785 bp, 5 predicted proteins | sample II_Bog_E2_2_FD_194551 | JGI IMG/M metagenome (GOLD analysis project Ga0302189, IMG submission 194551) | Peat permafrost microbial communities from Stordalen Mire near Abisko, Sweden - II_Bog_E2_2 | ecosystem: Environmental > Terrestrial > Soil > Wetlands > Peat | place: Sweden: Abisko, Stordalen...
CCCCAAGGGTCTTGTGTAGTCGAGGTAAACATCAGTCTCCTTGTAGGCGTTCTGAAGGGCAATGTGCTCGGCTAGACCAAGACTGAAGTAGAATGCCTCGAGTTCAAAGTTGCTGTTAAAAACGGGACTGGAGTAGGCACTCTCATTTCCAGCCTGTACATAGCGACTCACCATTTCCATGGAGGCGTCTCCGCTAAGCCAGGGATCGGTCTTATCCTGTGTTTGTATTTCTTTGTCGCCGCCATAGACGCTGCTTCCGACAAGAAATGGTGCAACAAACCAGAGGCAAAATAGAATACTTCTCTTTGCCGACATCATATCTTCAGAGCCCTTATTGCTTCCCTAAGACAGCGGCCTCAAACATACCAGCGTCCTCTTTTTCTAAGTCGCTCAATGAAGCAGGCGCCCTTCCTTGAATGTGGTGATGCGGCAACTCTCCGGCGTCTACAGAGGCGTGTCGGCGCAGTATCCCCCAACCAGGAGCAGCTCCTGTAAAAGCCCGGAACCAAGCCATCCATAAAGTCAGATAGATAATCTGACGGAAATAAAATCTCTGAGCGAGAAGTGACCTCAAAAGACGCGGATCCTCATTGTCCATGCGGATCGCAATGAATGATTGGATGAGTTCCACCGTGAAGAGGATCGAGAACCAAACGGCAATCTGCACGACTTGGCTATCCACGTTGGAAAAATGATGTTCTGACCCCTCAATCGACATGACGAAAATCCACTCATAGAGAGCCAATGCGATCGTTGCCATTCCCTTGAGATAGAGCAGGGGAGCGACAGAGTAGAAAAAAAACTCCCAAATGCGCACCGGCATTCCAAGCCATCCGTAACCGCCATATTGAAACAGGCTCTGACGATTTTTCCAAAGCGTTTGCAAAGTGCCAAAACTCCAGCGTTTTCTCTGTTTAAGGAAGGCTGGAATATCCTCTGGAGCTTCGGTATAGGCAATCGCCTCCACTTCTGCCTTGATTGTCCACCCCGCTTGTCGAATGCGGCACGTAAGATCAAAATCCTCAGCAAGCGTATCCAGATGATAGCTACCAACTTCTTGAAGGGCGACTCGACGGAACGCACCGATAGCTCCCGGCACCAACGTGATGGCTCCCAAGAGAGAGTAAGCAAGACGGTCCAAATTTTGACTAGTAATGTACTCGGTGGCCTGCATCCTCGTAAGTAGAAGTTTCCGATTCCCCACCTTGATATTACCCGCCACTGCTCCTACTTCCGGATCTCTAAAACGTCTCACTAGCATCGCAATGGCATCAGGCTCAAAAAGGGTATCCGCATCCACGGTGACAATGATTTCCCCGGAAGCTTCGGCGATACCACGATTAAGCGCAGCGGCCTTTCCCCTATTCGCCTGACGGATGGTTCGCACCGTGTTAATGTGGGCAAACTCCTTTTCGACGACACTTGCTGTGTGGTCACTGGAGCCATCGTCGATGAGGAGAATTTCGAATTTGGTATAGGTGCTCTCGAGAAGGCTGCGGACACTGCGACAAATGACCGCACTCTCGTTGTAAGCAGGGATTAGCACGCTGACAGCCGGACAATAATCAACGGGCCATTTTCTGCGCTTATTGCGCCGGTGGGCCACGATTGCCAAGGAGGTAATCCCGATGATGCGGAATACGCCAATAATCATTGCAATGAGCACCACTGTGTCCAGGAATCGCCCCATCCAATTCGCAACCAATAAATCGTAATGATACATCCTCAACAGAAGGCCTTCAGCTTTTCCAACGCGCGGCATGAGAGTCTCACGGGAAGCATCAGCAAGCTGTGAAACTCTCACAAAGCGATACCCATCCTGTTTGAGCTGCGGAATAATCAGTCGAAGCGCCGCCACTGTCTGACTGCGGTCTCCACCGCCATCATGAAAAAGGACCGTATTTCCTGCTCCGGAGCGGATCTGCGCAAGGACATGATCCGCAATAACCCGCGCACTGTTTCGAACATAATCGCCATTGGTGTTTTTGACATACGGATTCCAGTCATTGGGATCAATTCCGGCACCGACCGTGACATACCCGAGATCCGTCGCCGTGCTGATGAAGTCGAGGTCTTTCACCTGGGGCTCGGTCTCCACAAAGTAGGGTGCCCGGAAAAGCAACGTGGATCGCCCTAAAATAGATTGAATGACTCGTTGTGTAGCATTCAGTTCCACCTTTTCGCGGGCCTCTCCGACCTGACTGAGATTGGGATGGGTATAAGTATGATTTCCAATCTCATGCCCGGCATTCCAGAGTTGACGCACCAGATCGGGATTCTTTGCCGCGTTGTCTCCTATGAGAAAAAAGGTAGCCGTTATCCCCTCCTTTTGCAGTATATCGAGAATCTGGGGCGTAAATTTAGGGTTTGGTCCATCATCAAAGGTCAGTGCGACGACACCCGGATGCCGACCGTTTCTTTGCACAACGCTACCCCAGGGCACTTGCTGGTAATTTTCCTTCGTAATGAGAGCGCTGGCTGACTCGATGGAAACTTTTCTTTCTCCTGTGCGGGGCTGGGAGATCACCTGGATCAACTCACCGTCTCCATCGTACTGGACATCATTGGAAAGATCCACCTGCTCAAGTTCTTCGACTGAGCCATCCAAGACAGCTCCCTTATCTCCCAAAACAGTCCAAATGCCGGGATCTTCCCCTCCAATTTCCCACAAGGCAGACCCGCGCAGACCGGCATTTTTTGCAAGGAGACATTGATTGTAAACCGAAGCAGCATCCAGATACCAGACTTTGTGTTCATCGCCGGAAGCTTCATCCTGGTACTCAAAATACGGATTCAGTGAATCCGGATCGAATCTCAGTAGTTTCTCAGCGCCTCCCGTGGGGGAGTGAGTACGGGCCGTGTGCATGGCCGAGGCATAGGTTAGCTCGGAGACAACCTTGTCCTTGGACCAATCGTATCCATAGTCACCCATGCCGAGGACGATCTTCGATGGAGGAACAGCCTTGACAGCATTTGCCACAGCCTTGGCGGTCCAGTCCATTGAGGCAATCGGGCCAGCGGCAGTTGCCTCAGAATCTTGATCATAAGCCATCAACACTATAAAATCAGCCGGGGCGACTAGAGCCGCAAGTTGAGTGGAAGCAGCCTCATCGAAGGAGACATCGAGACTCAGAACGAAGCCGGAATCGTGCAAAACCTTTGCCAAGCGTGCCACGAACAGGGGCAGCTTCTGCTGGTCCTCGGGCCGCAGATTTTCAAAATCGAGATTAAGACCTGAAAGGTCCTGCGCTTTCAGCCAATCCCGGATCTGAGTGATGAGAGCATCCTGGAGGGTGGTGGATTGCAGAAGTGTATGCACCCGTTCCGGGTCAAATTTGGATCCCACTGCATTGTTGAGCACGGGAAGAACCTGCATCTCGTTCTCCTTGGCGATTTTCAGAACCTCAATATTCTCAGTGTCCGTGGGATCCCATCCATCGAAATCAAGCTCACTTCCACTTCTGTTCAGATGCAACCAGACGGGCATGAGATGGGTGATTTTATCCGCATGATCACGCAGTGATTCCTCACGACCAGGTGCTGAGGAGTAAAAAGCAGCTGAAATCCATGGCTCCTTGGAGTCGGAACTCCTCTTCAGATGCGCCATGGATTGCACCATCTTCAACCGTTTGGCGGCCAGCTTAGTCGAGTCGAGTCGAGTCGAGTCGAGTCGAGTCGAGTCCTCAATCTGAGAGACTGTAGGTAGATCCTCGTTGAGAGCTTCTATCGATTCCGGCAAAGGAGGAAGAATCGGCGTCCTGACAATCGCAAAAACGAGCGCAAACAAACCGACCAGCACAATGAGAGAAACAGCACCGCACAATTGATAAACCAAGATCCTTCGACGCCCCGAAAGATCAAAAAAAACAGAGTTATTGCGCTGCATTAAAAAATATACGGTTTAAGGAGAATCAAACAAAAAGTTATGCAGAATAAATCTAGAATACCTTACTGTCAAATTGCCAAAAGGCAAACACACCTCACCTTGTTATTATCGCTTCCTTTCTCCAGAATGAGGGCATGCGTCGACGAAACCCACTCTCCAGCAGCAAAGATCCCCACGTGGAGATGATCGAGACCTCCAGAATCGTGAAGAAGGTCTATGAGGACCTCGCGGCCAATCCACCCGAACGCAACTGCACGCTTCAGACCGAGTGCTGCCGTTTTCACATCACGGGAAAAACACCGATGCTTACGAAAGGAGAAGCCGTGGTCGCCGCAAAGGCACTCCGCGCCGCCGGACGAACAAAACTCCCCGATCGCACAGACGGAGCCTGTCCGCTGCTTCACCCCTACACCTCACGCTGCATGATCTATGCGGGCCGTCCCTTTGGGTGTCGCACCCATTTCTGCGAGGGTGCCGGGGGTCCCTACGAACGCCGTGAGGTTATCTCCCACATCAGAACCCTTGAGGAAGTCGATGAACGTCTCGGAGGCGAAGGCCCTAGATCCCTCCCCGCTGCCATTCGGGATGCCTTGGCCGAATTATTTTAACGATTTGAAACGGATCATGGAGAAACGCCCTGACACAGCCCTTCTCCTTGTCGGTCATGGATCGACGACAAATCCCGATTCCAGCCCCCCAACCCGACGGCTGGCAGAGACGATTGGCGCGATGAATATTTTCGACGAGGTGAAGTGCTGTTTCTGGAAAGAGGAACCCCATCTGCACAAAGCGATTACGGAACTCAGGTCCCATGATGTCTTTATTGTTCCGAATTTCATCAGCGAGGGTTATTTCACCCAGACCGTGATCCCACGTGAAATGGGCCTGAATGGTCCGATCACCCTGCTTGACGGCAAGACGCTACGCTACTGCAAGCCGGTCGGCAGTCATCCTTCCATGACCTCACTACTGCTCAAGCGGGCCGCAGAGACGGCACCCGGAGTCAATCCGTTGGAGACAAGCCTGCTGCTTGTCGGACACGGAACCAGCCTCAATAAAAAATCTTCCGACGCTGTCGAAAAACAGGCCTCCCTGATTGCGTCACTAGGGCTCTATGCCGAGGTGTTACCGAGCACCATGGAACCGATGGAGGATGTCCCACTCGTCAGCGACTGGGCGTCGCTGACTTCGCAACGGAATGTCGTCGTCATCCCTTTCTTCATCAGCGACGGACTGCACAGCTATCAGGATATTCCCGTGCTGCTCGGACTGCGGGAAGAGGTTGGTCCTGCGGCGAGTGAATCCGATGTCTTTAAACACAATCCCCATCACCTACAGGGGAAAAATCTTTTTTACGGCAGCGCCATCGGCACTGATCCGGGGATGGCCGATGTGGTTCTCGATCAAGTGAAGGAAGCTCTTAAAGCAGTTTCTTGAGAATCACAGCCATAACTGAATGGGAAATGAATCAATTGAATGTTACCACAAAGAAAGAAGGGATACATCCCTACTGCGCTTTGATCTATTTCAGAACCTTGATGACTTCCTTTGTCAGTCCTTTGTGGTAAAAAATCCCCGTTCTAACTTTCTGAGCTAGCTTCCCCTTCCTCCCGATGATCTCACTCCGGGTATTTTTCCCCATCCTTTTTCTTTGTCTGCTTACGGCACTTCGGGCCGAATCACCCTATCCCTCCAAACAGTCCTCCACCGTGGTGGAGGCGCGAGTGGAAAAACTCCTCTCCAAATTAACGCTGGATGAGAAGATCAGCCTACTGGCGGGAGAAGGATTTGACGAGATGGCAACCATGGGCATCCCGAGACTTGGTATTCCCAAATTGGTGATGGCAGACGGTCCGCAGGGAATTCGCGCCCATGGTCCCGCTTGCTCGTTTCCAAGCGGCATCGCCCTCGCCGCTACTTGGGATACCAATCTTGCCACGCTCTATGGAGAGGCTCTGGGAAGGGAGGCTCGAGCTCGGGGGATTCACCTTCAGCTTGGCCCCGGGGTCAACATTGCTCGCATTCCGCTAAACGGACGAAACTTTGAATACTACGGGGAAGATCCCTATCTGACCGGAGAGATGGCATCCCATTGGATCAGGGGATTGCAAAGCCAGGGGGTGGCGGCCACGGTGAAGCACTTTGTTGGTAATGATGAGGAATGGCGGCGTATGGAGATCAACACCATCATGGATGAACAGACCCTTCGAGAGATCTATCTCGAACCGTTCCAAAAAGCGCTGCTCAATGGAGGTGTCTGGTCGGTAATGTCTGCTTACAACAAGCTCAATGGAGTTCAAAGCACGGCCAATAACCGGCTTCAGAACGGCATCCTCAAAGGTGAGTGGGGATTTCCGGGACTCGTGATGTCCGATTGGTGGGCGACACAATCCGTCGATGCCATCGCCGACGGACTCGATCTGGAAATGCCGATGGGCTATGAGGTGAACAAACAGAGTGTCTCCACAGCACTTGGAGACCATTCACTCACCGCGGAGCGCATCGACGATGCCGTCAGAAGATTACTGCGCCTGATGATCTCCATGGGATTTCTCGACCGCAATCAGCAACGCAATGATCTCCCGCTGGACTCACCCGTCAGTGCCGCGCTTGCCCTGGATGTCGCAACAAAATCGATCGTGCTGCTGAAGAACGATCCTACCCTCCTGCCACTTGATCCGGCACATTTAAAGCGTGTCGTGGTCTACGGGCCCAACGCTCAGGACACCCCCGCAGTGGGTGGCGGAAGCGGTGATGTGGAGCCCTTTCGCAAGGTCAGCTTCCTAGAGGGAATCCGCAAGGCTCTTCCAAATTCAACAGAAGTCTTGTATGCGCCCGTGCCGATCAGCAAGGCGTTTTCCCTTTTTGGATTCCTGGATTTTACACAACCCACCCCGTTGCCTCCACGCATCATCGACATCCGCCGTCTGATAAGCGTGAACGAGCCCAACATGGCACGCATCACGAGTTCCAAAGAGCAAAGGATCGCCATCTCTTGGAGTGGACGAAAACCACCGGAGCACATTCCAAAGGGCAAGGAGGGTCGGGTGATCTGGGATGCAGAGATTGAAATTCCCGAATCGGGCAACTACGAACTCCTCTCTCAAGGACATCCTGAAATCCGTCTTGGAGACAAGGAACTTGGCAACCCCGAGAGTTATGTGCTGACGGCCAAAAAAGGGGATCACATTCCTCTCCGCGTGACAGCCAGCGAAGTGGGACGCGGGAGCGGTATCGTCACCCTGCAAATCGCGCCGGTACCAGACGAAGAAACGGGCGTCTTCCCCGCTGAGGGTGCTGATGCAGCCATTGTTTGTGTCGGCCTCAATCCCGAAGTTGAAGGCGAGGGTTATGACCGTGGATTCTCCCTGCCGGTCAATCAGCAGCAACTGATCAATCAGGTGGCCGCCGCCAATCCCCACACCATTGTTGTGCTAAGCGGTGGAGCCGCCGTCGACATGCGCGCCTGGATTGATCATGTGCCTGTTGTTCTTCAGACTTGGTATCTCGGCCAGAGTGCCGGAACAGCACTTGCCTCCATCCTCTTTGGTGGGGCAAATCCTTCCGGCCACCTCCCCTGCACCTTTGATCGGGATATTCAGGAGAATCCTGCGATCCATGACTATCCGGGGGAATTTCCCAAGGGTACTGACACACCGGAGGTCCACTACCGTGAAGGAATCTTTTACGGCTACCGTGGTTATGATCACTTGGGCAGAACGCCCCTCTTCCCCTTCGGACACGGGCTCAGCTACACGAGCTTTTCACTTGATGGAATCCAAGTCGCACCTGTTCAGGCCGGTGAAGGTGACGGATATCGTGTGACCCTCACTGTCACCAATACCGGCAAGGTAAGCGGCGCCACGGTTGTTCAACTTTATCTCTCGCTCACCGGGGAATCAACTCCGAGGCCCATTCGCGAGTTGAAAGGATTCCAAAGGGTCGAACTCAAACCAGGAGAGCACCGTTCCATCACGATCCCTCTTCCGGTGGGGTCCCTTCTTTACTGGCAACCCGTGAAGAATGCCTGGGTGCAGCCGGAAGGCCCGATCAAGGTGGATGTCGGCCTTTCAGAACGTGACATTCGTCAGAGCGCACTTATCAGACCTGCACTCGAAATACCAGAACCAGTTCGTGACGAAAATGTAACAAATCCCCTTGTTAATCTTCTCCCCCCTGCCAAATAAATCGACTACTTCTTGCCTTCATGCACCTCATGTTTGCAACTGCTGTCGACATCTCAACCGGTACTTGGATTTTACTGGGTTTGGCGCTGCTTCTGGCACTGAGTTTTGAGTTTGTGAACGGGTTCCATGACACGGCCAACGCCGTGGCGACCGTCATCTACACCAACACTCTCCCGGCAATTCCGGCCGTCATCTGGTCCGGCATCTTCAATTTTCTGGGCGTGTTGACCTCATCCGGGGCTGTGGCTTTCAGCATCGTGAGTCTCCTTCCCGTCGAGCTGGTCATCCATATCGGCTCGGGACCCGGATTTGCCATGGTCTTTTCACTGCTGACCTCTGCCATTCTCTGGAATGTCGGCACCTGGTACTTTGGACTCCCGGCCTCCAGTTCCCACACACTGATCGGCTCGATCATGGGTGTCGGCGTAGCCAATGCCCTGATGAGCGGATCCCACTACTGGGGTGATGGGGTGAATTGGGGAGCGGCCCAGAAAGTCGGCCTTGGACTCCTGATCTCCCCGGTCATCGGTTTCTGCCTCTCGGCGCTTCTTTTAATCATTCTGAAAATCATGATCAAGAATCCGAAGCTCTTCACAAGTCCGGAAGGTCATCACAAACCACCTGGCTGGATCCGGGCCATCCTCATGTTCACCTGCACGGGGGTCAGTTTCGCCCACGGTTCGAACGACGGTCAGAAGGGCATGGGACTCATCATGCTGATTCTGGTGGGGATTCTCCCAAGTATCTATGCCATTGACAGCGACGCTTCATCCTTGGAACTAAGCGCACTCCGCCACTCCATCAGCCAGGCTGCCAGTTACTGTCACAGCCATGCCGAGGGAGCCAGTGATGCAATCATTAATGGCAACCCGTCGAAGGTTATCTCGGACTTCACCCGTCATCCTGACGCGACAACCCCCGAACTCTTCAGGTCCCTGGAGATTATTGGCCGGGAGTGCACCGAGGTGTTGGGATCGGTCGATTCGGTCAGTGAGATTCCCAAAAACAAACTCGGACATCTCCGCGCCAATCTTTACCTGATCTCCTCCGCCGCCGACAATCTTTCCAGCAACCATCTGCTGGATTCCGATGCCGCCGACAAGAATGCCAAGACATTGAGCAAATCGATTGTGGCCGTGACCAACGAAATCCCTATCTGGGTCAAGGTGGCCGTCGCCATCGCACTCGGTTTGGGCACGATGATCGGCTGGAAACGCATCGTGGTGACCGTCGGTGAGAAAATCGGTAAATCCCACCTCACCTATGGCCAAGGTGCCTGTGCCGAGCTGGTGGCCGCCATCACCATCGGCATCGCCGACCGCTATGGTCTGCCCGTGAGCACCACCCATGTCCTCTCCTCCGGCGTGGCGGGCACCATGGCAGCCAACGGCTCCGGACTTCAGATGGAGACGGTGCGCAACATTATCCTGGCCTGGGTGCTGACACTTCCTGTCTGCGTTTTTCTGGGAGCCTCCCTTTTCGCCCTGGGATTGAATCTGATCGCCGGATTCGAGATGAGATAAACTTTCCCTCTCCCACGGGAAGCAGGAGCATTCACTTGCTCGTGACAGAACCAACGCGACATCGTATTGAACACTCATGGAGGAGCTTCAAGTTCAGTCGGGATCAGTGATCGCCCTCAGACTCTTTGACATCGCCTACTCCATTGATCTGAAACTGGCGGAGAAACTCTGGAGCGATCGGATCGGAGGCACAACAAGCCGCAGCCGGCTCAGTACAGCCCCGTCCAAGGCAGTCGCCTTCGATGTCCCTCCCGTTCTCCTCTCCCTGGGAAGTGTTTGTGTCACGGTCGATGAAAAAATCCTTGAAGCAACGGCAACGGCGCGACTCTACGACTTCGGGGTCGTCGCCTTCTCCTTGAAACTCACCGCCGACTCGCTTGACTGGATGGCGTTTTCATCCTTTGCAAACGCTGTGGACAGGGTCATCGGTCCGAATGTCGAAACCGATCTCTGGAGTGGATTGCTTTCGAGAATCAAGGAGACACTTGCCTCTGCCATCACCCGCCCCAATGAATCAAACCTTCAAGAGGACCATCTTATCGCCGTCGTCCAGCAATGGAGCGAACCGCTCAAGGCAACGGATATTTTTGACAGGGTCGATCTCGTGCCTCTGCTCTCGGGGGAACGCCGCCCCCTTTCCGAGGGGGCGAAACGCGATCTGCTCCGCCAGCGATTCTCTTATTATGAAGACGATCTGGTGGTACTGACCTGGGATCGGGCCTTTATCTATGAACCGCGGAGCGACAGTGATGTCGCCGATATCCTTGAGGTGGCGAACGCCCAGCTTCTGGAACTCCGCTACTATGATGAACTGCTCGATGACGAACTTCCCAGAATGTATGATCTTGTCGAGCAGACCCACCGGGCGACGAAACTGCTCACTCCCCGTCGGTTTGCCAACCTGGCCCGAAAACTCTACACGCTGGTCGCCGAAGTGACCGAATTGACGGAGAAAGCGGATAATGTCCTCCAGGTGACGGAGGATGTCTATCTCGCGCGGGTCTACATGGCTGCGTTGGAACTCTTCAGGGTGCCGACCGTTAGCGCGGCCGTTGATAGGAAGCTCTCGATCGTTCGCGACACTTATGCAGCCCTCTATGCGGAAGCCTCGGACGCCCGCGGCGAAATGCTCGAGATCGCCATCGTTTTCCTCATCGTGCTCGAACTTGTGGTGGCAATCCTGCGACAC
>Ga0302189_10004215_pt1 | contig 10780 bp, 10 predicted proteins | sample II_Bog_E2_2_FD_194551 | JGI IMG/M metagenome (GOLD analysis project Ga0302189, IMG submission 194551) | Peat permafrost microbial communities from Stordalen Mire near Abisko, Sweden - II_Bog_E2_2 | ecosystem: Environmental > Terrestrial > Soil > Wetlands > Peat | place: Sweden: Abisko...
ATAATAATTCTTTGCTGTATCCTGATTCCGATCAAATGCCGTCACGAATCCATAAGGCGTCGTGCTCAGAGTCATTGTCGTCCCTTTAACTGTGTTGGTAATGGCGCCGTTTTCCACTGCAATGCCAAGAAGTTGGGGAATGCCGACCTTCTGCGCAGCGGACGTGCTCCCACCGGATGAAGCTGGGGCGCCATTCTGTGTATTGGTCTGCCCCGTTGTGCTTTGAGCCTTCGCGCTGTTCTGGTCGGACTTCGCGAGCTCGGGAGCCAGTGCGGGAACCTTTGCTTGACCGATAATCATCGTGTCAAAATCGAGTAAGTAGACATCGAGGTCGGAGCTTGGGTTGAATCCTCCATTCAACTTGTATTTCCTGACTATGCCTAGAGCGAGTGTGTTGGCCGCGCTGGATATCTTTGTGTTGAGTTCTAGCGGCGCCGTGTTCAGGGGGGCGGCCACCGGCGCTGGCGTACCTTGTACGGCTGCCGCCATCCCCGTCTGCCCAGAGGCCTGCGCCCAAGGGACGGAACTCGGGGCGCACGCAAATGATAGAAGGAGAAACGTGTAACGGCTCAACCGAAAAAAACGAACTGCGAAGTTACTCGATTGCATTGGGCCTCCTTGGTATTCAAGCTCTCGGTGCGACTCTTAGTGGATCTCAAAGTTGAATTGAACCGTTACGCTTTGGTTCGGATTGATCACTGACGGAGCGGTAAAGTTCCCGCCCTTGCTGCCAGTGAGTTGGAAGGTGTAATTTGCGTACCATGGGTCATTGGCGTTGAAGTCGCAATTGCAATAAAACACAGATGCACCCGAGCCAGGAGTTCGACCGCGGACAGCCGTGAACTGAAAAACATACGGCGGATACTCGCCGGCGGGGTCTTCCTGTTGCCCGGCATACCGTGCCGCGGGAGCTACGGCTCTTTGGAAGCTCACGGGCATCACGTTCACAGTGACCTGTTCTCCATCTGCAACCGTGAAATCAACCAGAGTAACGGGGTCCTGAGTCATAAATCCTCCTTCTGGAGATGTGATTTGTTCGCGATCATTCTTGCTGAATGAAAAAACCGCTCACTGAGTAAGGCGTAAGGATGTCTGAAAAGGGGACGTGAATGCATAAAAGACTTTCGGTGAGATATTGACCAGGGATGGCTGCCATGGAGGAGGCTTTGAGCGGCAAGGATTCAACCAGTGGCTAACCCGGCCAACAGGAGTGGGGGTGCGCCGGCGATGTGCGGCCGAAGGAGCAGAAGAGAGACCCCAGAAGCAATAGAGATGACGAGGAACTCGGTGTGCTTTGTTGGTCTTCTGAATTGAAGTTGGGGATTCGACTCTTCACCCAGTAAGGTGAAGTTGGATCGCAAAAGAGGGCACCGCTAACTATTCTTCGAAAGCACACATCCGTGTGGCCCAAATTGCCGCTCATATCCGCCTAATAGAATGAAGGCCGTCGAAATCAGACGCTTCACGAAAAGGAGATCAGTCATGAATCGGATGGTCGCAATCGGACTGTTCGCCGTGGCGAGCTTCATCGCCATTGGGGGCGCTGCTGTGCAAGGCCAAAAACCACACTACCAAACCATTCAGTTTGGTCCGGGTTATGTGCAGCGGGGTGCTTGCAACGTGAACGGAGTCCTATACCCGGTTGGCCAAGATTACCGAGTGTGGGGCTTTGATGCCAACAACAACCCGTGGGTTATCGGCTATGTGAACTGGCCGCGTCCGAACGATATATGGCGTTTTCACGGGGTAAATGGAGCGACATTTGACGTTCAGTGTCAGTAAATCCGGATCCTGGCACTACTGGTGCTTATACCTTCCGCACCATCACTTACGCTGAGCGTCGACCACAAGACGCTCAGCATTACTTTTTTATAGTCGCCCGAATCTCTGCAAGCCCGAGGGCCGGCTCGTGAGGCCATTTGGCCCGTCCAATCTCTAGTAACAGCGAGATTGTTAGTTTCGCGGAGAGGGGATGAGATCGTCCGGCATTCGCGGAGAAGGTAGGCTGAGACCACACGGATCCTTGGGTTCCAAATCGCGTCATTCGTTATCAATCTGACATGTGTTTGGATTGATCCTTTGGAATGAATCGCCACTCTCTGGCTCACCCAAGACGTTGTACCTCGATGACAAACTCCAGACATTGCCATATTTGAAGAACTGATTCTGGGCGGTGATCTGGGCATTCAGCTTTGTCGCTTCCTCGGCTGTCAGGCTCTCGATGAGCGGTCTTTCTCCGACGCACAGTCCTACATTGGTACCCTGACCTCGCTCCGTGTTTGTGGCATATTGAGGCGGTCCCTTGTAATACCCTGCATACTGGTGGCAACCGAGGCAATTTGAAACGGGGCCAGTCTTCGGATTCCGTTGTGCCTCGATATAAGGGTTGAAGCAAATCGAATACATGCCGCTTTGCCCTGGCATTGGCTGACGAGCAATTGAAGTTGAGTTTTCTACAAAGAATTGCCATGGGCCAGAGGTGAGGCCGTGGTGTGGCTTCAGAGCTTGCTGTTGCCAAACAAGGCCGTTTTTATCGGTTCCGATCGGCATTCGCCCCTGGGGCTGCCCATCGGGCGTAAGCCAGAATGTCATCCACTCCCAGTTGCCCGTGTTATCGGGCATAATCATCACATGAAACCCCACAAGAATGGCGGTGCATCCGTTACCTCCGCAGTTGTCCAGGTAAGAGGCGTTCTGTCGCAGGATGTGGTCACTACTTTTGACAGGTATGTCGTGGCTATGCAAACAGCCGATCGGTACAGGAGACATTGCGGAGAGCGCATTTAGAGGGCAGGCCTCCTGGGACGTGTCAATATTGAATGTAGCTGGTGGGGGAGGGTTAACTGGGCTCACGTTGTTTGTCATTTCATCCATTGCAGACGACGAGATGATCCACATAGGGCCGATCGAGTTTTGTGGAGTCTGCCATTGCTGGATCTCCCAGACCGTCTTAACTATCACGGAACCTTGTGGGAACTTGATCTTCATGGAAGAAGCGAAATCGAGATTGCTGTTCAACTTGACAAGACCTCTGATGTATTGGGCTGCGATCGGGTTAAAGAGAACGGGAGCTACCTGGCGCGTACTGCCTGTGGAAGTGGCTGATGCCGGCGAAGGGCTGGCAGATGTCAGCGCCACGGCATTATTAAGGGCTGCGGCGAGGTCCGGGACAGCCTGGGCGACAGAGTAGAAAGTAGTGATTGCCCGAAAATCTGCATCCCCGAGGCAGATGGCGTCTGTGGGCTTTTCACGATCGATTTTGAAGCCCGGCAGATTCTCGATCCCCACATCCTGCTTGGTGCACCAGGAGTCCCATTTCGGCCCTCCTCCAACGGTTGCATTCGTAATCCAGAGGAAGACACTCTCCGGGTCTGCAGGGTTGGACGGACCGGGAGCGGCGACCGCATCAAAAGCAACCTGCCGAGTTGCGGCTTGAGCCACGGAAGGCAATGGAGCTCTACTCATGTAAACGAACGCGATAGCAGTGATCGCTAGAACAAAGCAAAACAAGAAACCGACCGATACTCTATATTGCTTCATTTTCTGGCCTTCATTCTCGGAGATCAAGCTCCGCTGCCAAGATGCGATTTCAATGTGCGCCGGACGGATACCGAAAATCCAGGGCAATGGAGACGCCTATTTTAAGACGTTATGCTCCATCTCCAGCCGCAAACGTGTGGCCATCATTTGGCTCGCAGTACCGCTGTCGAGGCAAGAGGAAAGAGAGAAATAATCTCCGATGAGGACGGATGGGCTTCGCCCTGCCAATCGGGGGGACCAACTGTAGTGGCCAACGGGAGAAATGAGCTTTGAATAGCATTGAAGCGTGCAGTGCTCGCAATTGCAGTAACCGGCTTAACTGAGTTTGCCGGGGCCCTTCCTAGCAAAGCCGTCGCCTGCGGAGTAAAATTCCTCACGATTGTTGCTGCGGTTCCGTTAAACACGTCTCCGCGAGTAACAGAGAAAATCCATAGTCGCTCGATAGGAATGGCCGGGTCATTAGTACCGGCATGGTCAATGAGCTGCCCCGCAGCAGAATTCCATCCCTTCGCCGACGGATCGGCGTAAACCTGCCAAGGACCACCGTTCGCGCTGAGTTGTGCTCTGAGGTTTTGCTTGGGGCCATTCCCGAGCGCACCGGAGATGTAGTTGGACATCGTCGAAGTGTCAAGGCTGGGCCACATGCTTTCGTAGTCATATTGAAAGTTGGCGATCGTGGAATTGACAGGGAACGCGCTTGCGTTGGTGGTGAGGAAGTTCCAAAAGGACATGATATCCGCCTTCAGGGCGTCATCAGAACTAATCGTACGAACATGCAATGGCATATCGGTCTCCTTGAGATTGCTAACTTCGCTGGATTTTTAGCTGGACCTGCGCTTAGTCGGGCCCGCGGATTTGAGGACTGGCTCAACCTCATTTGGCCGGAGCCGAACGAATTCAGAGAGTTTTGCTTTTGCTGTTGAATTCTTTGGTTTCAGTTCTAGAGCGAGCGAAATATAGTCGCGCAGTTCGTCAGCGTAGAAGCCTGGAGTGTAAGAGATCGGATAGGACCATACAAGGCTGGGCCTCAGTGCTACAACGGCGAATGAGGCCAGGGCTTGATGCCGCAGTTCATTCTTTCGTTGAACGTCGTGCTCCGCGATTGAAGCAGCGAGAAGCGCTCGACCCAGATACTCTCTCGCCTCGATAGGGCTGCCGATTGCAGCGGCCTCACGAAACGTCTTCACCGCATCGGCACTCTTCCCCTGCGCCAATTGGGCCTCGCCGTGAACGCGGAGTCTCGAAACTTCAGAGATCACTCCAAAATCGTTTGCGAATTCCCGCTTATCGATAGCGATAATCTCGTCGCGTATCTTGGATCCAACGGGCTCGGGAGCTATCGCCAGTGTCCTTCCCAACACCTCCCCGGCCATAATTCGATTCTGCGGACTGCTACTCAGTTGGATAGAATGGCGGATATCTTCGAGAGACTCTGAAAAGCGGTCGTTCTTTGCCTCCATCCAGGCTCGGCAGATAAGCTTCGACGACTGGCCAATCACGTTGCCCTGCGCCACATCCTCTTTCATTCCCTGATCGAGAGCGGCAATTGCTTCCGAATAAAGTCCTCTCTCCGCGAGAAGATCGGCAAGACGTTCATAGGCCCGACTCCGTGATCGTGGGTTTGCCACCGAAGTCTGTGCCGCAAGTAGCTTTTCGGCCTCCTCATAACGGCCTTGAAGAAAAGCAAGAAACCCTTCAAAAGTCGCGGCATCCTCACTCGACTCGAGCTCTTTTGACTTGGAAATCCATTTTTTGGCATCATCGAAGTTTCCTTCCAGAAGGAATTCATCGGCCAACAGAAGTCGCGGCGACACGCTCCCTGGCATCAGCTCTACTGCCCGCTCGAGGTCGGTGATTGCTTCTTGGCTTCGACCAAGCATTCGTAAGGGAAATTCGGGATAAATCCACCCGAGTCCATCCTTCGGATAGAAACTCTCATAGTCTTTGAACGCGTCAACGGAAGCTGCGAAGTCCCAACTGTCCAACGCATACATCCCCGCGATCCGATCACGCTCGCGTCGAGTGAGGCGGCGCCCAAGCGCGGGATCGAGGGCCAGCTTATAGTCTCGAAAGCCTTCTTCCTCGCGGTGCACGGTCAGCAGGACATCGGCCATGTCTGCGTAGGCAAGGGCAAACTGGGGATCGAGGCTGACGGCGTTATGAAAGGCCTCGATTGCTTCCAGGGGTTTGCCTGCTTTGCTCAGCGATCGACCGCGCAGATACTCCCTGAGCGAATCCCAACTCCCCGTTGTTACATCCTCAGGCGGATCATCCATGCGAGCAATGTCATTCCTTGATTCGCCGATTTCCAACCGGATCCAGTCAGTGGAGTTGCGGACGGCGGTTAGCAATTCTTGTGGGATAGTGGCGCTCGAAATGGTTGAGCTCGGAACCTTCCACGAGAAGCTCATCGGCCAGTGGTCGCGATACCGCGATGGACTTGCCGCTTCGGGCTGCTGGATGTCGACATTGAGTTGGTAACCTCCCGCCGAGCGGGTAACAGTGGCGAAGATCACCCGGACGGCTCCGGTGCGCATGGCGATCTCGCGCGCGACGGGTGCGTCGATCGGGGTATCCGGCAGCTTGGTCATCCATTGCAAGGCGTCACCTACGCGGCTCTGGTCGAGAAGGTTGATTTGCGCGGACTGGCTCAGACCTGCCTGGAGCAGTTCGGTCAGGTTGTCGAGAGCTTGTTCGCCGGTTTCGTTTTTCACCGGGGCGAGATAGACCAAAGCGCCGGGCGAAACCTTGGAATCCGTGCTTGACCTATATAGGCGGAAGCCGACCACAGAAAGGGCCACTACCGCGAGAAGAACCGCAGCCGCAACCAGAAATCTGCGCCGGCGACTCCACGGAATGCGAATGGGGAGAGTGGTGTTAATCGGAACGGTTGGCCGGAAGATGGACGGAAGAATGGGTGCCGCGCCGCCGAGTGCTTCGACGACTTGGCTGGCGGACTGGAAACGATCCTCCGGTGCGAGACGCAGACAGCACTGAATGACGGTCTCCCAGACCTCAGGCAACTGCGGGATGAGGGCCCGCGGTGAAGGCGGAGGACCTGCAAGCCTCTGAGCGATTCCACTGAGGAGGTTGGCGGACGGAAAGGCGCGTGCTCCTGTGACCATCTCAAAGAGAACCAGGCCGAAGGCGTATACATCAGTAGCAGCGGACGCCGACCTGCCAGGCTCCAATTGTTCCGGCGCCATGTATGCCAGTGTTCCAACGGTGCTGCCATGGCTGAAGGCTGAAGCAGCGATCGAGGAGTGCAGGGGATTTTGGCGGGCCAGACCAAAATCGGTGATGACGGCACGAGTTTGCGGCCCCGAGCCATTTGGTGAAGCCACAAGCATGATGTTGGCGGGTTTGATGTCGCGGTGGACGATACCAGCCGCATGGGCGGCATCAAGACCCGAGGCAATCTGGCGAGCAATGACAAGAGCTTCCCTCGTATCGAGCGGGCTCGTCCGATTTAGCCGGGCGGCGAGCGTCTCGCCTTCAAGAAACTCCATGGTGAGAAAGAAGAATTCTCGCGGAGTGCCCGCCGCCTCGCTCAGCGATCCTCTATCGAGATCGAAGGTGCGGCAGACGTTTGGATGTGTGATGGTGCGCGCTGTACGGACTTCGCGGCGAAAGAATTCCAATGCCGTAGGATTGCCAGCGATCTCTGAGCGGATTGCTTTCAGCGCTACTCGGACCTTGAGTTCAGTGTCGAATGCGTCAAAGACATGACCCATACCGCCTTCGCCGACTTGCCGATTTATGCGAAAGCGACTCTTCAGCACATCTCCGGATTTAAACGGGGAGGGCGAGGCCTCTGGATCTGCAATTGGCTCGCCTGGTAAGAGCGGGGATTCTAGATAGCTTCCCGCTTGCCGGTCCGCTTCAAGCAGACGGTCGACTTCAGATTGAAGGTCAGGATCACCACCAGAGGCTGTGCATACGAATTCCCTGCGTTCACTGGCTGGAATCTCCAGTGCGGCGTGGAATATTTCGTTAACAGTCTTCCAGCGGTTGCGATCCATCGGTCTCCAGTCCAGCGGTCTGTTCCGCTCAACCGCTCCTGTCAGCAATTCAGTTCCGCAAACAGCCAGGCCTTGGCTGCGCGCCAGTCACGTTTCACGGTCCGAGCCGAGATGCCGAGGACATGCCCGGTTTCCTCTTCGCTCATCCCGGCAAAGAATCGGAGTTCGACGATCTTCGACTGCCGCGCATCGAGTTGGGCCAGCCTGTCGAGCGCTTCATCCAGAGCCAGAATCTCGGGTTCCCGTTCGGGAGCTGGAGAGAGAGCGTCATTCAAGCTGATCGTACCGATGCCATCCCCACGCTTTCTGGCCTGATTGGTTCGTGCATGATCCACAAGAATCCGGCGCATCACCGTCGCAGAAACGGCAAAAAAGTGGGACCTGCTTTGCCAGTCAATTTCCTGCAGCTTAGTGAGGCGCATATAAGCCTCGTGCACGAGCGCAGTCGGCTGGAGCGAGTGGTGTGCGGCTTCCTGTCTCAGACGTGCCGAGGCAATACGACGGAGCTCTTTATAGACGAGTGGAATAAGTCGTTCTTCCACCGCACGGTTCCCCGCTTTCAGCTCAAACAGTAGACGCGTGACCTCGCCCGGATCATTCTCCAAGGGAATCCTCGACACGATGAAATATCGGGTAATCCCCTATATATCATCTAAGGAACAAAGTGAGGCTAATTATTTCTCGGAATCGCAAAGAATGCCGACCTGCCATGTCGACTTGCTCGAAATAGGGGTAAACGACTTCAGGTGGCCTCGACATCAGTCATGAGCTGGTTGAGACCTCCCGGCCGGTAATGTTCAGCCCACTACGGCCATGGTCGGAATAGTCCTGGACGATCTCCATGTTGTGGACCGTTGCGAACTGGCGGATGATCTCGAGCTGGTTTTCCGGCGGATACTGCTGATGCTCGGTCGACATGCGGACGCGCTCAGCCGCGCGAGAGGGCGCCCCAGCGGCCACGGATGCTGAAGCAAGGTTCGTCCTAATGACCAATCCGGCCGTGGGCTTTCGTAAAGGCCGCCCTTTAAAAATTGCTCTACTTTATATAGTGGGAATTTGGGGCGCTTTTTCGCGACAAGGTTACCAAAAAAACAGCAAACTTTCGCTGCTCGAACCCGTATCAGGGAATTTCAATTCCCTGATGTCTTGAAAAAATTCCCTGTTCTTTTTGAGCCTCGATGGTCGACAACGGCGGGCTAAGCACAGTGAATTGTGCAGTATGCCATGCAGCGCCATGCGAGAGCGAGAGCCAAAAACCTCAGAATTCCCTGTAATTTTCCCTGTTAGCAGGGAATTTGGCCGGAGAGCGGTTCGCAACAGACTGCGTCCACCGCCATTAACCCTTCCAGCCGTGTCAGCCCAGTCCATCCACGTCCGAAGAATTAATGTAACTATAAGAAAATAAACGAAATAATTCCAGCCCCGTCCAATCCAGTCCAGCTGAAGCTACGTTTGCCAAGGTGTACTTCGGGGGTATTCTATTTCTAGCAGGGGGTATTCTGCGATTAGGGTAAGTTATGGAAATCAACAAGCTTCACGAAAGAGCAGTCCAGTGCGCCAAACCTGGAGACAAGAACTATGCCATGAGCGATGGTGCTGGCCTGTACCTTTGGGTCACAGCTGCGGGCGGCAAACTTTGGCGGTGGGGTTACAACTTCCAGGGCAAAGAGAAGCTTATGTCCTACGGGAAGTATCCTGACATCGGCTTGGCCAAGGCTAGAGAACTCCACGCGGCAGCTCGCTCGCTTCTGGCTGAGGGCACTGACCCAATGGCGGAGCGAAAGGCCAAGAAAAACGAAAACAATGTCGAGAACAAGAACTCCTTTCAAACGATTGCCAAGGCATGGCTGGCACATTGGCGCGAGGGCAAAAGCAAGCGCCACGCTGATACCGTCGAACGAAGGATGGAATCCGACATTTTGCCCGCTCTGGGCGCACGTCCGATTGACAAGATCGAAGCGCCTGAAGTTGTGGCGATGATCAAGGGAACGCTCCGTTCCGGAAAGGTATTCTTGCCGAACCCGAATCGATAGGCACACAATGCCTATTGAGAAATCATTGAAGTTTTTGGATGCCTCGGACAGAGCACTGGCATAATTGACCTGACCCCCAGAATCCGTCCATTTTGGAATACGATTTGGACGAAGGAAAGGGGAAAATGCGATGAGCAAGAGCCGGCATACGGAGGCGCAGATCATCACTGCGCTGAAGCAGGTTGAGGCGGGGCGCACGGCCGAGGATGTTGCGCGGGAACAGGGTGTGAGCAAGCACACCATCTATGCCTGGAAGGCCAAGTACGGGGGTATGGAAGTGAGCGAGGCCGAAGAGGTCAAGCATCTCCGCGATGAGAACGCCCGATTGAAGAAGCTGGTTGCCGATCTGAGCCTGGATAAGGACATGCTGAAATCGGTGATCCGAAAAAACTCCCTGGGCTCGTAGAGCGGCGATCGGAAGTGCGGCGCTTGCTGGGCGAGTTCAAGTCCAGCGAGCGCCACGTCTGCGAGCTGATGGCGGTGCCGAGATCGAGTGGCCGGTATCGAAGCCGAAGAGATGACAGCCTGGTTGAGGAACGGCTGCGCGAACTGGCGCGTGAGCATCCGCGCTTTGGCTATCGGCGTTTGCATCTGTATCTCCACAAGGAGATGGGAGTGAACCACAAGAAGGTGCAGCGCGTGTATCGCGAGCTTGGCCTTACCGTGAAGCGCACCCGGCGCAAGCATCTGCGGCGAACGTTGCAACCGCGGCATGTGCTGACGGCGCCCAACCAGGAGTGGGCTTTGGACTTTGCCAGCGACGTTACGGCGGCCGGACAGCGAATTCGCGTCCTGGGCGTGATTGACAGTTTCACCCGGCAGTGTCTGGCATTGGAGGTCGCTACCAGTTTGGATGCCGCGCCGCCCGAGTGAACATCTTGAAATATCCAGCGCTTTCCGAAGGGCGTTTCGTCGGCAAGGTAAGTCGCGCTCAGCGCAGCCCGGCTGGATGCTCTACGGGCGCTTGCGTGAAAGAAGCCAAGATGTGAGGTATGAAGTTCGGCCAGCAAGTCGCTCACGGACTGCTCGAAGCCGTTTGCTGTGTCGGCTGCTTCAATCAATGGACGGTGGCGGCTCACAGCGGCCTGCCAATCGTCATCCAGCTTTTCTGGCCGATAGAATCGCTTCTCCAAAGTGGCCAGGATTTTGTCAAGAATTGCGCGTCGGTCGCTGGTGGAAAGCTGC
>Ga0302189_10004216_pt1 | contig 10777 bp, 10 predicted proteins | sample II_Bog_E2_2_FD_194551 | JGI IMG/M metagenome (GOLD analysis project Ga0302189, IMG submission 194551) | Peat permafrost microbial communities from Stordalen Mire near Abisko, Sweden - II_Bog_E2_2 | ecosystem: Environmental > Terrestrial > Soil > Wetlands > Peat | place: Sweden: Abisko...
GGCCGCCGAGGATGGATCTTCCAGCTACCCGGTCAATTGCCATGTCGAGCCCACCGACGCATATATAGGTGAATCTGACCTGAAATCCAGCTAGGTGGGCCCGCTCCATTTGTTCGAAAACCGCGGAGCTGTGCAGTGTGGTTTCCGTCGCGAAATCCCTACCATCCGCAATGTGATCTTGAATGAATTTCTCGCAGACCGGGCCGACAATTGCGCGGATCGATTTTGGAATGCCCAGGTAGGAGCCGTTATTCAGGTGAGCTGCAAAGTCGTCCGCGTTGAAGTAGTCACAACCGAAACGACTTCCAGGAAATGCGCTGGACGCTTGCGTCTGGAGGTGGTTTCGACTGACTTGCGCGCGACGGGTTGAGTGGCCATGACACGCTCCTGCTTTCTTCATACTAGCCTTCCTCAGAAACAAAGAAAAGATGGTCTTTGGGCGGAAAGCTCGTTACTTGCCGATAACGTCGATGGCTACGGGGATGGTTTTTGGGGGCATGCACATGGCGTTGTTGCAGGCCTGAAAGTGGAGCTTGGCCTGAACGAGATGGTTGCCGGCGGGGGCTACAATTTTGGCCTGGATGACGAACTCGTCGGTGTAGACGCTGAGCTTGTCGGCGGGGGCGGCAGGGAGCGTGAAGTCCTTGCCTGGGGGATAGACTGCGTCGGAAAGCTGGACGCCGGTTCCATCGGGGATGGAGAAGGCGGTGGGGATGAGGTACTGGTCGCGGGGGGTGTGGGAGTTGATGTGGAGGCCCTGAGCTACGCGGAAATGAAGGGCGACTGTGGTGGTTTTTCCGGCGGGAACGGTGATCTGTTCGGGGTATTGGAATTCGACTGCGGAACCGGCGAGGATGGAGTGGCTCATGGTGTCGGACTGCGCCCATCCGGAAGGCATTGCCAGCACCAAGAGCGTGGCAGCAACAGAAACCCAGTTTCTTTTTCCAGCCATGTACATTCCCTATTCCTCGAATCCTAGTTTCCGAGCGCCTTCTTGATATTGGCTTCCATTTCGTCTTTTGAGCTCAGCCCCATCTGCGTCGCGACGACCGTGCCGTTGCGATCAACATAGAACGACATGGGCAGTTCGTCCAGCCCGCCGTAAGCGGTGTCGATCGAGCCGCCATCGATCAGCACCGGGTAGGGGATATGCAGCTGGTCTGCGGTGCGGCCAATCTCTTTTTTCTCGTCTGCGAGCTTTTTGACATCGTCCTTGTCAAGGTCATCGGCGGAGATGCCGAGAACCTCAAAGCCTTGCGCCGAATATTGGTTGCGCAGTTCCACAAGCCAGGGCGTTTCGATTTTGCAAGGGGCGCACCAGGTGGCCCAGAAGTTGACCAGTACCGCTTTGCCTTTGTAGTCGGCCAGCGAGACTTTTTTGCCGGTCAGGTCTTCGAGAGCGAAGGCGGGGGCGGGCTTGCCGGTGAGCGGGGAAACATACTTGCCGTCGCCGCTGGAGGCATCGACCACGAGCTCGCCCTTGGCGACGGACGCCAGAAGCCGCTCCGCAGCCTGTTTGCGATATTCGTAGTTCGCCCAGCCAGCCCAGGCAAAGGTAGACAGGATAAACAATACGGCGCCCAGGACAATGGTGTTTCGTTTCACGGTGGACAAGACCTCTGACTTATTGTACGAGGAAGACGGGCGGGCTTCCAATTGGTGCCGTGAGTGGTAGGATCAGAAACCGATGAGCAATTTCGACGAAGACGATTGTTTTCAGCCTGCTGCGCTGGTGAGGACTGAAGCGGCGGCCTTATTGGCGTTGGCAGCCCGGCTGGAAGGCGCAATGTCCGAGGCCTTTTCGCGGGCCGTGGAACTGGTGATGCGCTGCGGGGAGTCGCATGGGCGCGTGGTGGTGACGGGGATGGGGAAGAGCGGGATTATTGCGCAAAAGATTGCGGCGACGCTGAGTTCGACGGGGTCACCGGCGCTGTTTCTGCATCCGGCTGAGGCGGTGCATGGCGACCTGGGCGTGCTGATGCCTGGGGACGTGGTGATTGCGCTTTCGGCGAGCGGGGAGACGGAAGAGATTTTGCGGCTGCTGGCCACGCTGAAGCGCAAGGGGGATGCGCTGATCAGTTTTTGCTGTGATCTGAGCTCGACGCTGGCGGTGGCTAGCGATGTGGCGCTCGATTGCAGCGTGGAGCGGGAGGCTTGCGGGCTGAACCTGGCGCCGACGGCTTCAACGACGGCGATGTTGGCTCTGGGCGATGCGTTGGCCATTGCGGTGAGTTTGCGCAAGGGGTTTCGAGCGGAAGACTTTGCGGATCTGCATCCGGGAGGGAAGCTGGGCAAGAAACTGGCGTTAGTTCGCGACCTCATGCATGCGGGGGATGCGGTGCCGGTGGTTGCGCCGGCGACGGCAATGACGGATGTGATTTATGAGATGTCGTCAAAGAAGCTGGGGATGACGACGGTGCAGCAGCAGGGGCGGCTGTGTGGGGTCATCAGCGACGGGGATTTGCGAAGGCTGCTGGAGCGCGAGGGCGGGGCGGCTTTGAGCCGTACGGCGGGCGAAGCGATGAACGCGAAGCCGCGAACCATTGCCGGGAGCGAACTGGCAGCAACGGCGCTGGCCAACTTAGAGGAGCGGAAGATTACTTCGCTGGTGGTTGTTGGGCCGGAGCAGACTGTCGAGGGCGTACTGCATTTGCATGATTTGTGGGGAGTTGAACTGATTTAAAGGCAGGGAACAGGGATCAGGGATCAGAAGTCGGCGATCAGGAGGCGCCTCATAAGCCAATTCCGGCATTCCTTTTTTCGAGCCATTTTTGCATTGGCTTGGGATTGGCATTTTACATGCCGATGCATGCAGTGCGGAGGCTGCCATACCAGCCGACCAAGGTGAGGTGCTTGTCTGAAGGACCGCCGTTCGATGCCAGCCCAAACTGGAGATCATCTTCGCGCATGATGATTTTGTATCCATCGCCGGAGTTTTCCTGCCCGACAAGCCAAACTTCCAGTTGCTGGTCGCTAACATTACCGCCGCGAACGGACCGGGCGATCACCGATATCTCCTTTGGTGTGACAAGCGCCTGCTCAAGAGTTACCCCATGGCAATATGTCGTCCGGAGATCATCCCCAGCCTGCAGGCGAATTATTTCAGTGACTTCTTCGACTGTCATTGCACCTCCTTTGTCAATTATGCAGCCTGTTGGCTCCGAGAAAATTGGGAACGCAGGCCGCCGGTTCTTGTCGGGGGAAGCGTGTGAGATTCAATTGTCAGACAGGCGATCTGTTTCGCGATATGATATGGGACAGGAGTTGCCCTATGACTACCCGCATTGTCCGCGTGGGGAACACTCTGACTGTTGAGGTTCCAGAGGAATTAGTGGCGCAGGCGTCGTTGCGTGTCGGCGAGCCGGTGGAGTGGGTTCCGAATGGCGCGGGGGGCCTTTCTTTGGTCTCGAAGAGTGAGGCTTCAGTAAAGCCTCGCAGGCGCATGACTCTCGATAAACTGCTGGAGGGGATCCCTGAGGGTGCGGAAATGGAAAGAATCGATTGGGGGCCTGATCGCGGGGCCGAGGTTTGGTAAGCGCCTACGTCCCTGATGCCGGAGATCTGATCTGGCTTGATTTCGACCCGCAGGCAGGCCGCGAACAGGCTGGACGCCGCCCGGCGTTAGTGCTTTCGTCCTGGCGATTCAACAAAAAGACAGCTCTGGCTTATGTCTGCCCGATCACAAGCAAGGTCAAGGGATATGCTTCAGAGGTTGTGCTGCCGCCGGGTTTGCCAGTCCATGGCGCGGTGCTTTGCTCACACATGCGCAGCGTGGATTGGGATGTGCGCGACCCGGTCCTTATTGGCAAATCCACCGATGATGTCCTTTTTGCTGTGCGTGAGATTGTCGCGTCGATTGCCGGCATTGAGCCCTGAGGACGTCTTCGCGAGTTGCCCACTCCGGTACATTTAGAATGAATTGAAACGTAGATTTGAGCTTCGTCCGCCTTAATCGGACGGGAAAGTTTGTCTTTATCTCTATGCATCGCTGGTCTAAGCTCTTTGTTCCCACTCTTCGCGAGGCCCCTTCAGACGCTGAAGTCGCCAGCCACAAGTTTCTGCTCCGCGCCGGATACATTCGGCAGCTCGGAGCGGGAATCTACAACTATCTCCCGTTCGGGCAGCGGTCGCTGAACAAGATCATCGGCATTGTGCGCGAGGAGATGGACACGATTGGCCAGGAATTTTACTTGCCGGCCATCCATCCGCGGGAGATTTGGGAGCAGAGCGGGCGCTGGGCGGGGATGGGCGACAACATGTTTCGCCTGAAAGACCGCAAGGGAGCGGAGCTGTGCCTGGGCATGACGCATGAGGAGATCATGACGTCGATTGCGCGCAACGAACTGCGCAGCTACAAGCAGCTGCCGCAGATCTGGTACCAGATTCAGAACAAGTTTCGCGATGAACCGAGACCGAAAGCCGGCCTCTTGCGGGTACGGCAGTTCACGATGAAAGACAGCTATTCGTTTGATATCGACAAGGCCGGGCTGGACAAAAGCTATGACCTGCACGATGCGGTGTATCGCAGGATTTTTACGCGGTGCGGGCTGAAGTTTGTGGCTGTGGATGCCGATTCGGGGGCGATGGGCGGGTCGCAGTCGCAGGAGTTCATGGTGTATACGGACGCCGGCGAGGACTTGATTGCCAGCTGCCCGGTTTGCGGGTATGCGGCCAATCTGGAGAAGGCGACTTCGCGCCTGGCGCCTGTGGACGAGATGGAAGCGACCGGGGACGGGATGCCGGAGCTGGTGTTGACGCCGGGATGTGGGGCGATCAGTGATGTGGCCGAGTTCTTCAAGATTTCTCCGGCTTCGGACATCAAGTGCGTGGCCTATATGGCGCTGAAGCGCGGAGTTGGCGGCAAGCCTGATACGTGGCTTGGGGTTGCGGCGTTCCTGCGCGGGGACCACCAGGTAAACGAGACGAAGCTGCTGGGAGCTGTGGGCGGTGCAGAGCTGCGTACGATGCAGGCCGACGAGCTGACGCAGTACTTCAACGGGCCGGCGGGGTTCCTTGGGCCGGTGGGGTTGAAGCATGTCGCGAAGGCGCTGGACGAGGGGCTGACGGTGGTGGTGGACAAGTCACTCGAAGGGCGCAAGAACCTGGTGGCCGGGGCAAACAAGCTGGACTATCACCTGCGCAACGTGGTGCCGGGACGTGATTTTACTTGGACGCTTGCGGCGGATATTCGCAGCGTGAATGAGGGTGAGGACTGCCCGGAGACGACCGAGGCCGGTGTGCCTTGCAGCGGAAAGCTGGTGGTGGGCAAGGCCGTGGAAGTGGGGCACATTTTCAAGCTCGGCTACAAGTACACCGAGTCCATGGGGGCGCGGGTGCTGGACTTGAACGGCAAGGAAGTGATGCCGATCATGGGCTGCTATGGCATCGGCATTGAGCGCATTTTGACCGCAGCCATTGAGCAGTCGAACGACAAGAACGGCTTCTGGCTGCCGGCTTCGATTGCTCCGTTCACGGTCGTGGTGACGGTGACCAATTCGTCGGATGCGGCGCTGGCCGAGTTCGGAGCAAAGCTGGCGGCGGAGCTTGAGGCTGCAGGATTCGATGTGCTGCTGGATGACCGCGACGAGCGCGCCGGAGTCAAGTTCAAAGACGCCGACCTGGTGGGCATTCCCTACCGCGTTAATGTGGGCAAAAAGGCTGCGGGTGGGGTTGTGGAGCTGGTTACGCGCGCCACTTCAACCAGCGTGGACGTGCCTTTGACCGAAGCGGTGGCATTGCTGAAACAGCGCGTGCGGGAAGACGCTCGGTAAGAGACCGGTGTGGCCTTGCTGTAATCTTTCAATTGGAAGCTGAGGAGCCGCGATGGCGTTGAAGATCCGATTCGCACGATCCAAGGGCCGGCGTTCATGGATTTCGCTGCTGTTGCGCATTGCCTTGCTCGCCATTGCGGTCGTGTTTCTCTCTGGTTTTGCGGTCTTCGGTTACTACTATGTGAAGTACCAGCACATTGTGGACGAGCGACTGGAAAAGCCGATCTTCGCAAGCACGGCGAAGATCTACGCGACGCCACGCGAGGTGCGGCCTGGGCAAAAACTGAGCGTTACCCTGCTGGCCAATGAACTGCGCAACGCGGGATACACGACGGATGGCGCGTCGCAGGCTTCGCCACTTGGGACCTATTCGCAGAATTCGCAATCGATCGGCGTCCACCCTGGTCCGCAGTCGTATCATGCGCAGGACGGAGCAACCATCAGTATCGCTGGCGGCGTAGTGCAGTCGATTACGGACGACCATGGCCAACCACTCGCCAGCTATGAGCTTGAGCCGTTGCTGATTACAGGACTGAGCGACGACGCCAATCGCACCAAACGCCGGCTGGTGACCTACGACGAGATTCCAAACAACTTGGTGCAGGCCGTGCTGGCCATCGAGGACAGGCGCTTTTTCGAACACGGCGGCGTCAACTATTGGCGGCTGGTGGAGGCGGTATTCCGCGATATCACTACCGGACAGAAGCAGCAGGGCGGCTCCACGCTGACCATGCAGTTGGCGCGTGGCTTTTTTCTCACACCTGAGAAACGCATCAAGCGAAAGTTCATTGAAATTGTCATCACGTTCCAGCTTGAGCACCGGTTCAACAAGCAAAAGATCTTTGAGCTTTATGCAAATGAAATCAACCTGGGGCAGCGCGGCAGCTTTTCGATTGACGGCTTTGGAGAAGCTTCGCAGGCGTACTTTGGCAAGGATGTGCGGCAACTGAATCTTGCCGAGAGCGCGATGCTGGCGGGGATGATCCAGCGACCGAATTATTTTAATCCGTTCCGCCATGCGGATCGCACGATTGAGCGACGCAATCTTGTTCTCGATTCCATGGTGGAGACGGGTGCGATTACCAAGGATCAGGCCGAGCATGCAAAAGCTGAGCCGCTGCATCTTTCCGAAGTGAGCGTGGATGCCAGCGAGGCGCCTTACTTTGTGGATCTGGTGCATGAGCAACTGCTGCAAAAGCTGGGCGAGCGCGACTTCAATCGCGAGGGGCTACACATATACACATCACTCGATCCGGACCTGCAGCGCGCGGCCACACAAGCAGTTGACTCGACGATTCATGTGGTCGATGAGCAGGTAGACAAGCTGCATAAAAAGAGCAAGCCGGGCGAGACGTGGGTCTATCCGCAGGTGGCGCTGGTGGCGCTGAATCCACATACGGGGCAGGTGCTTGCGCTGGTGGGTGGGCGCAATTATGGGAACTCCCAACTTGATCATGCGGTAGCCAAGCGGCCAACGGGCTCCATCTTCAAGCCGTTTGTTTATGCGGCGGCATTCAATACATCGCTCGAAGGCAGCGACCTATCCGGACAAACCAGGCCATTCAGCCAGATCACAATGCTGAGCGATGAGCAGACGACCTATGACGTGGGCGGGCAGGAATATACGCCGCGCAACTTCGAGGGTGTGTATCACGACCAGGTGACCGCGCGCTACGCGCTGCAGCAGTCACTGAACAATGCAACCATCGGGCTGGCTGCTCTGGTGGGGTTTGATCGCGTTGCCTCGCTTGCCAGATCGGCGGGCGTGAAGAGTGCGCGGGGCACGCCTTCGGTAGCCATCGGTTCCTATGACGCAGCACCGCTGGATATGGCAGGCGCCTATACCATCTTCGCCAATAATGGGCTGCATCTGGACCCGTGGATGGTGGCCAGCGTGCGATCGCCGACCGGCGATGTGATTACGGATTACACGCCAACGTCGAAACAAATTCTCGATCCGCGCGTGGCCTACCTGACGACGAACATGCTGGAGAACGTGATCAATCACGGCACCGGCGCCGCAACGCGTACGCGCGGGTTTACTTCGCCGGCCGCAGGCAAGACGGGAACCAGCCACGACGCATGGTTCGCCGGGTACACATCGAACCTGCTGTGCATTGTGTGGGTGGGCAACGACGACTACACGGAATTGAACATTGAAGGCGCGCATGCTGCGGCGCCCATCTGGGCGGAGTTCATGAAGAAGGCCGTGCAGTTGCCGCAGTACTCAGACACGCACGAGTTCTCAGTACCGGATGGCGTGGAGATGGTGAACATCGACAAGGCTACCAACCTTTTGAGCGATGATGCCTGTCCCGACGGGGTGGCGATCGCCTTCCTCGATGGCACCGCTCCCACGGAAACCTGCGATCATCCGCCGGACAAGCGGAATATTCTGCAGAAGATTTTTGGGCTTGGCAAGCCTGGCAACTAAGGCGGCGCAGTTCCGGCCCATCGGCCCGTTATCCGTCAATCTCAGACCCATCCGACATGGGCTGGCACTGCTGGCACCAGAAGGTTACGCGCGCATCCGGGCCTTGAATGCGGCGGCGAATGATTGCGCCGCACTTCCTGCATGGTTCGCCGGCGCGCCCGTAAACCCATACGCGCAGAGCAGGATCGAAACTGCGGGTGGTGCGACGATGCAGGCCGCTGTAGGTAACCACCGTTTCGGATGAGTCTTCGAGGATGTTGGCCTTCACCAGTCGGCGCGAGAGGGCAACGATGCCGGCCAGCGTCTCCCCAGGGAGATCGGCCACGTGCGCGAAGGGGTTGACGCCGGCCATAAAACAAATCTCCGACTTGAACTCATTGCCCACCCCGGCCATGACTTCCTGGTGGAGGAGGACATCGGCAATCTCTTCGCGGCTGTGGGCCTCTATGCGGCGCGTAACGTTGTCGGCATCGAACTCTGTACTCAATACATCGATTGCTGCTGGCGGGATTTTGAGGATGCGTTCTACGTCGCACGACTTCAAGATTCTTGCTACGGGCACGCGAAAGCCGACCGCGATGTACTCGCTGTTTTCAAGCACGATGCGCATATTGGTTCGCGGCTGCTGCCAGCGCTCGCCGTGCCGGTAGATGTGCCAGCTTCCGTTCATGAGCATATGAGTAGCGAGCGTTCCGCCGCCGGAAAAGTGGATGAGCAGCCACTTGCCGTGGGATTCGATCGTCTGTACCATCTGACCGGCAATCGGTGTGTCGTCGTTGAAGCGGGTGAGCAAAGGGTAGGTCGAGCGAAACACTGTGACTGGCTTATCAAGCAACGCGCGCCGCAACGCCCTCGCGGTGCGAAAGATTGTGTCGCCTTCGGGCATTAGCTACTGCACCTCGCCATGCATCTGCTCACGCTGCGAAAGGGCAATGGGAATGCGCCGCAGATGCATTCCCAGCGGGCCGGGATGAAAGCCAGCGTCCATGAGGAAGCGGGCCATGGGATGCGCTGCGACGGGCTGCCCATTGATGGTGGTGATGAGCACGCCCTGATGGCTTCCACCGCGTAAACGGTCCTGGCCACGCGTACACACGAAGTGCGCCAGCCCCGCGGCCGTCTGCGATCGCTCTGGCTCTTCGACAGGCAAGAACACAAGCAGGTTGGGATTGCCGCGCCGGAGCCATGCGACCAACTGGCCGTTGCGCAGGATTACCTCGGCATAAGCTGCGCGGGTCAACACGCGCGGCGCCGTCTCCAAGTCTTCTTCGGCGACTGGCAACTCAGGCCAGCGCAATGCCGAACCATAGGGGTTGGCGGGGTCAGTTGCGGCCAGTTGCACAAACTCCGGCTTCTCGTCCGGCGGCGCGGTGCGGAGTTGACGGACGAGGTCGATTGCCGCCGGCAGGGCGAACTGGGTTGCGCCGAGGCCTGCGACAAAATATCCGCGGCGAATGCGACCGCTTTCTTCGAGAGCCTTCAGGACGTCGTAGACTGCGGAGAATCCGCCTGGGATGTTTTCTGCGGCAACGTGTTCGCGGAGCAGAATGCCATATCGGTTGAGGAGTTGGAGGGCGAGGGCATGACTTGCTTCGGTTGTGGTGGGGGCGTCAGTTCCCTTCTGGGCGCGCAGCGGTAGCAGCGACCAGCGGCCTTGCGCTGTAGGTGGCGTGGTGCGGCGCGAGCGGAAGACTACGCCAGTCTGCAGGCGGCGCGGGGTGCGAGAAGTTTCAGGTCGCGCCGTGTAGGCACGGAGCGCGTGCAGCGAGTCATTGGTGACGAGGCCGCGCCATACCAAACTCCACAACGCCTCGATCGTCTCGCCAGGATAGCCGCCGCCCAACGCCTGGTGCAGCGGATCAAAGAAGCTGGCGCCGGTGGATTCGAGCACTGAGATCAGTTTTTCTTCGCGGGCTGTTAGAGCGTTGGATTGCGGTCGCTGCTGGGCAAGCAGTGGGAGTTTGTCCGCAAGAAAAAGTGCAACGCGGCCATCGCGCTCGCCAATTGGTTCGACGCCGGCCCAGGCCACTTCGCCGGCGGCGATCAACGTATCCAAACCCGCAGGTGCATACTCGGCGATGCGCGCGGGCAAGATGCTGCTCTCAACCAGCGAGGCAGGCAGAGGCGCGCCCTGGAGGCTTTCGATTACGTCCAGCAGGCCGTCGAGATTGGCGCTGCCGGTGCGGCGGGGCATGAGCAGGCCCTGCCAGTGGGTGAGGAAGCGTGCCAGGGTGTGCTGCTCCACCGGCTCGACTTCGCGACGCAAACGGGCGAGGGACTTGCGGCGAATGAGGCGCAGCATCTCCGCATCGCACCACTCTCGATGGAGGCCGCCGGGAATGAATCCGCCTTCAAGCACACGGCCTTCAGCGGCAAGATGCGCCAATGCTTTTTCAACAACTGCTGCGTCAAGTGCAAAGCGCTCGGCCACCGCGCGCAACGTAAATGGGCCATGGGTGCGTGCGTAACGGCGGACCAGTTCGAGGACAGGGTGGGCTACCGGCTCAAGCAGGGCAGTGGCGATGCCAGGCGGCAGAGGAATTCCCAGGGCGTCACGATATCGGGCGGCATA
>Ga0302189_10004217_pt1 | contig 10777 bp, 7 predicted proteins | sample II_Bog_E2_2_FD_194551 | JGI IMG/M metagenome (GOLD analysis project Ga0302189, IMG submission 194551) | Peat permafrost microbial communities from Stordalen Mire near Abisko, Sweden - II_Bog_E2_2 | ecosystem: Environmental > Terrestrial > Soil > Wetlands > Peat | place: Sweden: Abisko, Stordalen...
TACGCATTGCGCCGTTCTTAGACCGGAGCGCGTCTGCTTGTGCGAGTTGGTGAATGCTAAATGCATCGATGATCCTCCACGTGCGGTTTTCAGTTTGTGTTAGTCGCAACGGGGGTGGGCGGAACAGGTCAAACGACCCGTTCCGCCTCGTTCCCGTTGTTGCGACTATTCGTCGCGGTTACGTTCTAGTTGACTGTGCAGGCCGTTCCATTCAGCGAGAAGGCCGTTGGCTTTGCATTGGTGACGCCGTTCCAGGTACCGTTAAAGCCGAATCCGGAGTAGGTCCCTCCGGCGGGGATGTTCTCCCACGTTTGGCCGGCCTGTTCGCTCACAGTGACGTTGGCTCCGCTCTGCGTTACGGCGCCATTCCAGGAACCACTGATGGTTTGTCCATTGGCAAAGGTCCAGGTCAGCGACCAGTTGCTCAGAGCTGTGGTTCCATTGTTCTTGATGGCGATGGTCCCCCCGAACTGGCTGGTGTTTTGCGGAGAGATCGTGTAGGTTACCGCACAAGCACCGCTCACTAAGGGGTTCACAGTGAGTGCGATCGTCGTGGTCGCGCTTAATGTACCCGAGGTTCCAGTGATGGTGACCGTGGAGGTTCCGGCAGTTGCCGTTGCGCTGGCTGTCAGTGTGAGTACGCTGCTGCCGGTGGTGGGGTTAGTGCCGAATGCAGCAGTTACTCCACTGGGCAAGCCGGATGCAGCAAGAGTTACGCTGCCAGCAAAGGGGCTGACATCGGTCACTGTGATCGTGTCGGTTCCACTGCTGCCCTGGGTGATGGTCAAAGAAGCCGCTGAACGTGAGAGCGTAAAGCTTCCCGTCCCGATGGGGTTGACCGTAAGCGCGATAGAGGTAGTCGCAGTCACGCTGCCGGAAGTTCCGGTAATTGTGACTGTGGCCGCTCCCGTTGTAGCCGTGCTGCTGGCCGTCAGTGTGAGTACGCTGCTGCCAGTGGTGGGATTGGTGCCGAACGTGGCAGTTACGCCACTAGGCAGCCCCGATGCGGCAAGAGTTACGCTGCCCGTAAATCCGCCTACGTCCGCTACGGTGATCGTATCGGTCGCGCTGCTGCCACGTGTAACGGCCAGAGTCGAGGCCGATGGTGACAGCGTAAAGCCTGACGAGGGGTTGACAGTGAGAGCGATGGTTGTGGTTGCGGTCACGCTGCCGGAGGTCCCGGTAATTGTGACCGTGGCCGCTCCCGTTGTAGCCGTGCTACTAGCTGACAGCGTAAGCACGCTACTGCCGGTGGTAGGATTGGTGCCGAACGCCGCAGTTACCCCGCTAGGCAATCCCGATGCAGCAAGAGTTACGCTGCCCGTAAATCCGCCTACGTCCGTTACAGTGATCGTATCGGTCGCGCTGCTGCCGCGTGTAACGGCCAGAGTGGAGGCCGAACGCGAAAGCGTAAAACTCGAAGCTGGGATCACGGTAAGTGCGATGGTGGTGGTTGCGGTCACGGATCCGGAGGTTCCGGTGATGGTGACGGTGGAGCCGCCGACAGTGGCAGTGCTGCTGGCCGTAAACGTCAGCACACTGGTCCCGGTAGTGGGGTTGGTGCCGAACGCCGCAGTTACACCGCTTGGCAATCCGGATGCGACAAGAGTCACGCTGCCGGTGAATCCGCCCACGTCCGTCACCGTGATGGTGTCGGTTGCGGTCTTGCCCTGCGTAACGGACAGAGTGGATGCTGAAGGTGCTAGCGTGGGGCCCGTTCCCGGAACGATGACGGTGATGGTAACGGAATTCGTGACTGTGCCGTTGGTTCCCACAATCTTGATCGGATAAGATCCAGCCGGTGTGCTGGTCTGTGCACTGAAGTTCGCGACGATGGTCCCGCCCGGTGCGTTCACCGAAGAAGGAGCAAAGTTAACTTGCATGCCTGAAGGCACGCCAGTTGCGCTAACCGATACGCTCCCCGTGAGCCCGCCCTCAAAAGTGATGGTGAAGGAGTCGGTGGGGTTCGTTCCGACCGGCAAGTTGACCGTCGTGGAAGAGGCGGTAATGGAGAATTGTGGCGAGAAAGCTACTGTGAGGTTGAGTGCCGCAGTCTCAGTGGTTGAGCCGCTGGTCCCAGTCACCGTCAGCGGATACGTTCCCGGGACTGCTGTGGCAGAGACGGTAAAGGTAAGCGTGCTGCCTGCCGAGCCGCTGACAGAAGCAGGGTTGAAGGCCGCGGTGACGCCCGCCGGCAGCGTGCTTAGACTCAGTGCCACGGTGCCGCTAAAGGTTCCAAATTCGCTGACGGTGACGCTGCTTGTCCCGGTCGTTCCCTGCACCACACTCACCGGGGTGGTTGTGACTGAGAAGCCGTTGCCGACTGGAATTGGTGGATACGCATTCTGTACGTCCTGAAGGAACTCAGTGAGCCAGAAGGTGCCGGCTGGGGGCGAGTTCGGGATCGAACCTACCGCCATACCATTGGCAAGCGTATTGTCATGCGCCGGGTCGCAGTTCTCATCGCCATGGGAGGCACCAAGGGCGAGGTGCGCAGCGTTCGTATCGCCATTAGGATAGTCGCCGTCCGATTCTCCCGGAGGCTTCACCCAGACGTAAGCGATCAGATTGGTGGCGCCACCAGGGTTCACTGTGGGGAACGAGCCGATTCCCTGACCCTCCTGGTTGCACCATTGGCCCATATCGTCGCGCTCGTCGATTTTGGTTGCATCCACGAATGTGTTCAGCACGGTGCTGGTGCTTGGACCGGTCGGACGGAGCGGTCCGCCCCAGCCATTGCGCGAGGTGTCGATGATGAACCCGAGGTTGGAGGAGAAGCCGACACCTGTCAGGCCCGTATAAAACTCCTGGGCGTAATCTGCCTCATCGATTTCGGGGTTGAACGAATAGAAAGTGGCGTTGTCCACCGGGGTACCGCCAATCGACTCAGTCGCGGTCATGTACGGCTCTTTGGTTGGGCCGTAGTTGGCGGTATTGGTGATGATTCCATCAAGGCTGGCTACCCCGGCCGTGGTTCCCTTCACCACACTGGCGTAGAAGGGAAAGGCAAGGCCTGCGCCCTCAGTCCAGCCCAGCCATCCATGGTGTCCGATGTCAAGGTAGTTATATGCATTCGGCAGCGAATGAAATTGGTTGAGCGCGTATTGAATCGCCTGCACATATACGCCGGTTGTCGAGTAAGTCGGATAACTCTGGCCGCCGTTGGCCGCGACGCAGTTGGCGATCGAAAAGCTATAGCCGGTATTGGTTACGATATTGGGAAGCGAGTCGTCCTCGACCACCAGCACGAAGCGTACATTCGATGGCGCTGCGGCCATGGCGTCGAAGATGGGAGTAATGTAATCGTTCTCGTATTCCTGCAGACCAGTCCCGGTTAATGTTTCCTTGGCTCCGGTGGGGCCGGTAACCGTGTCACCGCCGGCGATGCTAAGTTCGCCGTTCGAGGCCAGAGCTGCGCAGTCGCGATCGGGAAGATCGTAAATGACGAGCTGGACAACGATCGGCGCTCCATTGGCTTGGCTGGCTGCCGCGGTAATATGCTGCGCGAGGCTCATCCGCCCGCCGCCCGCCGCGCCGCCGTAAATAGCGCCTATATGGTCCATCCACACGAAGGTCGGGGTATTTCCGACTACAGCCATCTGCTCTGCGAGCGCGGAGCCGGCTGGTTCGGTGGCGACTGCGGTACCGACTTCGTTGGTCCAGTCGGGGCTGACGTACACCTTTGCGCCAACATAGGGATTTGAAACATGCGTCTGAGCCGATGCGCTCGACGCAAGGAACATTAGAAATGATGCCGCGAGTACCAAAACGTACGCGCTCAGTGAACGAGAACGTCCTCGCCCACAGGGGGGATTGTGTAGCTGAAACATAGCTTCTCCTTTACATCACACGGCCCGTTCACGACACTCGCGGTACAAGTGTCTTTTGCAACATGATGAAGGTATGAAAGTCTTTCCCTGTCGGCACGGGTAAACGCTCTGAGCCATGCTCAGTTCATGTGCGGACAGTCAAGGCCTAAAAATAAATGACAAGGAGAAGATGAATTGTGCCAGCAGGGGAGTAAATGATTGCTGGTTTCTTATGTCAGCGTGATAACTTCACACTTACACGCTGATCCCACAATCTATACATCTGTGGGACACCAAAGTTATCAGAAAACAAACACAAGCAGCGTCGTTATCGCGGCAAATCAGTAACGTCCTATTGGAATTACCTTGCCACCGGATTTGCGCTCTTGCGACTGCGGGATGAACACTAAACCGTTTGAGTTGGCCGTTCAAGTTACGTTAGGACACTGGACTAAAGTAACGTGTCGCCTAGAATCTTGACGACCTAGAACCCGGGGACGTCTCGAAATGCGGCCGGCGCTTTGTAAATCTATGATTGACAAGTCTGTAACTCAAGTGTCGGCAGACTTCGCACGGGTTTGTCAATATTCATGATTAGGCTCTAAGCACGTAGTCTGAATAAGTAGTATTTTGCTGTATAAGTGAGCATTATCCTATTGATAAGACATGTAGTGGGCAAACATGCTCGAACCGCGACTAGGTCGCTTCTTGTAGCACTAACGGCGATCTGCGTGCCGAACTGAGCGCGTAGGATGTCTGTCTGCCTCGGCAGGGAAGATGATGGGAGTGTCCACGGTCATGAGCACGCCCGAAATGCCCAGCGCGCATTTTCCAACTCAGACTCTGGCCTTTGGGGCCCGATGAGTTTGGAGGTACGCAGGAATTAAGACCATCGGTCGCGTCGTAAGCGCATAGCCACCCACGACCGGTGCCCTCTACTTAATCACGGACGAGGTATTCGGCGAGCTCCTCAATCTCAGTCTGAGCCTCCGACGGGCACGGGCCGGGTCACTTCTTGAGGAAAATGCGCAAATGGATGGAGAAGGCCCCTCGGACGATTCCCCTGGATTTGGTTGCCCAAGAAGCTCTGGAACAGCTAATGGGAGAATCGTAGGAGCTCGGCACCACCCCGTCTTTCCCTCGCTCCGCGGGAGCGAGACCCTTCGGGGTTCGCGCGGCTGGTTTCCGACCGCGCTTGAAGGGCGAAGCTCAAAGCCTAAAGCTGGCATTGCAACCGCCATACCTTTGCCAGTAGACTTGTAATGGCCGGAATGGACTTGCGTACCGTCGCAGAGCTACTCGGGCACAGAACGCTTTAGATGGTCATGCGGTACTCCCATCTTGCTCCAAACGCCAGGCATCGGCAACCTGATCGTCCGGTAAGGAGCAAAAATCAAAGGGACACCAAATCGGATACCGGAGCCTTGAGGCGAAAGAAAGCTCGAATCGAAGCGATCAAGTATCAGAAGAAAAGGAAGATACAAAACGGAGAGGTGGCAGAGCCCGGTTGAATGCACCTGACTCGAAATCAGACATAGTCGCAAGGCTATCGGGGGTTCGAATCCCTCCCTCTCCGCCATATAAAACCAATAGAATCAATGTCGTAAGCACATAAAACTGCCCGGAATACCGTCTGGTGCGGCCCACTCTATCTGTGGAAAAGTGGCACTCTAAGGCACCATATCGCACCAAATATCAAACCAAACGGACACCAGAACGGACACTCTGCCACCCCACTCCGTACTACTAACTTATTGAAGAGCGTATTCTGTTGAATATGGAATTCACCGTGAAGCAATTGCTCAACCAGGTTCTGCCGGACACAGAGTGTTGGGAATTCAGGGGACCTCGAAACGCCGACGGGTACGGCCGGATGTACTCCGGCAACAAGGAGCTGAAGGCCCACCGGGTTTTCTATGAGGCATGTGAGGGGCCGGTCCCGGCTGGCATGTTCCTACAGCATCACCTTCCGGCTGGCCAGTGTATCGGACACGCCTGCTGCAATCCGGAGCATCAGCGGATCAGCAACTCGCCTAAGGCCGCCCCTCCCATCCAGCTCACGGCTGCCCCTCCAGTTCAATTCAAGACCTGCCCGAACGGGCACCCCATGACCCCAGAGAACACCGTGATCGAACGGCGCAACGGCCACCCCAAGGCCCGGTGCCGCACTTGCAGGCAGGAATCCTGGCGGAAGAACGCGGCCCGAAGGTCGGCAATCGGACTCCACTCCTGAGTGCGGCACCACCTGTGGGCTAAACCCAATTGAGGAAACTGCAAGAGAAGCCATCACCGCCGTGCGGAAGAAGGGCGCCAAAGTCAGGACTTTGGACTGAGAATCCAGCAACGCCCAATCCCCTATGGCAAAGCCAGAGCGCGATAAATCGCGCGATTGCACAGTCGTGCTTCGTGTTTACAAGCCCCTGGGGCGTTTCCCGGAACTCATCCGGTGTGTCCCGCTCTTGTGACGCCTAAATTCGTCTCTATGAGTGAGTTGAACCGTCGCCAGACCGGTCAAGTATCGTAAATTGGTCATCATGCCCTTTTCATCCGCCGTCAAAGCAAGAATTTTCGTAAGGTGCGCCAGAATTTGCTGTCTTTGTTTCAAACAAACCGGCGCACGCATAGAAGCAGCGCACATTGTTGCGGAGGCGGACGGAGGATCTAACGAAGACGAGAATGCAATCCCATTGTGTTTCGATTGTCATGAGGAAATTGGCTCCTACAATCCGCGCCATCCAAAAGGCAATAAGTTTACGAACGAGGAATTGATTCAGAGGAGGAACGCGCTCTATCAACTCGTTGATAAGGGAATCATTCAGGCGCAGATCATCGCGGCTCGCCTCGGTTCGATACAACAAACTCAAGGCGACGATTTTGCCACCCAGTCGATCAAGGAAGTAGCTTCTGCTCCTGCCTTTGTGCCCAGCGAGGACGCGCGAGACGTTCTTGAGGATGCCCTGAAGCGTTCGGGGAAGGTCGAGACGTTCCCAGGGAAGCTGCGCTTGCTCTCTGAAACGGATCGAGCATTTGTTTTGGAAAAGCTTATTCGCCACTTTGGTGAGAGACCAGCCGCGGAAGCGATGATGAATGTGATCGGACAGGATCCTGCCGTCGATGAAAGCCTGATTCTGCTGGAGAAGATCATTCGCCAAACCACTCTCAAAGGAACTCCGGAAGCATTGGCTCTGGTTCTTGAGTTAGTGCCACTAGATCGGTTTGTGCAAGTAGACGCAGGACTGCGCGAGGTTTTCTTCGAGAACATCGTCGCTATCATGAATCGCGATCAATTCGAAGAGGTGAACCTCATCACTCCGGCAGTGGTGAGGGTGCAGGCTGCGTTGCCGCCGGAGGTTCGATCACTCTATATAAGCGCACTAATCAGACAGGCTCACTCTGATGCCTGGAAAGGCGCACCCGCAGCGCAATCGGCACTGTTAAGCCTTCCCTCTGATTTGGTGGAACAAGTGTTTTTGTTGGCGGATGGGGAGATGCTCTATTTAAACTGGCGCAGTGAGCCATTGAGGAATTTCCTGAAGAAATACAGAAACTCTTGGCCATCAGACCGGGAGGCGCTATACAGTGACTTCCTTGCGTTGAAAATGTTTGATTTTGCCGATAAACACTTGCATGACGTAGGAACATTGTAGATCGGGCCGACTTCTGAGAAATGATTAGCCGGTCGGGTCGCGGGATTGGGATTTTGCTCCGAACTGCTCGCGATATCATACAAACATGAGCACGAGCCCTGCAGCAGAAATTGTTTTTGGCAACAAAGACTTCTGGCCCGAGGTCGTTAAACGACATGCTGACTTCTTTCAACGAATTGGTAGGTTGCAGGAAGCGGTGCGCAACATCGTGGACCCCGCCTATGAGGCGTTAGACGGTCATCAGCGTTTGCAGATGAATTTGCTAATCCTTGTCGCGACAGGTGTGTGGGAGGTCGTGACGCTCGTGGGTAATGGCATGGGCCACGGTGCCATGAAGATAGTGCGCGGCGGCGTGGAGAACGCGATCAACGCCGAGTATCTTCGACAGTTTCCTGATCAAGCTGAGAAGTACATGGAATGGCATTGGGTTGAACTGCATAAGCTTTACATTTACATGCAGGAAACATCGCCCGATTCGCTTAAAGAGATCCCGCCGGAGAAAATGGCCTCGGATGAAGCTGAATACCAGCGGGTTAAGGGCCTGTTCCGGTATAAGGTAACGAATCTGGATGGCACCGAGAAGACCGTAAAGCAGGAAACCTGGTGTCGGGACAATCTCTTTCAAAGGGCCGAAAAGGTAAACATGGCTCAGAGCTATCGGACTGTGATGCTGCCAGCTAATCAAATTCTTCATGGCAGCGTTGGTGGCTGGATCCGTGAACTGGATCAAGAGAGCGGCCGAGTGGAATATCCTCCTACACACAGCTGGGGTGGCGAAGCCTTGATTGCTGCGCATATCGCTCTTCTGCAAGCGGTCGAGACGGTCGCACTGTCGCTGGGCGTAACGCCGAATCCCTCCATAGACATACTTAAAGAGGACTTCGGTAGAATATGGACAAATGAACCATCGCCGACAACTGAAGCAAGCGCCTGATCGAAACACGGCGGGGCCGTAGCCTTGAGTTATACATGCCCATGACCTTCGGTAAACCCGAGTTCTTTGAGGAACAGCTCCGCAGGTTTTCCGTGCCGGGCAGAAGAAGCCATGTGCATGTGCTGCTGCATTCAACGAATGGCAATCATGCGGATGATCCGGATGCCGTGCAGTGCGTGGAGCCCTTCAGCCTGGCGGACCGCATATGGATCTGCCGTATGCCGGATTATCTGCGGGATATCGTCTACAAGGCCTGTGAATCGCCTGGAGAGCCCTATGAGCCAGCGCATCGGCAGTACGGACAACTCTATACGATTTCGCTTTTCATGGGACCTCCCGAGATAGGAACAATCACGAGCTGGGATGGATACGGGTATCTCTCGAAGATAGTCACGTACTCGCAGCTGGTGCATCCGACCTCAATCGGCTTCGGCAATAGCTCTGTCCTGATCTTCGGCCCGGACGGAGAATTCGAGCAGGCTAGGCCGGGACCATGCCGCGGCTTTACCGAGCAGGCATTTACTGTTCCAGACACGCGTAACTGGTTAACACAATCAGAATGCGAAAAGGTAAAGGATCTGTTCGACAACGCAGACATGGATAGGCTGCCGGACCGGGTTGCCCGTGCTCACTGGAGCATCCAGCATGCTGCGTATCAGTATTTTTTCGAAGTGCGGACATTGCTTGTCGCGTCCGGCCTCGACGCTCTGGTCCATGTTAGGACTCCAGGCAAGCGTTTGAGTACTGGAGCATAATTCACGAATCGGACCGTGCAGCTCGCGATCGATCTTGGCGTGTCGTTGACGATGGATGATGCCAGGGCCGTGTGGGAACATCGCTCAGATATCGCGCACGGGCGCGATCCATGGGCTTTTCTCAAAGACGCGAATGGGAAAATGCCGCAACCTCCGAAACTGACGAAGAACGACGAGGTCGTCCGGAGATATATGGCGGCAGAGCAGATTTTGAGATCCGCAATTCTGAAATGCCTGACGGAGCCAGATTTCGCTGCGAAATTCGCGTCGGATGACACCGTTGAAAGGGCTTATCCTGTCATAGCTCAGAACGCCGGCAAGTCGCGGTCAGTAATGAAGAATCCTTGACTGAACATCCGCACCAGAGGCCCCTCAGCCCTTCATCGATCTTGTCGAGACGGGACAGAAGTCCTTCAAGGGGGTACGGCCTTGCCATGATACGCCTACTCGCAATTCCACTCTTACAACCTAGCAAACAGCATTTCCTCGATGATCCAACTGTTGGCGAAAATCTGTACCGGTAAGTCGGCTTGTGGCAAAGTTTTCCTGCAACCTTGCCAAGAGATCACCGGCTGCCGCTCGCTCTCAAGGGTGCTGTATCATCATTCGTTTCACTCTGCGGGGCAAAACGGGTAAGCAGTGCGCTGGGAAGCTGTGATTTTGTCTTGGCGTGAGTGGAAGTGGCGATGCCGGCGGCGCGGACTGATTCGGGGTGATCCTCTCTGGCAAACCGTCGGACCGTACTCGCCGCAATAAGAATCTTGCCTCCAATTCGACGCGTGGAAAGACGCCCAGTCGTGATGAGGTAATCGACGGAACGAATGCTGAGGCAGAGTGCTTCAGCGGTGTCGCGGCGGGAATACAGCAACTTCTCTACGCTCTGCTCCATGTGACCTCTCCTCGACTCAAATTCATAATTTCGTATGCCCTTTGATGATCGGGCCGAAGGTGCCATTCTCAGCAGTTCAACTGTGAGAGCGTGGGTTCCTCCGACTGCCATCCCAAGTGGACACCTTCAGAGTCAAGGCCAGCGAGCCTGTTGTCCAATACTTCTAAACTATGGCTGAGCCTTTGCAGCCATAGTCTACGGCTATGGCTGGCGCGGCCTGTTTTCCAGCCAGCGGGAGCAATCTAAATCATTGGTAATGTTGACTTTCTTGATTCCTCCCCGCATAATCTGAATCCCACCTAAAGGAAACTGAACCGTTTGTGGTATTGAACGACTCGCCGCGCATCACAAATCGCAAAGCGGAGCGTGAAAGCATCTCAACCCTACTCGAATTCAGGCATCTCAGATACTTGATTGCGGTTGCGGAAGAGGAAAATATTAGTCGCGCTGCGAAGCGCCTCTTTGTCGCACAACCATCCCTCAGCATCCAGCTCAAATCCATGGAGGACGCTCTTTCAATCGAGCTCCTGGTACGAGTGCCAAAGGGAGTCAAACTGACTCCGGCAGCAGAAGTGTTGACCGCAGGAGCCCGGCAGATACTGACACTTTGTGACGAGGTAATTGCGGCGGCCCGCGCAAGTCATCACGGGGCCATTGCGCCGCTGCGAATCGGGTTTTCTCCCTTCATCGATCGCGCCTTATTGCAAATGGTATGCAACGCGCATCTCGCCCTCTTTCCAAAT
>Ga0302189_10004232_pt1 | contig 10750 bp, 5 predicted proteins | sample II_Bog_E2_2_FD_194551 | JGI IMG/M metagenome (GOLD analysis project Ga0302189, IMG submission 194551) | Peat permafrost microbial communities from Stordalen Mire near Abisko, Sweden - II_Bog_E2_2 | ecosystem: Environmental > Terrestrial > Soil > Wetlands > Peat | place: Sweden: Abisko, Stordalen...
TGCACGGAACGCGGTGACGTATATCCGACAGGCATAAGCGTGAAGGTGAGTGCGCAATACCCGGGGAGGTCTGGCGGTTTGCCTTTGGGCTACCGGCGTCGAGAGGCGTTGGGATGGACCGCCAGAAGTCAGCAGCGGCCATAGTAGTTTCGCGCGAGCGGGATGAAGGGCCAAACGTGAAGTACGGGAGTAGGAGAGCAGACCTCGATGCGGGACGAAGAAGCAGAAGCGCACGCAAGTGCGGCCAGGGCGGAGGCGGATGGGCGGAACCCGTCCGGGGCCGGTTCTGGTGCCGAGTCGCGCACGGCGGCTGTTGGGTTGCCGAAACCGGAGGCATCACGGCTGATGGAAGCCGTGGTGGAACGCAGCAACCTGTTCAGTGCTTATGAACGCGTGGTGAAGAACGAAGGAGCGCCGGGAGTCGATGGACTGACGGTTTCCGAGTTCAAGCCATGGCTTCAGCGGCACTGGGTACGGGTACGACAGGACCTGTTGACGGGCGTATATCAACCGGAGGCGGTGCGCAAGGTGGAGATTCCGAAGCCGCAAGGCGGGGTTCGCACACTGGGCATTCCGACGGTGTTGGACCGTCTGATTCAGCAGGGGCTTAATCAGGTTTTGCAACCGCTGTTCGATCCGGAGTTCTCCGTGTCGAGTTATGGCTTTCGTCCCGGACGCAACGCGCACCAAGCCGTGGAAGCGGCGCGAGGCTACGTTGCGGAAGGCAAGCGATGGGTCGTCGATCTCGATCTGGAGAAGTTCTTCGACCGTGTGAACCACGACGTGCTTATGGCGCGTGTGGCGCGCAAGGTTGGTGATGAACGGGTGTTGAAGCTGGTCCGGCGCTATCTTGAAGCGGGACTGATGGAAGGCGGGATAACGAGTATGCGCACGGAAGGCACACCGCAAGGCGGCCCGCTGTCTCCCCTGCTATCGAATATCCTGCTGGACGATCTGGACCGATTTCTGGAGAAGCGCGGGTTGAGCTTCTGCCGCTATGCGGACGACTGCAATATCTATGTCGGCAGCAAGCGGGCAGGGGAGCGGGTAATGCAAGCGGTCACGGCGTTTCTTGAGGCGGTCTTGAAGTTGAAGATCAACGCCTCGAAGAGTGCGGTGGCTCGCCCGTGGGAGCGGAAGTTCCTTGGCTACAGCATGACGTGGCACAAGAAACCGAAGCTGAAGATCGCGCAACAAAGCCGCGAACGTCTGGCGGAGAAAATCCGCGAGACGTTGCGGAAGGCTCGTGGCCAAAGCCTGCAACGAGCTATCGAGCGGCTCAATCCCGTACTGCGGGGCTGGGTTGCGTACTTCCGGCTCACCGAAGTCAAAGGTGTGCTGGAGGTCCTCGATGGTTGGATCAGGCACAGGCTGCGGACCCTTCTGTGGCGGCAATGGAAGCGGGTCTATGCACGGGCAAAGAATCTGATGCGGGCGGGGATAGACGAGGCGCGGGCGTGGCGGTCAGCCACCAACGGGCGTGGCCCATGGTGGAACGGCGGCGCATCGCACATGAACGCCGCCTATCCGAAATCCTGGTTCGACCGTTTGGGGCTGGTTTCGTTGCTGGAAGCTCGGCAACGTCTTACATCTGCTTCATGAACCGCCGGATGCCGAACGGCACGTCCTGTGGTGTGGGAGGACGGCGGGAGTGATCCCGCCTCCTACCCGATGATAAGCAAGTGCGGAAGATTTGCCGGAGGGAGGAACTGTTGAGCGCGGGCGGTGGTTAGAAGGTAAGGGCGGCGGGTTTGACGGGATGAAAAGGGGTGGGCGCGCACGGGTTAGGATGAACCGATGGCGACTCCGATTGCATGTGTCGGCGAAGTTCCTGAGGCACTGGCTCGGCTGGCTGATCAGCCGCGTGTATTGGTGCGGCGGGGCGGCATGCCGCGGGAGGGTGGGCGCTGCGTCGTGTACTGGATGCAGCGGGCAGTGCGGATCGAAGACAATCCTGCGCTGGATGTAGCCATTGAATCTGGAAACCTGCTGGGGCTGCCGGTGGTGGTTTATTTCCAGGTGATTCCGAACTATCCCAACGCGAATTTAAGGCACTACCACTTTTTGCAGCAGGGGTTGCGGGATGTAGAGCAGGATGCGGCAGAGCGCGGGGTGGGGTTCGTGGTGCGGCGGGCCGCGGGGCAGGGCAAGGGAGCCACGCTAGAGGGGTTCCTGGAGGAGGTGCAGGCGGCGCTGGTGGTGGGGGATGAGAATCCGTGCCGGGAGCCTGAGCGGTGGCGCAAGGTGCTTGCAGGGCGGCTCAGAGTGCCATTCTGGACGGTGGATGCGGATGTGGTGGTGCCATCGCGGGTATTCGGGCGAAGTTTTGTGTTGCTGCATCATTTTCGGCCCCATTTGAAGCGGGAGTTGCCGAACTTTCTGGTGGAACACCTAATCCCGGCGCCGTTGAAGCGCTGGCATGCGCCGAAGGGCCTCGAAGGATGGGATCTGAGGCGGGAGGTTACAGAGGGATTTACGGCTCTGGACCAGAGTGTTGGGCCGGTGGACAGCTTTACCGGAGGAACGCACGCGGCTCTGAATCGGCTGGGCGAGTTCGTGAACGTCGAGTTGAAGGATTACGGAGAAAAGCGGAATCATCCGGAGGTGCTGGGCACGAGCCGGCTTTCGCCGTATCTGCATTTTGGAAACATCGGGCCGATCACGATTGCGCTGGCGGTGAGGAAAGCGGCGGCGGAAGGGAAGGCGGATGAGGCTGCCGCGGAGAAGTACCTGGACGAACTGATTGGATGGAGGGAGTTGGCGGTGCTGTTTGTGCGGCATGAGCCGAATTACGACAACTGGGAGTGTGCTGCGCCGTGGGCGCGGCACTCGCTGGTGGAGCACGCGCAGGATCCGCGTCCGCACCGCTATTCGCTGGAACAACTGGAGCGAGGAGAGACTCAGGACGAGTTGTGGAATGCCGGCCAGATGCAGATGGTGAACACGGGCTGGATGCACAACTACATGCGGATGTACTGGGCGAAGAGGATTCTTGAATGGGCCCCCAACCCGGCGACTGCGTTTGACTGGGCGGTGATTCTGAACGACCGGTACGAGTTGGATGGACGCGACCCGAACGGATATGCGGGGATTGCGTGGGCGATTGTTGGGCGGCACGACCGGCCGTGGTTCAATCGGCCGATCTTTGGGCTGGTACGGACAATGATGGAAGGATCGACGCGGAAGAAGTTCGACGCGGAAGCGTATATCAGTCAAAATCGCGGGGCTTGAGGCGATGTGAGGTGGCTCCGCGGGGTGTGTGCCGTTTTCGTACTATAATTCTGGCAATTCCAAACCCGGAAGCTGCGTGTTCTGCACGTTCAATTCGATTGGGTTCCTGTGAATGCTCCCTCGGAAGATAGGAGAGGAGATGCAGGAATCGGAGCTCGGATGTGTGCGGTTATGCAGCTTAATGGGAAACCGTTTGCTCGTTCTGCTTTGACTGGAGCAACCTCGAGAGAAAATCTGGACGGGCGTGCTCCCTTCCCCGGCACGGTTGGGGCAGCAATTCTCTGTGTCCTATTCGCTGGTGGTCTTGGTTTTTCAGTTCTTCAGGCCACTGGTCTGGCTGAAACGGAAGTGCACCCGAATACTACACCGACTTCTGGCACGCAATCGGCGGTGAAGGCTCAATCGGTTCCTCCGCTGGTAAGGGCGGCGCGACGGTTTCTGGCGCAGCGGGGAATGGTTGCGGGAAAATCGGTCCTTTTGGGCACAGGCAGACTCCACGCGAAGGCGACCCTGGCGCGCCTCATGGCGACGGGTGCAACGACCCCTCTGTCCACATGGATTGCATTTGGACCTACCGCGGTGGAGACACCGAGCTATGGATTGGTCACGGGCAGGGTTTCAGCATTGGCGCTGGACCCTGCGGACTTGGGCGGAAACACGCTCTACGTTGGGACGACGGGCGGGGGTGTGTGGAAGGCGTTCAATGCCGCTGCATCGGCTCCAGGGGCGATCAGCTTCACTCCATTGACAGATGGGTTGGAGGCTTTGAGCAGCGCTCAGGACGCATCCCTGAGCATCGGGGCCCTGACGGTGCAGCCGCAGGGCACGGGAGTGATTCTTGCGGGGACGGGCGACCCAAACAACGTATCCGACTCGTACTATGGCGGGGGAATTCTGCGGTCGGCGGATGGGGGACAGACCTGGAGCGTGACCCAGCGTACATCTGACCTGGGGAACAATTGCGCAGGAACGCAGGCCTACAGTTTTGTGGGGGAGGGATTCGGGGGCTTTGCATGGAGCAGCACCAACCCGCAACTGGTTGTTGCCGCGGTTTCTTCGGCCAATGAAGGGACCCTGGTAAACGCTCAATGGCCTGGAGTGAGCTACGAGGGGCTTTACTACTCGACGGATGCCGGTGTTTGCTGGAATCTGGCAACGATCACGGATGGTGCTGGCACAGACGTTCAGGGGCCCAATGACAGGCTCACGGCGCCGGACGGCAATGGAGCCACGTCGGTTGTGTGGAATCCGGTGCGGCAGATGTTCTTTGCGGCGGTTCGATTCCACGGGTATTACCAGTCCTACGATGGAGAGACATGGACACGGATCGCTCAACAACCGGGCGTAGGGCTGACAGCGTTGTCCTGCCCTACCAATCCGCTGCAAACCGGCTCAATCGCCTGCCCAATCTTTCGAGGAACGCTGGCGGTTGATCCGTTCACCGGGGACACCTTTGCATGGACCGTGGACGCGAACAACCAGGACCAGGGGCTGTGGCAGGATCAGTGCGCGATTGCCGCAGGGGCATGTACCAACACAACACCGACATTTGCCCGGCAGTGGAATACGCAGGCTCTGGAGACGAATACAACACTCGGCGCGGCAACGATTGACAACGGCGATTACACGCTTGCGCTGGCGGCGGCGCCGACCGCACCGGCACAGGGTCAGGACACCATTCTGCTGGCAGGGGCGGAAGATCTTTGGCGATGCAGCCTGGCCGCAGGCTGCGTTTGGCGGAACACGACCAATGCAGCCACGTGCATGAGCGCGCAGGTGGCGAGCTTTCAACATGCGCTGGTTTGGAGCCCTACGAATCCGCAGGAGATGTTTGTGGGCAACGACAGCGGATTGTGGCGTTCGATGGACGGGATTGCAGAGAATGGGGCGGTATGCAGCGCGAGCGACGCATCGCATTTCCAGAATTTGAATGGCACGCTTGGATCTCTTTCCGATGTCGTGAGCCTGGCGCAGGATCCATCAGAGACCTCTTCGCTGATGGCGGGACTGGGGGTGAATGGCACCGCGGGAATCAAGACTGAGATTGGCCCAGTCGCGGAGTGGCCGCAGATTCTCGGCGGGGATGGCGGAGCGGTGGCAATCGATCCGCGCGAACACACCAATTGGTATGTGAATACTGAGCCTGGCGTGTCGATTTATAGGTGTTCGCAGGAGGCAGGATGCACTGCGGCGGACTTTGGAGCGACTCCAGTGGTGACGGATGCGGACGTGGGCGGGGATGGGTATTCCATGGAGGTTCCGGCTCCGTTTCTTGTGGACCCTGCGGACGGGACTCAACTGCTGATCGGGACATGCAGGGTGTGGCGCGGGCCGGCGGTGGGAGGCGGATGGAACAGCTCGAACGCAATCAGCCCCATTCTGGATGACCAGAATTCCGCGAGTGCCTGCAACGGAGATGGGCTCATAAGGTCAATCGCTGCGATGCCGGTTCAGGGGCAGGAAGTGATCTACGTGGGCATGCATGGGACGGCAGATGGGGGTGGAAATCTGGCGGGTCATGTACTGCGCGCAGCGCTTCTTCCGAACGGCGCAGAGCCGGTGTGGACGGATCTGACACTGAATCCAGTCCAAAACGAAAACGACCCGCGGCACGGCATGAACGCTTATGGGCAGGATATATCGAGCATCTTTATCGACAGCCATGATGCGACGGGGAATACGGTTTACGTGACAGTGGAGGGAGCGCCGAATGCCGCGGAGACAATCAGGACGGTTTACCGTTCGGCAGATGGCGGGGCTCATTGGGCATTCCTCGATTCAAACCTGCCGGAATCGCCGGCCAATGCCGTGGTGGTGGATCCGCAAGACGCCAACACGGTGTACGTGGCATTGGATACAGGAGTCTGGTTTACGACGCAGGGAGGGACTGGGGGTTGCATCAACCCGCAGATGCCATGTTGGTCGGAGTTTGGGACTGGGCTCCCTGTAGCGCCCGTTGTTGGACTGATTGCGTTTTCGTCGACTGCTCAAGCCCGCGTTCTAACCGCAGCGACGTATGGACGAGGAGTGTGGCAGACGCCGCTGTGGACTGCAGAGACAGGATTGACGACGGTCCAGTTGGTTCCTGGTGGATTGACCTTCGCAGATCAGGCAGTGGGGACGGTGAGCAGCAAACGGGAGGTGACACTGACCAACACAGGAAACCTGGGACTGACGATCACCGGGGTTGTGCCGAACGGAAACTTTGGCGAGACCGATAACTGTGCCAATTCCACGATTGCTCCCGGGGCAAGCTGTACTTTAGAAGTAACATTTGCGCCACAGGCTACGGACAGCCTGTACGGTGAGATTGTTGTGAGCGCCAATGTGTACGCGGGGCAGTTCGCGATCAATTTGAGCGGAATCGGGATCCCAGCCGGCGCCATCACCCTGAATCCGGGGAGCGTGGACTTTGGGCCGGTGGATATCGGGAGCAGTTCGGCTGCGACAACGGTGGAAGCTTCGAACGGGGGCAGTCAACCGGTCACGTTCACTGCGATCACAGTCACGGGTCCATTTTCGGTTTCAACAAGTGCAACGAACGCCTGCGGTACGGGCGCACTGGCCCCGACAAACTCATGTCCGGTGGCCGTGGAGTTCACGCCAACTCAATCAGGAGCGGCGGCAGGGACGCTTACGTTCAACGATAGCGTTGGTACTCAAACGATTTTGCTGAGTGGAAGCGGACTGGCGGGGGCGACCGACAGCCTGATCCCGAGCTCGGTGTCATTTCCGGATACAGCCGAGGGCCAGCTTTCGCCGGTGGAAACCGTCACGGTGACGAATACGGGGGATCGGCCGCTTACATCTATTCTTTTCTCAGTGACCGGGCAGTTCGTAATTGCGAACTCAGGCACAGGCACGAGTACTGGCACATGCAACGGTACGCTGGTAGCGCACGCGAGCTGCGGAATCAACATTCAATTTGCTCCGAGCCAACTTGGGGGTCTGGCAGGCTCGTTGACCATCAGCGATATCCTGCGGACGCAGAGTGTTCCTCTCTCGGGTACGGGGGTTGAACCGCCGGCTCTGGGAGTGACCCCGGCCACCTTGACGTTTCCGTCGCAGCAACCCGGCGTAACAAGCGCACCTGAAGCGGTGACGGTGACGAACATCGGAGGGGCGATGCTGACGGGTCTGAATGCGCAGATCTTGGGGACACCGACTGCTGTGTTCTCGATTTCGGGAACGTCGTGCGGCGCGACGCTGGCGGCCGGAGCGAGTTGCGTGATGCAGGTGGTTTTCAATCCGGCAACGACGGGTGGAAGCGCAGGGACTTTGAATATCTCCTCTTCATCGCCCGGCGTGGCAGCGGTGGATGTGGGACTTAGCGGGACGGGGCAGACTGCATCGGGCCTGAACATAAGTCCAGCAACGTTGAGCTTTGGAGCGGTGGCGCAGGGAGGGACGAGCGCGGCGCAGACGGTGACCATCAGCAACACGAGCGCGTATGCGGCTTCAGTGCTTTCGGTTGGAGTGAGCCAGGGGTTCAGCTGGACGCAGTACACGTGCACGGGGTCGCTGGCGGCGGGGACGAGTTGTACGGTCGGGGTATCGTTCTCACCCACAGCCACGGGCACGGCCACGGGCACATTGACGGTAAGTTCGGCCTCGATTGCGACGGCGGCAACAGTGACGTTAGGTGGGACCGGAGCGGTGGGAGCGAGCCTTCAGGTGTCACCGGCTTCGATCAGTTTTTCGGCGACTGGGGTGGGGCAGAACAGTTCTGCAACGACGGTTACGGTGACGAATCAGGGAACCGTCGAGAGCGTGACGGGGCTGGCGCTCACTGCGTCTGCGGGCTTCACGCTGGTGAATAACACCTGTGCGGCGACTCTGGCCGCGGGGACGAGCTGTACGGTGGGCGTGGATTTTGTCCCAACAAGTGCAGGGCCTACTTCAGGGAGCCTAACCGTGGCGGCAACCGGCTTGCCCAGCCAATCGATAGCATTGCAGGGAACTGGATTCGATTTCACGATTGCTGTTTCCGGGGCGAGTTCACAGACGGTTTCAAGCGGACTGACTGCGAACTACACGCTGGTGCTGATGACAATGAGCGGATCCGGGGCTACGTTTGCGTTGAGTTGCGATAAGCTGCCGGCGAATGCTTCGTGCGTGTTCACGCCGGTGAGCCCGACAGTTGGATCCGGGGCGACGGGAAATGTAGGGGTGCAGATATCAACGGGGACCCTTGCGGCAAGGGTGAGGGGCGAGAGCAGGGGATGGCCCTTAGCGCCGTTGGTGTGTGGAGTGGTTCTCTTTGCGCTGGGTTGGCGGAAGGGGCGCAACGCGCTGCTGTTGTGTGGGCTGGCGTTTGTGCTTGGGGCAGGAGTGACGAGCTGCACGAGTGCGGGGACGAAGTCGGGCGGGGGGTCTGGTGGCGAGGGCGGTGGGGGTGGATCAACATCGACGCCAGCGGGGTCGTATCAAGTGCCTGTGTCGGCGACGGCGGATGGGGTGCAGCACAGTGTGACGCTTACGCTGGTGGTGGATTGAGGGCGGACGTGCGGTTCTGTTTCGGCGGGTCGGTTGTGTGGCAACCTTCAGATAGCTGCCTATGCGCCAAGGTTCTGCAATGTCGTACCGGAACTGTTACGATTCCGTGCATAGGCCATGACAGAACCCTCCAAACGGGCCATAAGTTGGAAACGTATCGCGACCGCGCTGGCGACTGTGTTCGGGCTGGTTTTCTTGCTCGTAACATGGATCGGACCGTTCTATGAAGCGCGTTTGATGGAAGAGACTGAGTCTGAGGTCTTGCCAAAGCCTTTGCCTGACACGGCCGACGCGAGTGACGCTACGGTGCGAGTGAAGCGCCTGGGTGTCTCATTTGGTGTCCCCTGGGATGAAACGGACACTTCTAAAATGAAAGAAAGCAAGTCTGGCATATTGATTCTTACGAATGGGCTTATGATATCGGTTTCTCGGCCGCCGGGTGTACTCGATGCCGTCAAGTCTTTAGAAGGGTCCCACGGCGCGGCGTTGCGCTTTGAATTGGGGGATCAGGCACTAAGTTCCAATTTCGCCTTGATTTCAGCGGCGGTCTCGACGAGAGTAAGCGATGCGAAGTGGTGGCACACCCCTATCTACAACCGCAAGATCGCCTTCCTTTTAAGTTTAAAGATGTGGCGCTTCGGACTTTCCGAAGGGTGCAATCAAGTTCCGATCTTCGGGTTCAGCAAGGGGCGGGTCCGAGGTTTTCAAGTCGGTGATCCTCTCAAGGAAAGAGTCGTTAGACTCATCCTGTTTGAAGAGACTGGTCGGGAGTGTCGAATCGATCTGCTGAAGTTCGACGGGGACTTCTCTCAGGCACAGATTAACGCCCTTATTGCATCACTGCAGTTCAAGAGCTAGATGCAACCGGCGGATCGACCGAAAACTTTTGAATTCTCGTATTACCGCGACCTGCAAACTGTACCGTTGCCAGCAGGTCGCGGCTGTTGGGGTTGGGTTGATTCGGCGGATATACTTTAGCTTCGAAGCATCCGAAATCGGAATTGCATTCGCGGGACGCCAGGACTCGGGTGCCGGGTTAGTGTGCCTAAAAAGGGGAGATCACGCAATGGCGGATCAGGTGACAGTCGAGGTTGTAGCGCGGGTTGCCGAGCTGGCGAATCTGGAGCTGACCCAGGAGGAAACCGTTGCGATGGTGCGGGATTTGAACTCGATTCTGGGTTACGTGGCCCAACTGAGTGAGCTGGATACGAGCGACGTGGAACCGCTGGCGCAGGTGACGGAATTGATGCAGGCGGGCGGGGGACGATTGCGGGAGGATGCAGTGACGCCGTCGTTGGATCGCGCGGCGGTGATGAGCCAGGCGCCTGAGACAGACGGGACATTCTTCAAAGTGCCTAAGGTGATTGAGCGATGAAGTACACGGAGAAGCCGAAGACGCTGAAGCAATTGCGTGTGGAGATTGAGACGGGCGCGACGAAGGCGACTGACCTGGCGAACAGCTACTTCGAGCGGATCGAGCGGATCAATCCAGACCTGAACGTCTATCTTCAGCTTTCAAAGGATCGGGCGTTGGAGCAGGCTGAGCGCGTGGATGGGCTTGCCGCGAAGGGCGACCCGCTGCCGGTCTTAGCGGGCATTCCGGTCGGGATCAAAGACGTAATGGTTGTGAAGGGGATTCCGTCGACGGCGGGGTCGAGGATTCTGAAGGACTATCGTCCACCCTACGACGCGCCAGCAGTGGCGAGGCTTGAGGCAGCGGGGGCGGTGGTGCTGGGCAAGCTGAACTGCGATGAGTTTGCGATGGGCTCGTCGAACGAGAACTCGGCGTATGGGCCGGTGCGAAACCCAGTCGATACGGAGCGAGTTCCGGGCGGTTCAAGCGGTGGATCGGCGGCGGCGGTGGCTGCAAACATGGCCGTCGCAACGCTTGGTAGCGATACCGGCGGATCGATTCGCCAGCCTGCTAGTTTTTGCGGTGTTGTAGGCGTATTGCCTACATGGGGGCGGGTGTCGCGGTATGGCCTGATAGCGTTCGCATCGTCTCTGGATCGTATTGGACCAT
>Ga0302189_10004236_pt1 | contig 10747 bp, 9 predicted proteins | sample II_Bog_E2_2_FD_194551 | JGI IMG/M metagenome (GOLD analysis project Ga0302189, IMG submission 194551) | Peat permafrost microbial communities from Stordalen Mire near Abisko, Sweden - II_Bog_E2_2 | ecosystem: Environmental > Terrestrial > Soil > Wetlands > Peat | place: Sweden: Abisko, Stordalen...
GCTTATGTTCAGCACAACATAAGCGCAAATATGTGTAGGTGTCGGTTATGTTGTCATGGCTCATGAAATGCGCCTCTGTCTGGTTTACTTGCGGTTTGACGACCACATATTTCGACAGCTTATCGAGGTTCCAGCCGTCATACCATTTGGGTTCCACAACACACTGATTCAGGGTTATGAGGGAAATGGAGGATGAGCGACAAGATCATCCTCCTGGTCGCGCAGACTGGAAAAGCGCGTGAGAGACTCTTCAGAGTTGCTTCAAGAACTCCAGCAATCCTGGATCGTCGCGCCATTTCTTCCTGCGCGCACTGGGATGAGTTCCGGGATCGCAAGCTGCAAGCGCTTTCGCCTTCATGGCAAGATCGGCTTCTGCGTAGATGTTCGTGGTCTCGATCGACACATGGCCCAGCCAGGCACGAATCGTATTGATATCCACGCCAGCCCGAAGCAGATGAGTTGCAGTTGTGTGCCGAACCGTGTGCGGACTGATGCGCTTCTTTAGCAACGAGGGCATCTTCTTTCCCGCCAGTTGAACATATCTTTCCACCAAAGCATTGAGCCCAAAGCGGGTCATCGCATCGCCGTACCGGTTGACGAAGACCGGGCTTGTCGCTGTGCGTCGTAGAACCAGTGGTTTGAGTTCTGTCATGGTCTTCTTCCACAACGGACAGAGACGGACCTTCCGCCCCTTGCCGTCGAGTCGCACTGATCCGGTACCCGCGGAATCCCAACTCAAGTCTTCAATGGTTATTCTCACGGCCTCGCTTGCCCTGGCACCCGAGTTGTACAGGAACAGAAGCATGGCATAATCCCGATGCCCCATTCTGGTGCATCTGTTTGGCGCCGACAGGAGAGCATCCATTTCCGCCTTTTCAAGATAAGGGACGAGATTCCGGTCGTGGCGCTTGAACGGTACGCTTCGAATCCCACCGCACCAGACGACAGCCTCCGGCGCGCGCTCGGCTACGAAACGTGCAAATGCGTGTATGGTGGCGAGCCGTTGATTTCGTGTGATGACTGTTGAAGCGCGATCAGTCTCCAGATGTGCCAGAAATTCGACGACTAGGTTCGGTGAAATGTCCTCGATAGCCAGTCGATCAACTGCAATGCCGATTTTGCGCGAGATGTACGGCAACAACAATCGGAAAGCGTCGCGGTAACTCTGCTGGGAATTTCTCGAAAGTCCACGTTCATGCACGAGATATTCCATAAGGAAGCGACGAACCCAATAACCAAGAGAGGATGTGTCAGGCATGATGCTCCTCCTCCATTGAATATTGCTCGAAGCGGGCATTCGCCTCCTGGAGAAGTTCTCTGGTCATTCGCAGATAGTGCGAAGTTTCCTCGACACCTACGTGGCCCAAGTAGGTGCTCAGTTGCGGGAGAAGACGTTGGACGTCTTTGCCCTCCCGATACCAAGCCACTAAACGATTAACGGCAAAGGTGTGGCGGAAATCGTGAAGTCTGGGCTGAAAGCGGGCATTGTCGAAGCGAAGAACTCCAGCCGCCATTCGCAGTCGCGCGAATTGATGATCCACGTGATGGTCCTTGACCGCTGTGCCCCGGCGCGTGCGCAGGAACGGCGTCTTCGAATCGTAGCTTTTTCCTTTCCATTGTCGCTCTTTATAGAGGCGCAATATGCCGACCACATCCCGCCCAACCGGAACCAAGCGGGATTTGTAGAACTTTGTTTCTCGGACGGTGAGCATCGCATCGTCAAGATTGATGTCTTCGATGGGCAGTCTGATTGCTTCACCCATGCGCATTCCTGTTCCATAGAGCAGCAACAGAAATGTTCGCATTGTGAATGGTGTCAGAGGCTCCCCCGCCCCATAATGAGAGTCTGGGACGCCCAACAACCTGCGCATATCTTCGATGGAGTAGATATACGGGACGAATGCACGCGGCTTTTCCCGTGGCGGAGTTGGCAATACGGAATGCTGCAGGTAGCCACGGACCTGTGCGTAACGAAAGAATCGATTCAGCGTTTCATACTTCTTGAACCATCCACTGGTCACGGGAGTTCCGTCCACGAATGGGAGATGGGCCTGCGTGTGATGTATACGGAGGTCGGTGAGTTGGACGTCGCCAGTTTGGCGAAGAAACGCCTTCAGGCGGTTGAATTCCCCTTTGTAAGACGCTCCAAGGGATTGCTTATAGTTGACAAATTCCTCAATCGCGGATGCCAGTCTCATAGCACACCTCCCAGGCTGACATCGCCAACTTCTCGGAGGCTGGCCAGTCGATCCGCAATCCATTCTTGTCGCACAGAGGGCTGATTCTTATCCAGGTATTGTGCGGCGAAGGCTATGTCCACGTCGGCGACCTGCCGCAGCCCGTGCTCATCCACCTTGGCGTAGATCCGCGTGGATTGCGATGACTCGTGCCCCAGGTGGTCACCGATTTCTTTGAGCGAAAATCCTTGGGATAAAAGGTGTGTAGCACAGGCGTGACGCAGAGAGTGTGGGCCATAGTGCGGCAACTTCAAACCAAGAGCGCGAATGCGCAGAACAACACAGGCATCAAGACCAAGCGTTGTGCTTGGTCGGTATGGAGCCATCAGTGTCAAAAACACTTCGCGATGAGAAGATTTGGGGCGAACATCCTTGAGATACCGCAGAATTGCATCCCCTACGACCGGAACAAGGGGATATTCCTGACGAATTCTCCGTTTCAAGCGTTTGACGTATATGCGCTCACTCTGCCAATCGATGTCGTCGAGTGTGAGTTTGGCCGCCTCGCCGATTCTCCATCCGTAAACGGCAAGCAGTAGAATGACGGCACGATCTCGAATGTGGGCGGGGCGACTTGTGTTGATGCTTGCGATGAGGTGCTGCACGTCCTTCCAGGATGGTCCTTGAGGAAGGCTTGACAGTGCATAAATGCGCGGTCTTTCAATCGTTGATTCAATGCCATGGAAACACCACCCGCGCTGTTCTGCAAAGTGGAAGAAGCAGCGCAGTGACTGGGCGTATGCTGCGATGGTCGTACGCGACCAACCTTTGTCCTTGTGCTCAACAAAGTATGCGGCGATGGTTTCCGGTCTCACCTCTGCCAACGAGCAACCTCGCTTGGTAAGCCAGCTGAAGAATAGACGCAACCCGGACGCTCGTGTCAGCAGCGTTTGCTCGGTATATCCTCTTTCAACCTTGAGATGATCAAGGAATAGGCTCAGTTCATTCTGGAACTTGTGAGATGGCGCTGAACCGCGCCATTTGCCGAGATATCGCAGCCACCTTTCCCCAATGTGGGTGAATTCCCTCATAGCGATCTGGCGTGTTCTGGGGATGGAATTAGCTCTACAGTGATCTGCGACCCAGGATTTGCCTGCTTGCTTGAGTTGAGTCGAATCCACAAAATCGCTTTGGTGCAGGTCGATTTGCTCAGCAACACCCAGCAAAAACCTGTTGATACCTCGCGTTCTCCGACGCAGGTGCCCCATTTCCAGAAGGTGAGCGAGGTACATACTTCGTTCTTTCAGAAACGGCCCCGCGTTATACCGTCTGATCCATTCAATGCGGCTAATCAACTTCTCGACTTCTTGCATGTCGTTGTCTCCTCTCTTGACAGAACGAACCAGTCAAGTATCGGAGTTATGTGGCGATCCGCCAAGCGTAAGCCGCAACCAGGAGCCATTCCATGAGCCATGACAACATAACCGACACCTACACATATTTGCGCACTCACGCGGCCGAACTTGGATCGCGCATTCTTGAAACCTATCCTCCACTTCAAAGCACGACAGACCCTGTTGCGCCGCGCATTGCAACGCTCTTGCGTAAGGCACTCCCTGCCCAGGCGCTTGCCATCACCGGCACTGCGAAGTACCTTCGCAAATCCAAGGCAGCGCGCATCGTTGCCGAGTGCGGAGCCGGCAAAACCTACATGGCGCTGGGGACGATCCATGTGCTGGCGGAGGCCAGGCCCAGCACGACGCTGGTGATGTGCCCTTCGCACATCACGCACAAGTGGGCGCGTGAGACTCTGCTGACTGTGCCGCGTGCCAGGACGTTCTTGATTGAGGATATGCGCAACGGCGGCGATCCGAAGAAGCCGCACGGCATCTGCGAAGTCAAACTGCGCAAGGGCAGGATCGTGTATGAGGGTATGCGTTTGTCGCTCGCCGAGCTTCGGCGCATGGGCCGTAAAGAGTGGCGCGAGCGTTGCTCAGGCCCAGCCTTCTTCATTACCGGCAAGGACAAGGGGAAGCTGGGTTACTACTGGGAGCACGTCTACCTCAAGGCAAAATCCGGACCGAATCTCGGAGGCGTCATCAATCCCGATACCGGCGCCGCGATCCTGGACTCGGAACGGCAGAAGCTCACTCATCTCGACTTTGTCGACAAGATCAAGCTCTCGGAATCGGTGACTCGGCCGCAGGACGGAACAACGCGGTATTCGGCCTTGTGGCAGGCAGACCGCAATCGCATTCAACGAATGGCCCCTATCGAGTTTTGCGGCCGTTATATGGGCGGATGGTTCGATTTCGCCATCGCCGATGAGTTGCACCAACTGGCCGGATTGTCGGCACAGGGTAACGGTCTTGGCGTGCTCAGACGCGCGGCAAAGAGGCTGATTGCTCTCACCGGCACTCTGATGGGCGGCTATGCCGACGATCTGTTCAATATCTTCTACCGCATGGAACCGCGCACGATGGCCGGCGAGGGATTTTCCTACGGCGGCCAGGGACGACGCGACTTTCAGCAGCAGTACGGTGTGCTTGAAACCATCGAGAAGGTGCGAGACACGGACAACGCCTGCTCACGTGCGACGAAGAGGACGATCCAGGTTCTGAAGAAGCCGGGTGCGTCGCCGATGCTGTTTGGCAAGTTCCTTTTGACCACGACGGCGTTTCTCTCGCTCGAAGACATCGCGGACAACCTGCCGCGATACGACGAGAGCGTGCTTTCGGTCGAGATGGACGAGGAACTCGGCAAGGCCTACGAGGAACTTGAAGAAGACATTCGGGCCGCTATGCGGGCGCATCGAGGCAACAAGAGCTTGATGAGCATTCTGCTCAACACGCTTCTTCTTTATCCGGACCATCCTTACGGCTTCGAGGAGATCTGGGCGCGCGCCTTCGACCCGCAGACAAAAGAATATGCACGGTTTCTGGTGACGACGCCCAAGAATCTGACGGAGGATCGCCTCTATCCGAAAGAACGCGCCCTCATCGCTGACGTGCGCGAGGAGCTCCGGCAGGGCCGGCGCTGCCAGGTGTACGCGACCTATACGGGCGAGAAGGATGTCACGCTCAGGCTGGAGACTGTTCTGAGGCAGGCGGGATTCCGGGTTGCCGTTCTCCGGTCTTCGGTTGCTACGGACAAACGAGAGGAGTGGTACGAGCGCCAACTCAAGGCCGGAATTGAACTCGTCCTCTGCCATCCGAAGCTGGTGGAGACGGGGCTCGACCTGCTCGCCTTTCCGACGCTGTATTTCTATGAGACCGGCTATTCGTTGCATACTTTGCGCCAGGCGAGCCGGCGCTCCTGGCGCATCGGCCAGCGCCACGATGTTCGCGTAAAGTTCGTTACCTATCCAGGCACGATGCAGGAGACCTGCCTCCGCCTGATGGGCAAGAAGATGCTCGTTGCGCTCATGATGGAGGGCAAGTTCTCGGGTGAAGGTTTGCAATCGCTCGACACCGACGAAGACTTGATGAGCGCCATGGCGCGCGAGTTGGTTGAGAAGGCCGGGGTCGGGGAATCCGCGGACAGAGTGTGGCGCGAATTGGACCGCGAGCGGGGCCAGCTGCTGCCACAGCCGCCAGCCGTGCGGGTCGAGGAGGACGAGAACCCGGTGTTCGACTCGCCCGGCGCAGATCCCATCAACTCACCAGTGGAACAGGCCGGCGTCCACCTTGTCGAGTCTCCTGCGGGTGTGGGGATACGGAAGAATCCTTCGCCGTGGCCTACTGCCATGGAACATGCCGTGCAGCTCAGCCTCTTCGGTTGAGCCTGCACGGCTGTCGTCATGCCCCTCTTCCAATCAGCGCCTAATCGCGCTCCAACTGCCCCATTTTCCAGTCCTTGAATTCCTTCAGGAGAACTACGTGACAATCGAGAATGACCCCTCTCAGACGCTTGTCGAGAAGGTGCTGGTGTTGCTCGAAGAGAAGTTCCCATGGCTGGGCAGAGAAGACGAAGAGCCAGTCAGTGGAGCGGATACCGTCGATCAGCTGGCCGACCTTCACCGGCAACTCAATCGCAGGCGCAGAACCAATCTAAGCGATGGCAGGAAGAGCAGGAACTAGCTTCCTCTCCATAGACGGATCGAGTCTGCATTCCGAATTCTCCCTTCCCACAAGAAATAAGCAGTGATACTCTCCCACCAGGGAGAAGTAGTTCCGAGCGTCACCGGCCAATGCCGGTTCGCTCTCAAGGCAACGCCAATGGCCAGCAATAGCTGGCCATTGGCGTCTTCGGAGGCGTCTCATGCCGAAGGGTCCCTTTCTCCCCACCGAATTTACGCCGACCAAGTTCTCGACCGCGTCCGACAAAGCTGAGTTTGGCAACCACCTCATTCGCTTCATCGAGTCCGAGTAGGCGCAGGCGTTATTCACCAAGGACTTCTATCAACGCCTGTCGATGTGCTTCGGGCATATTGCGCAGGTGGATAGGCCGACCTTCTACGAGACCTGGTTCACAACAGACCATGACCGGCTGTGCTTCCTTAAGAAGACGCTCAAATGGCCGTGCTGGGGCGATCCGGAGTACACCTTTTCTGATGTCGAGCGCGCGATCCAGCAGGAAGTGCGCAAGCGCAACTATCTGGCCCACTACCAACTGCGTGTAGCTGAAGCAGAGCGCGCAATCGAGATGGAGACGCTCAGACGTTTAGAGGCCAAATATCGTGCTCCTGCCAGTCGAACAGACGATGCCGGCACGATGAGCGCTGATGTGGCGGCGTCTGAACCAATGTCACCAGTGATCGAAAGAACCCCGGTTCAAGCCAACCTTTTCTAAAGTCCGCAAACAATCCGTATCAATCATCTCTGCCCATCAGGCAGACAAGGAGACCACCGATATGGCCACTCTGAAAGTGGAAGCCCTGCCGCGCGAGTTCTATTTCAACGGCACGCGCATTCCAGATCTCGCGCCGCAGATGAGCGTGGAGCAAGTTAGGGAAATGCTATTTAAGAAAACACCAGTCACAGAGATTCACGGCAAATACATCTAACAGCAATGACGTTGTATGCGGCGTCATTGCATAGTGAAATGGAAAGGCAAAGCCGAGAACTTATCAAGCATCATTTCGTTTGTTTTGGTTCTTGCCTTTGTTTTGGCAACTCAGAAATGAGTTGCCTGTGCAAAGAATGTACAAGCTGATTTCAACTCCGAGCTTGGCCTACCGCCATCAAGTTGTCGACCACGACGGCCTGCCAGTGATTGCACTGACTCTTTTCGCACACGATCAGCAGATGTCGCTGTCCCAGTCGTCGGTGCCGATGTACCTTCGTGAAATCATCTTACTTGCCAACTGGGCGAGCAGTGATCAGGTTGCCTTGGCGAATGGCTGGACACTCTTTGGCAGTCCACAAGAGGTACGCGCACTGCTGCGCGAGTATCTGACGGTTGGATCGCATTGTAAAGTGACGGTGAGAGCTGACCTATGCGGCCTCAAGGTCTCTTACATCAACGCCACGAATGGAACTAGAGTCAATGTGCGCACATTGTTGTCCGCGCTCAAACGGCTCTATGACTTCCTGATTGTTACTCGTCGGTACTCCTTTGCAAATCCCATGATCCATGAAGACGCAGCGAGGGTCCGACTCGAATTGCGGGAGCAACACCGACTATCAATCCGCACGCTTAAGGGGCGCGATCCTATGCCGACAGAGAGCGGAGTAGATGAACGATCCGGCATTCGCCTATCAGAGAACTATTTCCGTTTCATTCAGCAGGAGTGGAAGCCACAAACAATTGATGACCCAGAGCTCCCGCGCATAGTTCAGGAGGCTGGCAAGCGTTTTGGCTGGAAGCTGCGGGAACTCTGCGTGAGCCGAACCTTGTTTGAATCGGGCGTGCGGATTTCGGAAGCCGTCGGACTGACTGCGCTTGATTGGGCCCAGGGCGGCTTTCGCAACGTCTTGCAAAGTCGAAATAAAGGCAGCTTCGGTCTGAGAACCAAGACCATTATGATTTCAAATCCAACCACGAAGCTATACCGACGCTACTTCGATGATGCGATGAACGGCCGAGCAGCAGTGGATCCACAACGGCTTCGAGTCAGCAATCTCACAACGCTCTACAGGGGAAATCCACAGAGTTTGGAGAACGTCTCTCTGTTTCTCACCGAACAAGGCGCACCCCTGACGGCGAAGCTATTTCGGGATCAATACTGGAAGCCGGCACTGATGGCATCTGGAATTGATGCAGATCCGCACCAGGCCCGTCATTGGTTCGTAACAAATGCATTGAGGAACATCGACCGAACAGCCAAAGATGAAGCATCTCGGTCCCGGTGTCGTCAGGAGTTGATTCGATACATGGCGTGGAATTCAGGGGAACGCACCTTGCGTTCGTACGACCATCTGCAGCGGGAGGTCGATTTTCAAAGCCGGCTTCAAACGATTCATAAGGAAATGCGACGACGGGAGCGCAATAGTCTGGCGCCAGGCATTTTTTCTGGCTCTCAATCGACAGCCTATGCGACTGCCATCGCAGAGCGGAGCAATGAAGATCTGGCCTTTCTCCTTGGAGAGGATGATGACGATTGAAGATGCCGTCTTAAATGTACGGGAAATAATGGGATCGAAGTGGCCTAAGATGACACCACTTCCAGAGGACGCGGTGATCGTGCTGTGCGAGGCCCTCTGGGTAGGGGGTTATCGCCCTAACCAAAAGACTCTTACTCTCTACTTCCCGGGTGTATCAACACGCCCATTTGTTAATGGAATGGAAGCCTGGCGTCGTTCTCGCGGCTTCAAATCAAAGGCGAGAAATCCGTCGATCAGTCGTCTTGAAGACCTCATTCCGCATATCGCGCCCGAAATCGCCAAAGCTCCATTGACCTGCTTTGATTCAAATAATGACGGTCGTTGGCCAATTCCGTCGGCAAAGATCATTGGTTATATTCGGGCGATTGAAAATCGATCGCTGCGGAACACAGTGGCGCTCTACTCGGTTCTCAAAGATTCAAGCCGATATCACTTCTACATAAAGATTGTCGGCTATGTCTCCGCGATGCGCGTTGTGATGAACGATCTTCGCCTTGATGACATTGCCAGCATTGATCCAGACGAAATGTTCAGGCAGCTTCGCGAGGATCGGGTTTCGTCGGGACTGACGGAATACCAGCGAGTCACTCTGTGCTGTACCTGGAATAGCATCCGACATTGCTTTGACGACTATGCAGAGCGTTTGCCAGAACTGCAGCGCCAGGTCATGGAAAAGTTCTTCGTCAGGAGAGTCGTGGATCAAAGAAGGATCTCGATGACCGGCGAATGGACGTCATGGAACCAACAGCGAAAGGCGAGAATAAAGGCAAAGACAGACACAGTTCATAGCAGGTTTCATCAGTTGCGGCATCTGGCCAAATCCCGGCTCAACCAAGTTAAACGAATGCATACAGCAAGCCAACAGGCGATCGCTACAGTTCAGGCACACAACCTTCCACTACCGTATGACTATAGCTACGAGGAGACTACGCCGTTGGAAGGCGGCCGACTATTACGCCAGCGAGTGCACATGACGCTCTGGGACGCGATATCCAGGTGGGATAGGCTGGTCGAGCTTGGCTACACTTCCATCCAGAAGAGCCGCCATCGCAGGCACCGTTCTGACGAATTCTCGCCTGATAATAGCTGCTACCACGTCGAGCATAGACGCACCGAGGCACTCGATAATGGCGTTACACCCTCCGAGCCATGGTTTCTTGAACTGTGCGATAACTACGTGTTCTCTGACGTGAGTGATGCCGACCTTGTGCGCAAGCGCGTTGATTTCTACAAACGCTGGGGGTACAACAACTCCGATCATTGGTATATGCCACAGCGCATCATTGGTTGGAGTTGTCAGCTCGCCGAATGGGCTTGCATGAGGGAAAAGGGAGGCCACCTCCTGTTCTCCACAGAAGGGCTATTGGTCGCGTCGCTATTCGCACATCTTGCGATTCGCATTCAGACCATCACTGGTGCACGACTGGGAGAAATTCAGCAAATTGCGCAGAGTCCCGACTGCATCAAGCAACTGATTAATGTGGGCCCCAAGGCGGCTACTCGCTGGTTATTGCGCATGATTCCAAAAGGAGCAACGGAAAGGCAGAACTACTACATTGATGAGCGTACCAAGGACGACCTGATGGAGGTCATATCATTTCTGCGCGAACACGCACAAGCAAAGAAAATACCTGTCGTCGTCCCAGAATTCAACAAGACTCTTCCTGATCGATACGTGTTTCAATGGGGCGGAATGATCATGGATCAGTGCACGCTCAACAGCTCGATTCGCTATCTTCTGCATGGAGCTGTCGTTCGGGCCTCTGATGGGCAAGGCATTCATTTGACATCGCACATACTGCGTCATGCGTTCGCAACTGAAATGGCGAGCATGAAAGTATCTGTGGATGTGATTGCGGCTTTGCTGCACCAGCGCGATACGTCCGTCACGAAGTACTATTCCCAGCCTACTGGAACGCAAGTGATGGAGGCTGCCGAAATGGTGTTCGTTGATCGGATCGACGTTGCCGCCGAGGCTCTACGAAGCCCAGCAGAGATCGGCCGTATGCTCAACGAGGCTGAGGG